>Ga0194131_10004350_pt1 | contig 21430 bp, 16 predicted proteins | sample TA2KigO120mmetaG_FD_148631 | JGI IMG/M metagenome (GOLD analysis project Ga0194131, IMG submission 148631) | Freshwater microbial communities from Lake Tanganyika, Tanzania - TA2015053 Kigoma Offshore 120m | ecosystem: Environmental > Aquatic > Freshwater > Lake | place: Tanzania: Lake... | reverse complement strand
GAAAGATCAGCGCCAAAGAAATGGCCACAATCAACCTGAAACGACATCGTTTTCACGGTGACTGGAACTACGAAATCCATCCCCGCCGGAAGCACGGAAACTGACAACTTAATTTGGCGCGGATCCTAATTCGCGAATCGGCGTGGCTGGCGCGTCAGGCCCGGAGAGGATGCCTGGAGTCGTCGTGATTGCCGACGCCAGGTCCGCGTTCATCGGCTGAGAGACCCGATGGGCCAGATGCACCGTCATTGCCATGACAAATGCATCGCACACACCAAATATCTTGACCGTAGCCGAGTCGACCTGTTCCAAACGGATGCCCGTGCGCCACACCACGACGGCGATTATGAGTGTTACCAAGAATGCCACAAGACTGGCAACAATGCAGTCAAGCTCGAATCGTATCGCAGCCGGGTCTGGCGGGTTGGCCTCCACGGCGGCGAAAAAGTATTGCGTCCGCCAGAGCGCAAGCAGCGAGAACAGCACGGCAAGCCCGAGACCGAGCGCGGCACGCCGGATGTGTCGCTTCACGTGATTCTTGTGGCGAAGGCAAAACGGCAGCGACAGCGGCAGCCCACGACTCCAAGGTTCAAGCACGGTTGGAAACGTGCTCGGCGCCGGCGCTCCACAACGCATGCAGATGAGAGGCAACTCGCCAGCCTTAGCCGCGGCCTTGTTCAGCACGATTGATCGCAAGGCCCGGCTTCCTGGCATCTGCTACTGCTCCATCACTGCTCCATCACTGCTCCATCACTTCCTTCGTCTTCTTGTCCACCATGTCGGTGATCTTTTCCTCGAAGGACTTGAGCAACTCCTGGACGTTCTCCTTGCCCTTGTCGCGCTCGTCCTCGGTCAGTTCCTTGTCCTTCTCGGCCTGGTCGAAGTGCTTGTTGGCGTCGCGGCGGATGTTGCGGCAGGCGACCTTGGCCTCCTCGCCGGACTTCTTGATGACGCCGGTCATCTTCTTGCGCTGCTCGCCGCTCATGGACGGCACGGTGAGGCGGATCATCTTGCCGTCGTTGTTGGGGGACATGCCCAGGTCGCTGGAGCGGATGGCCTTTTCGATTTCCTTCAGGGCGCTCTGGTCGAAGGGGCGAATGATGATCTGCTGCGGGTCAGGGGTATTGATCTGGGCCATCTGCTTGAGCGGCGTGGGCGAGCCGTAGTATTCCACGCGGATGTGATCCACGAGGGCCGGTGTGGCGCGGCCGGTGCGCAGGCCGCGAAATTCGTCCTTGAGGACGCCGAGAGCTTTCTCCATGCGTTCCTCGGCGTCAAACAGGATTTCGTCGCTGCTCATGGCGGTTATGTCTCCATGAACCACAAAGGTCACAAAGAACACGAAGAATCATGGCGTTGCTGGGGGCATCTTTGTGCTCTTCGTGGCCTTTGTGGTTGATCTTCCTCTCCGTCTGCGTTAACTATCTCCAACATAAGTGCCAATGGGATGGCCGGCGATGGCCCGCTCGATGTTGCCTGGTCGCTGGAAGTTGAACACCAGGATCGGCAGCTTGGCCGACTTGCAAAGATCGACGGCTGCCGTGTCCATGACGCGCAGATTATCGCGAATCACCTGGGCGTGTGTCAGTTTCTCATAGCGGACGGCATGCGGATTGACCTCGGGGTCCTCGCTGAAGACGCCGTCCACGCGCGTGGCCTTCAGCAGGATGTTGGCACCGAGTTCGCGGGCCCGCAGCGCCGCCGCCGTATCGGTGGTGACGAACGGGTTGCCGGTGCCGCCCGCGAGGATGACGATGCGCTTCTTCTCCAGGTGGCGGATGGCGCGGCGGCGGATATAAGGCTCGGCCACGGTCTCCATGCGAATGGCCGTCATCAATCTCGTCTGGCAATCGAGCGTTTCCAGGGCGTCCTGCAAGGCGAGACCGTTGAGGACGGTGCCGAGCATGCCCATGTAGTCGGCCGTGGCTTCCTTGATGATCTGTCCGCCGGCGGAGAACTGCCGGCCGCGCAGGATGTTGCCACCGCCGACGACGATGGCGAGATCGACGCCGCTCTCGACGATGCGCTTCGCCTGCCGGGCGATGCTGAGGGTCTCGTCAAGGCTGATGCCGCTCTTGCCGGCGGGGCCGAAGCCCTCGCCGCTCAACTTGAGCACGACACGGCCGTACTTCGGCTTCAGATCCATCGACTGCGTCTCATCCATCTTGGCAACTCACGTAGGGCCGGCTTGGTAACTTAGCGCCATTATATGGAACCCGTGCGATGCCTTCGCCCCACTCGCTTGCGGTTTCGCGCGATACTGTGCGCGAAACCGCCGAGCGAGCTTGCGACACGCATGTCTGAGGCGCCCTGTCAGCGCTCGGCGGCCAGGTATTCTCCCCAGTCGCGAGCGGCTTGCGGCGGCACGCGGTCGGCGGGACGGTTGCCGGCGGCCAGTTCGAAGGCTACACCCAGCGGCGAACGTCCGGGCCTGGCGCCGCCGGTGAACGGCCCTTCGCCCCAATGATCGCCGAGCGCAATCATGTCAAAGCGAGTGATGGCCTTCTTCGCCGGATCGTAATGGATGTGCCCGAGCAAGCGCGCATCGTAGCCGCGCCTGGCGCGGTCGGCGTCCTGACCGTCTGCAAGCAGGAAAGCGCCATCGACGCGCAGCCGAATGCCGTCCTTGGCGACTTTCGTGACGGTGATCTTGAGGCCCCCGGAGCGTACCTGGCCGCGTGACCAAAAGGGAGGCTCGCCGCGCGTGTTGTCCACAAGGTGAAAGCGAGCGATACGCAACGCCAGCCGCTCTGGGATCGTCAACGTTTCACCCTGGCGCGGCGTGGCGGGAATCAGCGATTGCCAATCTTCCTTGGTGAGCCACAAGTGATCCTGGGAAGCCCGCTGCCCGCCGGGGAAGCGGCAGGTTCCCACCCGGCACGTGCCGTCGGCGTCGCGGTCGAGGATGCGCGTGTAGACGTTGACGATCAATCCGCCGTCGGGCGGCGCGCGGTGATAGGCGCGGTCCGGCTTGCCCGAGTCGCCCACCTTGAGGGCGTTGGGTTCGCGCTCGGAGTCGGGCAAGCTCCGCCACGCCTGGTGGGCCTTGCGGAAGTAATCGTACATGATGGCCGGGTCTTGATTATTCTTGTAGCCCAGCAAGATGCCGGAGGCGGTGAGAACATAGATGCCTTGCCGGGTGGCGCCGCCGATCCCCTTGCGCGGGCCCTGATTTGCGACCTTGCGAAAGAATTCCCCCTCGGCATCGCGACGCCGGCGCTGGTACCAGTCATCGGCGGCCACGAGGATGAAGTTGTCCTTGAGAAAACGCTGGATATGCTTGTCGCCGAAGGTGAGCTCACGGCCCACCACGCCGTTGTTTCAGGTGCAGCCGAGCGGATGCCCGTCCATCTCCCAGAGGACAATAGGCTTGCCTTCCACGGCTGCTTGCCGCCGCGCTTCCCAGAGGCTGGATAGCCAGGGCAGATCCGCCCACTTTCCCTCTCCGTCGTGCGGCTTGATGACGGCAAGAATGGCGGCGAATTTCTCGGCCGCGATCGGCTCGGCGGCAGCAAGTCCGCTTCCCGCGTACAGCAGCAACAGGCAGGGCATGAAGGCAGCGTTAACTCTCGTGAGCATCATTCTTCCCTCCCCCCAGGCTGACCAGCTTCGCCTCGCCGGGCGAGCCCTGATCCGCTTTCGTATCAAGTCAAGATTGCTTGTCCGGTCTGATATCCACAATTATTATGAGGGCGGTGAGTCGCTCTTGCCAGTGCTGCGGGCCGACTTGGCATGAATAAGTATTTCGGGCGAATCGGGCCGGATTCGGAGAATCACGTAGCAGGGTATATCGTCTGAAGGACGCCGAATGAACCAGACCAGCGTGAGGAGATCTTCCATGTCGCGGTCGCTGACGTGGTTGGTCGTCATTGCTGCGGCCGTTGGCGTCGGTTGTGTCGCTGTGGATGCCGTTCAGCGCGCGTCCACGCTCGGTACATTGGCACAGGGGATCGGAACGCCGGACAATCCGACAAATGAGGCGGTGCGCGAGGCAACATTAAACCTGGTCTATTTGCTTGGACTAGCGGTAGGAGCAGTGTCCGGCATCGCCATGGCGGTCGCGGCGGGCTTGTGGTGGCGGCTTGTCCGAACTCGCGCCTGAAGGCGAAAGGGGATGGGCAGGCTGAACCTTGCTTGCGATTGTGCGCTGTGGCCAATCCCTTCGCACTTCCCCTTTCCGTGGCGGCAAATTACAATCGAGTCAATGGCACTCATGCGGCAAAACCGCCAGACACTTGCGGCGGATCAAGTTCGTCTCGTGGCAGGAAAACTGGGATTCGCAGCGAGCTTGTCGTGACATGAAATGTCTTCGGTCGGCATGGCGGTAAGCAGAGTCAGATCCAAAGCCCGAACTGCCGGCGGACGAATCGGAATGCCTGCGACCGTCTGAACACGGACAATGATCAGGGAGGCAGCCAACGATGATACGGACCCGATTGATGACGCTGGCGCTGTTGCTCGGCGCGGATTGTGCGACAGCGCAGGCAGATACCACGCAGTCCCCCGTCGAGCGCGGCAAGACCGCGCTCCTGACACGCGACTACAACCCGGCCACCTGGAGGCCAAACGCCTACGACGACGCCTGGAAGCACTGGGGCGACCTGAAGGAGAAACCGAAGGACTACGCCCGCGCCTTCATGGATCGCTACGGCTTACACCCCGCGCCGTACGACAACGGACGCTTCCCGATGGGCGTGCGCGAGGGGACCACATTCCTCGGTAAGGGCATGACCGTGGATTGCATGATCTGCCACGGCGGATCGATCAACGGCAAGAGCTACGTTGGCCTGGGCAACTCCACTTTCGATATTCAGGCTTTCTACGAAGAGATGGGCCGCGCCAGCGGCGGCAAAGGCAAGACGCCTTTCGTCTTCGGCAATGTCCGCGGCACATCGGAGGCCGGCGCCATGGCTGTCTTTCTGCTGTCGTACCGGCAGCCCGATCTCAGCATTCGCCTGAACCGGCTTGACCTGGGCCTGCGCGACGACATGTGCGAGGACGTGCCCGCCTGGTGGCTGTTGAAGAAGAAAAAAACCATGTACCACACCGGCGGCAGCGACGCCCGCTCCGTCCGCTCGCTCATGCAGTTCATGCTTTCGCCGCTCAACCTGCGGGAGACATTCGTCAAGGAGGAGGCGACCTTCGCCGACATCCAGGCGTACCTGCTCAGCCTGGAAGCGCCAAAGTATCCTTTCCCGATCGACCGCGAGCTGGCCAGTGCCGGAACCTCTCTGTTCGAAAGCACTTGCGCCAGGTGCCATGGAACCTACGGCGACAAGTGGACCTATCCCAACAAGATTGTGCCGCTCGACGTGATCGGCACCGACCGCCGGCGCTTCGACGGCATCTCACGTGCCTTCGGCGAGCATTACAACAAGAGCTGGTTCGGCGAGGAGAAGCGTGGCAACCAGCCTCTCAAGGCCATGACCAGCGACGGCTACCAGGCACCGCCGCTCGACGGCGTCTGGGCAACGGCGCCCTATTTCCACAATGGTTCCGCGCCAACCGTCCACGACGTGCTCAACTCCAAGAACCGCCCGAAGATCTTCACGCGCTCGTATCGGACCGATGCAGAGGACTATGACCAGATCAAGCTCGGCTGGAAGGTGCGCGTGCTCGACAAGGGGGCGGACGCCTCGATGTCGCCCTACGAGAGCCGCAAGATCTACGACACGACGCTCCCTGGGCGTGGCAACGCCGGCCACACCTTCGGCGACCATTTCACCGACGCCGAACGCCGCGCCGTCATCGAATACTTGAAAACTCTGTAATCTGGGTGGGACGCCCAAGATTGCCGCCAACGTACTGCTCACTCGGTTGTTCTAGGAGATAGAGATGCGTTGCACGATTGCAGTGATGCTCGGCGTGATTCCGCTGGCAGGGACTGTGCGTGGTGATGCGCCGTCAGCCCTGGAGAAGGGCATCGTCAATTTCGTTCCGCAAGACGAGGATCAGAAGAAGATCCCGGCGCGCTATCGACTGGAGAAGAATCACTTTGACTACGAGCTGAGGAAGATCAAGACGCTTCCCGTGAGCGGCGTAGAGGTTTTCGAGCTGACGTTTCCCTCACCGGTGAAGAGCGCGACGCCGGAGAACAACACGGTGTACGCCGAGTATTACCGCCCGGCGGGGAATGGTCCGTTCCCTTGCGTGATCGTGCTCGACATTCTGGCGGGCAACCAGAAGTTGCCGCAACTCATCGCTGGGCACCTGGCGCAGAACAAGATTGCCGGGTTGTTCGTGCAGATGGCCTACTACGGACCGCGCCGACCGAAGGGCAGCAAGTTGCGTTTCCTGTCGCCGGACGTGAACCACACCATCGACGCCATAAGGCAGACCGTGCTGGACATGCGTCGTGCCACGGCCTGGATGGAAGCACGCCCGGAGATCGACGGCAAGCGGCTGGGCATCATGGGCGTGAGCCTGGGCAGCTTTGTGGCGGGCTTGACCGCAGAGATGGAACCGAAACTCGGCCGGGTCGGCATCGTGCTGGGCGGCGGCGGCATCGTGGATGCCTATTACGACGACCCGCGCGGCGCCAGCTATCGCAAGCTCTGGGAAGCTGTCGGCGGCAGCAAGCAGAAGCTGGCGAAGTTGATCGCCCCCGTCGATCCCATCACGCATGCGGACCGGCTCAAGGACCGCAAGGTGCTGATGATCGCCGCCCGCAACGACGAGGTCGTGCCGCCGCGCATGGCCGAGGCGCTGTGGAACGCCAGCGGCCGGCAACAGATCGTCTGGCTGGAAAACGCCGGCCACTACACGGCGGCGCTGCATCTGCTCAAGGGGTTGACGCACATCGTGAAGCATTTTGGAGAGTAGCCATGAGACGTGCACTGGGCCTAGCACTGATTCTGACTCTGGCCTGGAACGCAACCGCCCAGGCTCGAGATGCGCACAAGAGCCGATTCTTGTTTCGCCTGCTCGAGGAGGAACTCGCAACCAAGGACTTCCTCGCCCCCATGAACTTCAAGGAAGCGGTCGAGTTGCTGATGCAGAAGTTCAGAGGCAGAGGCATGGAGTTGCGCATCATCGTGGATGCGGAGGCCTTTGTCAGGTCCGATGGGACCCAGGTCTATAATTCGCAAGTCAAGTTTCAACCGTATCTGAAAATGGTGACGGCACGCGACTACCTGGAACAGGCTCTTTCCGGAGTGCAACCGGCACGCCCGGGATTCACGATTCGCCGCGGCACGGTCTTCATCACAACCGCCGAGCGAGCCGCTTTTCCCAGCTTGCGGCGTGAGATCGTTCGCGGCGCGTATTCTGCCAGGCCGTTCGCCGAGATACTCGAAGACCTCGCCGATCAGGTCGGCGCGGATGTCACGATTGACAAGCGCATGCTGGACAAGGCCGGCAAGTCTGTCACAATCACATTCCGCAACTCCACGCTCGATGACGCCGTCGCGTTGCTGGCCGATCAGGCTGGCCTGCGCGCGGTCGCGCTGACGTCGGGTTTCTACGTCACGTCCAGGGAGAACGCGGAGCGTATCGAGCGCGAACTGGACCGGAAGCACAAGGCGACGAAGAAAACCTGCTGCCGGTAGCTATCGCCCTGCTGTTCGCGTCATGATCGCTTGCACCGACTTCTGGTCGAGCGCAAGCCGGAGCATGACGACAGGACCGTTATCGCCCACCTTCAGGTCGGCGAGCCGCGCCTGGGTATTGTTGTCAATCACGATGCGGGCATCCTTGGCGACAGGGTATGTCTTTTCCTCGGGCTCATCGCCGCGGCCCTTCGGAATGGCGATGGTTATGGAACGGTCTTTGGCATCCACGGACTTGAGCAAGCCGCTGACTCCCGGGCCCTCGACTTTCACAAAGGTGGCTTGCGATTGATCTGCTGCCAGCCGCGCCATGACCGCCGAGCCCGGCAAGATGTCTGCAAGCTTGCCTTCCTTGATCGACAGGCGCCGGCCGCGGCCGTCATCCAGGACGATCAGAGCGTCGTCTGCAATGTCGATGCTGCGTTCTTCGCCGGCCTCGCCGCCTCGCGGCGGCCGCGTCACGATGGTCAGGCTCTTCTTGCCGATCTCCTTCACCTGGCCGAACACGCTGGGGCCTTCCGCGAGCACGCTCTGCACCTTTTTCTTGTCCAGCGACAGCCGGATGTTGACCGCCGAGCCGGCGGTGATGTCTGTGAGCTTGGCCTCGCGGATCGAGAAGCGCCGGCCGCGGCCGTCATCCACGGCGATCTCGGCGCCGGCATCCACCGCGAATGTCTTCTCTTCCTCGGCTTCAGCGCGGCGCGACGGCAGCAGGGACACGGTCAGTGTTCGCTTCCCGGCATCGACCGCCTTGACCTGGCCGCGCAGCATCGGCCCTTCGGCGACGATTGCCTCGACCGTGTCTTTCTGCCCGGCTGCCAGCGACAGCATGACCATGGTTCCCTCGGACAGGTCGGACAGCTTGGCCTCCTTGAAAATCCCGAACCGGCCGACCATCGTGCCGGTGACGACTTCCAGGTTCTTGCTGAGCGTGAATGTCCTGTCCCCGACGTTGTCGCGCGTTTGTCCGGTCATGACGGTGATGGTACCGGTCTTGGCGTCAACGGCTTTCACGATGCCGCGAACCTCGGGCGCCGCTTGGCGCCGGCCGAAGTCCTGGGCGCCGGCCGGATCCATTCCCAGGAATGCGGCCCCGGCGAGCAGCCAGCCCGCGATCTCGCGTTTGCTGAGCATGTCATTCTCCTCTTGATTGAAATCGAAGTGATTCACACGCGGCGCGGCGCTGCGCCTGGCGTCAAGCTCTTGCATACCAACGTCGGCTGCACGGGCGTCGGTCAGATGGAGCACGATCCCCGCGCCGAGCCCTCCGAGCATCAGCGCCAGCAAGGCGGCGGCGACAGTCAGCTTCAGCTTCGCCAGGCCCATGCCGCGCAGGACCTGCTCCGCGAGCAGCGCGGCCGCGGAAGACGTTGCGGCGCTTGTGGCGACGCCGGCGCCATGTACCGTTCCGGTCACCAGTGCCGCTGGCACGCCGGCCGTGGCTTCGCCGGATAGTGTCGCCGCCAGGGCGCCCGCAGAAAGCGACACACCGCGCCGCAACAGCCGTTTGCCGAGCAGTTGCCGGGCGCGCGACAATCGTCCCGACAGCGTGCCGACCGGCCAGCCGAGTTGCCGGGCCGCCTCCTCGTGACCCTTGCCTTCCAGGTCGCACAGGACGATGGGGACGCGATACTTTTCCGGCAGCCCGTGCAGTTCGCAGTCAAGCACGGGCCGCCAGTCGCCGGCATCGGGCGGCAGCGCGCTGGGCTCGGGCATGTCGGCAACCTGCCTTTCGTGAACGGCCCGGCGGCCGGCGGCGCTCCGCGCCCTGAGCGCCGTCTGATAGGCCACGCCGTACAACCAGTTGCCGACCATGTCTTGCGGCCGGATCGACTCCGCCTTGCGCACCAGGACGAGAAACGTTGCCTGGAAAGCGTCCTCGGCGTCCTGGGCATGCTGCGCATGCCGTAGTAACCGCCGGCACACGCCCAGCACCATCGCGCCATGCCGCCGCACCAGCCCTTCGAAAGTGGCGTCATCGCGCCGCTCGATGTACAGGGCCAGCAATTGTCCGTCCGTCAGCTCGGCAACATCCCGGTGCGCAATCGCGCCCCGCAGACGACGAACGACCTGGCTCATCACGCTGGCCGGCATCGCGATTTCTCATGGATTGTCGGACCGCTATCTTTGTATTCCAGGCTCAGAGCGGTTTCATACACTATTTCGCGCCCAAAATGGCAAGTGCCTCTGGAGCGCTCGGTCGGTTAGGGGTAAACCTTGCGAAGCTCGGCCGTCAACTCGCTTCAATTGCCGTCGAGGAAATGCTGCAACAGCGTAAGAGTAACCACGGATTGCACTGATGGCACGGATAGGAAACAGGCGAAGTCGCGAGCACGTTGAAGGCATGGGGTGTGTTGCCTGAATCCGTGCTATCCGTTTGATTCGTGGTTCTATTGAAGGATTTACGGATTCTCCCCCTGCTTTGCGTTCCGTGCCGTGATCTCGTCAAACAGACGTTGGATGGCGGTCTGCTCGGCCTGGATGTTGCCGAACTCGCGCTGGATCTCTTCCAGCCGTGCCTTCTGGTTGTCGTCGAGCATCGGCCAGGTCGGGAAGCGCTTGGCGAAGTCCTTGGTGCGGTCGAGGATTTCTTGCTGCTCGTCGCGGAGGGCCTTGAGCTGGGCCATTTCGGGTATGCCATCGCCGGGGCCGCGCAGGCCGCCCTTCTCTTCTTCCTTGTCTTTTTCCTTCGGATCTTTTTTCTTGGGATCGCCCTTGGGCTTTTGCCGGCGGGCCTGCGGTTTCTGGTCCTTCAGGGCGTCGAGCAGGCGCTGCAGGCGGCGGCCAGCTTCGCCTTGCTGTCGCTGGATGGTCTCCTGCATTTGCAACTCGTCGGCCAGTTCTTCCTTCTCGAATGCTTCCTGGCGGAGATTGCCCTTGTCGAAGCGCTTCTCCAGCGAGTCGGCGGCCTCGTCCATCGCCTTCACGGATTTGTCAAGGATATGCGCGAAGACCTTGGCGTTCTTGAGCTTGTCCTTCAGGCTGTCGGTCTCCTGTCCCAGGCCCTTCTGTGTCTTGGCCAGGCCCTTCAGGCTTTGCAGCAACGGCTCGGTCCAGTGCTTGCGCTTCTCTACGGATTCCTTGTGTAGCCGGGCCGACTCGGCCGTGGCGGTCTCTTGCCGTTCCTTGAGCCCTTTCAGGCGGTCGGCAATCTTGGCGAGCTGCTCGCGGGCCAGCTCGTCCTCCGCCTCCTGTAGCTTGGCCTGTGCGTCCTCGATGCGCTCCAGCGCCTGCTCCATGGCTTCCTGCGGATCTTCGCCATTGTCCATCTTCTTGGCGGCGCGTTCCATCTCGCGGCCGGCCTTGCTCAATGCCTTGCTGGCGTCGTCGGCCTGGAGCCGGGCCAGCTCGCGAGCCTTCTCTTGTGCCTCGTCTTTCAGGTTACGCTGCTCGTCGCTCAGCTTGGCCAGCTCGCGCTTGTGCTCGTCGATCTCTTTTTGCAGGGCGTTGGCCTCGGCCTTGAGCTTGTCGAGGTCGCCGAGTTTCTTCTCCAGCTTGTCCTTGACGTCGCGCTGTTTCTTGGCGAGCTTGTCGATCTCCTGCTTGTGTTCCTTGGCCTTCTTGGCGAGGGCGTCCTGCTTCTTGCGGAGCTTGTCAATGGTCTCCTCGGCCTTTTGCTGCTCCTTCATGAGCTTCTCGGCGCGGCTGTCGTCGCGGTCTTCCAGTGCGGCCAGGACTTTCTCCAGCTCGTCGATGCTTTCTTGCTGGTTGGCCTTGGCCATCTTGGTCTGCCTGTTTTGCAGCGCTTCCTTGGCTTGCCGCATCTTGTGCGGGATCAGCCCCTTGTCGGCCTTGTCGGCGGCGTCCTTGAGGAGCTTGGCGGTCGTCTTGTCGCCGTCCTCGGCCCGCTTCTTCTGGGCCTTCTCGATCAGGTTCTGGAGATCTTCCGCCTTCTCGGCCAGCTCGTTCTGGGCGTTGGCGGTGCGCTCGGTTTCTTTCTTCAGTTCCGCCTGCAGCGCCGCCATCTCGGCCTGGAGCTTGTCCATCTCGGCCTTGAGCTTGTCCGGGTCGCCTTGTCCCTTGTTCAGCTTGCCATTCAGATCCTTGAGCTTGTCCGCCAGGTCTTGCTGGAGCTGATGCTTGTTGTCGAGCTTGTCCGTGACCTTCTTGAGGTCGCGTTGCTGATCGAGAATCTTGCGAGCCGTTCCCTTCACCTGGTGCATGCCCGCCCACGGGTCCATGTACTTGACAAGGTCGTCAAGCCCCTTCTGAGCGTTCTTTTGATGCTGATGCGCCTTGTCGAGCGGCGGCGTCTTGTCCTTGCCCTTCTCTTTTGGTCCTTTATCTTTAGGGCCTTTTTCGGACGCCCCCTTGTCCTTGGGGCCTTTTTCGTTGGCACCCTGGTCCTTGCTCTTTCGTCGCTCCTTGCGTGCCTCGGCCAGATTTGGCTCGATGAGCTGGAGGTCCTCGCGGCTGATGCGGTCCAGTTCGGCGCCGAGAGTATTCAGGCGATCCTTGACGTCGGATGAGGGCAGCTTGTTGTCTTTCAAGAGCTGCTTGAGCTTGTCGATCTCGGCGCGAATGCCTTCCTCGCGGGTGTTGCCGATGCGGGCCTGGATTTGCCGTTGCTGCAGTTCGGCCTCGGCGATGGCCTCGTTGGGACGAAAGCCCGGCTTGTCCTTGTCCTCCTTGATGCGCTCGACCTGGGCGATCGCCTCCTGCTGCATCTGCTGGACGCGAACCAGGTCCTGCTGGATCTGCCCGAGATCCTCGTCGATCTTCTTGGCCAGCTCCTTGGGACTGACGATGCGCAGAGCAACCTCGGCGGTGCGGCCGGGCTGGTTGAAGGCCACCACATTGTTGAAATCGTCGGCGCAGGCCTGCAAGACAATGCGCTCGCCGACCTTGGCAAGCCCTTTCAACGGCCAGCGGCGACTGACACCGACACGCTTCTCGCCGGCGTCAGCACCGTCGTGCAGCGGCATGCGGATCGGCTCGTCGTCCAGCCATTTGCCGTCGGCGTCCTGGCGACGATACTCGAGATAGACGGAGCGGACTGCGAGATTGTCGTTGGCCTGCACCTTGAGACCGATGACGGCGTCGGCGAGCACATCTTCGTTGCTGGCCGGCCGGTCGAGCGTGACCACCGGCGACGGATCGGTTTGCACGCGGATCGTCAGTTCGTACTCGCCGGCGAGCCCCTCGTCATCCTCGAGATGCAGGACATAAAAGCCGGTAAGCCAGGGCGTGAATCGCGCGGACAGCTTCTGTCCGTTATCCGTGAGCGCGGCCTCGATGCGTCCCAGCCCGGCGTGATTGCCGGCGTCGATGGCGGCTTGCTCGATGCCGTTGGTCGCGGCCAGCCCGCCCAGGCGTGCGGTGGCGACGAGCAGCTGATGCGAGGCGACCTCCCGCGTCGCGCCCCGGTACTCGATCCAGGCCTTGTCGATCGGCCGGTCCACGGCGCCGCGCAGCAGGACTTCCGTGCCGGCAAAGCCCTCGATGTTGGAACGCCCCGGCGACAGCAGGTCCGGCGAGGCCAGGCCCGTGTATGTCGGCGGCCGCAACTCGCACTGATGCATCATCAGCCGCGGCGGCAGGACGACTTCCACCTCGTGCCAGCGGCCGCGCCGCGGGTACGTCGCGTCGTTGGCGACGACACGGAAGCGAAACTTGCCGCGCTGCTGCGTCATGTCCAGCGCCGCTTCCAGGCGGGCCGTCGGGTCCTTGGCGTCCGGTTTCTTGATCGCCACCCACTTCTTTTCCACGTCGCCAGCGCGATCGCGGTCCGGATCGGTCAGGCTCTGCACCTCGATGCCGGCCTGGTCGGGGATGATGCCGGCCAGCTTGCCGCGCAGCACGAATGGCGAACCCAGGGCCACGCGCCGCGGACTGGCCTCCATCGACAAGCGCGTCCAGGAATGATCGCCGTAGGGATCGAGGAAGCGCAGCATGGCCGTTGACGACAGCCCCGGGGCCGCCCAGAGCAAGAACGCACCGAGCCCGCCGACGAGCAGGGCCGCGAAGGACACAATGAACACGCCGCGATGATCGACCACATCGTTGAAGTTGCAGCCTTCCGCCAGCCGCATGGCCCGCTCTATCGTCTCGCGGCGCAAGCTCGACGAATCGCCACGCATCGGATCGGGCTCCTGCTGCAAGAATTGCACCGTGCTGGCCAGCGAATCGTTGAGGACCGGATAACGCTCCTCGACACGCAGGGCCAGCGAGAGATCGTCGGTCTTGCCCCACAACGGCTGGAAGAGAATCCGCCAGACGAGATAGCCTGCCGCGCTCACCGTGCCGGCGAGCAAGAGAGCCCGCACCGTGCTCGGCAGCCGCAGCGACCAGTCGAGCAGCCCGCCCGCGATCAGGCAGCCCAGCGCCAGCACGAAGAGCACCGCCAGGCCGCGGTACAGCACCACGATGCGCATCTGCCGCCTGATGCCCGCGAGCCGTTGTTGCAGGATTGTCATGGCGTGGGTTCCTTGATTGTCAACCTCGTTCTCTGGCCAGCTGCTCAACCACCGCGTATCTTCTGCCGGAAATGCTGCAGCCCCGTCCGGACTGTGCAATGAGTCCGGTCGCACGTTCAACTTCCCCTCATTCTACTGCCTGTTCCGGGGAATGTAACGTGCAATCGGCATTGCCGGGTCAGAGGCAAGCCGGGCGCGCAACGAAACTCTCGGACCGCTGTTACCAGTCATCTCCGAGGCGGTTGCCGTCGTTGGGCGTATTCCCGAACACCAAGTCGCCGACCCAAGACTCACGGAATCCACCGAACGCCTACGGAGTTACGGAAGGGAAACGTTGTGGTAGATTTCTTGCACGTCATCGCAATCGTTTAGCAGGGCCAGGAATTTCTCGAACGACGCCAGGTCTTCCCCGTCAAGCACCTTGCTTGCCTGCGGAAGGAAAATGATCTCCTGGACGTCCAGCTCAAGGCCTGGGAATGCTTCCAGCAGTGCGGTCTTGGCCTTGTAGAACTCGGCGGGAGGGGCGAAGACCGTGATCGTGCCATCCTTGCTTTCGACGTCCTCGACAGCGACATCTGCAGCGAACATGGCCTCCAGCGTCTTCTCCTCATTGTCGCCCTTGAAAGACAGGATCGCCAGGTGATCAAACGACATCACGACGGATCCGCTGGCAGCCAGCTTGGACCCCGTCTTGGTGAAACAGTTGCGAATCTCGGAGATCGTGCGTGTGTTGTTGTCGGTCAGGCAATCGACAATGACCAGGGCGCCGCCGGGACCAAACCCCTCGTAACGCGCCGGCTGGAAGTCCTCGCCTCCCGTGCCGGCGGCTTTCTGAATTGCCTTGTCAATCACGTGGCTCGGAACATTTTCACGCTTGGCCCTTTCGACGAAGTTGCGCAGCACCGGATTGGCCGCCGGGTCGGGTACGCCATTCTTGGCCGCCATGTACAGCTGTTTGCTGTACTTGGAGTAGAGCTTTGAGTTCTGGGCGGCGGTCTTGAAGATCGAGTGTTTGCGCTTCTCGAAGATTCTTCCCATGCGAAGTCTACCTCTCTACTTTTGCAAAGGAACCGGGCCTTGAGTGGTCCCGTTCCATCAGCAACAACCTTGGAATCTTAGGTCACACGCTTCAGTTGTCGGTTTCGGCCGCGACCGGGCTTCTGGCATCTCCATCGCCAGTTCTCCAAGCTTTCGCTCAGCCGTTCAAATGTAGCCAGACCTTTCGTGGATGTCCTAGCGCATTTCAGGTTTGCTGATACGTTACGCCAGCGACTCGGCATTCTACACAGAAGAACGCGTTGTAAAGTCCTTCTTCCCCGAGAGGTCCGTTGTCGTGTTGTGCCAGAAAGGTCATGAAGCGCCCGCAATCGATGCATCGTGGGAATTCATCGTCCTGAAGCCACATGGGGATTCCGCCCAGCGCCGATGCGTCATCTAGATTATCAAGTCCGGCACAGGCGAACGGAGGAATGGGTGATGCTTCGAGGGTGCGGTAGCAGTGTTCGCGGCTGTGGCCATCTTCATAGGCAAATTCGTTTGGTTCAAGCGGCGACAACCAGTCCGCAGTGCCATCAGGATGGTATCGGGTGAACACAGGCCCGTAGCAGGAGCAGTGGAGGCAGCACAGGATTCGTCTCGGGGCTTCGGCCAATGGACCGCTGAATAGGTCCTCATTTGTTTGTGTGAAGTCAAACAGCACGCCTTTGGGACCACCGCACGAAGGACACTCTTCGCTGAGGCTTCTCCGGCAGACGACATTTCCGTCCGATACACCACTTGGACCGGTGAGCCGGAAGCAATCCAGGCTGATCACGTCGCGACGATTGCCGGCCTCGTCAAGGCACCATCCGGCCGACAGCAAGTACTGCTGCGGTGGCACGTAAAGTGATTTTGCCCATGGTGGCGCGTGTTCGGTCCAACCTTGGAATGCTCGAAGCGCGGCCTCGGACCGTGTCCAAGCAAGTGCCAGGAGCAAGAGGTTGCGGTCTGGGCCATGATCTCTCAGGTCCACCAACCGACGAGCGACCGACGCACTTGTGTCTCGATACAGGCTGGAGGGCCAAAAAATCTTTCTCGCAATCAGGTCATCACAAGTCGATTCCGTCAAACCGGCATCGCGAAAGCAAGCCAGACGCTGCAGAATCCGGGTTCCGAATTCCACAAGGGACTTTTCGCCGGCATCCAGGCAGCGAATCGCTTCGACTGCAAGTTGGTTTGCTTGTACGTCGTTCAGCTGGCGGAAACCAGGCAGCCATTCGGCGCTGGATGGCCTTGGCAAACGATTGCACAAGTCAGCCAACTCGAAAATCGCCTTTTGAGCATCGCTATCGAGCTGGGGAAAGAAGAATCGGCCAATTGCCAATACACCGCGTAGTTGACGAATCTGCGCTTCCGCCTCGCGCTGCCGGCGTGCGGAAAAACCGCCCCGGTTTTCTTCAAGAACCATTAGTGGTGGAACGATTCCGCGTTGCATCCCTGGAGCTGTCAATCCATAGCAAAGCAAGAACAGGTTGTCTTCCGGGAGTCCCGCTCCGATCAAGAACTGTCGCAGGGTATTCAAGAGTTCCGGCACGCCTGGGTCGTCGTGCGCAGGCACCCAGTTGTTCTCGACGGCGTGAACGACCGCGGTTAGGCGCCCTGCGTAGGACCTAATCTCATCGGCCGCGTGAATCGCAAACAAATGAGAAACCGGATTGGTAGCGCGTCCAGCCATCGGATGTCCAAGACCTTGAATCAACTTTCAGCTGTTGTTGAACACTGTTGCCCGTGCACCACAGATGAGAAGGATGTAGAGGAACCAGCCATCGCCCTCAACCGCCCTTCCACCTCGCCATCTGGTCTGCCGAGGATTTGCTTTCAAGATACATCGCCAGCATCGCCAGCATCGCCGTTTTAGTGTTTGCCCTTCCTGGCGTCCTGTAGGCGGCGCGCAGACTTCCGCCCTGGAAGGTAGCCTAATTTCTTGCCGCGGTTCTGCAGCGCGAGCTCACCCCGTTTGTCGGCGCTGGTTGGTTTCGCCATGGCGTGGTAGTGGTCGCCTTCCACTACTTATCCCCGCGCCGTCTGGTTGGCACTCCGTCTCCGCGCCTCAATCGCCTCCTTCGGCGGCTGCGCCGGAATCAGACACTCGCAACCCGAGCCGATCAAATCCTGCCGCCCCGCCTCGACCAGCGCGTCGCGCACCAGGAACCAGTTCTCCGGCTTGAAGAACTGCATCAGCGCTCGCTGCATCTTGCGGTCGCGCATCCCGCGAGCGGCGTACACTTCCTTGCCGGTGAACGGGTCGATGCCGGTGTAGTACATGCACGTCGCCACGTCGAACGGCGCCGGGATGAAGTCCTGCACCTGGTCTGGCCGATAACCGTTCCTTTTCAAGAAGACCGCCAGGTCGATCATGGCATTGAGATCGGATCCCGGATGGCTGGCGATGTAGTAGGGGACGAGGTATTGCTTCGGCTTGCCGGCTTGCTTCGATGCCTTGGTGAACTGGCCGGCGAAGCGCTGGAAGTCGTTGCTGTCCGGCTTCTTCATGAGGTTCAGGACGTTGCTGTCGGTGTGCTCGGGCGCGACCTTGAGGTGGCCGCCGACGTGGTGGGCGGCCAGCTCGCGAACGTACTCCGGCGAGTTCTGGGCGAGGTCCATGCGGATGCCGCTGGCGACCAGCACCTTGCGAATGCCCGGCTCGGTGCGAGCCCGTCGCAGCAGCTCGATCAGCGGACCATGGTCGGTGCCGAGCAGCTTGCAGATGGTGGGATGGACGCACGAGAGCCGGCGGCACTTCGCCTCGATTTCCGGGCGGGTGCAGCGCATCTGGTACATGTTGGCGGTCGGGCCGCCGACGTCGCTGATGATGCCCTTGAAGTCCGGATCGGCCGTCATGCGGCGAACTTCGTTCAGGATCGATTCCTGCGAGCGCGACTGGATGATGCGGCCCTGGTGCGCGGTGATCGAGCAGAATGTACAGCCGCCGAAGCAGCCGCGCATGATCGTCACGGAATCCTTGATCATCTCGAACGCCGGGATGGGTTCGCGGTAGGACGGATGCGGCCGGCGCGTGTACGGCAGATCGTAGATGCGGTCCATGTCCGCTTCCGCCAGCGGCGGCGCCGGCGGCGTCACCACCACCGCCTGCCGATCGTGATACTGCACCAGCGGCCATGCGTTCAACGGATTCGTGTTGACGTGAATGATCCGCGTCGCCTCGACGAAGGCGCGCTTGTCATCGCGAACCTGCTCGAAGGATGGCAGCAGGCAGAAGCGTGGGGGCAGGCCGCCGCGGTCCTCGACGGGCCAGGCCGTAGTGTCGGTTTCGCCGTTTGGATTCGAGATGCGAGGGCGACGGATACTCCCCTCTCCCCCGGTACTCCGGGGGAGAGGGGTTGGGGGTGAGGGGGCAGATGCCCTCGCGACGACATCACGCCGTTGCAAGGGAACCTGTCCCCCCTCACCCCGACCCTCTCCCCCCGGAGTACCGGGGGGAGAGGGGGGAAGATTGTCGACCGTCGCGGCGCCTTCTCGATCAGCTTCAAGTTTTTTGAGTAGCGGCGGCGATTCCTTCGCTCCCAGCACATACGCCACGCCGTGGAGGTCGCGGAGGTCCTTCACCGATTGCCCGGCGGCGAGACGGCGGGCGATCTCGACGATGGCCGTCTCGCCCATGCCGTGCACCAGCAGGTCGGCCTTGCAATCGAGCAGGATCGACTTGCGGACGGTGTCGCTCCAGTAGTCGTAATGTGCCAGCCGCCGCAGCGAGGCCTCAACGCCACCGGCGATGATCGGTACGCCGGGAAACGCCTCGCGAGCACGATGGCAGTACGCCAGGGTAGCCCGGTCCGGCCGCAGGCCGATGCGGCCGCCGGGGGAATAGGCATCGTCGTTGCGGACCTTGCGGTTGGCGGTGTAGTGGTTGATGAGCGAGTCCATGTTGCCGGCGCTGATGGCGTAGAACAGCCGCGGCCGGCCAAACTGCCGCCAAGGCTCGCACGACCGCCAGTCCGGCTGGCTGAGCATGCCCACGCGATAGCCGGCCGATTCCAGAACTCGCGCGAGAATCGCCATCGCGAAGCTGGGATGATCGACATAGGCATCGCCGCTGACGAAGACGACATCGACCGCATCCCAGCCGCGCGCAGCCATCTCGGCCCGCGTCATCGGCGCCGGCGGCGTCGCATGCGGTTGGTTGCACAACGGTAGTGATAGCCGGTCAGTCATTGGTTCTCGTCGTGGCGACAAGCTGCCAGCTTGTCTGCCCTTGCAAAAGGCGTCACGCCACATTCGGCGTCAAGCTCGCAAGCTGGCAGCTTGCGGCTACGAGTAGGATTCGTTGCGTTGCCACCCCCCTCTCGGCACCCCGGCAACGAATCTCATGTCACGGCAAGTCGCCGTAAGTCACAACAACATCGTAGCTTCCGGCGTTCGCTCCAGATGCGACATTCGTTGCCAGGGGGGGAAGCTGCAAATCACCTTATCCATCTTACGCGGAAACCCCAAGCGGCGATACTTCTCGATGCTCGCCGAAGCTCGCCTGGAACGTTAGGAGAAAAAGTGTATGTGCGTCGTCGGCATTTTTTTCACTTGAGGGAGGGCAAATTCATGCGAATGACACAACGACCAATTCGATGCTTTTCCCTTCTGGCCATCGTCATGCTGGCGTTGCCTGCCCTGGCCGGTGATGGCCGGTCGGAGCGTGCATGCATCGTTGACCTCGAGCCGGCAGTTGCCGAAGCCTGGAGAAACGCCGGAGCCGAGGTTTCCTGGATCTGGCGCGTTCCAGGCGGAATGCGATTTACCGACCAGCGTCCCGATGAGCCGCTCCCTTTTCCGGTGCCTCGACGTTTCCGAAAGCCAGACTTCCGCGTCAACTTGCCGGCGTTACCTGGATTCAGACTTGATCGATGGCCTGCGAACGGCATTGCAGACTTGCCGGCGCCGGCCACGCCATTCGCGCTTCTATGCTCGGCACGATTGAGCAAGATGCAACTCCATGAACTGGCCAATTTCAAGCAATTGCGAATGTTCAGCTCGCATGAAAATACCTTGACGATCGAACGATCAAGTTGCTGGCCAAGCTACACGAGTTGCGTGACCTTGATCTGAGCATGAGCAAAGGGATTGGCGACGCGGGCATCAAGGAGTTGGCCGGCCTAGACCATCTGCAATGGTTGGACCTTAACATGACCAAGGTCAGCGATGCAGGACTCAAGCATTTGTCCTGCATGAAGGAGATGCGCGCACTGAGTCTTGCGTCGACGGGAATTACAGACGCCGGTTTGCCGGAACTTGCTGCCATGACGGAGTTGCGAACTCTGGATTTGAGTCAGACCAAGATCACGGATGCCGGGCTGCGGCATCTGGCCATGTTCAAGAAGCTGGAAGAGCTGCGTCTCTACTCAACTGCGGTGACAGACTCCGGCTTGCAATACCTGGCGAGCCTTCCTGCATTGCGGAGACTGGATTTGGCCACCACGAAGGTCACTGGCGCCGGGTTGAAACATCTCGTCGGACTCAAACATCTGTGCACGATCAAGCTCACTTTTTGCCCCGTGACGGCGGCGGGCATGAAACAGCTGGGAACACTCACTCGCACGCGATCGCTGGACCTCATGTTCACGAAAGTAACCGATGCCGGTCTGGTAGAGCTTGGGTCCATGCGGAATTTGAAAACCCACGCCCTGGCGTATACCAAGGTGACGGATGTCGGCCTGCAACATCTGGCCAGGCTCCCACGACTTGATTCGCTCGCTTTGGGGGGCACGAAAATCACCGGTGTCGGCTTGACGACAGGCGCCGAGTTTCGGAGACTGCGCGACCTTGGCCTTGAATCATGCAAGGTGACGGATTCGGGACTGAAGGAACTGGCCCAATTACCGCAATTGATTGGCTTATGTCGCAACAAGTCGGTCACGGATGCCGGCCTCAACGAACTCGGCCGGTTGAAGTCCTTGCAACTTCTGCGGGTTGAGAGAACCGCCGTGACGCCAAGCTGAAAAGAGAATTGCCGGATCTTCAGGTTGTCCGTTAGGTTGGCGATTTGCCGGACCATCCTCATCGCCTCGTCGCCGGCCGAATTGCCGCCACGGCTCGCACGACCGCCAGTCCGGCTGGCTGAGCATGCCCACGCGATAGCCGGCCGATTCCAGAACTCTTAGGGCGTGTTGACAATAGCTGGTGAACGTAGGCAAGAGACTGGGTAACGTGGGGCAGGTCGCCGACCTGCCATAGCCGCTGATGGCAGGTTGGCAATCTGCCCCACGAAGAGAATCGCCGAAATTTGGTTCACCATTCCTCCTTGCTTACCCAGGAATTGTCAACACGCCCTAGCGAGAATCGCCATCGCGAAACTGGGATGATCGACATAGGCATCGCCGCTGACGAAGACGACATCGACCGCATCCCAGCCGCGCGCAGCCATCTCGGCCCGCGTCATCGGCGCCGGCGGCGTCGCATGCGGTTGGTTGCACAACGGTA
>Ga0194131_10004349_pt1 | contig 21436 bp, 19 predicted proteins | sample TA2KigO120mmetaG_FD_148631 | JGI IMG/M metagenome (GOLD analysis project Ga0194131, IMG submission 148631) | Freshwater microbial communities from Lake Tanganyika, Tanzania - TA2015053 Kigoma Offshore 120m | ecosystem: Environmental > Aquatic > Freshwater > Lake | place: Tanzania: Lake... | reverse complement strand
CCAGGAGCACGCGCACGGTGAGGACGAGAAGCAAGATCCCGATGGTGATCTCGATAGCCCTGAGCACGGGACTGGGCGTGGTGTTGCCGGGGGCGACCCTGCTGAGGCCGGCGTAGACCGCGACGATGAACACGATCGTGAATGCCGTGCACCCGAGGGTGTAGAGCCATCCGCGCAGCTTGGGCTGGATGCCGCTGGCGAGGATCAGCGCTTGCACGGTAAGCACGAAGGGACTGATCATCGCGCCGACGGCGAACGGGAGCACCGTGATGATCGGGTTGCTCACGCGGCTACTTTCGCACGGACAGCATGAGGGCGGGAGAGATTGCGCTCTCCCGCCCTCACCTCAGCCTTGGATTAGCGCAGTGCGCAGAGCTGGTCCTTCAGTTGCGCGGGGATGTCGTCGTCGGAGCCGTCGCCGCAGATGGCGTCCTGCTGCTTGAGTGCCCAGTTGGGACCCTCGGCCTCGAAGGCAAACGCGGTGGTCTGCTCGATGTCGCCGGTCTTGGTGATGCCGAAGACGAGTGCCCAGCCGTCGACACACTCGACGCTCTTGCCCGAGACCCAGGTGGATCCCGAATCGGTGGTCGCCTGCTGTGCGAGTCCCTCGAGGGTGGCTTGATCGCAGGACGCCGAGCCGCCGCCGATGGGGCTCTGGGATGCACTCGAATCAGATGAAGAGGAGCCGCCGCATGCCGAGAGCACGAGGGCACCGGCAGCGATAGTGGTGAGAAGCGCGTAGCGCGCGGTGCGTGTAGTCATGCCACAAGGCTAGGCCGCTGAGGAGCGGAGGCGCCGAAGGCGCACCGGGCACTAGGCGTTCATCAGGCTGTCAACCACGATGCTTCGGCATTTGCCCAGGGGGTCTACGGCATTCACGAGGCCCCGAAAGTCGTCAATGCGGGGATACGCGGCCACCAGTTGAGCGGGTGTGGCGCATGTCACCTTGCCCCAGTGGGGACGTGCACCCAGCGGCAGTAGCGCATCTTCGATGGCAGGAAGCACGTCGAAGATGCGTTCGTCCTTGTGCCACGTGAAGTGGATGCCGACGGTGTCGTGCCCGTAGGCCGGGCTGAGCCACAGGTCGTCTGCGCGCATGGTGCGAATCTCGGTGACGTGAAGGAGCGGCGTGATGCGATCGGCCAGTGCGCGCACGGCCCGGATGCCCTCCACCGCGCGCACGCGCGGCAGGAGGTATTCGGCCTGGATCTCGTCACCCGAGCTCGGGGTGAACTCCGCCTTGAAGTGGGGCAACCGCTCATGCCACGAGCCCGGCTGCCCCAGTTGCTCCGTGCAGTGCACCGGATCCAGGTCCTCCAGCGGGTGCATCTTGCCCTCGCTGGTCCGGGCGCCGAAGTCCGGCGACCCCGGCCAGGGGCCCTCTCGATCGACCCGGCGCTTGAGCCACAGTTGCGCGTCCGGCGTTGGGCGCCATCGGGTGAAGACGCTGACCGACGTAGCCGCGCCGAAGACGTCGTCGAAGCGCTGCTCGACCACGTCGAGATTGAGGCCGAGCAGGACGCTCTGCGCCACGTCGTACGTCGGCTCGACGGCGAGGTTGACGCTTGTGACGATGCCGAGTGCGCCGAGGGCGACAACCCACCCGGCGAAGTCCGCATCGGAGCGCCGTACCTCGCGCACGTCACCGTCAGGCGTGACGACCTGGAGTGCGGTCACTGCGGACGACAACGTGCCTATGGCGTCTCCGGATCCATGGGTGCCCGTGGCGACGGCGCCGCCTACGCTGATGTGCGGAAGGGACGCCATGGCGGCGAGGGCAAGGCCGTGCACGTGGAGTGCACGGCCGAGTTCGGCGTAGCGCATGCCGGCCGAAACGGTGACTGTCGAGCGATCAGGCGCCACGTCGATGTCGGCGGGGAGATCTTCGGTGCCGAGGTGAAGGCCGCTCGACACCGCCGCGCGGCTGAAGGAGTGGGCCGAGCCCACGGCCAGGACCCGCTCGTGGTCGCGGACCAGCGACCGGACCTCGTCGAGGCTCGTGGGCAGCGCCAGCGGCTGCTCGAAGGCGACGGTGCCGGACCAGTTCGTGCGCACCCCACGACCGTAGCCACCCGCGCGGCCGTGCGCACCCACGGGACGTTATCCGGCGAATCCTGTCCTGGACAGGACAATCGTCGTTGTTCGGTACGATGGAGCGCTTGTTCTTCCCCAGGAGGTCCCCATGCGTCCCCTTGCCCGCGTTCTCATCGACGAGAGCCATCGCCAAGCGTGGTCGACGCGCCCGGAGGTGGCCGCTCGCATGAGCCCGGCCAACCCCGCCGATTCCTCCTACGCGCAGGCGGCGCAGACCCTCGGGGAGGCCGGGTTCGAGGTCATCGCGCACACCGAGGGCTCCCTGACGCCGTCCCTGCTCGCCGACGTCGACGTGCTCGTCCTTCCGCACTGCTCCGACGATGCCTGGGAGGCGACGGTCGGGGTGGGTTCGCCCGTGTACGCCGATGCCGAGATCTCCGCCATCGACGACTTCGTACGCCGAGGCGGTGGGCTCATCGTCCTGGCCGAGACCGAGCAACCCAAATACGGCAACAACCTCGCGGCGATCACGGAGCGATTTGGAGTCGGCGTGGTTAACGCGACCGCCCAGGATCCCATCGCCCGCTTCAATGACGTGTCGACGTGGATCATGCTCGAGCCGCACAGCGCGCACGGGTGCGATGTCTTCGCCGACGTCGAGGCCGCGTGCTTCTATCGCTCCGGCGTACTCGACATCACCGCTGAGCCGTCCGACACCTACGTCTTCGCGACGAGTTCGCCCACCGCGTCACCCGCTAACGCGCCGGTGCTCGCGGGTGTGACAGCGGGCGCGGGACGCGTGGTGGTCGCCGCGGATTCGGACTTCCCGGGCGACGATTCCCTCGACGACCTGGGCAACCGCGCGCTGTGGCAGGCCCTGGTCACCTGGGTGGCGGCCGGTCCGCGCGCCCTGGCGGCTCAGGGAGAGCCCGGCTCTATCGTCGCCAGCCCCGCCTGGGAGCGACTGACCACTGCTGTCGAGGCGCTGCGTCCGCTGCAGGCCACGGACGGCTCGATCGTCGGCGACCCTGACGTCGCATCGGCTCGCGTCGAAGAGATCGTGGCGGTGCTGCACGAGCTTGCTCCCCACGTGCTGCACCAGGCCGAATACATCGAGGCGGTGACCAATGACTTCCGGGCATGGCGCGATGGCGGATTCGGCGTGCCTGACTTCCTCGATTCGCTCATGACCTTCCACCCGGAGTCCGTGCGTCGCGATGGCATCGAGCACGTCGTCGTGTTTCCCATGTACACGCAAAATGGCAATCCCAACCGCAATGTCGAGGCTGTCATCATCCGCACCGTGTGGCCCGACTGGATCGCCGAGCTAGAGGCGACGTCATACGACAATGCCGCCTTCGTCCCGATCGAGTTCATGGGGTTCACGTCCGGCTACGACACTCACTCGGCGGTCCTCTTCCCCGAGACGGTCGCGACCCGTGAGGTGGTGCCCTTCAGTTGGGGAGGGATCTTCTGCGACCGCGAGGCCGCTCGGTTCCGCCGGGTGTCGCGGGCGGCCGCCGACCGACTTCGCCTGGACCTGCCCCCGGAGGCCGAACTCCTGCTCAACGACCAGGCCATCGCCCAGGAGACCTTCGTCCTGTGGGACCTCGTGCACGATCGCACCCACAGCCACGGCGACCTGCCCTTCGACCCCTTCATGATCAAGCAGCGCATGCCCTACTGGATGTACGGCCTCGAGGAGTTGCGCTGCGACCTGTCGACCTTCCGCGAGACCGAGGCCTTGGGGGAGCGGGGCATCGTGCTCGCCCCCTACGTGCGCATCGCCATCCTCTTCGACCGGCTCTTCCGCTTCCCGACCACCGGTGAGCGGGTGCGCAACTACGACGGACTCGCCGGCCAGATCATCTTCGCGTGGCTGCACAAGCACGACGTGATCCGCTGGACCGACAACACCCTGCGCATCGACTGGAGTGGCGTGCAGGGTGCGATGAACGCCCTGTGCGCCGAGGTTGACGCGCTTTACCGCGAGGGCATCGACCGCTCCCGCCTCGGCCACTGGATCGCGGCCTACGAGTTCGTGAATGCGCTCGTGCCGCCGCATCCCCAGTCGGTCTGGGCCCAGGGCGCTCAGGCCCTGCCGGGTGAACTCAAGGAGGCGGTGGATGCCGTCCTTCCCGATGAGTTCCCGCTCAACGTCTTTTACGAGTCGCTGCGCAAGGCCCTCGCACCCGCCATCGACTCCGCGCGCGGCATCACCGGAGCGACTGTATGAGCCGGCCCGTCGCCATCGTGCTGGGCGCGGGCATGGGCGGTCGTGCCGTGACGAAGGCACTGGGCTCGACCTATCTGGTGATCGTCGTCGACCGTCGCGAGGATCTCGCGCACGCGGCTGCCGATGCGGTTGGTGGAGAGGCCGCAGTCGTGGATCTGCTGGACGTCGACGACCTGGCTCGCTTTCGCGACGACGTGATCGCTCGACACGGCCGGATCGACGCCGTCGTGCACCTCGTCGGTGGATGGCAGGGATCCACGACCGTCGACCGGGCCGCGCTCGATGCCTGGGATTCGATCGCGCCGGGCGTCTTCGGCACTGTCCGCACGACCACCGTCGCCTTCCGCGACGCTCTCATAGATGCCGGCGGCTGCTACGTCATGGTCTCGAGTACGTCCGCCACCAAGCCCACCGCGGGCAACGTCGCCTACGCCACGGCCAAGGCGGCCGCCGAGACCTGGGTGGGCGGGCTCGCCAACTCCTTCAAGGATTCTCAGGCGCGGGCGGCGATCGTGGCGGTCATGGCGCTGGTCGACGACGCCATGCGGGCGGCGGACCCCGACAAGGCCTTCAAGGGCTACACCGACACCTCGGACCTGGCCGCTGCCATCCGTGGGATCGTCGGGGGCGATGCACCCAACGGTGCGCGGCGAGACCTGACGGAGGCCTGAGATGAGCGCACCCTGGCGCGGCTTTGCCAGTGACAACTACGCCGGGGCACATCCAGAGGTCCTTGAGGCGATTGTGCGCGCAAACGTCGGGCACGCTGTCGCCTACGGCGAGGACGCCGAGACGGCGCGCCTGGCTGACCTCGTGCGCGATCACTTCGGGTCGCAGGCCGAGGTCTTCCCCGTCTTCAACGGCACCGGTGCCAACGTCGTCGCCCTGTCGGCCATCTGCCGCCCGTGGGAGGCGGTCATCTGCTCCGACACCGCCCACGTCAACGTCGATGAGGGAGGCGCACCCGAGAAGGTTGCCGGCCTGAAGCTCTGGACCACGCCCACGGCCGATGGGCTCCTGACTCCCGAGGCCATCGACCTCCATGCCGTGCGCTTCGGTGACGTGCATCGGGCGCAGCAGGCCGTGGTCACGGTCACGCAGTCGTCGGAGTTGGGCACCGCATCCTCCCCCGAGCAGCTTGGTGCGCTCGTCGATCACGTGCACGGACTCGGCATGAAGGTCCACCTCGACGGGGCACGCCTGGCAAATGCGGCTGCCGGGCTCGACGTGGACCTCCGCGCCATCACGACCGACGTGGGCATCGACATCCTTTCGCTGGGAGGCACGAAGAACGGTGCGCTGGGCGCCGAGGCCGTGGTCGTACTCGATCCAGGTCTTGCGCATGCGGTGCCGTTCCTACGCAAGTCGTCCATGCAGTTGGCCAGCAAGATGCGCTTCGTCAGCGCCCAGTTGTGCGCTCTTCTCACCGACGATCTGTGGCGCCGCAACGCTTCGCACGCCAATGCGATGGCACAGAGGCTCCTTGAAGGCGTGAAGCAGATCCCCGGCGTCACGATCGCTCGACGAGTTGATGCCAATGCCGTCTTCGCCTACCTGCCACGCGACGTCACGGCCCGGCTGCAGCAGCACTATCGGTTCTACGAGTGGGATGAGCGCACCGGTGAAGTTCGGTGGATGTGCTCATGGGATACGACACCTGAAGACGTCGATGGGTTTGTGGCGGCTATCAGTCGCGAGATGGGCGCCTGAGCTACCAGCCTCCGTCAAGCACCGCCAGTGGGACGTAGCGCCAGCGCGGCAGGTATGTCGTGGCGTAGACCGCCTCGTGCAGGGGCGACAACGTCTCGAGGGCGCCGAGCACCGACTCGTCGAGGGCGGGGACGCCCGGCTCACGGCGATACGCCGTTAAGGCGCTGCCTCGCGCATCGCGGGCCCACTCGCGGGCTGGTCCGAGCGCCGCAGACTCGCCCGTGCGGCGGGCGGCCGCGATCGCCACGTGATCGAATCCGCGCAGGATGCCCGCGACATCCTGCGCGGTGGGCCCTCGAAGGGTCCGGAGGTGTGCGGGAAGAGTGGGGTTGCCGTCGAAGTCGCAGATGGCAACGCCATCACGCCACCGGAGGAATTGACCGGGGTGCAGGTCTCCATGAATGGGTATGACGTCGACGTCATCCGCGGCGGTCAATGTGTCGCACGCATCCATGAATCCCGAACGCCAGCGCTCGACCGCCACCCGCAACTCGGCGTCGAGGGTCGAGTCAAGAAGCGCCCGGTAGTGCTGAGCGATGGGGGCCAGCGAGCGGCGCTCGACCGGGTGATCGATGAGCTGAGTCGGGTGCACGGCAGCGGCATGCATCCGAGCCGCTAGCTGGCCGACCACCTCCGGCCACGAAGGCGCGGGTGCCTCGCCGGCAAGCATCCGGCGGACATCGTCGAGCATCCACTCCCACCCGTCCTCGGCTCCCGGGAGGAATCTCGCGAAGGACACCAGGAGCTCATCGCGCCACGTCACCGTCGCGAAGGGCTCGGGCATGTCGCGAAAACCGGCGGCGGAGAGATGAGCGGCGACGCGTGGACCGATAAGGGAGCCGGGCTGTCGCAGGAACTGCCACTTGACGACGATCGAGTCGTCGATGACGCGCACGTCGTTGGTCATGTCGACGTCGATCGCACGCTCACGGCCGGTGGCGACGGCGGGCAGCGGATGAAGGTGCTCCACCACGATCGGTGACGGCGCATCGAGCGCTGCCATGCTCACGCCGTCACCGGGCTCGGCCCGTCGCCAGCCACGGTCGTGTACGAGTGGCACGAAGAATTCGCGGGAGTCCGTCAGCCGGACGGCAGCGACAGCAAAGCCAGGTGCCAAAGCGGAAACGTCGGTGATCTCTACGATCGCCGGAAGCTGGCCATGCCGGAGGACGGGGACGAGGGCATCGGTCGAGGCTCGGCCCAGGTCGGATCGGATCTCGTCCAGGAGGGTCATGCCGCCTCGATGGGGTCTCTTCGCCACCATCGCAGGGCCAGAAGCTCGGCGATGAGGGTCTCGCAAAGCATGCGCGCGAAGGGATTGCCCGGCATGGCCACGTTGAACTCGCCGGGCACCCCGAGTGCGTCGCCGATGCTGACCACATGCGAGCCGCGCTTCGTCAGCCAGTCCACGGCCTGTGAGTCCCAGCTCGATCCGGTGAAGACAACGCATCGGTACTCGGTGGTCAGGGTGAGATAGACGTCGACGTGGCTCCAGTCCCCGGTCTCGCATCCGACCGCCGGGCGTCGGGGTACCTCTCGCATCATGAGCGCCGATTGCATGGCCGAGCCGATGCGGCTTTCGGGAGCGATCCAGTACGTCGTCTCCGCGGGTGCGAGGAGCTCGTCGACGGCATCCAGCCACGCGGTGTCATCGAGCAAGGCGCTCGTGTGCTGCGCAGCGGCACGACAGGCGGTGGCGATGTCTGATCTGGGGAAAGCCAGGGCGAGCAGCAGGGCGATCGTGTGGCGGTAGGTGCGGCACGCGACCTCGCCCGGCTCAGGACCCGCGTGCATCGTGATCAGCGCATCCGACCGGCGGGCTAGGGCCGAATCCATGGTGTTGACGAGCGCAACACGTTGAGTGCCCTCGGCAAGACGGCTGGCGCGGTCGAGTGTCTCGGCGGATCCGCCGGATGCGGAGATGAGGATCGCGCTCGTGCCGGGACCGCCCGGCCAGCCGGGATCGGTTGTGGCGATCTCGTCGGTGACGGAGGCTCCGCGGTGCCGAAGCCAGCCGGCAGCCGTCCGGGCGGCGTACTGCGATGACCCCATGCCGGTCAGCAGTGCGCCGTGCGATGCCAGGGGCGCCCACGGGTCATCGACATCGAGTCGATCCGCCAGCTGGTTGAGCCGTGCGGGGATGTCGAGCAGATCCTGCTCGAACAGGTCAGGCTTCATCAGCGTGCCGTTGACTTCCCCAGGTCGGCGATGATCTCGGCTTCGCGCTTAACTCCGTCTTCAGCCCGGATTTGACGAGAGATCTCGGACATGCGTTGGCGAAGGGCAGTGTCTGCCAGGAGCGTGTCGATTGCGGAGTTGAGCTCCGCCTTCTCGACACGGTAGGTGTCCAGTCGCCTTCCGAAGCCGGTCTCGTCGACGCGCTGGGCGTTGTCGTATTGGTCCCAGAAGAGCGGCAGGACGACCATGGGCTTGCCGAAGTGAAAGGACTCGCACGTGGTGTTGTTGCCTCCGTGCGTGATGACGAGGTCGACCTTGTCTAGAAGCGTGGTCTGCGGCACCATGCCCGCACCCCACATGTTGTCGGGCAATTCCCACTCATCGGCACGCGGGCCCTTGCTGACGATGAAGCGGTGGGGGCTGTCGGCCAGGAAGCCGGTGAGTCGCTTCATGAGGTCGATGTCTGCTCCGCCGAGCGAACCGAGCGAGAGGTAGACCAGGGATCCCTCACCCTCGAGGATGTGAGCGGGCACGTCGATCGGCAGCTCGGTGCGGCGCACGGATGACTGCACCCGATGCCAGGTAGCGTCGAGCGGTCTCCGATCGACGTAATCCACGACCGAGGGGTAGATGTATACGTTGGCATCGCCGACGTAGTTGAACTCGCCCGCGGGCAGAGGCCCGGCACCTGAGTCCTGCGAGAACTCGTTGTATTCGGCCCACACGCCAGCATTGATGCGCGCGTATTCATCGCGCCACGCCTGCCATTGGCTTGAGTCGTCGGCGGGGAGTCCGGCCAGCGCGGGAGGGAGCTTGGGACCGGTCATCTCGAGCGGTTGGCATGACACGAGCCGCACGAAAGGCCGGCCGGTCGCCATGAGGGCGGGGAAGGCCGACACATTGTCCTGCACGATGATGTCGGGGGCAATCTCATCGACGATCGCGGCGAACTGCGGGTTTGCGTATTTCGCACCATCCATGAGGCTGCGCCAAACAGGCTCGATGAACGTCGTGATCTGGTCGAACGTGCTCTTGCGGAACTCCGGAGAGGTATCGCGTATGAAATCGATCCAGAACTGGCCGGCGGCTGCCTCCTCCTCGGGCGGGGGAGCCATCGAGACCAGCCGCTCCTCGATGCCGAGTGGCTCGATCTTGCCGGCCCAGGACTCCTCGGCGGCAAAGACGACTCGGTGCCCCATCTTGATGAGCTCGGCGCCGATACCGATGCAGTTGTTGGTGGGGCCGTAGGCGCTCTCGGCGGCTAGGAGCACAGTGAGGGGTCGATCAGCCATGGTGCCTCCGCGGTCAGTCGTCGATCTGATCTAGCGGGATCATGCCCCGCCCGGCAAGTTCGGTGAAGAAGAGGTCAAGGGGCATGGTGAGCTCGGGTCCGTGGACGCCGGTGCGCAGGGCTCGGCCCGAGGCCATGATCTGGGCGGCGATCGACGGCGGTACGCCGGTCACCCAGGCGCCACCGGAGAACTCCCCGGACGGCGGGTCGGTCACCTTCACGTCGCATGTCACGGTGACCTGGGCACCATCGCGCGAGCCTGTGGTGATGACCCGGAACCACTCCACCGCATCGGGATCAGGCGTTGGGGCATCGGCACGTGCCTGGCGGCCCAACACAGCGATCAGCACGTCGGCAGGACGGACGCTCACGCCGTCGACGACCACCGGCTCCTCACTGGCCAGCCCCGAGGCCACGAAGGACAGCAGTCGCACGTGGTCGGCCGGGGCGAGGCCTAGTCGCCATTCGACTCGCTTGATCCCGCGGTCGGCGTAGGACCTCGGCAGGGTGGCCGGCTCGGAGTGGATCGTGTAGACGCACTCCACCTCTCCGCCGGGGAAGGCGTAGGTGCGGGCTCCCGACCCTGCCGGGAAGAAACCGATGGCACCATCGACGAATTGCGGCGCGGGAGCGGTGTATTCCTCGATGAGGGTCAGCGCGGCATACGGCGGGCCGTAGGGCTCCGAGGGGTGGTACTGCCGGCCGGGTACGACGGCATCGGCAATCTCGATGGACTCGACGGTGTCGAGTTGCCCGAGTTCGACTCCGCGCGCAGCCATGAGGTTGGTGAGGCCGGGAGCCGAGCCCATCGACAGCGTGGCCGTCAGCCCAGCATCGACAAAGCGTTGATGCCAGTCGTATTGACGCACAGCGACGTGGAATAAGCCGCCGAGATCGGTGTAGTGCGCTCCCATTTCGAGACAGGCCTCCATGACCGCGATGTTGTGGGCATGGCCGGAGGCATTTACCACGGCAGCGCAGTCGGCGAGGCTGACGGCGAGGGGTGCGTCGATGCCGCGCGCGACGAGCGCTGCCCCACGTTCGTCGAGACGCTCGGCAAGGGCGCGGGCGCGCTCGATATCGGGATCGACGATGACGACCTCGGTGATACCGGGGGAGCCCGCTAGGTCGGCAACCGTGACCGAGCCCATGGCCCCCGCGCCGCCGACGACACCGATCCGCATGGGGGTCCTTTCCCGGTTTCTGGTCCCAACTGGACGTCCAGTCAGTACAGTCCCAAGGTATGGCGCTCATGGATGTGTCGGTGGCCATTCCGCCGAATCTGTCGGCGGATGATGCCCTCGACCGTCGTGAGCACCTCATGGCCGCAGCAGCGCGGGTCCTGGTGCGCGACGGCTCGGCGGGCATGCGCGTGCGCGACGTAGCCGTCGAGGCCGGGGTGTCGACCGGCATCGTGCACTACTACTTCGGCAGCAAGGACGAGATGCTCGTCGACGCCCTGCGCTGGGCGATCGGCAGGCCCGCGGAGCGCTTCGCTGCGCTTCGTCGCGATGGCGACTACCTCACGGTGCTGGCCACGCTCCTCGAGGTCAGCCTTCCCCATCCGGGCGTGCTCTACGACGAGTACGTCCTCTGGCTCGAACTCTGGACGGCGGCGACGCACGATGCATCGCTGCAGCCACTTTGCGAGGAGCTCGCCGCTGACTACCGCGACGAACTCGTGAAGCTCGTCCAGGAGGGCACGCGCGCAGGTGTCTTCACCCCCCTGAGAGAGCCAGAGGTGGTGGCCGAACGCATCAGCGCCATGGTCGATGGCCTGTGCTTCCGCACGGTCGTCGGCTACTCGTGGACCCCTCTTGGGCGGGTTCGCGGCCTCATTCGCTCGTTTGCGTGCGAGCAACTGGGAGTCGATCTCAGGCACCTCCCCGAAATCCAATTGAGTCGTCGCGAGCAGTCCTCGTGACGCAGCGTCACAGGAGAGAAGGAGAAGAGATGGCAACACAGCGGACACGGGCCCGTCGGGCCTCCGTCCTCGGCATCGCGGGAGCGGTCTGTGCCGTCCTCCTGGCCGCATGCGGTGGCGGATCCTCAGGCGGAGATGCAAGCCCCTCTCCGTCGCTTGACCCCAGCGCCGATCTGAGCAAGCAGTCGATCGTCGTCAGCAATTGGGATGCCTACATGGATCCGGACGTTGCTTTGAAGTTCACTGACACCACGAAGGCCAACATCACGGTCGCCAAGCATGCGACCAACGAGGAGATCGTCGGCAAACTGACCGCGGGTGGCGATCCGGGCATCGATGTGGCCTTCGTGTCGGGCCAATATGCCCAGGCGCTCAATGAGGCCGGGCTGCTCGAGCCGATCGATCCACGTCTCGTGCCCAACATGGCCAACCTCTACCCCGAGAGCAAGAACCTGTCGTTCGATCCGGGCAGCACGTTCAGCGTTCCCTACGCCTGGGGTACGACGGGCATCTGCTACCGAGAGGACCTCATGGCCGCCGCGCCCACCTCGTGGAACGACTTGCTCAATCCGGCGCCCGAATACGAGAAGAAGACGCTGATGCTGGCGACCCAGCCGTGGCTGAACCTGCCCGCGGCCAAGGCACTCGGCTTCAGCGCCAACACCACGGACGAGGGTGAGCTCGAGCAGATCAAGCAGCAACTGCTCAAGACCAAGCCCACTCTGCTGGGCTTCGATGACGTGACCTTCTACAGCCGCCTGGCTGCTGGTGAGGTCGTCATGGCCGTTGCGTGGGATGGTTGGTGCAACTACTCGGGCGATCCCAACGTGAAGTTCGTGGTGCCGTCCGAGGGTGCCGACCTGTGGGCCGACACGATGGTGGTGCTGAAGTCCAGCAAGAACAAGGAAGCTGCCATGGCCTACATCAACTTCATGATCGGCGATGAGATGCAGTCATGGATGACCAACAACATCCTTTACAAGAGCCCCAACAAGACGATTGCCGAGAAGGCGGCGGCGGAACTTGGGGCGGACTTCCCCAACATCGCCATGACGCCGGCAGATCTGGCCAAGGGCGAGAGCCTGATCGACCTCGGCGCCGCGTCGAAGATCTACCAGCAGATCGCCACCGAGGTTCAAGCGAGTTGACCTCACGCACGTCAGCAGGGGTCCGTCGCCACGGCGACGGGCCCCTGTTGCGTGCACTCTCCAGCGTGCCGGCGCTTGTCTACCTGCTCGTTCTCATGGTCATCCCGCTCGGCCTCGTCATCGCCTACGCCTTCTTGACCTCAGGCCGCTTCGGCGGCGTGCAGGGCCCGGCGACTCTTGACAACATCACCCGGCTCTTCCAGCCGCTGTACCTTGAGGTGCTGGCGTCCAGCGTGGTCAATGCCGGGCTCGCGACATTCATCGCGTTCCTCATCGGCTTCCCGGCCGCTCTCGCAATCACCCGCCTATCGCTGAGCTGGCAGACCGTTGCACTGATCGCCGTGGTCATGCCCTTCTGGACCAACTTCCTCATCCGCACCTACGCCTGGATCCTGCTTCTCAATCGAGAGGGGATCTTGAGCGATGGACTGGCGCTCATCGGTCTCGGGCCCATCGAGGTCCTCTACACGCGCGAGGCGGTGATCCTCGGTCTCACCTACGCCTACATCCCGCTGATGGTCCTGCCCATCTACGCCTCCCTGCAGCGACTCGATCCAATGCTCCTCGAAGCTGCCTGCAACCTCGGGGCCGGGCCGTGGCGTCGATTTCGCACGATCCTCCTTCCGCTCACGATGCCGGGAATCATCACGGGCTGCCTCTTCGTCTTCATCCCGAGTCTGGGCAACTTCGTGATCCCCGAGCTCCTCGGTGGCGGCAACTCACAGATGATCGGGAATCTGATTCGCGATCAGTTCCTGAAGTCCCGCGACTGGCCGTTCGGTTCTGCCCTGTCTTTGCTCGTACTCGCGCTGCTGGTCATCATCGTCATGCTGCAGGCGAGCGCGGCGCGCCGTTCGCGCAAGTGGGGTGCCTGATGAGGCGCGCAATGGGTGTTGCTCCGCTGTGGGTGCTCTACGTCTTCCTCTACGTGCCCATCGCCGTCGTGATCGTGATGAGCTTCAACGCCTCCGACAATCCGTTCCTGTGGAGCGGCTTCTCGCTCGAGTGGTATCCGGCGCTTCTCCAGGACGCCGACATCATGGGAGGCCTACGCACCACGCTCATCGTGGCGTCGGGCACGACGGTGATCTCCGTGATTCTCGGCACTCTTCTCGCCCTGGCCCTCGAGCGCTACTTCCCGTCTCGGTTCCTCGACGCTGCAGCAGCCGCACCCGCTGTGATGCCCGACATCATGCTTGCGATCGGCTTGCTCGCCTTCTACACGCTGGTCAACTTCACCCTCGGGGCCTTCAGCGTGATCCTCGCGCACTCCGTCTTCGGGATCGCGTTCGTCGCCGCCGTGGTGCGCGTGCGCCTCGCAGGCATGGACTCCAGCCTCGAGGAAGCCAGTCGCGACCTGGGGGCGTCAAGCCTGAAGACCTTCTGGAGCGTCACGCTTCCGGGCATCCGTCCGGCGATCATTGCCGGTGCGCTCCTGGCCTTCACGCTAAGCCTCGACGAGTTCACCGTCGCGTTCTTCACCGCGTCACCTGCCGACCCGACGTTGCCCATCGTCATCTACTCCAGCGTGCGCTTTGGCGTGACACCACAGGTCAATGCCCTGGCCACCCTTCTGCTGCTCGTGTCGTTCATTGCCGTTCTGCTCATCCAGCGAACGTCCCGCTTGGGAGACTCGCTTCGTCGAAGGGAGGCGCGACCGTGACCGCCGGCACCCCGCTGCTCAACATCCACGGCGTCAGCCGCTCGTTCGGCGATATACGTGCTCTCGACGACGTCAGCTTGGAGATCCACGAAAACGAGTTCTTCGCGCTGCTCGGTCCATCGGGCTGTGGCAAGACGACGCTGCTGCGGGTGATCGCCGGCTTCGAGCAGCCCGATGAGGGCATGATCACGCTCGATGGCGTCGACCTGCTGCCCATTCCTCCCGAGAGGCGGGCCGTCAACCTGATGTTCCAGTCCTACGCGCTCTTCCCGCACATGACCGTCGAGCGCAATGTCGCCTACGGCCTCGTCTGCGAGAGGTTGCCGCGCGATGAGATCCGCGTTCGGGTCGACGAGGTCCTTCGGACCGTGGGCCTGACCGACAAGCGTTCATCGCTGCCACGTGAGCTCAGCGGTGGGCAGCGTCAGCGGGTCGCCCTCGCCCGCGCCATCGTGAAGCGCCCGCGGCTCCTGCTTCTCGATGAGCCGCTCTCCGCTCTTGACCGCAAGATCCGTGGCGAGATGCAGGTCGAGCTCAAGCGACTTCAACATGAAGTGGGCATCACGTTTGTCGTCGTCACCCACGACCAGGATGAGGCCATGAGCCTGGCCGACCGGGTGGCTGTGATGGACGAGGGGATCGTGCGCCAGCTCGATGCACCCCTCGACCTCTATCGTCGTCCGCGCAGCATCTTCGTGGCCGACTTCATCGGGTCGAGCACCATCCTCAAGGGCACATACGCTGACGGTGCATGGCAGGCCGTGGGCGTTGGAGCCATCGCTGTGGGCGCTGACTGCGCAGGGGCCATAGCCATTGCCCTCAGGCCCGAGGCTGTCCGCCTGACCGCGACCGAAGACGCTGCCGCTGTGCGTCTCGGGACGGTGCAGGAGGTCTACTTCCAGGGGGATCACGCCCTTGCGCTCGTGAAGGTCGACGAGGTGGCCTTTCTCGCCAATGTGCGTGACGACGTATTGCCATCACGAGGCAGTGACGTGGGAGTGGCCTGGGACGCGACCTCGGTGATTCCGCTTTTCGAGGAGTAGGTGCGCCTAGACGTTGGGTGCGCGTCCCTCGAAGGGTGTGGACAGCACGATTGTCGTGCGCGTCGACACCCCGGCCGTGGCGCGAATCCGGGCAAGGAGCTCCTCAAGGTCTACGGGTTCGGCCACACGCACCTTCACGACATACGACGCTGACCCCGCCACAGACCAGCATGACTCGATCTCGGCGATGTCGACGAGGCGCTCGGGGATGTCGTCGGGTGCTGCCGGGTCGAGTGGCGTCAGGTCGACGAGAGCGGTGAGGGGAAGCCCGATCAGTCGGTCGTCGAACTGGGCGCCGTAGCCGGTGATCACGCCGCGCTGCTCGAGGCGGCGTACTCGCTGATGGACGGCGGAGGTCGACAGGCCCGACTCGCGGGCCAGGTCGGCAAACGACATGCGCCCATCGGCCGCCAGGAGGCGGATCAGGAGGCGGTCGGTCTCGTCGTCCACGGGGGCAGCCTGACATGCCCCGCGCCCCCACCGCGTTTGTCCCACAAAGTGGGACGAATGGTCGGTTTTGGGCCCCGGGGAGGCGCATATCGACCACCTCTCCCACGACGTGGGACAAACGGTGGGAGGGGTGAGCGAGGGATGGGGCGAGTCCCACCCCTCAGGTCACGGAAGGATAACGCCCACGGCGCCACGCGCGCCTCGTTCGCCCCATTCGACCCGGCGTGTCTCACCATTGTGGGCGTGGCAGGACGGCATGCCCGGCCCTCGGATATTCACCGACGGCCGGGCCTACGTTTCGCTGGCCTCGCGGTCGGCGCGCTCGTCCTTGCCCTCGTGGCGGTGGCGGGGGGGCTGGCCGTGGGACTTCGCGTCCCGTGGGCGCCAGCGCTTGACCTCGCCGTTGCGTCGATCGTCACCCCGTCGCCCACCGACGAGGGTCCGGCACCCGACGCCGGCAGCGTGCCCGCCACGCCGGTGGTCACCCCCGCCTATCTCGGAGCGGAGGGGACCCGCGACTACACCGCTGACGTGGCCGAACTTGAATGGGACCAAGACCCCGCCATCGTGTCGACGGTCTACCCCAGCACGGTGAAGGGCGTGTACGGCGTCGGAATCGTCATTCGCATTGACTTCGCCTACGCCGTGCCCGATGAGCTCAAGGGCCTCCTGGAGCGCTCGGCCAGGGTTATCGCGAGCAAGCCGCTCGAAAACGCCTCGTGGAGCTGGTTCGACGACAACACCCTCGCCTTCCGTCCGGAGACCTTCTGGCCCGCCTACACCGATGTGAAGGTGGACTTCTCCTGGAAGAAGCACGGCTTCGCGACGTTCAATCCTGACGTGAAGTTCCTCGTTGGACGCTCGCAGACGCTCGAGGTCTCGGCCGATAAACTCATAGGCAAGGTCAAGCGTGATGGCCTCACCATTCGCAAGGTCCCGGTGTCGCTTGGCAAGCCCACATGGGAAACCACCTCAGGCATTAAGGCGATCATGGAGCGCTACGCCATGAAGCGCATGGTCAACCCCGGGCCCCGCGAGCCTTACGCCGTCGACGTTCCCTACGCGCTCCGTCTTACTCCTAGCGGTGAATTCCTGCACGCCGCACCGTGGAACGAACACAACCTCGGCCTCTACTCCACATCGCACGGCTGCACCAACGTGTCCTACGAGGACGGCATTTGGCTCTTCGAGCGCGCGCTCGAGGGCGACCCGGTCATCACGACCGACACCGGGCTGCCGATCGATCCGTGGGAGGGGCCGGGGGCCATGTGGAACATCGACTGGGCCACCTGGATCGACAACAGTCACGCCCTGGACGCCCCAGACATCTGACCCCGCCGTGCCCCCCGCCGCCGGATGCGGCATGATCGATCCTCCCCCAAATCCGGGAGGCGATATGTCGGCCCACGCTGCCGAGCACAGCGGCTCAGCCGCTCCTGCGGCCGCGCGGCGCGAGCGCGAACTCGCGACCGAGCGTGAACGCGTCGCCGCCCTCTATGCCCGACTCGATCACCTGCTCGAGCGCACTCGCAAGGATCTTCGTCGCACTCAGCGCGAGCAGACGGCCGGCACTCCCGCTGCCGTGACCGAGCAGGAGGCGTTCGTCCGCCTCTACACCGAGCGACTCGAAGCACTCGCCGCCGCGCAGACTCGCCTGTGCTTCGGCCGTCTTGATCTCAATGACGGCACCGTCAGATACATCGGGCGCGTGGGGCTGGCCGACGACGACCAGCAGCCACTGCTCACCGACTGGCGGGCACCTGCTGCCGAGCCGTTCTACCAGGCGACATCCGCACTTCCCCGCGGCGTCGTTCGACGTCGGCACATCGTGACGGAGGGCCGCGAAGTTTCCGCCCTCGAGGACGACGTGCTCGACCTGGAAGCCCTGGCAGAGGGCGGAGCAGGCATCGGGGCCGACGACGTGCAGGGCGGCGGAGTGCTGATGGCCGCACTCGCGGCCCGGCGCACGGGTCGCATGCACGACATCGTGGCAACGATGCAGGCTGAGCAGGATGCCATCGTGCGCTCCCCGCTGCCCGGAATGCTCGTGGTGGAGGGGGGTCCGGGGTGCGGCAAGACGGTGGTGGCCCTGCATCGGGCCGCCTACCTTCTCTACACGCACCGGGAGAAGCTCTCACGCAGCGGCGTGCTGATTGTCGGACCCAATCGCATCTTCCTGCACTACATCGGCCAGGTGCTGCCCGCACTGGGCGAGACATCGGCGGTCCTCGCGACGCCGGGACAGTTGTATCCCGGTGTCGATGCGCGGGCGTGGGAGCCTGACGAGATCGCCGTGCTCAAGGGTTCTTCGCGCATGGCTGATGTCATCACTCGGGCAGTGCGGATGAGGCAACGAACCCCTGATGGCCCGCGAACCCTAGCCGTCGGGAGCGCCCGAGTCGTCATGACGCCAGACATGGTTGCGGCCGCACGCGATCGTGCACGCGCGACACGGCGCCCCCACAACGTGGCCAGGCGCACATTTGCCCTCACCCTGCTTGAGACGCTGGCCCAGGCCCTGGCCCACGAGACGCGCGTCGATCTCGACAACCACCGAGATGTGCTGATCTCCGACCTGCGCGACTCGCGCGACGTCCGCCGTGAGGTCAACCTTGCATGGATGCCGCTGACACCGGAACAGGTCATCGCCGACCTATGGGCGCGCCCCGACCTGCTGGCCGCGGCGGCCCCTCACCTCAGGCCCGATCAGCGCGAACTGCTCCAGCGCGACCGAGGAGCCCCGTGGACCCCGGCGGACGTTCCCCTGCTCGACGAGGCGGCGGAGGCACTGGGAGTCGACGACGAGGCGGAGCGGCTCGCCCAGGCCCATGCCAGCGCTGACCGCCGAGCCGAGATGGACTATGCGCAGTCGGTGCTCGAGATGACCGGCACTCGAGGAGTCTCGGCCGACCAACTCATCGATCGCTACGCGACCGCGGGCGAGAGCATCTCCTTGGCTGACCGAGCCGCCGATGACCGAGAGTGGGTCTACGGCCACGTCGTCGTCGACGAGGCGCAGGAGCTATCGCCGATGGCCTGGCGCCTCCTTGCACGACGCTGCCCGTCGTTGTCGATGACCGTCGTTGGCGACCTCGATCAGTCGTCATCCTCGGCCGGTCCAGCCACTTGGTCGCAGGCCCTTGGCGACATTGCGAAGGCGCGACCCGGTGGCGAGCAGCGCTGGCGGGTCGAGCGGTTGACCGTCAACTACCGGACGCCGCGTCCTTTCATGGAACTCGCGCAGGACGTCATGCGCGCGCTGGGGCGCGAGCCGAGCCAGGTCGAGTCGATCCGCGACGGGGTTCCGCCCGTACTCGCCCGCCTCGTGGGCATCGACGACGTGGCATCGCTCGTCAAGGATATCGTCGTCGACCCCGATCTCGGGCGCCTCGGCGTGATCACCGCGCCGAGCCTCGTGGGCCGTGTCGAGGAGGCCCTGCGCGGGGTTCTTCCTGCGGGCTTCGTCGGTGATGGCGACGCCCGACTCGATGCGCCGGTGGTCGTACTGACAGTGCAGCAGGCCAAGGGATTGGAGTTCGACATCGTGGTGGTCGCCGAGCCGGGGTTGATTGAGCTCGAGTCACCCCGACCGGGGAGTGATCTGTATGTCGCCCTCACCCGAGCAACGCGCGAGTTGATCGTCGCCTACACCGGCGATCTGCCCCGCGTGCTGGAGACAAGCGCCGCTGCGGTGGCGTGAGCCCTATTTCAGCGCGTCGAGCACGCACTGACCCGTGCTCACCAGGGCCGAGAAGCCGTCCTCTTCGGGGAGGAAGGTCGTGACCACGCCCTCGTTGATGACCATGGCATAGCGCTTGGAGCGAATGCCGAGTCCGCCCTGCGACGCGTCGACCTCCATGCCCACAGCGCGGGTGAATTCGGCGTTGCCATCCGAAGCGAGCACGATGTCATCGCCCACACCCGAAGATGCGCCCCAGGCAGCCATCACGAACGGGTCGTTCACAGACAGGCACACGATCCGATCGACGCCGGCGGCGGCGAGGTCAGTCGCGGTGTCGACGTAGGAAGGCAGGTGGACCGTGGAGCAGGTGGGGGTGAATGCTCCCGGAACGGCGAAGAGGACTACGTGTCCGGTGCCGAGGAGTTCGGCTGCGGGTACGGGTTGGGGCGCGCCGTCGTTCATGACACGCAAGGTCGCGTCGGGGATCCGATCGCCAACGGAGATGGGCATGGAACTCCTCGGTCTTGTCGTGAAGCGCGGTCAGTGACCGGTGGGTTCACCGGTGACAGGGCGGCCACGCAAAAGTACGATAGCAACCACCACGCCGATCAGCGAGGCGATGATGGCGGGCCACATGGCGAGCCCGATGGCGTTGTCGAATACATCGCTGATGAACTGCTGCGCATCTCCGGGCACGAGCTGGGCAATGTCGTTGACACTGATACCCCCCGAGAGGGCAGACATCACCTTGGTGAGCGTTTCGGCCGTGGGGGAGGAGAGCAGGCTCTCGAGTTGGCTGCGCGCGGTCGCCTGGAAGACGGCGGTGCTGATGGCCACCCCGAGGGTTCCGCCGATCATGGATGCGGCCTTGAACACCCCGGAGACGACGCCTTCGCCGGCCTCGCCCGGATCCTCTACCGCGGTCGCCGCGCACGGGGTGATCTGCAACCCGATGCCGATGCCGATCAGGACGAAGGGAGCGATCAGGTCTGTGTAGGAGCCGCTGAGTCGCAGCAGCAGGGTCGCCGCCACGGCGAGGAAGACCATGCCTGCGGCCGTGGGCAGGGCGGGACCGAATCGCTGCCCGAGCCAGTTGCCCAGCGGATTGACCAGCAGGATCGGGATGGTGGCCGGCAGCAGTAGTAGGCCCGCCGTGAGGGGGTCGTAGCCCTCGACGACCTGCAGGTAGAGGGCCATGAAGAAGGTGACGGCCCCGAAGACCATGTTGGCGATGAGGTTGGCCGAGACCGCACCGTCGAAGCGCCGCTTGCGAAAGATCGACAGGACCACGATGGGGTTCTTGGACCGACGTTCGACGAATATGAAGAGCACCAGCAGGATCACCGCGCCGGCCAGCATGCCCAGGAAGCCGATCACGCCGATGTCATCGGCGAAGACCAATGAGCAAGACAGCAGGAAGATGCCGCCAACCAGAGTGGTGACTCCCGGCACGTCGATAGACCTCGCAGCATTGGTATCTCTGCTCTCCGCAGTGCTCCACAGGAGAAGCACGATTGCCACGAGCGCGATGGGCAGGTTGATCCAGAAGATCCACCGCCACCCGAGTCCGTTGATGATGACTCCACCGACCAGCGGCCCGAGCGCCTGAGCTCCCCAGCACACCGCGATCCACGCGGCGATCGCGGTGTTGCGCAGCTTGCCTGAGAATGTCAGCGCGATCATGGCGAGGGCCGTGGGCAGAACCGCTGCCGCTCCGAGGCCCTCGATGACACGGCCCACGATCAGCATCCACGGGTTGACGGCGAGGCCGGCGACGATGGAGCCGACGAGGATGAGCAACGTTCCGCACACGAAGATCAGGCGCCGACCGAAAAGATCACCGATCCGGCCGCCGACGATGATGAAGGCCCCGGCCAGGAAGTAGCCGTTGACGGCCCATTGCAGGACGTCCATGCTTCCGCCGAGTTCGCGACCGATCGTCGGCAGGGCGATGCTGATGTCGCTGGCTGTCACCCACACCAAGGCCGTGACGAGGCACAGGGCGATGAGCGACCACCACGGACGCGTGACGGGGGGATTGAGAGTGGGCACGCTTTAACCAAAGATGGCCGCTGCC
>Ga0194131_10004348_pt1 | contig 21441 bp, 18 predicted proteins | sample TA2KigO120mmetaG_FD_148631 | JGI IMG/M metagenome (GOLD analysis project Ga0194131, IMG submission 148631) | Freshwater microbial communities from Lake Tanganyika, Tanzania - TA2015053 Kigoma Offshore 120m | ecosystem: Environmental > Aquatic > Freshwater > Lake | place: Tanzania: Lake... | reverse complement strand
CTGCCCGCCTCCGCCGAGCCGGGTGCGAGCCCAGCACGCGGCACCATCGACCTGCACAACCTCTCGCAGTGCGTGCGCCTGTGGGCCAGCGCGGCGAGCGGCACCCTGTCGGTGGGGCGCGGCGAAAGAATCCAGCGCGTTCTCGTCACCGGTGGCGGGCTCGTCGATGTCGGCGCGCTGGCCACCGTCCGCGACGCTCTCTTCGGCGCCGACGTCGAGTTCCATGCCCACGAACCGGTAGGCGTGGCGGATTCCAGAGCCCTCGGGCTCATGCTCTTCCGCGAGGCCGAGGCGCACGGGGGCAACCACCGCGGCGACGTCACGCGCGCCGCCGTGCTCTCGCGGACTCGGTACACCGACGCGGTGCGCGACCTGGCGGTGAGCCCGGAGCTGCGCCGGCTGGTCGGGGCGCTCGACGCCCCGGTGGCCCTCGGCGCGCTCTGCGACCGCGTGGGCGTCGACCTCCAGGCCGTGGCCGCCAGCGTCGGGGCCCTCGGGGCGATGGGCCTGCTCGGCGTGCAGCCGGCGGCGGCGAGTGCAACCCACAGCGCTCGCCCGGCCTCGCGGCCTCGCGACCCCGACCCGATTACCGATCTCGGCCGTCCCCCCTCGGGTGCGACGTCCGGCGCGTCGAGCTTCCGCGACCGCCCGCCCCCCGTGGCCACGGAGCGGCCGCGATCGAACCCTTCGGAGCGGCCGGAGTCAAACTCGCGCGCCGCCAGTTGGCCCCGCTCGACGCCGCCGCCGACGCGCCCGCTGGCGGTGCCGCCGCCGGGCCACGAGGTGCAGCGTTCCATCGGGACCTCCCGATCGCCGGCGCCGCCCGCGCACTCGCGGACCGAGCAGGTCGCGATGCTGAGCCGCTTGCAACGCGAGGTCGACCTTCTCCGGGACAGCGATCCCTGGGTGGTTCTCGCGGTGAGCCGCGACGCGCCGCCCGAGCGCATCGAGCAGGCCGCGCAGCGGATGGTCGCCCGCTACGAGTCGCTCGTGGCGCAGTGGGGCGGAGAGGTGGCCGACCTGTCGCGACAGGTGCTGCAGCGCGTCCGCGACGCCACCCTCGAGCTCACTCGCCCGCCGCCCAAGCCGTCGTCGCCTGAGGCGCTCCCGGGCGACGAGTACTTCCACGCCGGCCTGCGGGCGATGTCCGAGGGCGACTGGGCGGTTGCCGACCGGCGGTTCACGGCGGCGCGCGATGCCCACCTCGACTCCGTTCGCAACCTGGCGCACCTGGGCTGGGCGCGCTTTAACAACCCGGAGCTCCCGCTGGACGAGCGCGTGGAGGAAGGCCTCGACCTGCTGCTGCTCGCCGAGCAGCTCGCTCCCACCTACGCTGACGGCCAGTACTTTCTCGCGATGGTGTTGCACCACCGGGGCGACGCCGACGCCGCCTCGCGACGCGTCTTGCGGGCGCTGAAGGCCGAGCCCGAACACGTGTCGGCCAACGCGCTCGCGAAGAAGCTGCGCAAGCCGCCGGTGCAGCCTCCTCCGTAGCGCCGCCCCGATGGCGCCGCCCCCTCGGTCGACTTCCCGGCGGCCGGGGGCGGGTCGCGCGGATAGCGGCCGGCCATGACGGACAACGTGGTGATCGTGGGCGGGGGCCTTGTTGGGAGCGCGCTGGCGCTCGAGCTGGCGCGGCGCGGCGTGCCTGTCCTCGTGCTGGAGAAGGCGGTGCCCGGTGCCGAGGCGTCCAGCGCCGCGGCGGGCATCCTCGCGCCCCGGGTGGAGGCCCACGGCCACGCCGAACAGCGGGCGCTCGGACTCGAGGCCCTGAGGAGCTGGGATGACTGGGTGGCCTCGCTGGAGGCCGAAGTGGGCTTCACCCGCTGTGGTGTGCTCGTCGCTCGCGACGAGTCGCCCGACCCTGACGCGGTGATGATCGAGGGCCGGGCGCTCGCCGAGCGGGCTCCCGGCATCCGCGTGGAGCGGGCCTGGTGGATCGCCGGCGAGGGCATGGTGGACACCCGGCTGCTGGTGGGCGCGGTGCACGCCGCGGCGGTGCGCGCCGGGGCCGTGTTCCGGTCGGGCCTCGCCGTCGAACAGGTTCACGGGGGCGCAGTCAGCGCCGGCGGAGAGCGCCTCGTGGGCACGCCCGTGGTGTGCGCCGGCGCGTGGACGAGCCTGGTGCCGGGCGTCGCGAGCCTCCCGGTGTCGCCGGTGCGAGGCCAGCTCGTGGCGGTGGGGGCCACGGAGGCCGTGCGCAGCGTGGTGTTCGGCCCGGCCGGCTATCTCGTCCCACGTCGTGACGAGACGGTGCTCGGGGCGACAATGGAGAACGTGGGCTTCGCTCGCGGGACCACCGCGCAGGGCCTGCGCGACGTGCTCGACGCCGCGCTCCGCCTGTGCCCGTCTCTCGGGGCCGCGCCGGTCTTGCGCCAGTGGTCGAGCTTCCGTCCCGGCTCGCCGGACGGGCGACCGATCATCGGCGAGGTCGACGGCGTGATGGTGGCCAGCGGCCACAGTCGCAACGGTATCCTGCTGGCACCGCTCACCGCGTCGCGCGTCGCCGACGCGATCCTCGAGGGCCGGCCGCTCCCCGTGGCCTGGAGCCCGGCGCGCTTCAGCCGGGCAGGATGACCCGCGCCGCCTGCAACACGGCGTAGCTGGCCGAGGCCAATGACTCGCCGGCGATGGCGCCGCTGGCGAGCGGGATGATCTTCTCCTCGTAGGCCTTCGGGTTGCGACCGGTCCAGCGGCTGGCGATGAGGGCGCCGAGGAAGAAGCCCAGCGAGTTCGCGAAGGGGATCACGAAGGCCAGGCCGAAGCCCATCGTGCTCGGCAGGTAGGGGCGGGCCTTCGGGAACAGGTTCTCGAGCAGCGGGAAGGCGATGCCAATCAGCGCGCCCGCGACGATCGCCCAGCGCGCCGACTCGGGGATGGTGCCCACGCCCGTGGAGAGGGCCTCGGCCACGGCGTACCACATCGTGGTGGCCGGGCTGTTGAACTTCTCCAGCGCTTCCTTGTTGGGCACGAGCACGTACCACATCGGCACCACCGTCGCGACACCAAAGAACACGCCGTAGAACTGCGCGAGGAACTGCTGGCGGGGGTTGGCGCCGAGGAGGTAGCCGCTCTTCAGGTCGGTGAGCAGGTCGGCCGAGGAGCCTGCCGCCCCGGCCGTGACGCCCGCGGTCATCAGGTTTACGGCCTTGTCGGCCGGGGCGATCACCGCGTAGATGAACTGCGTGATCTTGCCCATGGCGCCGATGGGCGTCGTGTCGGTCTCGCCGGTGGCACGGCACGCCACCAGCGCCAGCGCCGCGGACAGCACCACCGACACGAGGCCCAGAACTGGGTTGATGCCCATGGCGAGCCAGCACACGGCAATCAAGCCGAGGGTGGTGGGCACCAGCCCGATCACCATCCAGGAGGTCGGCACCTCGATTGCTGCCATCGCGGCGTCGTCAGCGCTCGCACCCGCGCGCGCGCGGGTGAAGGCCTTGAGAATGGTTTTCCACGAGAGCGCGAACGCGGTGAGGCCGCTCGACACCAGCACAGCGGTGCCGAGCCAGAGGCTCCAGCGGGTGATCTTGAGGAACCCGATGGCGCCACCCTCGCCCAGCACCGCCTCGTAGTGACCGATGTAATGTTTGCCCGGCGCCGACCAGTCGTCGAGGCCGGCGATGAAGGGAACGAGGACCACGAAGTTCACGACCGCCCCGAGCATCATCGACAGGCACACGCGCATCCCGGTGATGGCGCCGGCCGCCACGAGTAGCACCGAGGGCTCGAAGGACAGGCCGAGGCTGGGCAGCCCGATCGGGCCACGCGCGGTGTTGAGCGCCCCGCCGCCGAAGGAGAGCTCGGCGGGAATCACCGCGAAGCTACGCCCGAGGCCGACGAAACCACCGACGATCAGCGCGTCGATGAGGTCCCGTGCCTTGACGACCGCCGCTTGTCCCTCGGCGTAGAGCGAGCGGAGCGTTTCCGCCGCCGCGATGCCGGAAGGGAAGGGGAGCTGCTCCTGGTTGATCATCTGGCGCTTCATCGGGATGGCGAGGAAGACGCCCAGGGTGGCGACGAAGAAAACCCAGATGCCGAGCGGCACGAACCCGAGGCGTTCCGCGTCGCCGGTGATGAGCAGCATCGCGCCTGCCGCCGTCGCGATGGTGCCGCCCGTGGAGTAGCCCGCGGCCGACGCCGTGGACTGCATGCAGTTGTTCTCGAGGATGCTCATCTTCGTCTTGGCGATCCCGCTGGCGACGAGGCTGCTCCAGATCGCGTACGACAGCACGCAGGCGGTGATCGCCACGCCGAAGGCCCAGCCGAGCTTGAGCGTGGTGTAGAGGTTGCACACCGACATCACGCCGCCGAGCAGGCCGCCCATCACCACCGCGCGCAGGGTGAGCTGGGGCATCCGGTCGCCCTGGTAGTACTGCTGGAACCAGACCCGGTCGCGGTCTTCCGGGGCGACCTTCGTGAGGTCGGCCAGGCGATCAGGCTGGGTGTTGGCCTCGTCGAGGGACATGGGGAGCGCTCCTGATGGCGGCGCGATGCTATCAGAGCGAGGCGAGGGCTGCCTTCACTTCGGCCACGTGGCCGTCGACCCTAACCGGGTCGAACACGGCGGCGATGCGGCCGTTGCGGTCGATGACGAAGGTGGCCCGGCGGGCTCGGCCCTCGTTCCACGCGCCGAAACGGGTCGCGACGGCGCCATCGGTGTCGACGATTAGTGGAAAGCTTAGGTTGAACTTTCCGATGAACGCGCGGTGACTCTGGGCGTCGTCGCCGCTCACGCCGAGGACGGTGGCGTCGAGGGCGGCGCTCTGGTCGCGGAAATCGCAGGCCTCGCGCGTGCAGCCGGGGGTGTCGTCCTTCGGATAGAAGTACACGACGGCCGGCTTGCCGCGGAGGGTGGCGAGGGTCCAGCGCTGACCCTCCTGGTCGGCGGCGTCGATCTCGGGCGCCGCGTCGCCGGGCTTGAGGTGGGTCTTGCCGTCGAGACCTAGTAAGCTCTTGAAACGCGAGCGAAGGTGTAGCGGGGTGGCCATGACCCGCGCCTATCCTCGGTGGCGCGCCGCCCGTGTGGACCTGATTACGCCGCCGGCGATGGCTGCCGGTCGCCTCGCGCCCACGCCCTCCGGGCACCTCCACCTCGGCAACGCCCTCGCCTTCGGGGCCGCGTGGCTCAGCGCCCGGGCGGCCGGTGCGCGGGTGCTGCTGCGCGTGGAAGACCTCGACCGCGGCCGCGCTCGCGACGACATCGCCGCCTCGCAGCGCGAAGACTTGCGCTGGCTGGGCCTCGACTGGGACGAGGAAGTGCTGCCTCAGTCACGACGGACCTACGCGCTCGACGGCATCCCGGTGTTCCGCTGCGTGTGCACCCGCGCCACGAGGTTGTACCTGGGATGCTCCTGCCGTCACAAGGCGCACGACCGGGGGCACTTCCGCTTCGACACGCCGCGGGGACCGGTGGCCTTCGTCGACCGCGCCCAGGGTCCGCAGGTGTTCGACCCCGACGAAGATCCCATCCTCGTGCGCGAAGACGGCGAGGTGGCCTACCCGCTGGCCGTGGTCTTCGACGACCATCGTGACGGCGTGACCGAGGTGGTGCGCGGGGGTGACCTTCTCCCCGCCACCGCCACCCAGATTCGGCTGTACGAGTTGCTCGGCTGGGCGCCGCCGACGTGGCTGCACGCGCCGGTGATCCTCGGCGCCGACGGGAAGAAGCTGTCGAAGTCACACGGAAGCACCGAGCTGCGCGCCCTGCGGGAGGCAGGGTGGACGGCGGAACGGGTGTGGGACACGATCTTGCCGCTGTTGGGGTTGCGGCACTTCGATCCGGTGGGATTCGACGCGCACAAGGTGTGCAGTGGCACCTTCGTCGTCGATGCCGCTGGGGGCATCCTCGCCCCGCCGGGATAGCCGCCCCGCGCGCCGGGATTCGCCATGCCGCAGTTCAAGAACGCCGTGATCATCGGGGCCTCGTCGGGCATCGGAGCCGAGCTGGTGAAGCAACTGGCGGCCGAGGGCACCGTGGTGGCCGCGGTGGCGCGGCGGGTCGGGGAGCTGGAGAAGCTCCGCGACGCCTGCGGCGCCGACAAGGTGAGGATATACGCCCATGACGTGCGCCAGTTCGACACGACGGCGCCGTTGTGGGACGAGATCGTGGCCGACCTCGGCAGCATCGACCTGTTCGTGTACAACGCCGGGGTGATGCCGAGGATCGAGGAGAGCGAGTACAACTTCGCCAAGGACCGCGAGATGATGGAGGTCAACGTGGTGGGCGCGATGGCCTGGCTCAACCCGGTGGCGGCCTACATGGAGGCTCGCCGGGGCGGCACCATCGTCGGCATCTCCTCGGTGGCCGGGGAGCGCGGTCGACGGGGCAACCCCGCCTACCACACCAGCAAGGCCGCGCTCACGACTTACCTGGAGTCCTTGCGGAATCGTTTGTTCCGCTATGGCGTGCAGGTGGTGACGGTGAAGCCGGGCCCGGTCGACACGCCGATGACTACCGGGCTCAAGCTCCCGCTGATCATCAAGGCCGACGAGTGCGCCCGGGGCACGATCGCCCTGGCCAAGGGCGGCACCGCCGAGGGTTACGTGCCCGCGATCTGGGCGCCGATCATGTTCGTGATCCGCAGCGTGCCCTCGGTGATCTTCCGCAAGACAAATATCTGATGGTCGCGATGAATCCCTCCAACCTCCCCCGGCGCGTGTTCGATGGCTACGGCTACCACTGCCGGGCGGTGTCGGTGTTCGCCGAGCCGCGATCGGCCGACGAGCTGGCGAACTGGTTTCGCTACGCGCGGGCCGAGGGACTCACGGTGGCGATGCGCGGCGCCGGGCGCAGCTATGGCGACGCGGCGCTCAACGGCGGCGGGCTGGTGCTCGACACCCGCGCGATGGACCGCGTGCTGGCCTGGGACCCCTCCACCGGCGTCGCCGACCTCGAGCCAGGGGTGACCATCGAGAACTTGTGGCGGACAACGCTGAAAGACGGCTACTGGCCGCCGGTGGTGCCGGGGACGATGTTTCCCACGATCGCCGGTTGCGCGGCGATGAACGTGCACGGGAAGAACAATTTCAAGGTCGGTCCCTGGGGCGACCACATCCTCGAGGCGGAGCTCGTGACGCCCGGGGGCGAGCGTCTCACCCTGTCGCGACAGGAGAACCCCGAGATCTTCCACGCCGCCATCGGCGGCTTCGGCATGCTCGGCGCCTTCACGCGCCTGCGGGTGCGACTCAAGAAGCTCCACAGCGGGCGCCTGCGCGTGCGCCGTCACCACGTGCGCTCGCTCGAGGAACAATTCGCGTTCTTCGAGGAACACACCCAGAAGGCCGACTACTGCGTGAGCTGGGTGGATTGCATCGCTGGCGGCGCATCGCTCGGCCGCGGCGAGGCCCACTCGGCGTACTACCTGCACGAGGGCGAGGACCGGTCGCCCGACTTCTTGCCGGAGCACCAGGACCTGCCGGGCACGATTCTCGGCGTGCCGCGGGGGCTGGTGGCGAAGATCGTGGCGGCCTTCAGCAGCAACTGGGGCATGAAGCTGCTCAACACCGCCAAGTACACGGCGTCGTCGATCCTGCCGCGGTCCACCTACGAGCAGGGTCACGTCGCGTTCAACTTCTTGCTCGACTACGTGCCCAACTGGCGCGACAGCTACCGCCCCCACGGCTTCATCCAGTACCAGCCCTTCGTGCCTCGCGACGCGGCGCCGGAAGTGTTCGCCGACATCCTCAAGCTCACGCAGGCGCGGGGCGTGCCGAGCTACCTCGGCGTGCTCAAGCGTCACCGGGCCGACGACTTCCTCTTGTCCCACGCGGTAGACGGGTACAGCTTCGCCCTCGACTTCCCGGTCACCCCGGAGAACCGCGAGACCCTGTGGCGCACGCTGCACGAGGTGAGCGACATGGTGTGCAGCAACGGGGGCCGATTCTACCCGGCGAAAGACGCGGTCATCCGGCCCGACCACTTCCAGCGGGCCTGGGGACAGGCCCGCATCTCCGAGTTCCGCGCTCTCCGCGCCCGACTCGACCCCCAGCGCCTGCTCCGCACCGAGCTGGCAGCGCGCTTCGGGGTGGATGAGGATCAGCGAGTGTAGCTGTCGCGACGGTCACGAAGCGCGGGGAAGGCGAGCCGCGCGGCGCGAATGGCTGCCGGGTCGAGGTCGGCCACCAGGACTGCTTCCTGCTCGGCGCCGCCGACGAGGGCCTCGCCCCAGGGCGAGACGATCGCGCTGTCGCCCGCGTAGTGGAGCCCGTCGCCGTCGCCCACGCGGTTGACCCCCGCCACGAAGGCCTGGTTCTCGATGGCGCGCGCCCGCAGCAGCGTTTGCCAGTGCGCCCGCCGCCGGTCGGGCCAGTTGGCGATGACCACGAACGCGTCGGTGTCCGCGGCTGCCAGGCGAAAGGGCTCTGGGAAGCGCAGGTCGTAGCAGACCTGCGGGCTGACGCGCAGTCCGCCGATGTCCCAGGTGACCACGCGACTGCCCGGCAAGTAGTGCTCGTGCTCGCGAGCGAAGGAAAAGGGATGGATCTTCGCGTACCGCTCCACGCTCCCATCGGGCGCGGTCCACACGGCGCAGTTTGACTTGCGCTCGCCGAGGAGCAGCGGAACCCCGGCTACCACGTGCACTCCGAGGCCCTGTGCCAGCTCGGCGAGAAAGCTCTCGGTCGGTCCCCCCGGGGCCTCGGGCGCGGCGCCCATCGAGAAGCCGCAGGCGAACATCTCGGGCAAGACCACCAGCTGGGCGCCCAGCGCGGCGGCCTCCTGCACCCGGCGCTCGGCGCGACGGTGGTTCTCCGCGACGTCTTCCCAGGCGATGTCGAGTTGCACGAGGCCGGTACGCACGGGCTCACGTTATCGCGCGGGAGTAGGATCTCCCCGTGCTCCTCGTGATGCTCGCCCTCGCCGACGCCCCCCCCGAGGCGCCCGCCTGCCCCGGGGGCCAGCGCTGCGGCGAGAAGTGCATCTCGTGGACCGACGTGTGTCGCGACACCTTGGCTGACAGCATCGGCCTGGCCCCCTCGCCGCCGGTGGCGCCGGGCAGCGCTCCGCCGGGCTCCACGCTCTTGTCGCTGCCCGGCGTGCACGGCGTGGGCACGCCGACCATGCGCGAGGATGCGCCGTCCTTCTGCAACCAGGGCGGTGTCGACCCGCGCATCGCCGTGGCCTGCGTGCCCTACTGGAACGCGGGTGCCGGGGCCTCGGCGGCGGCCGTCGCGCCGGCGCTGGCGGATTGCCCGCAGCACCGCCGCTGCAATGGCGTGTGCCTCGACGAGGGACTGGTATGCGCGCAGGTGGGGGTGTTGCCGAACACCGACAGGCTGAGTCCCTTCGAGCCGAACACCCCTATTCGCGACGGCTACGAGCCCTGAACGAGCCGGGGAAGCCGCTCTAGCGCGGCGGCGATGGTGCTCTCCTTCTTGCAGAAGGCGAAGCGCACCCAGTCGCGGCCGAAGGCCGGCCGGTCGTAGAACACGCTCGGCGGGATGGCCGCGATACCGACGTGCTCGACGAGGTGTTTCACGAAGGCCACGTCGTCGCGACCGAAGCGCTCGATGCCGGCGGCGATGAAGTAGGTGCCCTCGGGTCGATACACCTCGAGGCCAGCCGCCTCCAGGCCGCCGGCGAGCTGGCCGAGTCGCGCCCGGTAGCCGGCGAGCAGGTCGTCGTAGTAGGCCCGGGGCGCCTCGATCGCCGCGACGGCGCCGTGCTGCAGCGGGGTGGCGGTGGCGAAGGTGACGAACTGGTGCGCGGCGCGCACGGCGGCGGTGAGGGCACGCGGGGCGCAGGCCCAGCCGATCTTCCAGCCGGTGAGCGAGAAGGTCTTGCCCAGCGAGCTGATCACCACCGTGCGCTCGCGCATCCCGGGTAGCGACGCGATCGACACGTGCTGCCCATCGTACACGAGGTGCTCGTACACCTCGTCGGACACGACGACGAGGTCGTGGTGGAGAGCCAGCTCCGCCACCAGGGACAGTTCCTCGCGGGTGAAGACCTTTCCCGTCGGGTTGTGCGGGCTGTTGAGCAGGATCACCCGGGTGCGCTCGTTGACGGCGGCGCGCAGCGCGTCGGGGTCGAAGTGCCAGCGGCCCCCCGCCGCCGCGGGACGCTGCAGGGTGACGGCGCGGGGGATGCCCCCGGCGTTGAGGATGCTGGCCTTGTAGCTGTCGTAATACGGCTCAAAGATCACCACCTCGTCGCCCACGTCGACGAGGCCCTGGATGGCGCACCAGATCGCCTCGGTGGCGCCGCTGGTGACGGTGATCTCGGCATCGGCGTCGTAGTCGAGCGCCCAGTCGCGCCGGTACTTCGCCGCCAGCGCCGCGGTGAGCGGCGGTATTCCCGCCATCCGGGCGTACTGGCCCTGGCCCTCGCGGATGGCGCGGATCGCCGCCTCTTTCACGAACTCCGGCCCGTCGAAGTCGGGGAAACCTTGCCCGAGGTTCACCGCGCCGTGCTGGTTGGCCAGCCGGGTGATCTCGGTGAAGATGGTCGTGCCAAAGCCGGTGAGTCGGCGGGAGAGGACGGGGCGCATGGTTGCCTGCTATCTGGATAGCGGGTGGGGATGAGCGACCTCGCCTTCCTCGATTTCCAGGCCCTGGTCGAGCGCGCGGCGACCGACCCGGCTGCGGAGTCGGAGGCCCATCGCCGCTTCGGGACGGTCGCGGCCGTGCTCGTGGTCGACTTTACCGGCATGGTGCGCCGCACCGACGCGCGCGGCATCGTCTACGCGCTCGGGCGGGCCGCCTCGGCTCAGCGGGCGCTCGCCCTCGCGGGCACCCGCGTCAAGCGCGTGGCCGACACGCTCTTCGTCCTCTACCCCAGCGCCGAGGCGGCGCTGGTCGACGCGCTCGACGCGGTGCGCCGTCTCCACGCCGTCGAGCACGGTCACGACGACCCCGTCCACCCCTGCATCGGCCTCGGCCACGGCGAGTGCCTGCTCATCCCGGGCGTCGACGTGTACGGCCTGGAGGTGAACCGCGCCTTCGTGCTCGGCGAGGACGTGGCCGAGGGCGGGGAGGTGCTCGCCACGCCCGCCTTCCTGGCGGCGCTGGGTCAGCTGCCCGAGGGCGTCGGCAGTTTCGCCGCGCCGGCCGAGCGCGTGGCCGAGGCGGGCTTCGCTTTCCACGTCATTCGCGACCACCGGGGTTAGGGGGCACCGCCATGGCCGACGAACCCAAGAAGACCACCTCCATCGCTCCACCCTCGATCCTCAGCCGGCCTACCGATGCCGCGCCCCGTCCTGGCTTCCGCGCTCCCGCCAACAAGGGAAGTAAGGCGCAGAAGTCCCAGAAGTCCAAGAAGAAATAGCCACCCAACGCGGGGCCCGAGCCCACGATGACCGCCCTCCTGCTCGCGCTGTCGGCGCTCGCCCTCGCGCCGCTCCTCGACCGCGCGCTGGCCGGGCGACGAGAGGCGGAGGGCTTTGCCGACGGCTTCTCGCAGGTGTCGGTCGCCGGGCTCTTGCTCGCGCACGTGGTGCCGGCGGGGTTCTCGGCCGCGGGGTGGCCGGCGATCGTCGCGCTGGTCATCGGCTTGGCGCTCGGACTGGGGATTCACCGCTTGCCAAACGGTGAGTTCGCCGCAGAGTGGGTGGCGGCGCTGGCGCTTCTGCTGCACGCGGGGCTCGATGGTGCTGGCCTCCGCGCCGGGGGCGTGCTGGGCTGGACGGTGGTGCTCCACACCCTTCCCGTGGGGCTCGCCACCTGGCGCATCACGCGATCACGTCGCGACGCGAGGTCCGCTGGCCTGTTGCTGCTCGCGTGCGCGCTGGTGACCCTCGCCGGCTACTTCGCGGCGGAGACGGCGCTGGCTCGTCAACCCCAGATGCTCGGCATCGTGCAGTGCCTCGCCGCCGGCGCGCTGTTGCACGTGCTCGCCCATCTCGGCGAGCGCGCGCCCCGCGGTGCGGCGGCGAGGGGGGCGATCGCGGGCGTGGCGCTGTTGGTGTTGCTCGCGTAGCCGAGCGCGCGCGGGCCCGGGAGGCACGCCCCCGGGCCGGCCCCCCCACGGAATACCCCAGCCGGTCGGTGCGACCGCGCACCGCGACGGCGCGCGCCAGGTGCTCAACATCGTCGACCTGCTCGATGCCATCGATGTGATCAGGGCATCCAAGCGCGACGTGGGCGCGAGGCTAGGTCCCTAGCCGCCACACGTCGACCGGCTCGCTCACCCCCTTCACCGGCACCGCGCCCACCTGACACCACTCGCCCCCGCCGGCCTGCCTCACCGCCGCGGTGGCCAGCACCACGCCGCCGTCGGCCTTGCTGCACAGTCGCGATGCGAGGTTCACGGCGTCGCCGATCGCGGTGTACTCGAGCTTCTGGGGGCTACCGATATTACCCACCACCACCTCGCCGCTCGCGATGCCGATGCCGGTGAGCACCGACGGCAAGCCTCGCGCCGCGCGGTCGGCGTTCCACGCGGCGAGTCGCGACTGGATGGCGGCGGCTGCCCGCACCGCCCGCGCCGAGTGGTCGGCCTGCGGGTAGGGGGCGCCGAACCAGCACAACATCGCGTCGCCCATGAACTTGTCGATGACGCCGTCTTCCTTCACCGCCTCCTCCACCAGGATGGCGAAGTACTCGTTGAGTAGGGCCACGACGTCGGCGGCGCCGAGCTCCTCGGTGAGCGTGGTGTAGCCGCGGATGTCGCTGAGCACGACGGTGATCTCGCGCAGCTCGCCCTTCACCTCGACGCTGTCGGCGTCGAGCAGCCGCTCGGCCACCTGGCGCGTCATGTAGCGACCGAACATGTCGCGCAGGCGCTCGCGCTCGCGCAGCCCCCGGGCCATGCTGTTCACGGCGCGGGAGAGCTCGCCCACCTCGTCTTCCCGGTCTTCCGGCAGCCGCGCGTCGAAGCGGCCCTCGCCGATGCCGCGGGCGGCGTCGGCCACATCGGCGATGGGCCTCGCCACGCTGCGGGCGAGCACGGCCGCCGCGAGGAAGGCCACCGCCACGCCGAGGATCGCGCCCATCGCGCGCCGGAGGTCGTCTTCTCGCAGGTCGGCGAGCATCGCGCTCACTTCGCCGTCGAACTGCACGAGGGCCGCCACGCCCTGGTCGTCGGCGATGGGGGCCCAGGCGCTCACCCAGGTGCCGTGGGCGTCGGTGTACGGGCCCTCGGCGGCGGCGCTCCCGTCGGCGAAGCTCTGCTTGTGCGCCTCGCGCAGGGCCAGGGGGTGGCCGACGAAGGGCGTCTCGTTGGTCATCGCCACGAAGTGGGCGAGGTTGCCGGTCGTGGACAGGATGTAGACCGGCGTCGTGACACCAGCGCGCTCCTGAGCCTGTCGGAGCGCGGTCACGAGGCGGCCGAAAGCGGGGTCGTCGACGGAACGCGACGCGTCGACCGCGCGCACGTCGGCGGGCGACAGGCTGGGCACTGCCAGGCGCGCCGTCACCAGCAGTCGCTCGCGGATGGTTGCCGCGATCTGGCGCTTGGCGTCGCGGTGGTCGACGTAGGCCATGACGCCTACCGCCAGCACCACCGCGATCGCACCGCCCACGCCGATGCGCGTGGACAGGCGACCCACCACCAGCGCACGCAGCCCTCGAGCCACGCCGAGTCGCGATGCCCAGCCGACGAGAGCGGTGAGCAGGTACCCGCCGAAGGCGGCGAAGCAGCCGTAGGCGAGCCCCACCGTCCGGCGGGTATCGAAGAGTCCCCCGGGCTCGTCGACCTCCACGAGGGCCTCGACCGTGCCGTCGGCGCGCTTCACCGGCGCGTAGCCGCTGATCCATCGGCCTTGGTCGTCGCCGTAGAGGCCGGTGTGGCCGGGCGCGCCTTGCCCGAACACCGGCCACATCTCGGGGCGGACCACGTACCGGTGGCCGACGTAGGGCGTCTCGTTGGTCATCACCACGAACTCGGTGACCTCGTCCACTGTTCGCAGCGTGAAGATCGGCGAGCGAAGCTTGTGCCGGTCGAGCGTGTCGCGCAGCACGTGGCGGATCTCGGCGAAGGCCGGGTCGCCGGCGCTGCGCACGGTGGCGTGGGCGTCGCCATCGATGCGGGCGGCGGCCTCGGCGGCGATGCTCTCGAGTGCGCGGGCGCGGTCCTCGATGTCGCCTCGCACCCGCAGCTCGTGGATGGCCAGCGTGCCGATGCCTGCGGCGACTGCGGCAGAGAGGGGGAGCCAGCGCATCGGCCGGAAAGTCTAGCCGGCCGGGCGGCCGCCGCGGAAGGTGGTCCAATCGATGCCCTGGCGACGCAGGCGCGAGCGGAGCGTGTGTGGGTTCACGCCTAGCCGGGTCGCGGCGCCGAATGGGCCCTCGATGCGCCCGTGGCAGGCACGGAGCGCCTCGACGAGCGCGGGGTCACTGGCCACCGCCGGCCCGGTCACCACGACGGGGACAGCCCCGCCCAGTGCGGTCGCGACATCAAGACGCTTGCCGTCCCCGAGGATGGCGGCGCGTTCCACCACGGCCGCCAGCTCGCGCACGTTGCCCGGCCACGGGTAGCCCACGAGGAGGCCGTGGTCGGCGGGGGAGGGCACCAGCGGCGCCCCGAAGAGTCGCTCCCCGGCGAGGGCGGCGAAATGCGCGGCGAGGGCGGGGATGTCGCCGGGCCGCTCGCGCAGGGGCGGGATGCGGAGCGGGAACACGCTGACCCGGTACCAGAGGTCTTGCCGGAAGCTCCCGTCGCGGACCAGCGCGTGGAGGTCGCGATGCGTCGCCGCGACGATGCGGACGTCGACCGAGCGCGTTTCCTGGGCGCCGACCCGCTGGAAACTCCCGTCCTGGAGAACGCGCAGGAGCCGCACCTGCGCCGCCGCTGGCAACTCGCCGATCTCGTCGAGAAACAGCGTGCCGCCGTCGGCCCGCTCGAACCAGCCGCGCCGCGTGCCGATGGCCCCGGTGAAGGCGCCGCGCTCGTGGCCGAACAGCTCGCTGTCGACCAGCTCCGGCGGGATCGCGCCGCAGTTGACGCGAAGGAAGGGGCCGCGTGCCCGGCTCGACCGCTCGTGCACGGCCCGGGCGATCACCTCCTTGCCCGAGCCTGTCTCCCCGAGGATCAGCACCGTCACGTCGGTGGTCGCCACCTGTCCCACCCGCGCCATCACCTCGCGCAGGCCGCTCTCGGCCCCGACGATGCCCTCGGTGACGGCCTGCCGGCCGAGCCGTTGCAACAGGGCCCTCCGGTCGGCCTCGGCCACCTCGCGGAGTCGCGCGAGCGCGTGCACGCGGCCGTCGTTGGCGAGGGCCACGCCGTAGGCATCGACGAGGTCGGCGTCGAGCGCATCGATGCCGCCCACGAGCACCACCCCGTCGAGACCGTCGGGACCGAGCAGCGGCGCCCCTACCACCGGGCCGGGGAGGCCGCCTGGGACGAGCGCCCGGGGCACCCGGTCGGCGCTCCGGTCATGCCACACGGTCACGACGCCCGCGGCCGCCCAGCTGCGCACCGCCGTGGCCGTGGGGCGGGGGAGGCTGACGCGCGCGGGCAGGTCAGCGGCGCCGGCGCAGCCCACCGTCCGGAGCGCGCCATGCTCGTCGTCCCAGCGGCGAAACAGCATCCACCTCCCTCCGCAGGCCTCGCGGAGGATGGCAAGCAAGGCCGGCACGCTCTCGCCGAGGTCGAGGTGGCGGCTCACCTCCCGCCAAGTCGCGAGCCGTGCCTGCTCGATCTCGACCACCCCCATCTAGACCACCCCCATCTAGACCACGTAGTGCACGGCGCTGCCGGCGCCGCGGCCACAGTGAGGGCAGGGGGCGTCGAGGGTGGCATAGGCCCGGGTGATGGCCTTCTGCGTGCTCGTCTGTCGCACCGCCTCCTCGAGAAAGATGTCGTCGCGCTCGTGCTTCTGGATGAGACCTCCCCGGTCCATCGTGTCGAACATCTCGCGACGCAGGCCGCAGAGGATCACCCGTATGCCCCGCGCCTGCATGCGGGTGATCGCGCCTTCCAGGGCGGCGAGTCCCACCGCGTCGGGCGCCCGGGTGCGTTTCATGCGCAGGATGACCGCCCGCGTCTCGGGCGTGATCCGCGCCTCGATGGTCTCGAAGTGTTGCTCCAGGGAGACCGACGAGCCGAAGAACAGCTCACCTTCGAGGCCAAAGATGAGCACCCGGGGACAGGGCGCGTCGTCGGCGAGCCGCTCGTGCACCTGGCCTTCCTCGGTGACGATGAACTCGGTGAGGTGCAGCTGCGCCGCCCGCGGCACCGCGAGCAGGAAGCTCATGAACACCCCGATCAGGATGCAGAACTCGATGCTGATGGCGAAGGCGCTGATCGCGGTGGTGAGCACGATCGCCTTGTCGAAGTTCGAGGCCCGCATGTGGTAGCGCAGGTCGGGGATGTTCACCATGCGCGTGGCGGTGACGATGAGCAGCCCGGCCAGCGCGGGACGAGGGATGTACTGGGCGTAGGGGGCGAACACGTACATCGTGGCGGCCACGGCGATCGCGCTCACCACGCCCGACCACTGGGTGCGGGCGCCGGCCTGCTGGTTGATGGCCGAGCGGGTGAGCGAGCCGGAGCCGGGCATGCAGCCAAAGAGCGAGCCGGCGATGTTGGCGTAGCCCTCCGAGAAACACTGCTGGTTCATGTCGAGCTTCTGCCGGGTAACGGCGGCGATGCCCTTGGCCATCGAGATCGCTTCCAGCAAGCCCAGCAGGGCGATGGCGAGGCAACTCGGGGCGAGTTCTCGGATCACCGCCGCGTCGAGCGTGGGCACCGCGAAGCTCGGCATGCCCGACGGGATGGCGCCCACCAGCTTGACGCCCTGTGCGGCGAGGTCGAACTGCGCGGTGAGCCCCGCCGCCGCGATGACCACCAAGAGGAACTCGGGGAACAGCGGCGCGCCGAGGCGTCGTTTGAGCCATCGGAGGCCGAGAACTGCCCCGATGGAACCGAGGCCGACGGACAACGTGGGGCCATGTACCGGCCCGCCCTCGCTCAGCGAGCCCCACACGCGCGCGAGGAAGTGGTCGTGGGCGCTGCCGACGGCCTTCTGTCCCAGGAGGTTCTTGAGCTGGTCGAACACCAGGAGCAGCGACGCGCCGGCGGTGAAGCCCACCACGACGGAGTGGCTGATGTAGCGCGTGAGGTCGCCGAGCCGCGCGAAGGCGATCGCCAGCTGGATCGCGCCGATCAGCAGGGCGCCGAGCACGGCCGCGTGGAGCTTGCCCTCCGGCGACTCCATGTGCCCCACCACCCCGAGCAGCGCGATGCTGATGGCGTTGGTGGGCCCGTTGATGAGCTGTCTCGAGGAATCGAGCAGCGCCCCCACCGTGGTCATCACGATCGCGGTGTAGAGTCCCACCTCGGGGGGCAGCCCCACGATCATCGCGTAGGCCATGGCCTGGGGCACCGCGACCGCGGCCACGCTCAGGCCGCCCACGAGGTCGCCGCGGAGGTCGTCGAGGCAGTAATCGCGCGCCGTCGCGAGGGCGGGAATGCGCTGGTAGAGGAGTTCGGTCACGGGCGCAACCTTAGCAAGGAGCGTGCCCGCGACTTTGCCTCGTTTCCCCGTGGGGCGCTACCGCCCGTCACGGTTTTTCTAGGAGCCCGTGACGGATTCCGCTCCCGCCCGGCACCATGTAGGACGAGGCCGCCATCGCGCTCGACCGGCGACCGGAAGGGCAACGCCCGCTCCCGCGGCGAGCGAAAGCGGGCGTCGAGGTGGTGGGCGCAGCAGGATTTGAACCTGCGGCTCCTACCGTGTGAAGGTAGTACTCTGCCGCTGAGTTATGCGCCCGGCGAGCGCAGACCTACTATGCGCGGGCCGGGCGGGAGTCAAGCCAGGTCATCGTCGCGATCGGGGTAGCGGCGGGAGGCGGGGTCGGCCGGGGGTTCATCGCGCAACGCCATCTCGCCACCGCCGTGCAGCGTCGGCGCGGCCAGGCCCGCGCCTGCGATAGGGAAGTGGACGACGATAGGGTGCCGGAGCATGGAGCAGCTCGTGGGCGTGGGCGAAGGGTCATCGAGGGGCGGCGACTCGCCTGCCCGGCGGGTGACGGGAGCGCCTTCGGAAGACGGCGGTTGGTGGGTCGCGGCGGGGGTGCTGCCTGGCTTCGCCTTTGGACACCTGCTTCCGACTTCAGGGCACTAGTGCCGATCGTCGACGTCGAGACCGCCGCCGCGCTGCTGCGCCGGGGCGAGGTGGTGGCCATCCCCACCGAGACCGTCTACGGCCTCGCCGCGAACGCGCTGGACGAGGCGGCGGTGCGGCGCGTCTTCGCGCTGAAGGGCCGGCCAGCTAGCCACCCGCTCATCCTTCACGCTCGCGACCCTCGCCCCTGGGCGCGATTCGATGCGCGAGCGGAGAAGCTCGCTGCCTACTGGCCGGGCCCGATCACGCTGGTACTACCTCGCCGGGGCGTGCCCGACGTGGTGACTGGGGGTCGCGACACCTTGGCGGTGCGCGTGCCGGGCCACCCGGTCGCGCTCGATCTCCTCCACCGGCTCGACTTCCCCCTGGCCGCGCCCAGCGCCAACCGCTTCGGGCAGGTGTCGCCCACCACGGCGGCGCACGTGTTGGCGTCCTTCGACATCCCGGTGCTCGACGGCGGCCCGTGCGCGGTGGGCGTGGAGAGCACCATCGTAGACCTGTCGCGACCGAGCCCGTCGATCCTTCGCGCCGGGGCGATCGACGCCGACGCCGTGTGCCTCGCGCTCGGCGAGGAGCTGGCGCCGGCCAGCGACACGCCCGCGCCCGGCACGCTCCCCACTCACTACGCGCCGCGCGCTCGCGTGGTGCTCGTCGATGACGCGCCCGCCGGGAGCCTCGCGATCCGCCGTCGCCCGCCGGCCGAGTACGCCCGCGCGCTCTACGCGGAGCTGCGCGCGCTCGACGCCCTCGCTCCCGACGTCATCTACGCCGAGCGCTGCGACCCCTTGGGGATCGGCGTGGCGGTGAACGATCGGCTGGAACGGGCGGCGCGGCGCGCCTAGTCGGGCGCCCCCTCGCGGGTTTTGCCCCCTCTACAAGGATAGCCCGCCGTCCACTTCCACCACGCGACCGGTGAAGTAGTCGTTCTCGAAGATGAACTTGGCGGCGAGGTACATCTCCTCGGGCTCGCCGAGGCGGCGCAGGGGCACGGGCTTGAGCGCGGCCTCGAGCACCTCGGGGCGCATGGCCTCGAGGATCGGGGTGCGGGTGAAGCCGGGGGCGATGGCGCCGGTACGGATGCCGTAGCGGGCGAGCTCGCCGGCCCACAGCTTGGTGTCGGCCACGATGCCTGCCTTGGCGGCGGAGTAGTTGGTCTGTCCCATGTTGCCGTGGCGGCTGATCGAGCTGATCGACACCACGGTGGCCGGGCGCGTCTGCGTCTCGATGCAGTGGGCGGCGAATTCGCGGGTGCACAGGAACACGCCGGTGAGGTTGACGTCGATCACCGCCTGCCAGTGGGCGAGCGACATCTTCTGCACCTTGCCTTCCTTGTCGAGCTTCACGAGCATGCCGTCGCGGAGGATGCCGGCGTTGTTGATGAGGCCGTTGAGCCCGCCGAGCGCGGCGGCGGCGTTCTTCACCAGGGCCACCACGTCGTCTTCCTTCGCCACGTTGGCCACGAAGCCCTTCACCTTGCCCGGGAGGCCGGCGGCCTCGGCCTCGACGGCGGCGATGGCGTCGGCGTTGACGTCGCAGAAGGCCACGCTGGCGCCGTCGCGCGCGAGCGAGAGGGTGAACTGCTTGCCCATGCCGCTGGCGCCGCCGGTGACGAGGACCTTGTACTTGTCGATCTGCATGTGGACTCCTTTGAGGGGGGCGGCGCGGCTATCAAGAAACAGGGGAGGTGGCCTCGCCGTCCCCTGGCTTGGAGCCGCGCGGTCGCCGGTGACGTCGCCGCCTTCGAGCAGGGCGGCGTACAGTCGCGCCGGATGAATCTGCGGCGTTGCACCAGAGGAGAGACACGATCAGCATGGGGCGTGCCCCAGGCGCGGTAACGGCGCGCTCAACGGGCGTACAGTTCGTCCATGCCGGCCACGACGTCGGCCAGCGTGCCCACCACGATGTAGAAGTCCCAGGAGTAGGTCCCCGCGTCGAGCCCGCCCGCCGGGCGCTCGAGCAGGTTCCACTTCGAGGTGGAAAAGTCGGTGCTGCCGGTGTCGCCGTAGAGGAAGCTGCACAGCCCGTAGCCCTCCGTGGCCGACAGCGTCCGGTTGCGGTACACGCCGAGCGCGTGGCTCCCCGATGCCGAGGCGATGATGACGCCCCCGGCGTCCGGTCGCTGGTCCGGGTCGAGCGAGGGGTCGACACAGCTGCCCAGCGGGATGCCCGAGGTCTTGTCGGTGAGCGTGCCAGTGGCGGCGTCGTAGGTGTAGAAGGTGTCGAAGAAGCCGGTGAGGTAGGCGGTGGCGAGCTCGATGTTGAGGCTGCCGTGGGTCTCGGGGAAGGTGATGGTCGTGGTCCACGCGAGGATGTGGGGGTTGCCGCCGTCGTCGAGGGTGATGGTCTTCTCGAAGGTGCCGTCCCATGCCACCGGGTTCCGCGTGGTGTCGTGCGCCGCCGTGTGGAAGCCGCCGGGCAGCCATTGCAGGGGACGAGTCGTCGTGCTCACCGTGCCCGCCCCGGCGGAGAGGTCGAGCAGCGGCGACCCGTGCCGCCAGCCCTCGGGGTCGCCCGGCGCGGCGTAGGCGTCGCCGGCCTCGGTGGGGTTGTCTGCCTCCCCCGAACCGTTCATCTGGAACGCGATCTGGAGCTGCCGGCCGAAGTCGTAGGCGCTCAGGAACTCCACGCCGTCCCACTGCAACGACCAGACCGCCCCGCCGGCCACGCGGTTGAGGCCGAGGCTCACCTCGGCGCCGGACACGGTCTCGAGGTCCTCGTCGTCGAGCCCGTGGCGGGGGTACACCCACGCCAGCGCGCCCTCGGCCGCGTACCCGGCCGGCGGGGCCGAGCTGAACCCGGCGTCGTGGTCGTAGGGCGAGGTCGAGTAATACCGGACCAGCTCGTCCATGCCGTCGCCCGCCGCCGCCCACCCGTGGGCGAGGGTGGCCTCCAGCGCGTAGTCGGGCGCGCCCTCGGTGGGGTTGGTGCTGACCATGTGATCTTTCTCGCCCGAGGATGCCACCAGCCGGTACAGGGGCGTGTCGCCGTCGGCCGCGTCGTCCGCCGCGTAGAACAGCTGCCCGCGGAAGTCGCCCCCCGGCGACTCGGACGGGTCCTCGACCAGCATCGAGTCGGTGCTGTTCGACAGGTACCAGTTGCCCACGATCTGCAGCACCGTGTTCTGGGACGCCTCGTCGGCGCACGCCACGCCGCCGCACTGGGCGTCGCAGAAGTCCCAACCGCAGGTGCGCCCGTCGCACAAGGCCGGGGCGCCGGAGTACCGCGTGGCGTCGTCGGGCTCGCAGTCGTCGGCGTCGGGCCAGCCGTCGCCGTCGCGGTCCTCGATCGTGCCGGTGTCGGCATCGCCGTCGCTGTCGGCATCGGCATCGCCGTCGCTGTCGGCATCGGCATCGGCATCGGCATCGGCGTCGGCGTCGGCGTCGGCGTCGGCGTCGCTGTCGGTGTCGCTGTCGCTGTCGCTGTCGGTGTCGCT
>Ga0194131_10004344_pt1 | contig 21451 bp, 15 predicted proteins | sample TA2KigO120mmetaG_FD_148631 | JGI IMG/M metagenome (GOLD analysis project Ga0194131, IMG submission 148631) | Freshwater microbial communities from Lake Tanganyika, Tanzania - TA2015053 Kigoma Offshore 120m | ecosystem: Environmental > Aquatic > Freshwater > Lake | place: Tanzania: Lake... | reverse complement strand
TTATCAGCGTCGCGCCATCGCTGCCATCGTTGGGAAAGGTCGCGATGCCGATGCTCGCGCTCAAGGCGTACTCACCTTCCTCGATCAGGATGGGGCGCTCGGTCACGCTCAACAGCCGTCGCGCCAGCGCGGTGGCTTCGCCAGCGTGTGTCAGATCCTCGCTGGCCAGAATGAACTCGTCGCCGCCCCAGCGTGCCAACAGATCGGCGGCGCGGACCACACTGGCCAGCCGGTCGGCCATGAGTTTGAGCACCTTGTCACCGACGTGATGCCCCATTGCATCATTGATGATCTTGAAGCGATCCAGATCGATGAACACCACGGCCAGGCGGCGCGACTCGCGCGCCGCACGTTCGATCGCCAGTCGAAGGTGAGCGATGAACAAATTGCGATTGGCCAGTCCCGTGAGCGCGTCGTAGTGCGCGAGATGACGGATGCGCTCCTCAGAGTCTCGGCGCTCGGTCACATCCTGAAAGGCGCCCCACAGTTTGCTGACCACGCCGTTTTCGAACGCTCCCTGCCCGGTGCAGCGAATCCACGAACGCACACCCTCTGCCGAGACTCGATCGATCTCCACGTTCCACGACTCTCCGGTCACTAGCGCCTGGTCGATCGCGCCCGCCAGGATGGTGCCTCCAGAGGGTGTGTAGAGCCCTAGAACGTTATCGAACGTGGGTGAAAAATGCGCGGGGTCGAGATCATGAATGCGGAATGTTTGTTCGGTCCAGAAGAACTGCCGGGTGCCGGCGTCAAACTCCCATCCGCCAATGCGGGCCGCCTGCTGCGCCTGTTGCAGCAACTGTGTCTGCCGCTCCAGGCTGCGCTGGCTGCGAATCAGCTCCGCTTCGGCGGCGGCGCGCTCAGACTCACGCTGTCGCTGCTGGCGAATGGCCCAGAATGCCACCATGAGCATGGTGACGCCGCTGGCCAGGAACATGGCGATGGATACATCAACGCGGTCCAGCCAAGCGGTCCAAACCGGTGCGGAAGGAAAGCAGACGTACGCGGTGAGACCTGGCGCGCCGTCAAGCCGGTGAAAGGCGTACTGACTGTCTTCCAGCTCAACCACCGCGCGGCGCAAGGGCGCGCGCGGGATCGCGCATCATGCGACCGAAGGCATCGTTGCGTTGTGCTGAAGGCTTGTTTCGGATCGGCGGGAAAGGGGCGCAGATATTGCGTGAAGCCATCGTCGCGCAGCAGGCCGATCTGAGCTGATGGCATGGGGGCAAGACCGTTCCATAGCCCTTGACGTCCACCCATAGCGATCACGGCGGACAACACGAAAGGCTGCCTCGGGCCATCGGCGTTGCCGCGCATTCGTAGCGGAAGAATCCAATCATTGATCATGGCGCCGAAACGTGTGCGTCCAACCACCATGGGCTCCTGCGACAGGGCTTTGAGAAGATCCTGACGGAACACGGGGTCCTGCATGTGCGGAGTGGACGCCTTGATGGTCGACGGCTCACTGGACGCCAACATCTCGCCCGCCGCCGAGAACAGGTACACCGCCGAAACGTTGCCGTCGGAATTCTTGTAGCGTCGCAGGCGAGCGCTAATCTCCTGGATGTCTCCCTGCCGCCATGGTTGCGTCAAGTCTTGCGCCAACATCGGTAGCGTGCGCGCGTAGTGCTGCAGAAACTGACCCGCCGATGCCGCAGCCACGCGCGCCAAGCTGGTCAGGTCATCCTGGATCTCATCTCTGACCGAATGCCATGAGTAGTAGAGCCGGAGGCCGGACAGCACACACAACACCGCCAGCAGTGCGGCGAATGCCACTGCTGTTACCACGGCGCTGGTCCGGCCCGTAACTGCGGGTGCTGGATCAGTCACTGTGTTCTGGAGCCAGGCGGACTCCGACTGCAGTTGATTGTGTTTTCACGGCTCAGAGTCGAGGCACTTGCGGTCGGCATCACGCTTGTTTTGCCATCGCCGCCGGAGGTGCGCTGTCGCGAAACGCCTGCATCAATTGCTGCTGCTGCGTCTTGACCTTTTCGTGCGACTGCGCTTTTACATGACCGTAACCTCGAATGGCGCTAGCTGCCATCGCGGCGGCCACAGCCTGCGAGTGATTGTGCGGCTGGAGATTTGTCAGGATTTCCTCGACCAGGGCTTCATACTCGCTGACAAGCGCGCGTTCCCAGCGGCGTTCGGCGGTGTGGCCGAACACATCGAACAGACCGCCCCGCAGGAACTTCAGGCGCGCGATAACTTTGAACACCGGCAGCAACCAAGCACCATACTGGCGCTTGATCAGATGGCCGGTCCGCGGGTCGCGTCGCGCCAGCAGCGGCGGTGCCAGATGAAACTTCAGTTTTGGCGTGCCTTCGAACTGCGCGGCGATACTGGCGTCAAAGGCGGGGTCCGTGTGCAGCCGTGCCACCTCATACTCATCCTTGTAGGCCATCAGCTTATGCAGTGTGCGGACAACGGCTTCGGTCAAGCGCGTATCCGTGGGATGAATGCGTGCTTCGGCAGCGCGGACCTTGTCCACCAGGGTCCGGTAGCGCCGCGCGTAGGCTTCGTCCTGATAATCGATCAGACGTTGTTCGCGGTCCGCGATCAGCGCGTCGAGGGAAAGTTCGACCGGCACATCCTGGGTGCCGCGCTCGCGCAGCAGCGCGATGATCTTGTCCGGTGCATGCGCCCAGAGCCGGCCCAGCCGCACGGCGTGCAAGTTGAATTGCACCTGCACACCGTTGAGTTCCAGCGCGCGTTGCAGCGCGGGCAGGCTCAAGGGCAGCCAGCCTTTTTGCAGCGCCGCGCCGACCATGAAGAAATTGGTGCCGATGGTGTCGCCACACAAGGCCAGTGCGATGCCGGTGGCGTCCACATGCGAGTTGTGCTCGGCGCCGACGCGATCCGTGATCTTCCGGTGCAGTAAACGCTTGTCGATGTTTTCGTCAGGATTGAAATTGAACGCGGGCGTGGGTTGCACGCGATCATTGCCGAGAAAATGCGAGCCGGGCGACAAGGTACGGAAGGCCTCCTCGGACACCGCCGCCACCATGTCGAAGGCGATCATCAACTGCGCTTCGCCCAGGCCAACGCTTTGCGTGCAGATCGGAGCGTCGCCGGCGCTGAAGCGCACATGACTCAATACCGCGCCGTTCTTCTGCGACATGCCGGTCATGTCGTACACCGAGGCGCGCATGCCTTGCAGGTGCGCGGCCATGGCTAGCACCGCGCCGACGGTCACCACGCCGGTGCCGCCGATGCCGGCCAGCATGAGGGCAAAGCTTTCCGTCGCCAGCGCCGCCTGGGTGGGCTTGGGGAGGCTGGCGAACAGCGCCTCATCGAGTTGGGCGCGGCCGCGCTTGCGCATCTGTACGCCTTCAATCGTGACAAACGAGGGGCAGAAGCCCTTGGCACAGCTATAGTCCTTGTTGCAGCTCGACTGATTGATGCGGCGCTTGCGGCCCAGTGGCGTCTCAAGGGGTTCGATGGAGACGCAGCCCGACTGCGTTGAACAATCGCCGCAGCCCTCACACACGGCATCGTTGATCACCATGCGCACCGCCGGGTCGGCCAACGTCTGCTTCTTGCGGCGCCGGCGCTTCTCGGCGGCGCAGGTCTGGTCATAGATCAGCACGGTGCAGCCGGAAACCTCGCGCAGTTCTCGCTGTATCGCATCGAGTTGTTCACGCGGGTAAACCGGCACGTCCGCCGGCAGCGATCCTGGCGGATGGCGTTCGACCGCCTCGGTCACCACCACCACGCGACGGGCGCCTTCGGCCAGCACCTGGCGCGCAATGAGTGCGGGCGTGAGCGTGCCCTCCACGGGCTGGCCGCCGGTCATGGCAATGGCGTCGTTGAACAGGATCTTGTAGGTGACGTTGGCGCGAGCGGCGATGGCCTGACGGATGGCCAGCAGCCCCGAGTGGTAATAGGTGCCGTCGCCGATGTTCTGGATCATGTGCTTGCGCGCGGTGAAGTGCTGCAGCGCCGTCCAGGTAACGCCTTCGCCCCCCATCTGCGTGCCGAGCAACGTGGTGCCCGGCTTGGCCCACATGGCCATGCCGTGGCAGCCGATGCCGGCGATGGCTGTGCTGCCCTCCGGAACAGTGGTCGAAGTGTTGTGAGGACAGCCGGAGCAGAAGTATGGCAAGCGTTTGAGCGAGGCGGCATCGGCGGCGGTGGCGAGGGCCTCCCGGGTCTTGGTCAGCGCATCGGCGTGGCGTGCCAGGTCGTCATCCTGTAGACCGAGTGCGCGCAGGCGCCCGGACAGAGCCAGGGCGATGTCGTGGGCTTCGAGCGGAACGTCGCTGGCCAGCAGCGCAGTGCCGTGATCGTCATACTTGCCGGTGAGCTGCGGTCGCTTCGCATCGTTGTAGAACAGCGCCGCCGCCTGCGGCTCCATGAACGCGGTTTTCTCCTCGACGAAAAACAGTTCCTCGCAGCCGCCGCCGAATTCGCGCAGACCTTCGGGTTCGAGCGGCCAGATCATGCCGACCTTGTAGACGTCCAGCCGCAGTTGCGCGGCGCGCGCGGCGTCGATGCCCAGCAGATGCAAGGCCTGCATGACATCGCCAAAGGACTTGCCCGCCGTCACCACGCCCAGGCGCGGTGCATCGACCTTGAACTGGGCCACGTCGCCGTGATTGGCGCGCCAGAACTTCTTCACCAGCGGCAAGCGCCAGCGTTTGAGGATGATCTCGTCGCGGGCGGGCGTATACGCCCCGCGATAGTGCACGCCCTCGGGTGGCAGATCACCAGTGGGCGGCGTCTCGATAACCAAATCCTCATCACCGGCAATGGTGGCCGTCTGCTCGATGGTTTCGTTCACACACTTGAAAGCCGTCCAGCAGCCACTGTAGCGCGACATGGCCCACCCCAACAGACCAAAGCGCACCACCTCGCCAACGCCGGCGGGGTAGATCACCGGCATGTGATGGGCGGCCATGGCCTGTTCGCTGTGGTGGGCGATGGTGGAGGACTTGCCAGGGTGGTCGTCGCCCAGCAGCACGAGCACTCCGCCGCGCGGATGGCTGCCAGTGTAGTTGCCGTGCTTTAGCGGATCACCTGAGCGGTCCACCCCCGGACCCTTGCCGTACCACATGGCAAACACACCATCGACAGTGGCATCCTTGGCCACGGTCAATTGCTGTGAGCCCCACACGGCGGTGGCGGCCAGATCTTCATTGATGCCGGGCTGGAACACGATGTGATGTTCCTTGAGCCACCTTTCCGCCTGCCACAGCGTCTGGTCGACATAGCCCAGCGGTGAGCCGCGATAGCCGCTGACGAAGCCCGCGGTGTTCAGCCCGGCGGCGGCATCGCGCCGTCGCTGTGTGATGAGCAGCCGCACCAGCGCCTGCGGCCCGTCGATCAGGCAGGGTTTACGGGTGTCAGCGTACTTGTCGTCGAGGGAAACGTCGCGAAGGATCATGCTGGCTACTACCCGTCAGAGGGAAACGTCTAGTGTAGCTTTCCGCGGAGCCGCCACGCGAAGCTTGCGGCATCGGCTGCCTTACAGGGCTTCGCTGGGCGACGTCCCGCGTAGTTGAACCATTGCCCACAGCGCCAGCGCAAACAAAACCAGGGCGCCGCCTTGGTGGGCTGCGCCAAGATGCACCGGCACCCGCATCAACAAGGTGGTGACGCCAAGAATGAACTGGACGATCACCATGCCGGCCAGCAAGCGGACGGCCAAGCGTGTCGATGCGCTGAGCGCAACAGCGCGACTGCGCCACCATAGCACGATGATCATGATCAGAAGCACCCAAGCCAGACAGCGATGCAAAAACTGGATCGCGCCAATGGCATGCAGGAAATTCTGCCACCAGGGAGTGAGGGCGAACGCTTCCGGGGGCACCAGATGACCGTTCATGTCCGGAAAGGTGTTGTAGGCCCAGCCGGCATGGCTGCCTGCCACCAAGCCTCCCGAGAGCACCTGCAACATAACCATAACTGCGATCCCGCTGGCAAGACCCGATAGCTGCGTTATCCGAGCGCACGGGCGTTGCAATAGACTGAGTGCCGTCCAGAACATGGCTGCGAAGATCACAAAGGCCATGCCCAGGTGAGTTGTGAGCCGGAAGTGGCTGACGCGGGGATCATCCACCAGACCGCTTTTTACCATCCACCAGCCAATGGCCCCTTGCAGCATGCCCAGCGCAAAGATGCCCGCCATTCGCGGCACGAGCGCACGCTCGATGCGGCGGCGTACAACAAAGTAGAGCAGTGGAATGAAGAACACCAACCCTATGATGCGGCCCAGCAACCTGTGTATGTACTCCCACCAGAAGATGCCCTTGAAGGCGTCGAGGCTCATGCCGCGATTGACCTTCTGGTACTCCGGTGTTTGCTGGTACTCGTGAAACATCTGCCTCCAGTCGGCCTCCGAGAGCGGCGGTATCGCACCGATCAACGGTTCCCATTCAACGATGGAGAGACCGGACTTGGTCAGGCGGGTGACGCCGCCCACGACCACCATGACGAACACCAGCGCACAACACAGCATCAGCCACAGAGCGATGGTGCGATTCTCTGCGCGCTGGGCGACGGGAGTGGGGTTCATGGCGACGTGAATGGGCGTTTCCTCTGCGGGGCGCGAGTATAAGGGGGCTCAAGCCGCAGATCGCGATCGAATTGTGCACAGCCTGCTTACCGTGCAGTTTCGATGTTAAAGCCCCTCTCCCAGCGGGAGAGGGGAGGCAGTGGTTTTCGCGGGCGACGAGTTTTCTGTATGAGGCGATAATCCCAGGCTGATCTTATTCGAATATCAAGAGGGTGCACTTCATGAAACTCGATTCTTCCGTGGTCGCGGTCATCACCGGTGGCGCGTCCGGTCTGGGGGCGGCAACCGCTCGGCGATTGGCCGCACAAGGTGTGAAGGTCGCGCTGTTCGATCTGAATCCGAAGTTTGGAGAGGCACTGGCCGACGAGCTGGGCGGTGTGTTCTGCAAGGTGGATGTGACCTCGGAGAGCGAGGTCGACGCGACATTCGCCGCCGCCCGCGCGGCGCTGGGGCAAGAGCGCATCCTGGTCAACTGTGCCGGTACCGGTCACGCCATCAAAACCGCCAGCCGCGACAAGACCACGGGCCTGCCCAAGGCGCATCCGACCGAAGCCTTTGATCGCATCATCCAGATCAATCTGGTGGGCACGTTCCGCTGTATCGCCAAGTCGGCGGCGGGCATGTTGACGCTGGCGGCGGGCCAGGATGGTGAGCGCGGCGTCATTATCAACACCGCCTCGGTGGCGGCGCAGGATGGCCAGATCGGGCAGGCCTCCTATTCCGCTTCAAAGGCGGGCATCATCGGCATGACGCTGCCGATTGCGCGGGACTTGATGAACGACGGCATCCGCGTCAATACCATCGCGCCCGGCATTTTTGAGACGCCGCTATTGATGGGATTGCCAGATGACGTGCGCGCCTCGCTGGGCGCATCGGTGCCTTTTCCCAAACGGCTCGGCCAACCCGACGAGTTTGCCGCCCTGGCGGAACTGATGATCACCAATGGCTATTTCAATGCCGAGACCGTGCGACTGGACGGCGGCATTCGCATGGCGCCGCGCTGAACTACATTTTGATGAGGAGAATGGAACATGGCTGAAGCCTATATCGTGAGCGCGGTGAGAACCGCTGGTGGTCGTCGCGGCGGCCGTTTGTCGGGCTGGCATCCGGTGGATCTGGGGGCGCAGGTGATCGACGCAGTGCTGGCCCGTGCGGGGTGTGATCCCGCCCTGGTGGAAGACGTGGTGATGGGGTGTGTGAGTCAAGTGGGTCAACAGTCCACCAACGTGGCGCGCAACGCCGTGCTGGCGTCGCGGTTGCCGGAGTCGGTGCCCGGTACATCGCTGGACCGTCAGTGTGGGTCGTCGCAGCAGGCGCTGCACTTTGCTGCCCAGGCGGTGATGTCCGGCACCATGGATGTGGTGATCGCCGGTGGCGTCGAGAGCATGACACGGGTGCCCATGTTCACGTCTTCCGCCTTACCGGAGAAGGAAGGACTGGGCGGCTATATGAGCCCGGCCATGCAGGCGCGGTATCCCGGCGTGAAGTTCAGCCAATTCACCGGCGCCGAGATGATGGCGAAGAAGTACAACCTGTCTAAGGATCAACTCGATGCCTATGCATTGCAGAGCCATCAGCGCGCCAGCGCCGCCACGCAGGCCGGACGCTTTGCCGCCGAGATCGTGCCGGTGGCCGCGCGCCGCGCCGATGAGGATCTGGGCGAGATGCACACGGTCGATGAGGGCATCCGCTTCGATGCCAGTCTGCAGGGGATCGCCTCAGTAAAGCTGATCGCCGACGGCGGGCGTTGCACTGCCGCCACCGCCAGTCAGATTTGTGATGGCGCCACCGCGGTGCTGGTGGTGAATGAGCGCGGCCTGAAGTCGCTGGGCGTGAAGCCGATGGCGCGTGTCCATCACATGTCGGTCATGGGCCATGATCCGGTGATCATGCTGGAAGCGCCGCTGCCGGCGACGCAGCGGGCGCTACAGAAGGCGGGGATGAAGGTGCAAGACATCGACCTGTTCGAGGTCAACGAAGCATTTGCGCCGGTGCCGCTGGCTTGGTTGCAGGTGACCGGCGCCGACCCGGAGCGTCTCAACGTCAATGGCGGTGCCATCGCACTGGGCCATCCCCTGGGCGCCTCCGGCACCAAGCTCGCCACAACCTTGGTCCACGCCCTGCAGCAGCGCGGTAAGCGCTATGGACTGCAGACCATGTGCGAGGGTGGCGGCATGGCCAACGTCACCATCTTCGAACGGCTCTAGGATCGGCAATGGCCCTCGATTTTCGTCCGGCCTGGATGAACGAAGAGTTGGAGATCTATCGCAACACCGTCGAGCGCTTCGTTGAACAGGAGATGTTGTCCGGCGACGAGGCGGCGCGCAAGCTCGGTAATGTTGGCCATGCATTGTGGCGCCGCGCCGGCGAGCTCGGGCTGTTGTGCTCCGACATTCCGCAGCGCTACGGCGGTGGCGGCGGGGATTTCCGCCACGAGGCCTTGTTCTATGAGGCCAAGTCGCGGCGCGGACTGACTGGCATGAGTACGTCAGTGCACAGCATCGTGGCGCACTATTTCCTGAACCACGGCACCGAAGCCCAGCGCGAACGATATCTGCCGCGCATGGCGCGGGGCGAATTGGTCGGGGCCATTGCCATGACCGAGCCGGGCACCGGTTCGGATCTGCAGGCCATCAAAACCCGCGCCAAGTTGCGGGGCGATCACTACGTCATCAATGGCGCCAAGACCTTCATCACCAACGGCTTCCTAGCTGGCGTGGTGCTGGTGGTGTGCAAGACCGATCCGTCGCAGCGCGCCAGCGGCACCTCCATCCTCATCGTCGAAACCCAGGGTACCCTGGGCTACTCCGTGGGACGGGTGCTCGACAAAATCGGCCTCAAGGCCCAGGACACTTCCGAGCTGTTCTTCGACAACGTCACCGTGCCCGTGGAGAATCTGCTCGGCGGCGTGCCCGGCAAGGGCTTCTTTCAGTTGATGTCGGATCTGCCCTACGAGCGACTCATGATCGGCGTGATCGGTGTGGCCGCCATGGAAGGCGCCTACGAGGCCACGCTGCGCTACGTGCGCGAGCGAGAAGCCTTTGGGCGGCCGATTGCCGAGTTCCAGAACACCAAGTTCAAACTGGCCGAAATCGCCACCACCATCAAGGTGGCGCGCGCGTTTGTCGATCGCTGCGTGAGCGACCTGGTTGCGGGTACGCTCGATACCGCCACCGCGTCCATGGCCAAGATGTGGGTATCCGAGCAGCAAGGCAGGGTCATGGATGAATGTCTGCAACTGCACGGCGGCTGCGGTTTCATGAATGAGTTTCTGGTGGCGCGCATGTACGTCGACGCCCGCGTGCAGCGCATCTATGGCGGCACCAACGAGATCATGAAGGAAGTGATCTCCCGGGCGTTGTAGCGAGTCATTGGCGCTGCCGCCAGCTTCCAAACGACGGCCGGCGGCACGAGTCGCAGCCGACACTACACTAGGCTTGCATGAACTCGAACATTACCCACGGCTGGGCCCGTTTGTCCCAGGTAAAGATGCACTACCTGACCGCCGGCAACGGCGACGTGGTGGTGTTGTTGCACGGTTGGCCGCAGACCAGCCACGAATGGCGTCATGTGATACCGCTGCTGGCGATTCGCTATCGCGTGATCGCGCCTGATTTGCGTGGACTGGGCGATACCAGCCGCCCGCCGGAGGGCTACGACAGCCGCAGCATCGCGGGCGATGTGGCGGAACTGGTATGTGACCACCTGGGGATCAAGCGCTTTCACCTGGTGGGGCATGACTGGGGCGGTCCGACAGCCTTTGCCTTGGCATGCTTGCGCACGGCCGAGGTGCGCACGCTGAGCATTGTCGACGTCACCATTCCCGGTATCGGACCGGATATCTCTCAAGGTGGCAAACGCTGGCATCACGCCTTCCACATGACACCGGACCTCCCTGAGTTCCTGGTGACAGGCCGCGAGCGCGAATACCTGTCCTGGTTCTACAACGAGTTCAGTTGGCAGCCCAATGCCATCACTTCAGCGGATATTGACGAATACGTGCGCACCTATTCGCAGCCGGGTGCCTTGCGGGCAGGGTTTTCCTACTACCGCAATATTCCCCGCAACGCCGCCGACAACCGGGCGGTGATGGAATCGGGCTTTCGACTGCCCATGCCGGTCCTGGCGGTCGGCGGGGGGCGTGCCGAAGCGCGGGGGCGCGGCAGCGAACCTGAAACCTCGCTACGGCAGATCGCCGGTGAGGTGCGCGGGGTGGTGGTGGCAGATTGCGGCCATTTTGTTCCAGAGGAGTGTCCGCAGGTGCTGGCGGATCACTTGTTGCGGCATTTCGAGGGATCGTAGAATCGAAGGCAGTTTTCCGTTGAGATGGAGGCCATCATGGCCAAGATGAAAACCCGCTGGGGTTTGGGTGTGTGGGCTGCCACAGCGGTCATTTGCCTGACCGCGACGACCATCGCGACGGCCGCGCCCTTGGACAGCCGTGACGCTGCGATCGCAGCCTTGCGCAGCGAAGAACCGGAGTCCCGTGTCGAAGCGCTGACCTGGCTGGCGACGCAGGGGGATACGGCCGATCTGGATAACCTGGCAATTGCCCTGCGCGACGAGCATGTCGGCGTAAGCGAACGCGCCGAGAGTGCATTGGTTGAGCTGTGGAGCCGCTCGGGGGATCGCACCATCGACGATCTATTGCTGGACGGAATTCGCCAGATGAATGACGGCCATATAGGCCAGGCGGTCGATACCTTCTCGCGCATCGTGGCACTCAAGCCGGACTTTGCCGAAGGCTGGAACAAACGCGCTACCGCCTACTACTTAATGGGGAGCTATGAACTGTCCCTGCAGGACTGCGACGAGGTGATGCGCCGCAATCCCTACCATTTCGGTGCACTGTCTGGTTACGGCATGATCTACATGAGGCTAGGCAAGCTGGAGGAGGCATTGACCTACTTTGAACGGGCCCTGGAGGTCAACCCGAATCTGGACGGCGTGCAGTCCAGCGTGGACCTGCTGCGACAGCGCCTGGGCCGGCGCCAATCGACTTGAGCGCCGCACGGCACCACGGGCTTGGTAACTCACTCTGAAAGCCACTGCCCCGCAAAGGGGCGATTCGACCATCTTCAAATTGACTGACGCTGCCGGGATACAGTGTCGCTGCCTGCGATCACCCACTGGCGTTGCCCGGTTCCCTAGGCGGAGGGTTTCCGGACAAGGGACTTAAGATCATCCATTTCGCGGTTTTTTGTTGCCTTCCCGTTTGTCCTATGTATTGAAGCAACTGAATGACATTAAAATATTTTCATTCAGCGGTTGACGCCCTGCCGTCGCTTACCGGGCGGATGCCGTGTCCCTTGGGTAGGGTCCCTTACTTGTGCCTATGTCCAGGATCAAGAAGCCTCATCACACTCCAGGCGGTTTCAAGAACATGCACGACGCCGCACCTCGGGCGACGGGCCTTGGTGACGAGTGGGACGTGGAGTCGGATGACTTCGACGTACCGCCCGAAGATCTCCTCGAACCGGTCGAGCCCGATAGCCGTTTCCTGCGCCGCAATCGGGAGGAGACCACCGTCACCTGGCTCGGACACGCCACCTTTTTGTTGCAGCTCAATGGCGTTAACATCCTGACCGATCCGCACCTCGGCCCGCGCGCCTCGGCGCTGCCCCTGCTAGGACCACAGCGCGCTTTTGAACCGCCCATGGATCACTATGAGCTGCCGTCCATTCACGCTATCGTGATATCCCATGATCACTACGATCACCTGGACCGTCGTACGCTGCGTCGCCTGGTGAAGCAAAAAGGGGGGGCAGCCTCACTTCTACGTACCCAAGGGGGTCAAGCCGCTCATTCGCGGGTCAGCGTACTCTCATTGCACCGAGCTGGATTGGTGGGAGTGGGCGCAACGGGGCGGCATCAATCTGCACTGTGTACCGGCCCATCATTGCAGTGGCCGCATGCCATGGCAGCGCAATCGCACCCTGTGGTCGGGCTGGGTGATCGAGAGCGAGATGTTCCGCTTCTACTTTGCCGCTGATACCGCCTATTCACCCGTCTTGCAGGACATCGGCAGGCGCTTTCCCGCAATCGACTTGGCCGCCTTGCCGATTGCCGCGCACGGGGAAATCTGGCCCAGTCGAACCCAGTTACTCACGCCCGAGGAAGCGATCCGTGTACACCAGGAGATCGGGGCACGACATACGGTTGGCATGCACTGGGGTACCTTTGCTTACGGTCGGCAATCCCTGGATGAACCGCCGCGGCGGCTGGCGCGCGCAGCGGCCGCCGCAGGCCTGCCGGAACAGGCGGTGTTCGTCATGCGTCAGGGTCAGACGGTAGCATTGCGCGCACTCAATGGGCGCCACACCGCCAAGAATGTCAAGCAGCTGCCGATTGTCCCCGGTACTAGGCAACCTGTGCCAGCGAGGGCATGAACACCTCTGCCGCGGTGGCGAACTCCCCGTGGGTTTGCTGCTCCACTTCCAGAGCGCCCTCCGGCGCCAGCCCCGTTGCTTCCCAGAGATAGGGATTCAACGCCTGTGTATCCAGGCGCATTCCGCTGCCCGCGGCGTAACACTCGGCGATGTGCGAGGCCAGGTTCACTAGTGCGGCCCCGATGGCGCCAGTACTGACCTCTGCGGGTTCGACGTGATGCGTGACCATCTCGACGATGCTGTGCGGCAGTTGCCACAAGCCGAGAAGTTCGCCGCCGACGGCGGCGTAGTCACAGCCGATGAGCTGCCGCTCGACCAAGTGCAAGGGTTGTCCCGTGCGCTGGGCATGACTCAGCGCTACCGCCGCCAGCTGCGGAATGCGCTCGTAGATGACCATGTGCCCGATCCGGCTGAGCAGCCCGACCACGAACAGGCGTTCACTATCGACGAGGCCGGCGCGCTTGCCCATCGCCCGTCCCGCCAGCGCACAGGCAAGGCTGTAGGTCCAATGTCGACGTACGTCCATCAACCCGACTGGCATACCCGAAAACGTATTGGTTACCGAACTGGCCAACACAATGTCGTGGACCTGCTGCATGCCCATCACATTGATCGCGCGGCTTACGGTTTCCACCTTGCGTGACTGGCCATACAAGGGGGAGTTCACCACCTTTAGCAGTCTGGCGGTCATGGCGGCGTCGTTCATGAGCAACTTACCCACTTCTTCGACGCTGGAGTCAGGCGATTCCACCGCGTCGCGTACCTTCAGATAGACTTCCGGAAGGGAACTGAGTTTGGTGAAGCCGCCCACCAATTCGTGGGGTTCGTAGCGGCGGGGCATCAGGCTTGCGGCGCGTTGGTGTAAACCCTATCGCGCGAGTTCGGTGGCCGGACTGCCGGTTGCGGCAGGGCCGCTAGAACACTTTGGTACTCCCGGCGGATACGTGGATTCATTCTGACTACATACTGCATCTCGGATGCGCTATGTATCGGCCCAAATGCGACTTGGTTGAGTTATTGAAACGAGACTTTCAGTGGATTCGCTGGAAAATCGCATCTCCGCATGGGGAAAAGAGCTGGGATTTCAGCAGATCGGGATAGCTGGAATCGATCTCAGCGCGGCTGAGGTGCATTTGTTGAACTGGATTGAGCGGGGCTACCACGGCGACATGCATTATTTCGCGCGCCATGGCGTCCGGCGTGCCCGCCCAGCCGAACTGGTACCCGGCACGGTGCGGATCATCAGCGCCCGGCTAGACTATTTTCCTGAAGGAACAGACCCTTGGCAGGCGTTGGGGCACTCGGAAAGAGCTTATGTGTCCCGCTACGCACTGGGGCGCGACTACCACAAGGTGCTAAGGAGCCGCCTGCAGGCGCTCTGCAATCGCATTGAATCGTCCGTCGGCCCCTTCAACTACCGCGTATTCACCGACAGCGCCCCGGTCCTGGAGGTCGAACTTGCCACTCAGGCCGGCTTGGGGTGGCGCGGAAAGCACAGTCTGCTCTTGAACCGGGCTGCCGGTTCCTGGTTCTTCCTCGGGGAGATCTACACCGATTTGCCGCTGGCGATCGATGAACCGGTTGCCGATCACTGCAGCACCTGCGAGCGCTGCATGGCCGGCTGCCCCACGGGTGCGATTGTCGCGCCTTACGTGGTGGATGCCAGGCGCTGCATCTCTTATCTGACCATCGAGCACGCTGGAACGATTCCGGAGCCGCTGCGCCCGCTCATGGGCAATCGCATCTACGGCTGCGATGATTGCCAATTGGTCTGTCCGTGGAACAAGTTTGCGGTGACGACCGCCGTGCCGGATTTCGCGCCGCGCCATGGACTCGATCAGATCGGTCTGGTCCAGGCCTTTGCCTGGACAGAAGAAGAATTTCTCCGCCGCACGGAAGGCATGGCGATCCGGCGTATCGGTCACGAGCGCTGGCTGCGCAATATTGCGGTCGCGCTCGGTAACGCCGCCTGCTTGCCCGAGGTGTTGGCGGCGTTGCATGCCCGCCGGAACGATCCGTCTGCCCTGGTGCGCGAGCATGTGGCCTGGTCACTGGCGCGGCACGGCGTGCCTGCCCCCTAAATTCCCACTTGGCGCCGCTTGCCCGCCGACAGTCTCTTTAGGCTCACTCGCGCGTGGTGGTCTTGCGGATTTCCTTCTCGTCGTTCCAGGCCAGCAGTCCACTCTCGATTTCCCAGAGCTGCAGGTTGAACTTGTAATAAACGTCGCGGGTATCTTCGGCTTTCTTGACGATCGACGATATGTTGCCTTCCAAGCGGTAGTCGGCACCGACCATGCGGCCGGTCTTGGCTGCCTGCCTGCGTTCGTAGAGCTCGCCTTGCTGCCGGTTGAGTTCGTCGACCTGCTCCTCCATGCCAGCGGAATCGACGGCGAACTTGACCTTGCCGCTCTTAAGCAGTTCGGAGCGGATCGAATCCGTGATCGCGCGCGTGTCGATGTACTCACTGGTCTTGTTCTTCACTTCCTGCACTGTAAAGACCGGACTTTCCACACCCGCCAGTACCGGATGCTTGAGTAGCGACTGGGTCATGTCACCGGCAATCATCTGCAGGTCGGTGGAACCGAATTCGTTGGTCACCGTTTCCGTCGCGCGAGCATCGCCGTAGCGCACCACATCCTTAACGCAGCCGGCGATACAGAGAGCGGGAATCAATACGAGCAGGGTACGAATCATGGTTATCCTCCTTGTAAAACCATACGGGTGGTGCAACAGGGAACAAGTTCCGCAGCGCGTGCCGACACGGCCCGCGTACGGTCGCTGATCCGGGGAGTCAGCACATACAGCTGTCGGTCCATCTGGCGCAAGCTCACCACCATGTGGCTGCCGCCGATCTGCACCTCCACGGGGTGATCGCGGCCGTTCGCGCCTAAACTGATCCGGTGTGGGCCCGGGGCCAGCGTTGCGCGCGCAATCGAAATGCGTCCGGGCAGGGCACGCCAGCCGCGTTCGTCGGCGGATTCCGTCAGCCAGGCGCCCAGTGCGACAGCCGGCAGCGCCAAGCCGTACTTGTCGTTGCGGTGGGTCTGCACCTGCGCGACGCCCTTGACGGTGGATCGCACCAGGGCACGCAGCATGAGGCCCGGCATGTCGTCGCGCAAGGCGCGCCGCGCCATGGCGTCCAGATCCGCCACCGTCGTGATGCCTAGATCGCCGAGCGTATCCACTCGCAGCGTGTCGCCTATCGCGTCGCGGCCTTCCTGACGCAATACCGGAAAGGACAGCGGCACGTACTGTAGGCCGTGGCTGCTGATCACCGGCAGCGGAAACTGTTGGCTCTCGCGCGCCGGAACCGCACCAGATTCAATGACGAACAGCACGTCGGTAGCGCCTCTCTGGCTGGGCGAGGTGCGCGTGTCCAGCGAGGCCAGACCGTCCTCCAGCACCGCAGCGCCGGGGCGCAGTTCCAGCGCCTTGCGGTAGCCGGCGGCGGCCAGACTGGGTTCTCCCAGCGCCTCGTAGATGAAACCTGCGAGGTAGTGAGTAAAAGCACTCTGGTAGCTGTTGCGCAGGGCCTGGACTTCAGAAGAATCGAGGGTCTGCGCCGGGTAGCCGCCCAGGTCCTGATAGCGAGTCTTGGCGCCTCGGTCACGGGCTTCGGCTTCAACGGCTTCCCGCTCCTTGGCGCGATAAGTCTCGATCAGCGTTTCGCGCTCATGGGCGCGGCGGATGGCGACCCGGGCGGTGGCGAAGTCACCGCGCGCCAGGTGATTCAGGGCCAGTCTGGTGGATAGCAGGACCTTTTCGTAGTCAGCGCCTTCGTAGGCGCGCAGCTTGTCATTGATGAGATAACTGCCCAGACCCGGTAGCAGCCTCTCAGGGGCAATGCGGGCGCTGTCCTCCCAGCGCCGCACCACCTTGTCGGCCTTGCGCCAGGCGGCATCGCTCGCCGCCAGATCGTTTTTCTGCCGCAGCAGTTCACCGCGCTCCAGGTGGTTGAGCAGGTCATTGTCGCCACTAGGTCGGCCTATGGCGGCCAGCGCGCCGTCCAGATCGCCTCCACGGGCGCGATCGAGGGATTGGGACAGCTTAGCGTCGTAGGTGCGGAAGGTGCCGCAGCCTGCCAGGGGCAGAATCAGCAGGGCGGACAGCGCAATGCGCTTCATGGAACTCACGGCGTCGCGGGAAACGAAGCCAGCGAGGCAAGCAATGATGCGGCCAAGGGGTTCATGCTGGCGGCATTTTAGGCTGCCCCCGCAATGAGGGAGGCGCCACGGTGAGTAAGCAAAGCCAACTCTGAGCACATCCGAGCACTGGGGACAGGCCCCTACGGGGACTGTCCCCTCCCAGCCACGTTAGGCGATCAGGGGACGTCGAGGGAGCCGACGGACTTGGGATAGGTGACGATGCCCCAGGGGACCTTCTTGTCGGCGATGCGCTTGACGGTTTCCAGCGTGGAGGCGTTGACTACCACCACCTCATCGGACTTGCCGCAGGCCACAAGGATGTGGCTGTCGTCGGGGGTGAAGGTGAAGTGCCAGCAGCGCTTGCCGGTGGCGGCGCGGCCGATTTCTTTAAAGGTCTTGGTATCGAACACCTGCAACGCTTGACCCTTGGCCAGGGCTACAAACAGCCGTTCGCCCTTGCGATCAAAGGCCAGGCCGTAGGGCACCTCGCCGGTCTCCACCGTCTTCTTGACCTTGAAGTTCTTGTCCAGGATGACGAGTTTGTTGCCGTACTCCAGGCTCGCCACGTAGTAGCTGCCATTGGGCGCCATCTTGATGCCGCGCGGGCGGTTGCCGTACTTTTTGGTGTTGATCTTCTTCACCAGTTTGCCGGACTTGATGTCGTGCACGCTGACGTTTTCGTCCGCTTCGTTGGTGACTAGAATGCGTTTGCCGTCGGCGGAGAATTCGATGCCTTCGGTTTCCATGCCTCCGGTGATGGCGCGGATGACCTTGCCTTGCATCAGGTCGACAACCGCGATCTTGGCCGGTTCGGCATCGTCATCGTCGCGCTGCTGGGCCAGAGCCTGCGCCTCAGCAGAGCCAGGGGCCGGCGGCGGACCGCCAACGGCGGCCGGCTCGTACGACACAAACACATAGTCACCACGCACGCGGACAAATTCGGGATTCTTGCCAATGGGAATGCGCTTTTGCAGTTGCCCAGTGGCGCGGTCTATGACTGAGAGATCACCTTCGATCCCGTTTGCTGTGACCAGCAAGGCGCCATCGGCAGTGACGCCAATGCCACGCGGGGCTTTCGAGCCGGTGTCAATCTCACCGGTGGTTTCCATGGTGGCCAAATCGATCACGGTAATGTGGCCGTCCTGATTGCTGACATAGGCGGTCCCTTGCTGGGCCAGAGCGGGCGCGGCGAACAAGGGCAATAGCGCGACCAGCAAGCGCGCGCGCCGGGGGATGAAGCTCATCTATGGACTCCTCAGTGAGTGGCGTTGGAAACAAATTCTAGCCTCTGACCGGGGCGCAGGCCGCGAGTTCGGAGACGCGGGTATCGGCGATGCCAGCCTCATGGCAAGCGCTACTTGCCGGCCGGATCGAACTCGTATCGCAGACCGACCCAGACGCCACGAGGGGCGCCGGGGGCGAAGAAGGTTTCCCTGCTCCAGTTATTCGAGTTGGTCTGGAAGGTACCTGCTGAATTGAAGGGATTCTCAGCCAACGCGCCTGATGTGAAGTACTTCTTGTCGAGCAGGTTGTTTACGCGGGCAAACACTTCGAAACCCTTGCCAAACTGGTATGCCGTGCGCAGGTTGAAGACTTCGTAGCCTTTCACTTGGCCAGAGCCTTGGAAGGTGCGAGTGCCGCCACCCACCCGATCGGTGAACGTTCCTGCCTGGTGCTGATTGTTCTCGTTGCCCCGCACATACTGGCTGGAAAAATAGAGACCGGTCAGACCGATCGACCAGGCTTCGCTGACATTCCAGTTCACGCCGAGCTTGATACTGTGCTCCGGCACACCGGGGATGGTGCTGTCCGTAGCCACGAAAATCTCATCATTGGCAGCGCACTTGTCCGCGCGTTGTCCGCGCGAGCTGTTATTCTCTGCCAGCAGACAAGCTTCGGTTTCAAACGTGGCCCTGGTGAAACCGTAGCTGAAATCGACAGCGAAATCGCCAAACTTACCCGATACACCCCCTTCGAACCCGCGACGCAGGGTTTCGCCAAAATTGGTGAAGTAGCCTGCGGAGGCTGAGGTGCTGACGAAGATGATGTCATCCCGATTGACGGTGCGGAACAGGCCGGCGTTCCACGAAAGATTTTTGTCGACGCGGCCCCGCAGCCCGACTTCGATGGTCTGCGCCACCACCTGCTTGAGGTAGGGGTCAGAAGCCAATGCGTTGGGTAGCGTGCAAGGGTTGGCGCGATCGGCACAGCCCAACTCGATCGGCGAAGGCGCGCGGTTGCCCTGGCTCCAACTGCCATAGGCGGTCAGGGCGTTGTCAAACATTCGATGCGTGATACCTATCGCAGGGTTGAATCGGGTATAGGTGAAGTCGCCATCCAGGTTTGGTGGCGTCGGGTCGCGAATATCTTCTGACTGCGCGCGGGTGCGATTGAGGCGACCGGACAGAGTCAGGTGCGTGTCCGGAGTCAGTGTGTAGGTGTCCGTTGCGTACAGGGCCCAGGCCGTGGTCCTGCCGACGAGTTCATTTTGTTCTTCGATGGGTTCGTTGGAGTCCACTCCTCGGCCGGCGTTGAAGATGCCCTCTTGCGTGGTTTGCTCGAACTCACTACGGGAGCGATCGTGGCTGAGGCCGAACGTCAGTTGGTTGGCGTCTGAAACATGGCTCAGCTGAAGCGCAAAGCCTGAGCCCTTCTGTTCGGTAGATGTCCGATTGATGGCGGCGGTGTCGTCATTGAACCCAAGGCCACCGTTCGCGCCAGTCTCACCATCCTTGGCGCTACCCTCGAAGTCATCATTCGAATCCCCATTCAGCCCATCGCGGTCGCTCAAGCGATGGTAGATGTTCCCCGCCACCTGCAAATTGTCATTGATGAAATGCGAGCCTGTCAGGTTGATCAACGTCATCTTGTTGATGGACTGATCGGGCTGGGTGAACACCGATTCGCGACGCTGGTTGAAGAACCCCAGCGGGACCAGTTCATTGCCTATCAGGTCGTTGTTGGCGTGTGTAATGCTCAGATCGAAATCCGTGGTGGCGTTCTCCCAGCCCACCTTGGCAAACACCTGTTGAACTTCGCTAGGTGAGAAATCCCGCCAGCCGTCCTCCTCGAAGTAGTGGCCGCTGATGAAGTAGTCGACGTCGCCACTCCTGCCGCCGTACTGCAGTTCCGCCGCTTTGCGGCCAAACGACCCGAAGTAGGCTTCTGCACCCAACCCAGGGTACTGGCGGCCGGACTTGGTGCGGATGGCCAGGGCGCCACCGAGCGTATTCAAGCCATACAGTGGATTCGACCCCGGAATCACGTTCATCGAGGAGATGGCACCTTCGGGAATCAAGTCCCAGTTGACGATATCCCCAAAGGGTTCATTCACTCTCACCCCATCCTGGAACACAGACAAGCCCTGCGGGGTGCCCAGCAATGGTGAAGCGGTAAAACCACGGAAGTTGACGTCGGGTTGGTAGGGATTGGTACCGATTTCGTTGATCGAGACGTTGCCGATGTTCTGGTTGAGGAAGTCCGCCAGATTGAGCGGACGCTGCTCCCCGATCTCCTTGGACGTGGCACCCTGGACGTTGCCGGGGACGCGGTCCTTGGGCATGCCCAGGGCAGGCAGTGGCGTAGTGCCGATCACTTCCACTGTCGGGGCTTCAAGGGCCTCGATGGGGTTTCTGTCATCGTCGTCTTGCGCCAGGGCAATGGGGCTGAACGCCGCCGCCATCAGGGTCGCGAGTAGGGTGCGTCTTGGCATTTCGTGGTGTCCTCTGTTGTTTCTGTGCTGTTCTGACACTTGCCCCATTCCGACTTTCGGTGAGGGTGGCTTTTCGTTTGACCTGTCGATCGTTCGCGGACCTGCCGCGCGCGCCGAGGAATCTAAGTGAATTGCGGGCCGCGAGAGTAGTGAGTGCGGTCCGGGAAGTATTGGGAGAAAATCCTAAAGTTGGAGAGGCGAGCTTTGCTCGGTCACGCAGGCTGGCAGGTGACCGCTGCCCCGATCAGCCCAACGATCCCGGAAATCGGGCGTGCCAGGAGATTTTCCCTTGCGAGATGCCACGTGCATGACACACACTAAGGCGCTTATGGTCTTGCGACTTGACGCGCCAATTACCCGGAAGTGCGGCTGATGGCGTTGCGCGGCGGGGAAGGTCTGGTGAAGACGTCAATTGCGCGAGACGTGTTGCTGGTCGTATTGGTGACACTTGCCATGTTTGCGTTGGCGTCGCTGGTGGAGTTGAACGAGTTGATCCTGACGCTGACCCGCCCGCTGGAGCCCTATCAGGTCGACGAGTTGCCTGTTACGGTGCTGGCATTGGTATTGGCCATGACGTGGTTTTCCTGGCGGCGATGGCAGGAGGCGAATGCAGAAGTGCAGTTGCGGCAGGCAGCCCAGCAGGCGTTGGCCGAAACCTTGGCGGAGAACCGATTGTTGGCCCAGCGTA
>Ga0194131_10004343_pt1 | contig 21451 bp, 17 predicted proteins | sample TA2KigO120mmetaG_FD_148631 | JGI IMG/M metagenome (GOLD analysis project Ga0194131, IMG submission 148631) | Freshwater microbial communities from Lake Tanganyika, Tanzania - TA2015053 Kigoma Offshore 120m | ecosystem: Environmental > Aquatic > Freshwater > Lake | place: Tanzania: Lake... | reverse complement strand
GGCGGGCGCGCCGAACGGAACCGCGCGGCCGGGCACGAGCGAACCCAGCTCGACGCGCAACGCGCGCGGCGGCGCTTGTGCCCTCGCGGCGCTCGGCTTAGCTTGTCCGGCCCGCTGCGGCGATTCCACGGGCGAATCCTAGCCCAATCAGAGCTCCGTGTTCGGTTCCCTGCCCCTCGGCCGCATCGCCGGCATCGCCGTGCGCGTCCACTGGACGCTGGTCGCGCTGTTCGTGTGGATCGGCTACGCGTGGCGCGACGCGCCCGGCCCGTTGCTGACGCTGCTCGGCAGCCTGCTCGTTGCGGTCTTGCTGCACGAGCTCGGCCACGCGCTGGTCGCGCGGCGCTTCGGCGTGCAGGTCGTCGACATCACCTTCGGCATCCTGGGCGGCAGCGCGAACCTGCTCGGCATGCCCGACCGGCCGCGCGTCGAGGGCTGGATCGCGGCGGCCGGTCCGCTGGTGAACCTGGCGCTGTCCGGGCTCGCGCTCGGCTTCTACCTGGTGAGCGCGAGCTGGGCGCGCCGGAGCGGCGCTCCGCTCTCCGACCTGGAGCTCGGTCTGGTCGCACAGCCGTCGCTAGCGATGGACGGGTTGCAGCTCGCCTGGGCACCGGGTCTGAGCGTGCTCGAGAGCGCGCGCGTGTTCGCACTGGGCTTCTGGGGCATCAATCTCTACCTGGGCCTGTTCAACCTCGTTCCGGCCTTCCCGCTCGACGGCGGACGCATCCTGCGCGCACTCGTTGCGACCCGGCAGGGTTGGCTGCGCGCAACCGAGACCGTCGTGCGGCTGAGCCGCTGGCTGGTGCTGATCGGATTGATGGTGCTGCTGGTGCGCTCACCGGGCATGTGGTGCGTGTCGGTGGCGCTGGCGGCGTTCGTGTGGTTCCAGGGCGCGCGCGAACTGCTGGTCGTGCGAATGCGCTACGGGCAGGGTCCGCTCTTCGCCTTCGGCCGCGGCTTCGGCTTCGGTGCCGCGCCCGGCCCGCAAGGGCAGGACGCGCCGGCGGACGAGCCTGTCGAGGAAGCCGATCCGGTGCGCGGCCAGGCACGCCGGCCCAGTGCGTGGAGCGGCGAGGGTCAGGGACCGGACTGGATCGCGCGGCTCGAGCGCTACCGCGGACCGCTGCGGCGCGAGGATCCCCCGCAGGAATAGCGCGAGCGAGCCCTCGCACGGTGGTCGCGCGGGGCGCAACGGCGCCGAGTTGCCACTCAGATGTGCGGGTGCGCCTGCTAACTTGTCGGCATGGAGTCCGAATACGTCGCGAGTCGTTGGACCCGAGGCAACTTCCTGTTCCCGACGCGTCTGCGGATCACCGACCAGAGCGTCGTGCGGCGCAAGCGCTCGTGGTTCTCGGTCAACGAGGAGACCGTCAACGCGCGCAACATCGCCAACGTGAACATCCGCACCGGACTGATCTGGTCCGACATCCGCATCGAGACCTCGGGCGGCTCCGATCCGCTCGACAGTCACGGGCACTCGAAGTCGGATGCGCGCGAATTCCAGAAGCGCGTGCAAGAGCTGCAGGCGCGGGCGGGCGGCACGCCGCAGGGCGCGGCCGCCGCCGCGGGCGACACGCGCGCCTGCCCGTACTGCGCGGAGACGATCAAGAAGGCCGCGAAGATCTGCCGCTTCTGCAATCGCGACCTGAGCTGAGCTGAGCTGAGCTGAGGAAGCTGCGCGGGGCGCGTCGATACCGAGCCCGCCTCGAATCCGGCAAGTTCGCGCTCCGCGCGAACTTGCCGGATTCGAGGCGGGCTCGGTATCGACGCGGTATCGACGCGACCCAGTCGCGACGCGCGGTATCAACGGGTATCGCTGCGCGGTATCGCTGCGCGGTATCGAGGTGAACTACCGTCCGCGCTCGGCCTCGAGGTGCTCGCGCAAGAGATCGCGGCCGTGTTCGCGCTCGAAATCGCGCCACACGAGGTGCGCGTGGTTCGCGTCGTTCTGCACGTTGACGTACTCGATCGCGAAGCCCGGCCCCTCGATCGAGTAATAGCACGGCTTTCCAGGCTCGAGCGAGCCGAGCCAGCGGAAGCAGAGCGCGCCCCCCGCCGCCGCGATGCGCTCGATCTCCGCCGCGGCGAGTTCGCCGCGCAGGTCGCGCGCTTGCTGCTCGAAGAGTGCGCGGAGCTGCGCGCGTTGCGCATCCCCGAGTTCCGCCGCCGCGATCCCGGCGCGCTCGCGTGCCGCGAGCACGGCGGGCACGTGCAGCACGTCGGCGGGCACCTCGCCGCCGACGCCGGCTCGCGCGCGCTGCTCGGCTGACAGCGAGCTGGCCAGCGCGCGCGCCGCATCCTCGCGTTCACCGAGTACGCGCAAGCCCGCTAGCGGCCCGCTCTGCACCTCCCCCGGATTCGTGCCCCAGAACAGCGGCGTCGCGCGCGTCGCGCCGCCGACGTGCGTGAAGTGCACCGAAATATGGTGCCCCTCGATGCGCCAGCTCCAGCGTTCCGATCCGGGCTCGCCGCACACGAGCAGGTGGTAGGCGCCGGGATCGCGGATCGAGTCGGCGACGCCGCGGGCGCGATCGAGCTCGAGCAGCACCTGCTCGAGCTGCAGGATCCCCTCGAAGGTCAGCACACCCTGCGCGGAGAGCCCGCTCGCGATCAGGCGCCGCGCGGCGAGCCGCTGTGCGTCGGTCATGTCGCGCAGCGCGAGGCCGGCGCGCTGGCGCGGTACGAAGTGCCAGTCGCTGCGCGCGGGCGCGTCGAATCCGGCCGTCGCCCGCGCGCGACCCGCGTCATCGAGGGAGGAGAGGAACTCGCGCGCCGCGGCGGACTGCAACTGGGCCGGCGCGGGCGCGCGCCCGAGCAACGCCGCGGTCGAGAGGAAGGCCAGGACCAGGGCGATCGGCAGCAGCGCGCGCATCGCGGCATGCTACCGCGGCGCCGGGCTCAGAGATTGCCCAGCTTGATCGCTTCGGTCGGGCAGTTGCGCGCGCAGGCGTGGTCGCGCGTGCACTCGTAGTTCGAGAGCTTGCGCACCTCGGCCTTCGGCCAGCCGGCGCGGAAGGCCTCGGTTTCGCACATCACCTGGCACAGTCCGCAGCCGATGCACGCGACCGGATCGATGCGCACCGTGACATAGTCGCGCGGCTCGACCGGACAGGCCAGGCCGTCGATGACCTCTTCGCGCACCAGGTGCCGCGTCGCGGCGTGCGACAGCAGAACCCGCCTCGCGGCCTCCTCGCCCAGCCGCGCGATCTCCTGCACGTCCTCGAAATCGAAGCGCGCCAGGTGCGCGACCTTGGGCTGGATCAGCACGACCTTCTCGTCGACGTGCATGTGCAACTGCTGCTCGGTCAACACCTCCTCGGCGATCTCGAAGGCGCGGAACAGCGTGGTCGCGATGCGGTCCTTGTAATTGGGCGTCTTGAACGTGCCCTTGACCGTCAGGTCGACGGCGATGATCAGGTCGGGCTCGAGCGACTTGGCGAAGCGCAGCGGGATCGCATCGACGATTCCGCCGTCCATGTAGTGGAATCCGTCGCGCTCGAGCGGCTCGAAGATGCCGGGCAGGGAGCAGGAGCTGTACACCGCGTCGACCAGCGGGATGTCCTGCATGCCGGGCATGCCCCAGAAGACCATGCCTCCGGTCTCGAGGCGCACCGCGTTGCAGAAGAACGGAACCTTGAGGTCGCCGAACGAGGCCGCGGGCAGGATCTCCTGCAGTCGCTCGCGGAACGTGTCGCCGCGGTACATCGACGGCACGCGCATGCCCTTGAGCAGGAACTTCACGAAGTTGAGGCGGAAGTACTCGCCCTTCTGGACGGTCGAGATCAGCGACTCCATCTGCGGGATCGAGTAGCCGCCCGCCGCCATCGCGCCGATCAGCGAGCCGATGCTCGTGCCGACGATGGCGTCGTAGTGGATCCCGAGCTGCGCCATCGCCTTCAACACGCCGATGTGCGCCATCCCGCGCATGCCGCCCCCGCCGAGCACGAGCACGACGCGCGGTCGGCGCATGCGCCGCCACGGGATCATCGCGGTCTTGGTGAGTGGGGATTCGCTCAAGCGCGGGGAACGCTGGTCTAGCCGGACACGGAAGGGACTTCCAGGCGTGGATCGGCGTTTTCTCGCACGGGCCTTAGTCACGGGCGCCCAACTGAACGCATTCCAGACGCAATCCAGCCGTGGAACCGGCTGAACCGATTGTCTACACCTCGCTGCCGAAGCCATGAGCCCTTCCCCCCTCTCCCGCGCCGGCTCGCCGATCGTCGTCGCGGCGGGTCTGCGCCTGCCGCAAGCCCGCGCCGGCGGCCGCTACGCGGGCGAGGACGCCGCCGGGCTCGGCGCCCGTGCCGCGCGCGAGCTGCTCGCGCGCACCGGACTCGATCCGGCCGAGTTGGCCGAGGTGATCGTCGGCTGTGTCGGGCCGCCGCACGATCAGGCCAATGTGGGCCGCGTGCTCGCGCTGCGCGCCGGCGTGCCGCGCCAGGTGCCGGCCTACACGGTCGGCCGCAACTGCGCGAGCGGCATGCAGGCGGTTTCCGAGGCCGTCACGCGCATCGAGGCCGGCCGCGGCGAGCTGTTCCTGTGCGTCGGCCTCGAGCTGATGAGCGCCTACCCGCTGATCTACAATCGCCGCGCGACCGCCTTCTTCGCGCGCCTCGCGGCCGCGCGCACGCTCGGCGCGCGTCTGGGCGTGTTCGCGAGCTTCCGGCCGGCCATGCTCGCGCCGCGCATCGCGCTGAGCGAGGGCCTGACCGATCCGACCAACGGATTGATCATGGGCAAGACGGCCGAGATCCTGGCGCGCGAGTTCGCGATCTCGCGCGAAACGGCCGATCGCTACGCATTGCAGAGCCACCAGCGGGCGCGCGCCGCGCGCGACTCGGGTCGTCTGGCGCGCGAGATCGTGCCGCACTTGCCGCAGGGCGCTCGCGCGGGCGAGCAGCCGCTCGTGCACGACGACGGCATCCGCGACGAGCAGTCGCTGGAGGCCTTGGCGAAGCTCAAGCCGTACTTCGAGAAGCCGGACGGGCGCGTCACCGTCGGCAACTCGTGCGGGATCACCGACGGCGCGACCGCGCTGGTCGTGACGACCGAGGCGCGCGCGCGCGCGCACGGCCTGAAACCGCTGGCGATCGTGCGCTCGCTGGCCTGGGCCGGCTGCGACCCGGCGCGCATGGGCCTCGGCCCGGTCTACGCGAGCGCGAAGGCGCTCGCCGAGTCGGAGTTGCGCGTTGCGGACCTGGCGACGGTCGAGATCAACGAAGCGTTCGCGGCGCAGGTGCTGGCCTGCGCCAAGGCCTTCGCGAGCGCGAAGTTCGGCTGCGACGAACTCGGCCGCGGCGACGCGCTGGGCGAGCTCGATCCGGAGCGCCTGAATCCCAATGGCGGCGCGATCGCGCTGGGCCACCCGGTCGGCGCGAGCGGCGCGCGCCTGATCCTGACGGTCGCGCACACGCTGACGACCAGCGACTCGCCGTACGGCCTGGCCGCGCTGTGCATCGGCGGCGGCCAGGGCGGCGCCTGCGTGCTGGAGCGCTGCGCGTCATGATCGACCTCTCCGGCCTTCCGCTGCCGCCCGACGCGCCGCCGGCGGGTTCGTGCGTGCGCGTCACGCGCCCCGAGCCGGGCCTCGTGGTGCTCGCGCTCGATCCGCCGCACCGCTCGCTCGCCGTGTTCGACGCGCCGCTCCTGCGCGACCTCGATCTCGCGCTCACCGAGTTGGAGAGCGATGCGGAGATGCGTGCGCTGGTGATCACCGGACGCGAGCCGCTCTCCTTCGCCGCCGGGGCGGACGTCAAGACGATCGCGGCGGTGCGCGAGGCCGAAATCGCGGCGCGCTTCGTGCGCGCCGGGCAGCAGCTCTTCGAGCGCATCCACCGGCTGTCGCAGACGGGCGGCGGCCGCGTGCGCGTGGTCGCGGCCGTCGGCGGGCCGGTGCCCGGCGGCGCCTGCGAGATCTGCCTGGCCTGCGATCGCATCGTGCTCGCGAACCACCCGAAGACGCGCATCGGCCTGCCGGAAGTGCGCCTGGGGATCATCCCGGGCTGGGGCGGCTCGCAGCGCCTGCCCCGACGCATCGGCGTGCCGGCCGCGCTCGGTGCGATCCTGCAGGGAAAGCTCCACGTGCCGTACGTCGCGCACAAGCTCGGGATCGTCGACCGGCTCGCGGCGCCCGAGGACCTCGTGCGCATCGCGAGCGCGATCGCACTCGGCAAGCAGCCGTGCGCGCGCCGCGAGCGCGGCGCCTGGAGCTGGCTGGTCGACCGCAATCCGCTGGCGCTCGCGCTGATCCGCTCGCAGGCGAAGAAGCAGGTGCTCGCGGAGACGAAGGGCCGCTATCCCGCGGCGCTCGAGGCGCTCGACCTCGTCAGCCGCGGCCCGTCGACGCCGCTCACGCGCGGGCTCGAGCGCGAAGTGGATGCGGTCCGGCGCCTGGCCACCGGCAGCGTCGCGCAAAGCCTGATCTCGCTGTTCCTGCTCTCGGAGGAAGCCAAGCGCCTCGGCAAGCGCGCCGACGGCAGCAGCGCGCCCGCGATTCGCCGCGGCGGCGTGATCGGCGCGGGCGTGATGGGCGGCGCGATCGCGAGCCTGATGGCCGAGAGCCGCATCGACGTGCGGCTGTCGGACCTGTCGCGCGACGCGCTCGGCGCCGCCGAACTCGCGCATCGTTCCGACGTGGCGAAGGCGCTCGCGAAGCGCCGCCTGGAGCGCTCTCAGGCCGACCTGGCGCTCGATCGCTTCGAGGTCAGCGGCGACCTCGAGGGATTCGCGCGCTGCGATCTCGTGCTCGAGGCGGTGGCCGAGCGGATCGAGGTCAAGCGCAAGGTCTTCGGCGAGCTGGCTCGGCGCGTGCGACCCGACTGCCTGCTCGCGACGAACACGAGCTCGCTGTCGGTGACCGCGATCGCGGAGGGGCTGCCCCACCCGGAGCGCGTGGTCGGCGTGCACTTCTTCAACCCGGTCAAGAAGATGCCGCTGGTCGAGATCGTGCGCGGTCGCGCCACCAGCGACGAAACCGTCGCGCGGGCGTCGGCCTTCGCGCTGGCGCTGGGCAAGACGCCGGTCGTCGTCGCTGACGTGGCCGGCTTCCTCGTCAATCGCATCCTGGGCCCCTACCTCGACGAGGCGGTGCGCCTGTACGAACAGGGCGCGGATCCGGCCGCCATCGACGCGGCCGCCGTGGACTTCGGCATGCCGATGGGACCGCTCGAGCTGATCGACGAGGTCGGCCTGGACATCGCCGCCCACGCCGGCTCCTCGCTCGTCGCGGCCTACGGCGCGCGGATGCGCACATCGGGGCTGCTCACGGGGCTGGTCGCGGCCAAGGAGCTCGGCAAGAAGTCCGGTCGCGGGATCTGGGCCTGGGAGAAGGGCAAGGGGGGCCGTGCGCGCAAGGCGGGGCTGAATCCGAAGCTGCCGAAGCCGAGCTCGAGCCTCGATGCGCGACTTTCGCGCGACGAACTCACCGACCGCATGATCCTCGCGTTCGTCGCCGAGGCCGCGCGCTGCCTGGACGAGCGTGTCGTCGCGAGCGAGCGCGAGCTCGATCTCGCCAGCGTGTTCGGCACCGGCTTCGCGCCGTTCGAAGGCGGAGTGTGGAGCCATGCGCGGCGCCGCGGGCTCGCGGCGATCGCGCGCCGACTCGGCGAGCTGGCGGCTTCCCCCGGTGTCGCGCAGCGCGAAGGCGGACGCGAACGCTACGCCGCCTGCCCCGCGCTGGGCTGAACCGCGCGGCTCAGCGCCGCAGCACGACGTGGTCCTGCCAATTGGATTGGGCCGCGCGGTCGACGTCGGCCCCCGTCAGCTCGACTGCATCGGCGAGGCGCGCCAGCGCGGGGTTTTCGGCCATGCCGGTCGACAATAGCAACGACCAGTACGCGAAAAACTCGAGCGAGCCGTGTGCCGCGCGAAGATCCGCGCGCTCGGTCCATAGCGAGCGAGCGGCCGCGTAGAGCTCGTCGAGTGTCTTGGACATGCTTCGCGGCGGCCAAGATAGCGCGTCTCGCGAGGGACGCGTGGACGCCGGTCCGAGTTCATCAACCGCCGTCCCGATCCAGAGGCCGTCCCGCAACGAGCGCGTGCAGAACCTCCGAGTCGAGATCGATGTCGCCGGGCCAGGTCAATGTCCCCCACTCGGGGTCGACACGGACGCGGGCGAAGAACTCCGGATCACGGAGCGCAACCAGCACGCCTTCGAAGGGGATGCGCCCGGCGAGATCGAGCTCACCGGCGAGGCCGTCATCAAACTGCACCCAGAGGCGGTGACCGCCCAGCGGGCGGACAGCGACGACGTCGACGAGCATGGTGTTCATCTTTGAGGATCGATCCGCATCAAGGGCCTGCCATGGCGAGCGTGCTCCCCGTCGGTTCCCAGCAGCGGCGGTGGCGGGCGAATTGCCAATTTCCTTCGCAGACTCAACGCACTCTCAACTCGCGGACTTCGACTTGGCCGACGCAGCGCCGCGCCCACCGAGGAACGCATCGACGCTGATCCCGCCCGCGCCGAAGGCGAGCAATACGAGCAGCGGCAGCAGGAACGGCAACGGCGCGACCTCCGTGAAGTCGCTGAAGGCGAGACCGAGCTCGTTCCGGTGCTCCGTCAACAGCGCCACGACCATCGTGCACGAGAGCAATAGCGCAAAGACGCGCGTGCCGAGTCCCGCCACGAGCGCGATGCCGCCGGCGAGCTCGAGGCCCGCGATGAACGGTGCCTGCAACTGCGGCGCCGGGATGCCCAGGGCCCCGAAGTACTCGACGATGCCGTCGAGGTTTCCGAACTTGCCCCTGCCGGCATGGAAGAACCCGACGCCGATAACCACGCGCAGCGCGAGCAGCACGAGCGGTCGCAGCGCATCGCCCAGGCGCACAAGTCCCTCGTACAGGCTCCTCATCTCAGGTTCGCTCCGGATCGACCTCACGACGCGCCGGCGGGGTGCCGGCGCGCGTTCGGATGAACCCTGGGATGCCGCGCGCAGGCGCGGGTTTCAAGCGGCCGCGCGATTCGGCCGCAACGGCGCTACTTCTTCTCGACGTGCCCGCCAAACTTGTAGCGCATCGCGGAGAGCACCTTCTCGGCGAAGGTGTGGTCTTGGCGCGAGCGGAAGCGCGTGTACAGCGCGGCGGTCAGCACATCTGCCGGCACGGCCTCCTCGATGGCGGCCTGCACGGTCCAGCGCCCTTCGCCGGAGTCCTGCACCACGCCGCTGTACTGCTCGAGCTTGGGGCTCTCGGCCAACGCGCTCGCGGTCAGGTCGAGCAGCCACGAACCGACGACGCTGCCGCGCCGCCACACCTCGCAGATGTCGGCGAGATCGAACTCGTAGCGCATGCCCTCGGGCAGCTCCGGCTTGTTCGCGCACTTCAGGATGTCGAGCCCCTCGGCGTAGGCCTGCATCAGCCCGTACTCGATCCCGTTGTGGATCATCTTGACGAAGTGGCCGGCGCCCGGCGGGCCGCAGTGCAGGAAGCCCTCGTCGGCGGTGCTCGGCCGACCGGAGCGCCCCGGTGACGGCTCGACGTCGCCGCGCCCCGGCGCCAGCGAGCGCAGGATCGGCTCGACGTAGTCGAAGGCGGCCTTGTCGGCACCGATCATCAGGCAGTAACCGCGCTCGAGCCCCCACACGCCGCCGCTCGTGCCGACATCGACGTAGTGGATGCCCTGCTTGGCGAGCTCACGCGCGCGCCGCACGTCGTCCTTGTAGTTGCTGTTGCCGCCGTCGATCACGATGTCGCCGGCCGACAGGAGCCGGCCGAGCTCGGCGACCAGCTTCTCGGTCGGTTCGCCGGCCGGAACCATGATCCAGCACACGCGCGGCGCTTCGAGCGACTTCACGACCTCGGCGAGCGTGCGCGCGGGCTTGGCGCCCTCGGAGGCCAGCTTCTGCACGTTCTCGGCCGACAGGTCGTAGGCCACGACCGAGTGGCCGTCGCGCATCAACCGCCGCGCCATGTTCGCGCCCATGCGGCCGAGTCCGAGCATTGCGATCTTCATTTTCGTTCCCTGCTGCACTGAGGAAGGGGGCGTCGTCGATGCGGCACTTGCCGCGCGTGAGGGATGCGTGTTCATCGGAGGGCCTCCCGAGCGGCGGCGCCGAGCTTGGCGAGTCCGGCCTTCACGTCGGGCCCGAGGTGGATTCGTAGCGCGCGCCGGCCGCGTCCCTCGAGCACGGCCAGATCGCCGCGCGCCTGCGCCGCCTTGACCACGCCGAAGGTGTACTTGGCCGCCGGGATCGCCAGATCGCGCGCGTCGTCGCACGTGATCTGCAGGAACACGCCGCTCGCCGGGCCGCCCTTGTAGGCCTGGCCGGTCGAGTGCAGGAAGCGCGGCCCGAAGCCGAGGCAGGTCGCAACGCGACGTTTGTCGCGCACGAGATGCCGCAACTCCTGCAGCGACGCCGCGTGCGCGTCGTTCATCTGGACGTAGGCGAGCAGCCCGAAGTAGTCGCCGCTCCCGATGCGCGCGAAGTGCGCCTTCAGCGCCGCCGCGAGCGTCTTGGCTCCGCCGAGCGCGGCCGCGTTGTCGGAGCTCGCGTACACGCGCACGTCGCCGTCACTGAACAGCGGGGCCTCGGCCGGCAGGCTGCCGGACTGCTCGTAGGCCTGGGTCAGCTTGCGCGTCTCGATCTTGCTGGCTTCGACGTCCGGCTGGTCGAACGGGTGGATGCCGAGCACCGCGCCGGCGACCGCGGTCGCGATCTCCCAGCGGAACATCTCGGCGCCGAGGTCATAGCGATCGCGCAGGCGCAGGCGCAGCACCGGCGCGCCGGCGGCCTCGAGCGCGGCGAGCTTCTGCTCGAGCGCGGCATCGGCGTCGCCGTCGAGCAGCAGCGCCGCGAACACGCGGTCCTGCCCGTAGCTCGCGGGCTCGGCGGGCGTTTCGAGATCCACGGGAACGACGGCCTTGCCGAGCTTGCCCGTCGACTCCGCGATCAGTTGCTCGAGCCACGCGCCGAACGGGCGCAGCGCCGGGCTGGAGAACAGCGTCAACTTGTCGCGACCGCGCTGCGCCGCGCACCCGAGCACGAGGCCCAGGCGCAGGCCGGGATTGCGCTCCGCGGGCGACGAGGGCGAGCACAGGCTGACCATCTCGCGCGCGCGACCGAGCAGCTTCGCGACATCCAGGCCCTGCAGCGCCGCCGGCACCAGCCCGAAGTCCGAGAGCGCCGAGTAGCGACCGCCGATCGTCGCGTCGCCGTGGCAGATGCGCCAGAACTGGCCGGTCTTCGCGACCTGTTCCATCGTCGAGCCCGGATCAGTGATCGCGAGGAAGCGCGATCCGACCAGCGCGGCTCCGACCTTGGCCTTGACGCGTTCGTAAAAGTACGCCTTGAACACGTTCGGCTCGAGCGTCGAGCCCGACTTGCTCGCGACGACGAACAGCGTGCGCGCGAGGTCGACCTGCTGCTCGATCGCCGCGACCTGCGCCGGATCGGTCGAATCGAGCACCAGGAACTCCGGTGCGCCGGACTGGCGCCCGAACACGCGACGGAACACCTCCGGAGCCAGGCTCGAGCCGCCCATGCCGAGCAGCACGACGTGCGCGAAGTTCGCCTCGCGCGCGTCCTTGGCCAGCGCCTCGAAGCGCGCGCACTCGGCCCACTGGCGCTCGACGATGTCGAGCCAGCCGAGCCAGCGCGCCTCGTCGCCGCCGGTCCACAGCTTCGCATCGCGCGCGAACAGCCGCTGCACCTTCGCACCGGCCTTCCAGTCCGCCTGCGCCGCGTCGACCGTCGCGGCGAGTTCGCGCGGCAGCTTGGCCGTCAGGCGCGTGTCGACCTCGGCCTTGGCCGCGACCGCGCCGAGCAGCTTGTGGAAGGCGTCCTCGAACATCGTGATGCCGTCCGCGAGCAGCTTGTCGGTGACCGCGTCGAGCGAGATCCCCAGGCCCGCGAGGTTCGAAAGGTCCGTGCGCGCACGCTCGAGGCCCTGTTCGAGCGTCGGAGCGACCGCGCCGTGGTCGCGGAACGCATCGTAGGTCGCGGGCGGGATCGTATTGACCGTCTCGGGGCCGATCAGCTCCTCGACGTACAGCACGTCGCGGTAGCGCGCGTCCTTCGTGCCGGTGCTCGCCCACAGCAGGCGCTGCGGCTGCGCGCCGCAAGTCTCCAACGCCTTCCAGCGCGGGTCGGCGCAGATCCGCTTGTACAGCTGGTAGGCCAGCTTCGCGTTCGCGATCGCGGCGCGGCCGCGCAAGGCCTCGATGCGCGTCTTCGCGTCGCCGCTCGCGTTCTTCGCCAGCGCGTCGAGCTGCGCGTCGATGGCGCTGTCGATGCGCGACACGAAGAACGATGCGACGCTGGCGATGCGCGACAGGTCCTGGCCGGAGCGGAAGCGGTCCTCGAGGCCCTCGATGTACGCGGTCGCGACGCGCTCGTAGGCGACGTTCGAGAACAGCAGCGTGACGTTGACGTTGATGCCGTCGGCGATCAGCGCGCGAATCGCGGGCAAGCCCTCGGGCGTGCCGGGGACCTTGATCATCAGGTTCGGCCGCGCGACCGTCTTCCACAGCCGGCGCGCCTCGGCCAGCGTGCCGCGCGTGTCGCGCGCGAGCAGCGGCGAAACCTCGAGGCTGACGTAGCCGTCGAGCGCCTTGGTGCGCTCGTAGACGGGCCGCAGGATGTCGGCCGCGCGCTGAATGTCGGCGATCGCGAGCTCCTCGTAGACGCCCTTCGTGTCCGTCGCGCAGCGCGCGTCGGCGGCCTCGATCAGCTTCGCGTAATCACTGCTGCCGGCGATCGCCTTCTCGAAGATCGCGGGATTCGAGGTCATGCCGCGCAGGCCGTCCTGCTCGAGCAGCTTCGCGAGCTCGCCCGAGTCCATCAGGCTCTTCTTGATGTAGTCGAGCCAGATCGACTGTCCTTGAGCGGCGAGGCGGGCGAGCGGGTTCAAATTCGAGACGGTGGGGGTCGGGGTTGGCATGGCGAATTCCGGGGCTGAAGGCGGAGTCTCCTTCACCCAGCGAGGCCTTTCCAGGGACTCCAGGCCGACTATCGACAGAAACGCCCAAAAACCCATGTCAAGCGTCCCGCGGGGCCTGGAAACGGGATTCGACTCGCGCGTCGAGCGCCCGGCTCGCAACGCGCGGCGTCGCGCTAGACTCCCGCCCCGATGAGCGCGGGCTCACCCGATCCGGGCTTGAACGGCGTCGTTCCGTTCCGCTGGGCCTGCCACCGCTGCGCGCGCTGCTGCAGCGGCGGCGCCGGGCATGTGTGGCTCGAGCCGGGCGAGGTCGAGCCCATGGCGGCCACCCTTTCGATGCAGCCGAGCGCGTTCGTCGAGCAGTACACGCGCGAGGTCACCGATCCGCAAAGCGGTGCCCGCCGCCTCTCGCTGCGCGAAGAGGGCCGCGGCGAAGGCGGTCGCTGCGCGCTGCTCGTCGGCGCGGCGGAGTGCTCGGTCTACGCCGCGCGCCCGGCGCACTGCCGCCGCTTCCCCTACTGGGACGCGGTGCTCGCCGATCCCGCGGCCTTCGAGGCGGCGCGCGCGACCTGCCCGGGCATCGCGGTCGTCGTGCCGGACGAGCTGCGCGAGCGGGCCTTCAGCGAGCTGCGGGCGCTGCACGCAAGACTGCCGGCCGCGCCGAACGAGCAATCGTGCTGCCTCGAGCGCTGCCCGGATGAGCTGTACGCAACCGGTCTGGAGGCCGATTTCGCCGCCGCAGCCGCTCCCGACGGGAATTGCGCGCTAGGCGCGGCCCGCCCGCTCGCGTGTCGAACGGCGCAGCTTGGGGAGCAGGCAGCGCGCGGCGCGGTCGACGAGCTGCGCGCGCTCGAGCGCAGCCTCGGCTATCCCGCTTCTTACGCTCGATTGACGTCCCTGTTGCGTGCGCGGAACGGGTCGATCGGGCACGATGAAGGCTCCCCCCGATGTCCAACGACGCGGATTCCGGAACCCCCACCGGACCCGACTGGCTGAGTTGGCGCAGCGCGCTGCGCGCCGTCCTGCCCTGGTTGCTGGTCGGCTGCGCGATCCGGCTGCTGTTGCTGCCGACGAGCCTGCACCCGGACCTGCTGTCGACCTACGACCGCGTGCGGCTGCTGCACGCGGGTCAGTTCGAGCTCGCTGACTACAGTTTCCAGGCGCTGCCGATCCTGCTGCACGATCTGTGGGCGCGCCTGCTGCAGGTTCCGCTGCCCGATTTCTCCGGCGTGCACTGGCCGCTGCCGACCGAGGGCGAGATCTTCGAGCAGAGCGCCCGGCTGTTCGCGCATCCGCAGGCGCTCCTGTGGCTTGCGCTGTGGAAGCTCCCGTACCTGCTGACCGACCTCTGCGTCGGGATCGCGGTCGCCTGGGCCGTGCCGCGCGCCCATGCGCGCTTCGCCGGCGCCCTGTGGCTGTTGCATCCCCTGGCGATCTACGCGAGCGGCGCGTTCGCGAAGTACGAGCCGTTCATGCTCTTGCCGCTCGTGCTCGGCTGCGGCGCGCTGCGGCGCGGATTCACGACGCGCGCGCTGATCCTGATCGGGATCGCTTGCGCGATGCGGGTCTATCCGCTCGTGCTCGCTGTTCCGATCGCGATCGCGGTCGGGCGGACGACGCGCGCGCGGATCGAGTCCTTGGCCTTGATCGGATTGCCGCTCGCCTGCGTGCTCGGCGCGAGCGCCTCCGGACACGGACTGGCCTGGTGGCTCGCCGCGCCGCTCGCGCTGGCGGCCTGGTTCGGTTATCGCGCGATCCGCGCGACGCGCTGGGAGTGGCCGGCAGGCCTCGCGATCGCGGTCGGGGCGGCCCTGTTCCTGCCGCGGCTGGCCGAGCGGCTGTACGCCTCCGAGTACACGATCGAGAACATCTTCCACCATGCTTCGTTCCTGGCCGACGGCGGGTCGGCCGGGGCGAGCGCGCTCTCGCCGTTCCTGCTCGGCTACGGCCTGCTCGTGCTGTGGATCGGGTACCGCACGAGTTCCGTGGCGGACGCCGAGCGCGCGGAATTCGCGCTCGAGGCCGCGCTGCTCGCGGCTGCATGCCTGTTCGGTTTCGCTTTCTTCCACCCGCAATACGTCGCGCTGCTCGCCGCGCTGGCCTGCCTGTCGCTGCATCGCGCGCCGGGGCTCGCGGCGGCGCACGGTCTGCAACTCGTCGGCGCCCTGTGCGCGCTGTTCGCCTTCGCCGGCGGCAATACGACGGTGCGCCTGTTCCTGCCGCTGGGGCCGCGCGACGTGGCGAGCTTGCCAGAGCCCGCCGAAGCGTTGCCGCGCGCGCTGGCCGATCTGCCCTGGCCGGTGCTCGGCCGAACGCTGCTCGCCCTCGGAGCATTGTGGACGGCCTTCGAGATCGTGCGTGCGCATCGCACTTCCGCGGCGCGTACCAGCGAGCCGCGGCGCGGGCTGCTGTGGCTCGGGATCGCGGCGTGGCCGGCCTCGCTCGCGCTGTACGCCGCCTGCTGCCTGCGCCCGGAGGTCGTTGCGCTGCGGCCGACCGGCGACCAGCTCGGCGCGAATCAGGTGATGGGACAGGGAGCGATCGACTTCCGCGTCGGAGACGCCGCGCCCGACGGACTGCTCGTGACGACGACACAGCTCGCAGCGGCCGAGCCGGTGCGCTGGCGCGTGCAGTTCTTCGCCGAGGGTCCGGCCCCCGGACAGCCCGCGCTCGAGGCGGTCTTCGATCATGCCGAGCTGTACCCCGGCGCGAGCCAAGGCCTTTCGCCGGGCACGCTGCGCATCCCGCTCGACCGGGTGCAACTCGTCCCGGGCGTTCGCTATCGGGCGGTCGTGCTGAACGAGGCCGCCGCGCCGAGAGCGGAGCAGGTCGTACAGGCTCTGGAGCGCGTGCAGGCGGGCGACCTGCTGCGTGGACTCCCGGCGCAGGCTTGGCGGCGCTTGCAGCAGGCGCGGGTAGCGCATTTCGGGGTGAGCGTTCACGCGATCGAGACGCGCTACGAGCCGCGTAGCGCGTTGCAGCTCGGCTCGCTCTGGCTCGCGCTGCTCATCGTCTGCGCGCTCGGCGCCGCGTTCGCGTTCGCGCGCGAGCGCGCAAGGCGCGGCAGCACGATGGACGCACACGACTGACCCACACGACTGACCCACACGACTGACAGGGACGACGCGGCCCGCTAGGCTCACGCGCGTGACGGGCACGCGCCTCTACGGACCGCTGACCGCATTCACCGGGGCCTGTGTACGGCGCTTCTACCGGATCGCACGCCTGGGCGAGCCGCTGCCGGCCGCGGGTCCGCTGCTCGTCGTCGCCAATCACCCGAACGGGCTCGTCGATCCGCTGTTGCTCGCCGAGATCGCGCCGCGGCCGCTGCGGTTGCTGGCGAAGGCGACGCTGTTCCGGATGTTCTTCGTCGGCTGGTGGGTGCGCGGCTTCGGCTGCCTGCCGGTCTACCGGACGAAGGACGGCGCGGACACCGCGAAGAACAGCGAAACCTTCGCCGCGGTCGAGGACGCGCTGCTCGCCGGCGACGCCGTGTGTCTGTTCCCGGAGGGCATCAGCCACTCCGAGCCGTCGCTGCAGAAGCTCAAGACCGGTGCCGCGCGGATGGCACTGGGCGCCCAGGGGCGCGCGCGCTTCGAGCTCGGCGTTCGCATCGCGCCGGTCGGGCTGTCGTATCGCGACAAGGAGACGTTCCAATCGCGCGTGGCCGTGTGGGTCGGCGAGCCGATCGAGACTGGTGATCTCGCCGAGCTGCACGCACGCGATCCGTGGGCCGCGGTCGAGGAGCTCACCGCGCGCATCGCCGCGGGCCTGCGGCGTGTGACGCTGAACCTCGATCGCGCCGATGACCTGCCGCTGCTCGAGCTCGTCGAGCGCGTGTGGCGGCGCGGCGAAGGGCGGCGCGTGAAGAGGCTGCGCGTGCTCGCCGACGGGCTGCGCGCGTGGCGCGCGCGCGAGCCGGACCAGGCTGCCGCGATGCGCGTGCGCGTCGAGACCTTTCGCGATCGTCTGGCGCGGCTCGGCGCCCGCGTCGACGACCTCTACACGGACTACACGCCGTCGCGCGTGGCGAGCTTCGCCGCGTGGAACGCGCTGGCGCTCGTGCTGCTGCCGCTCGCGCTCGTCGGCGTCGTGCTGTGGGTCGTTCCCTACCAGCTCGTGCGCGTCGCGGCACGGCTCGCGCGGCCGGAGTCGGACGTCGCGGCGACGGTCAAGCTCGTCGCGGCGATCGTGTTCTATCCGCTCGGGTGGGCGGTGCTGGCGTGGTTCGCGTGGACGTACTTGCCGGCGTGGAGCGCGATCGCCGTGATCGCGCTCGCGCCGGCCCTCGGCGTGTTCGCCGCCCAGTACTGGCTGCGGCGGAGCGCGGCGCTGGCGAACGCGCGCGCGTTCCTGCGCACGGCCAACAGGCGCGCGCTGCGCGAGCACCTGCGGCGCGAAGCGGAGCAGATCGCCGACGAGGTCGAACGCGTCGGCGAGCGGCTACGCGGCAGCGGCGCGATCGAGCCACAATTCGACGGTTGAGCCGCCATTCGCGGCCCCGACCAGGCTCGCAGGAAGCGCCGGATCGGCCTGCGCGCGCACGCGCGCGAGCATCTCGCGCTTGTCCGCTCCTGCGACGACGAACATCACGCGCCGCGCCGCGTCGAGCACCGGCAGCGTCAGCGTGAGCCGCCACGACTGCTTCGCGTCGACCCAGTTCTCGACGCACCAGCGCTCGCGCACCGCGAGCGCCTTCGTCCCCGGAAACAGTGACGCCGTGTGCCCGTCGGGCCCCATGCCGAGCAGCACGAGGTCGCAGCTCGGCGCCCGCTTCGCGCGCGGCGGCGGCGGCAGCTCGAACTGCAGGGCGAGCTCGGCCTCGTACGCGCGCGCCGCGGCCGCGGGCTCGTCCTCGCCGCGCATCCGGTGCACGTTGCCGGCCGGGATCGCGATCCGTCCGAGCAGCGCATCGCGCACCATGCGGTGATTGCTGTCGGCGTGGTCCGCCGGCACGCAGCGCTCGTCGCCGAACCACAGGTGGATCCGCGGCCAGGGCAGCGCCGCTTCGAGCAGCTCGTAAGTCCGCTTGGGCGTCGAACCCCCGGCGAGCGCGACGTCGAAGCGACCGCGGGCCGCGATCGCCTCGCGCGCCGCGCGCGCGAACTCCAGCGCCACCGCGCGAGCGAGCGCCTCGGCGTCCGCGTGCACGACGATGCGCGCCTCGCTCACGGCAGTTCGATCGGCCGCCACTTGCGCCCGTCGCGCGCGAGCAGCTCGTCGGCCTCGACCGGCCCCTGGCTGCCCGCCGCGTAGTTCGGGAAGTTGCGCGCCGGCAGCGCCTTCCACACCTCGAGCACGGGCGTGACGATCCCCCACCCGGCCTCGATCGTGTCGGCACGCTGGAACAGCGTCGCATCGCCCTTCATGCAGTCGTAGAGCAGCGTCTCGTAGCCCGTCGAGGGCGTCAGGCCGAAGTGGTCGCGGTAGCGGAAGTCCATCGCCACCGGGCCTACGCGCACCGACGGACCGGGGATCTTCGCGCCGAAGCGCAGCGAGATCCCCTCCTCCGGCTGGATGCGCACGATCAGCTGGTTGGGCGCGAGCTTCTCGACCGGCGTATCGCGGAACAGGGTCAACGGCGGCCGGCGGAACTGGATCGCGATCTCCGAGGTGCGCGCGGCCAGGCGCTTGCCGGTGCGCAGGTAGAACGGCACGTCGGCCCAGCGCCAGTTGTCGATCGACAGGCGCAGCGCGGCGTAGGTCTCGGTGTTCGAGCGCTCTTTCACGCGCGGCTCCTGGCGGTAGCCAGGCACCGTCTCGGTGCCGACGCGTCCCGGTCCGTACTGACCGCGCACCGCGTGCGTCAGCACGCGCTCGCCCGACAGCGGCTGGATCGAGCGCAGCACCTTGGCCTTCTCCTCGCGCACCGCCTCGGCGGCAAAGGAGGTCGGCGGTTCCATCGCGCACAGCGACAACAGCTGCAGCATGTGGTTGGGGATCATGTCCCGCAGCGCGCCCGCCTCGTCGTAGTAGCCGCCGCGCGCCTCGACGCCCAGCGATTCGGCCACCGTGATCTGCACGTGGTCGATGTAGCGGCGGTTCCAAGTCGGCTCGAACATGCCGTTGCCGAAGCGGAACACGAGCAGGTTCTGGACGGTTTCCTTGCCCAGGTAGTGGTCGATCCGATAGGTCTGGCTCTCGGTCAGCACCTTGCGCAGCTCGGCGTTGAGCGCTTGCGCGGACTCGAGGTCGGTGCCCAGCGGCTTCTCGACGATCACGCGCCGCCACTGCGCATCGCGCTCGCGCACGAGACCGGCGTGGTAGAGCTGGCGCGCGGCCTCGGCGAAGTAGTTCGGCGCGATCGCCAGGTAGTGCAGGTAGTTGCCGAGCGTGCCGTGCGTCTGGTCCACGTGCCGCAACATCTCGGCCAGGCGCTCATAGGCCTCCGGGTCCTCGAAGCTCCCCGACACGTAGTACGAGCGGTCGACGAGGTGCTGCACGAGCGCGGGATCGACTTCGCTCGTCGCATGGGCGGCGAGATCCTGGCGCAACTTCTCGCGGTAGGTCGCCGTGTCCATCTCGGTGCGCGCGAAACCGACGATGGCGAAGCTGTCGGGCAGCAGCCGGCACGAGGCGAGGTTGTACAGCGAGGGCAACAGCTTGCGCTTGGTCAGATCTCCGGCCGCGCCGAAGATCACGACGGCGCAGGGTCCGACCGGAGCCGCCGAGTGGTCGGGCATGCAGTAGGCGCCGCTCTTCGGTTGCGTCAGGTCCAAGGCGGTTTGGATGTGCTGGTGGAGGTCGGTCGCGTGCATGGCATCAGGGGTCATGGTCGGGTGCACTCCCTTGACGGGCAAGGGCCGGGGGGCGCAGACGGCCTTTTCGACCGATGGGCGCGCCGACCCAAGCCCTCGGCCGGCCCGATCTGTTCAGGCCCGCGGGCCCGCGGACCGAAAAGGGCTCCGGACCCCTCCCGTGCAAGCCCCCGCCACGCCGAATTCCCAAGATCCAGAAGTACTGGATCGGATCATCGCCCAGATCGAGACAGGCCGGCTGGAGCTGCCGCTCCTGCCTCAGACCGCCTCGCAGATCCTGTCCCTGTGTCAGAGCGCCGATTGCACGATGCAGGAATTGGCCGACCTGCTGCAGCGCGATCCGACGCTGGCGGCCAACGTGCTGCGCGTGGCCAACTCGGCCGCGCACGGCGCCGTCGAACCGATCGTGTCGCTGCAACAAGCCGCGAGCCGGCTCGGGTTCTCCACCCTGTGCGAGATCGCGACGGCGATCGCAGTGCGCGGCAAGATCTTCACGCTGCGCGGACGCGAAGCCGAGCTGGCGCGCATGTGGCGCCACAGCGCGACCGCGGGGACCTGGGCCAAGGAGATCGCGCGCAAGCGCCGCCGCAACGTGGAGGGCGCGTTCCTGTGCGGACTGCTGCACGACGTCGGCCGGCCGGTGCTGATGCAGCTCGTGCACGAGCTCGCGGGGCCCGCGGCGAACGCGCACGTGGAAGGCGAGCAACGCGTGTACGACCACTTCCACGCCGAGGTCGGCGCGCGACTGCTCGTGAGCTGGGCGATGCCGGCCTGGATGGTCGCCGCGATCGACAGCCACCATGCTCCGGCGCAGGCGGGCGAGCACGCGGAAGCGGCCTGGATCGTGGCACTGGCCGACGATCTCGCGCACTGGAGCGAGCAGCCCGGCGCCGAGGCCGACAAGGCGCTGCGAGCGCATCCGGCACTCGAGCCGCTCTCGCTGTACGAAGAGGACCTGGATGCGCTGCTGGCTCTGCGCGAGCGGGTGGCCGCGGCGGCGGAGGCCATTTCATGAGCGACGCGGCACACTACGAATTCGTCGTGATCGGTGCGGGTCCGGCGGGACAGAAGGCCGCCGTCCAGGCAGCCAAGCTGGGCAAGCGCGTGCTGCTCATCGACCGCGAGGGCGCGGTCGGCGGGGAGTGCGTGCACCGCGGCACGATCCCCAGCAAGGCGTTGCGCCACTCGGCGCAACAGCTGGCGGCGCTGCGCGGTCCGGAGTGCGCGTGGATGCAGGCATCGCTCGCGGAGAACACGACCGTGCAGGGTTTGATGCAGCGGCTCGACGCGGTGCTGCGCGCCCACGAGCAGTACATGGGTCGCCAGATCGAGCGCAACGGCATCGCGCACGTGCAGGGGCGCGCTCGCTTCGTCGGACCGCAGGAGCTCGAGATCGAGCGACCGCGTGCGAACCGGATGGCGGTGCGCGCCGACTTCGTGTTGATCGCATCGGGATCGCGACCGCGTCTGCCCGCGGGAATCCCGATCGACCACGAACACGTGCTCGACAGCGATTCGATCCTCTCGCTGATCTACCTGCCCAAGTCGCTGCTCGTGCTCGGCGCTGGGATCATCGCCTGCGAATTCGCATCGATCTTCCAGGCGCTCGGCGTGCGCGTCACGATCATCGACAAGGCGCGGGCGCCGATGGCATTCCTCGACGCGGACCTGTCGGCAGCCTACGTGCGCTCGTTCGAGGAAGCCGGCGGCAAGTTCCTGTCCGGCCGCAGCATCGCGGAAGTGACCGTGGACCCGCTCGGTTGGGTCGTGACGCAGCTCGACGATGGATCGCGCGTGCGGACCGAAAAGATGCTGTG
>Ga0194131_10004342_pt1 | contig 21451 bp, 16 predicted proteins | sample TA2KigO120mmetaG_FD_148631 | JGI IMG/M metagenome (GOLD analysis project Ga0194131, IMG submission 148631) | Freshwater microbial communities from Lake Tanganyika, Tanzania - TA2015053 Kigoma Offshore 120m | ecosystem: Environmental > Aquatic > Freshwater > Lake | place: Tanzania: Lake... | reverse complement strand
TTCTGGGTCGCCCGCATGATCATGGCGGGCTACGAATACATGGGGGACCTGCCGTTTCGTAATGTCTATTTCACCGGCATCATCCGCGACAAGCAGGGCCGCAAGATGTCGAAGACGCTCGGAAACTCCCCCGACCCGCTGGAACTCATCGCCAAATATGGCGCGGACGCCCTCCGCTTCGGCACCATGCGCAGCGCGCCGCTCGGTCAGGACGTGCTCTTCGATGAGAAGGACGTGGAACTGGGCCGGAACTTCTGCAACAAGCTCTGGAACGCCTGCCGCTTCCGGCAAATGCAGGGCGGCGAGGTGCAGGGTGAAATCAACGCCGCCCTCCTCACCAGCGACGACCGATGGATTCTCCTTCGCCTTGACCAGGCCATCCGCGAGGTCAGCGACGCGCTCGCGAGCTACAACTTCGCCACTGCCGTGCAATCGCTCTACCGCTTTTTCTGGAGTGAGTATTGCGACTGGTATGTGGAGGCGTCGAAAGCCGCGTTCTTCGGCGAGGACGTCGCGCTGAAGGCGAACAAGGTTGCCGTGATTGACTTCGTCCTCTCGCACCTGCTGCGGATGTTCCACCCGCTGCTGCCGTTCATCACCGAGGAGCTTTGGCACGGGATGGGTTACTCGGCGGATATGCCCGCGGAGCAGGGCGGAAAGACAATCATTACTGCGCCGTGGCCCAAACCGCTGTCCCAAGGTGAGAAGGAAACTTGGGGCCTCGACGACAGCGCGGAGACGTTCGCGGACGCGAAGTTCGAGCTCGTCACGCAGGGCCGTAATCTCAAGACCCAGTTCAACATTGGCGCGGGCAAGAAGGGCAAATTCACCCTCAAACCCGCTGGTCAGCTTGATCCGCGTGAGGCAGAAGTGCTCCGCTTGTTACTCAGCGCGGAATCGCTCGACCTCGACGCAGCTTATGCGCCCAAGAAGGGCACACCTACCGCGCTCACCAAGCTTGGTGAACTCTACTTGCCGCTGGACGGCCTCGTGGACACGAACGCCGAGCGCACGCGGCTGACCAAGGAGGTCGTGAGGATCGAAGCTGAGATCGCCAAGGTGGAACAAAAGTTGGCCAATCCGAGTTTCGCGCAGAAAGTCCCGGCTGCCGTGTTGGAAGAGCACCGGCAGCGCTTGGCCGACTGGCAGACCAAGCTGGTGCAAACGCGGTCCGCAATACAATCGCTTTGATTCGGCGGGCGATGCGTCTATCTGTGGAGCATGATCATTCAGCACGCCGCCTCCGCCGACCCGGTTGTCTCGCTGCGCCGCCGCGCCTTTCTTGGGCGCTCGGGCCTCGGGCTGGCGGCTTTGTCTTCGCTGCTGAACCGTTCCTCCTTCGCTACCGAATCGATCCGAAGTCAGCGTTGGACGGGCGTAGTGAATCCCTCCCATCATGCGCCACGGGCCAAGCGCATCATCTGGCTTTACATGGCAGGCGGGCCGTCGCACTTGGAGACTTTCGACCCTAAGCCGGAACTTGCGAAGCTCCACGGGCAGCCAATGCCGGAGTCGTTCACCGTCGGGCAACAACTCGCGCAGTTACAAGAGCAGAAGTTGAAGTGTTTTGCGCCGCAGTTTGTCTTTAAGCGGTGTGGGCAGAACGGCACAGAGATTTCGGAAATCTTTCCCCACATCAGCACGGTTGCGGATGAGTTAACGGTCATTCGCTCAATGAAGACCGACGCTATCAATCACGATCCGGCGCACACGCTGATGAACACGGGCACGATGATCCAAGGTCGGCCCTCGATGGGTTCGTGGGTGCTCTACGGCCTTGGCAGCGAGTGCGAAGATTTGCCGGGCTTTGTGGTGCTGACTTCCACGGAGGGCCGCAGCCCGCAGCCGATTTCTGTGCGGCAATGGCACAGCGGCTTTCTGCCGGGACAGTTTCAAGGCGTCGCGATGCGCTCGAAGGGCGACCCGGTACTTTACCTTAACCGTCCGCCCGGCGTCACAGCCGACCGACAGCACGACGTGGTCGCCGCAGTGCAATCGCTCAGTCGTGGCCAGCAGCAGCTCGATGACGACCCGGAGCTGGCCACGCGCATCGCGCAATACGAGCTGGCCTTCAAGATGCAGACGGCCGTGCCCGGCCTCGTGGACGTGGCAAACGAGCCGCAGCACATCCTCGACAGTTACGGCTGCCAACCGGGCGATGGCTCCTTTGCGTCGAACTGTCTCCTCGCGCGGCGACTCGCGGAGCGCGGCGTGCGCTTCATTCAGCTCTATCACCGCGACTGGGACCATCACAACGACCTCGTGAAGTTCATCCAAGGTAACGCCGCCAACGTGGACCGCGCGACCGCCGCGCTCATCAAAGACCTTAAGCAGCGTGGCCTGCTGGACGACACGCTCATCGTCTGGGGCGGCGAGTTCGGCCGCACGCCCATGGCGCAGGCGAACAAGGGCGGTCCCGGCCGGGACCATCACATGAAAGGCTTTTCGATGTTCCTCTGCGGCGGCGGCGTGAAGCGCGGGATAACCTACGGTGCGACCGATGAATTGGGTTACGCCTCCGTGGAAAACGTCGTCCACGTCCACGATCTCCAAGCCACGATGCTTCACCAGCTTGGCATCAACCACCAGCGGCTCACGGTGAAGTTCCAAGGCCTCGACGTGCGGCTGACGGGCGTGGGCGAAGAGGGCAGGGTGGTGAAGGGAATTTTGGCGTGAGTCGAATGCGCCCCTTTGGAGCTATGCTTTGAGAAATCGATGAACCGTGATTGCGTCCCGACTTGTTCTGCCTAGCCTCCACTCATGCAACGCATCCTCCGCGACCAGGCCCGCAAATTCGCCCTCGACGCCCGTGAGACACCTCAGCTCAGGGTGAAGCCGGGCGAGTCCCTTGAGATCGAGACGTGGGACGCCGCCTCCGGGTTCTTCAAGACCGAAGCGGACAAGGCCATCCCCGGCAACCGCCCCGGCTTCGACCGCATTCCGGCCATGGCGAATCCGCTGGGCGGGCCGATCTTTGTCGAAGGCGCGGAGCGTGGCGACACGCTCGTCGTCCACATCGAAGACATCCTCGTGGCGGACTACTCGTGGATCGCCATTGGACCGCGCCGCGGGCCGTTGGGTGAGTCCACGCGCTGGCCGGAGTTGAGCGGCGACTACACTACCAAGATTCTCCGCCACACACCCGGCCCCAGCGGCACCATGCGCGACGGCATGGTTCATTTCAGCGACCGCATTTCTTGGCCGGTTACACCGTTCATCGGGACGTTGGGTAACGCACCGGACCGCGAGGTCTGCACCAGCATTGACGGCCAAGGCGAATGGGGCGGCAACCTCGACATTCGTGACGCGGCCGTGGGCAACAAAATCTACTTGCCTGTGCACCACACCGGCGCGCTCTTCTACCTCGGCGACGTGCACGCTAGTCAGGGCGACACGGAATTCACCGGCACGGCGGCTGAAACTTGCTCCACCGTGCGTTTGCACTTTGAACTGCTGAAGGGCAAGAAGACTCCGTGGCTTCGCATCGTAAAACCGGATGCACTGATCGCCGTTCACGCCGCGAAGCCGCTGGAAGAGGCTGTGAAGATTGCCACCTTCCACCTCATGGACTGGCTCATCCGCGAATACAACTTCACGCCCACGGATGCCTATTGCCTCGTGAGCACCTGCCCAGACTTCCGCATCAACGTGTATCAGATGTGCAACATCGGGAAGCTCGCTTATGTGGCCGGGGCAGAAATCCCCCAAAAATACCTCTAGCTGCGAAAGGACTTACAAATCAAAGCGGGGAAATTTTTAAACGCCATTTTTACCTCGCTGAGCTTTTCCGTAGAGGACGCTCTCAGCTCCGCTTCGCCATCACCTCACGAGCCCGTTCAAGAATTCTTCGCTCGCGCTCGGTCAGGCTGTGGATGCCGTGAGCAGAAATCTTGTCGAGGATGGGATCCACTTCCTTACTGATGAAGTCACCGGATAGCAATTCGTCTTGCTTGGACGGGCTGCGGAGGTCGAACCCTGCCACGCTTGCCGCCGTGCCGCGCCGAGCGGTCTTGGGCTTGCGCTTAAACCAGTTCTCCCATGGCAGTGACACGTAATCACGGTGCCAGCCGAGGCGGACAAATTGCATTCCCATCAGCAAGCCGCCGAGGTGTGCCGCGTGGGCCACGCCGCCTTGCCGCTGCGTTGGGACGATCGTGAAGAACGCCTCTACCGCCACGTAAATCCAGAAAAGGGTCTTGGCTTTGATTGGCAGGACAAAGTTCCAGCGCACCTCAGATTCCGATTCCAGCCACGCAAACACCGCAAACAGCCCAGAAACACCAGCTGATGCTCCAACTACACCTGGCCCAAAAACGGTGGGCAGCGTCAGCATCAGCGCTCCTTGGAACAGTGCCCCAGCCAGCCCGGTCAGGACGAACACCACAGCGAAGCGGTGTCGGCCAAGCGAGAACTCAATCCAGCGCCCAAAAAACCACAGGGAAATCCCGTTAAACAAGAGGTGCAGAAAGTCCGCATGCAGGAACTGAAAAGTAAACAACTGCCACAGATGCCCTTTTCTCAGGCCGGCGGTGGTCATGGCCAGCCACTCTTCGGCTGACACTTTAAAATACACGTCGTTAATGCATTGGAGCGCAAAGCAAATGACGAGTGTAATAAGCAACTTAATGGACCACAAAAGCGGCTCACGACTGGAGCCTTCGCGCATATAATCTCGGTCACCTAGCACAACAGGAAAGTAGCGGCAGTTCATTCCCTTTTCAAAGGGTGAAATTCACGACGAGGCATCTGAAATACCCCGCTAAACAAAGCTCAATCGCTAAAAACCGGCCTTTCGAAAAGCACGGCTCGCGCGCACCAGACGTCGCAGCCTGCGAGGCCAAACCATCATGGCCGAGAGTGAAGTGAGTCGCGCGATCCAAATCCAAAGTGGTCTTGGTAATAGCCTAGTTCTTCAACCAACTGGGTCATTGTCCACGTAGGCCTTCGTGCGCTTAAAAAATCTGCAGCTCGGCCATGTTCCCAAACTGCAAGGCGTATGACGCGCTCTGTTTCGGACTTTAGAAGCGGTTGGGCCAGCCATCCGCCGAGAAAGCCTGCTAGCACGTCTCCGCTGCCGCCCTGCGCCAGACCGACGTTTCCCGAAGAATTAACAAATAGCCCACCGCATGCTTGCCCGACCAATGTGTGCCGACCTTTGAAAAGCACCCAAGAGCCTCCGTAGGCCAGGGAGATCTCCCGCAGCACCGCTTCTCGCTGGGTCTGCACGTGTGTCTTATCGACGCTTAGCATCGCGGCTGCTTCGCCGGGGTGCGGCGTTACCACGCGCAAAGCATGGCGGGGGGTCGCGCCGCGTGGCAACCAGCCCAGCGCACTGGCGTCTGCAATGACCGGGAGCGGCGACTCGGTCCACAACCTTGCCACTTCACGCTGCAGCGCGTCCGGCACATCTAGCCCGGCCAACCCTGGCCCAAGCAGGATTGCCGAGCACGTTTTCGGCAGGGCCGTACCTTTAAACCATGGATGCACCATCGCTTGTGCGAGCTGCGCCGCCACCGCCGAATATACTCGCTCCGTGGTGTAAACGCTCACCAGCCCCGGCCTTGCTCGCAGCGCGCCTTGGGCTGCCAGTACGGCTGCGCCGTGGTAACCGACGCTGCCGGCGAAAATCGCAAGATGGCCGAACGTTCCCTTGTGCCCGTCCACTGGACGCGGCGGCGGAAAGCCCGCGAAGTCCCTCGACAACGTCCAGTTCAGCTCCGTCGCAAACGGGCACGGCACCAGTCCGATGTCTGCTGCCACTTCCAGCCGACCGGTGAACGGCGCGGCCTCCGCGCGCAGCAGCCCTTGCTTCATCGCTCCGAAGGTAACGGTCATCGTTGCGCGCACTGCGTCGCCGAGCGGCAGACCTGTGTCCGCATCCAGGCCCGAAGGTACATCCACCGCGAGGATGGGCACGTGCGACTGGTTCAAGGCTGCGACCAGTCGGAGCCAATCGCCAATGAGCGGACGACTTAAGCCAATGCCAAATAAGCCATCGACTATGAGCGCGCCGGAAAATGCATTCACCTCTGCCAGCGCCACTGCCGGGTTAGTCACGTTGAACACTCGTGTGCGGCGGTCAGCGAGGCCCTCTGCTGCGAAGCGTGCGTCGTCACCGTTGTGGCCTTTGCCTGCGAGCACGAGGATTTCCGCACCGGGCTGTGACAGAAGGCAGGCAGCTCGAGCCAGAGCCGCGCCGGCCTGACGCATCACGGATTCCTTGCTCACGCCGGCGGCCCAAGTAGCGAGCTCCCACTCGCGCATCTGCGCGAGGGTGATGACGGGTGATGGCACGGGCATATTTTGCGTGAAGGAACTCCGCTGTGCAACTCACGTCGCCTGCCGGCGGGGGCAGCGAGCTAAGTCGGGAGCAAAGCTCAAGCATAACCGATTGTAGCCAAATCTCCCTCGTTGGCGTCTGCCCTGCATGATGCGATTTAAATTCGGCTCTGCCGCCCTCCTTTTGCTCGCTGCGTCCGTCACCAATTTACCGGCGGCCCTCGCGGATTGGCCCCAATGGCGTGGCGCAGATCGCACGGGCGCACTCACTGGCGGGCCCGCTCTTGTCAGCACGTGGTCCACGGATGGCCCGCCCAAGCTTTGGGAAAGTCAGCCGATTCCCAGTGATGATGACGGCGGGCATGGCAGCGTGGTCATCGCCGGCGGACGGGTCTACCTATCCGTCGTTTGGCATCGCGAGCAACTGAGTGAGACGCGCACCCTCACCGAACTCATCCTGCGCACGCAACTAGGCCACCAAAACCCGGCCAGCCTCGGCAAGGAACTGGTCGCGAAAATTGAGGCCGCTCGCGAGTCCCTGCCGCCCACGCTGCGGGGCGCTAAACTCGAAGAGTTCACCCAAAAGTTCATCGAGGAGAATCTCGACAAAAAGCAACGTCAGCTTTTTAGCGGCTTCGTCAGCGGGCGCTTCAAGAAAGGCAAGCTCGCAATCCCGCTCGGTGACTACGAAAAACTCCAGACGCGCGTGGACAAGCCCTTTCCCTCGCAGGCTGAATTTGAGAAATGGGTTAACGAGCAGGGATTTGTCGACCACGTGAAGACTGCCGTTCTTGCCGCCGTGCCACCGAGCCGGCGGGTGGCCGAGGACACCGTCGTTTGCCTCGATGCGAAGTCCGGCCAAACGCTCTGGATGACCAAGACTCCGGGCGAGCCGAAGGGCCGCAACTGCTCCAGCACACCATGCGTGGCGGGCGGGCGTGTTTACGCCATGGGCAGCACGCACCTCAACGCGGTGGATGCGACGAGCGGAAAGTTGCTTTGGTCGCAGCCATTGCCCGCTAAGGCTCCCGGTTCCTCGCCACTCGCATTGGAAGGTGCCGTGGTCATCCTTGCCGGCAAGCTCGCGGCTTACGAGGCGGAGACGGGCAAGCAACTCTGGGAGCAGCCCAAGGTCGGCGGCAACAACGCCTCACCCAGCGCGTGGCAGAAGGATGGCAAGACCATCCTTGTCTGCAATAGCCGTAACGAATTCGTCGGCGTGGACTTGAAGACCGGCACAGTGCTTTGGACCACTCCCGGCGGAGGAGACTCCACCCCCGCGATTGTTGGCGACCGTGCGGTCGTACTCTCCAAAGATGGCAAAGTCGGGTTCGCCGGCTACCGCCTGTCCACCACCGGCGCAGAAAAACTTTGGAACCACCCCACCGACGCGCTTCGTGCGCAGTCCAGTCCCGCAATTCACGAGAATCACGCGTATCTTTTTGAGGATGGCGAGCATCGCTGCGTGAACTTGGAGTCAGGAAAGATCGCATGGGCCCAGAAGGTTGCTTCTACCATTACTTCGCCGATTGTCGCCGACGGAAAAATTTACGTGCTGATGAACAACGGCAACAACCTCCTCATGCTAAAAGCCACACCGCAGGATCGCGTGGAACTCGGCAAGGCGAACGTACGTGCACTATGGATTCCGACGCCAGCCATCGCGGATGGTAAGGTCTTCCTTCGCCATCGTGACCGCGTCTGCTGCTACAATTTGGCGGCGGGCAATTGACTGAGTTCTAAAATCGAAATTCTCAAAATCGAGGTTCGTTAGAAATTCGGGCCTGATAATGTCTTGTCCAAACTTCAACAACCCTTTAAGCGGGCAGTGTGCCAAGCAAAGTTTAGCGGGCTTTGAAATTCCAACGGAGGGCGGTAAGCCTTAAGTGAATTCGGCCGGATGAACTTACCGGCGATACGCGCTAAAGCGATGATCAGCTAACTGCCACCTTAACCGGGTGGAGGACCTTTGCCGGGTGGAGGACCTTTGCCGGGCGGAGGACCTTTGCCCGGAGGCGGTGTTTGGCCGGGAAATGAGTCACCCTTGAAGCTTAATTCCCCCGCGCCAATGCGCATCGGGCCGGGGCTGTGTCGGAAGAAACTGTTGTCTGGCGCGCCCCGGAACTGGCGCGGGATGAACGGGAAATCATCCGTTAACACGTAGTGGTAAGTGCCTTTTGGAAACTCGGGCGTTACGCCGAAACGCCCGTTGGCCTCATCCAAGTCCCCCACGCCCTTCACAAATTCAAAGTCTTCAACGTAGCTGCCATCGAATCTGCCACCCGGTCCGTTGGCCCGCGTGCCATCGCGCAGCCGGTAGCTGGACTTCATTCGTTTCACCGCATTGGTCATGTTCTTCGCGTCGCTGAAGCCCCAAGGTCCGTAAATTGGAAACCCATCCGCCGCCCAGCCGACTTGAATGACTTTCTCCTTCCCGCCGGAGAGCTTCTCGACGAGACCCAGCGGCATCCCGTGATAATGATACGCGCCGCTCGGTTGCACGTGGGCGTTGTGCCGATCCAAGCCGAGTTTTTGCGAACCGCTAATGGGGTCCAGAGTCCAGCCCGAGCGCGGGTCCATCTGCCACCACTCGGCTGCGCCGGGATCGAACACCACCCCATTGAGTGCGATACCGAAGGGATGCATTCCTACCCGCGTAAACTGCGCGCCGGCCTGCGGTTGCACAGGCACGCGATAAGTGTAGTTCTGTGTCGTGATCGTGTGTGGATTGCCGCGATTCGGAAATTGTCCGGGCGCGTGGTCTGGTAAGCCGTTCGCCCGGATGACGCGGAATGCGCCTTCCACCGCAATACTTACTTGGCTTTTGCCGGGACTCCGCCCGTCGCCCGCCGGAGCAGCGTATTGCTTGCCCTTGTGCTCGCCGCCGCGTTCGGTGGGATTTTTCGGCTCCGATGGCCGGCTCGTTTGCGCCAAGGCTGCCTCGCTTAATGAGAGCGTCAGCACGCTGCCTAGGGCGAAGAGGAAGACGGAGCGATCCAATGAACGGCGCGGAAGTTTCATAGCATGGCTGGTATGGCTGCTCCCACTGTTCACCGGCCGCCTATCGCATTTATATGTTGGTACGGGACCATGGTTGATTTAGCACAAGCCCAACGCACGTGCTCCGCCACCGTCATTTCCACGGCGAGTAATCCGTCGGGCTGAGGAAGACGGACTTAACGCCCCCTTTGACAGTCAGGGAGCCGCCAGCTTTTTCTTCGGAGGCCTTGCGCGCGGCTTGCCATTCAGGGTCTTTACCGAAGTTTCCAAAGGAGGCTTTTGCCGCGTCTTGGCTCGTATGCGCAAGGAGGTAAATAAGCGTGTTGTCCTTGTCAGGTGGGTTGTTGGCTCCCTTTTGATCGGCGTGCGGCGTCCAGTATGGCAGGTTCGTGATGCCGTGCTTGGCGAAAAGCTTGACGGTGTGGTCGCGAAAACGGGCGTTGAGGTTCGGCAGCCGGCCCGGTTCAGTGGTATAGGTGCGAAGTTCGAAAATACGATTGCCGAGGTTCTCGGGCTTCGCGGCTGGGGAGTAGTCAGTGGCGGTCAGATATACGGTCTCGGCCTTGGTGACCAGTTTGCCGTTTACCTCGGACTCTTTGTAAGCCTTTTGCCAAGCAGGGTCGTTGAAGAAAGCGCTCCAGCGAGCGTCGCGCTCAGCCCGGCTCGGGTAGGCGATCAGGAAGACCAGCTTGCGCTCTGGATTTGCCCCAAACGGTACGAAGTAACCAAGGTTTTCGATACCATGCTTAGCGAAGAGCTTAACCGTGTGGTCGCGGAAGCGCGCGTGCAGCGCGTCGAGCTTGCCCTCAGCGGCGTAGTAAGTGCGCATCTCTACACAACGGGTGTCGGCGGCAGAGGCGGCGGAGGCGACAAGGAATAAGGCGGCAAGGGACAGGATTGATTTCATTCGTGACGCATGTTGGCGCAGCGCTTTGGGGAGGCAAGGCATTTTAGGGCATGGGAGGGCGTGCCGTAGCAAACTATTTTTTCCGTGCCCAAAACCCTTTCCTTCTCAATGCGCTTGCCCTACAACCGCCCGCCATGACTTTGCGAGAACAGCTGCGCGCCTTGTCCGTCGCCACTCAAGCCGCGTGGGTCTCAGGAAATCTGATGCGGCAAAATCTCAGGCGGGCTAAACACGTTAACGAAGCCACGCAGCACGACATCAAGCTGGAGTTGGACGTGCGCTGCCAGAGGCTGGTCGAGCGCCGGCTGCGTCGGGCTTTCCCCACCGTTCCGATTCTTGGTGAAGAAGGCACTTTGGGGGATCCATCGGCGCCAATGCGTTGGGTGGTGGATCCAATTGATGGCACGGTGAACTTTACCTATGGCATTCCGCATGCCTGCGTGTCCATTGCTTTGCAGGTGCGCGACGCGAAGTCGAAGTTTCCTGGTGACCCACTGCGCGGCTACACGACGCTGGTGGGCGTAGTATATGATCCATTTCTTGACGAGACGTGGACGGCCGTGCGCGGACAGGGCGCGAAGTGCAACGGCAAACCCATTGCGGTCAGCAACCGCGCGCGGCTGAACGAGGCCATCGTGGCGATGGGCTTTGCCAAATACGCCAAGACGCTGGCGCTTATGCTGCCGGTGTTCAACCGCCTCGTTCACCGTGTGCGTAAGGTACGGTTGTTCGGCGCGGCGGCGCTCTCAATGACCTGGACGGCGGCGGGTCGGCTTGACGCCTACATAGAGAATGGCGTGCGGCTATGGGATGTTGCGGCTGGCGGACTCATCGTGGAGTGCGCCGGCGGGGAGTTTTGGTGGCGGCCGGTGGAGGGCGACTACGCCGTCGAGATTTGCGTGAGCAACGGCAAGTTGCGCAAGAAATTGCAGGCGGATTAATCGCTTCGGATGCTGGCCCAAAGTTTACGCACCGAATGCTTTGCGTAGCACTTCGATGCTCTTCGGCACGGCGGTGTCGGCGTGCTCCTTGCCCTCCATCTCCAGCGAAACCCAGCCAGTGTAATTCGCTTGGGCCAGTATTTTTGCAATACGCGCGTAGTCGAGTTCGAGCGAATACCACTCACCACCGCCATAGTAGGTTTTGGCCTGCACGAAGACAGTTTTGGGTGCGATGGCGGCTAATTTGGCGTAGGGATCTTCTAGAAAGTTGCCGGTGTCCATCAGTGCCCCCAGCCAGGGGGAGTTCACGCCGTTGACAAGCCGCAGCAAGCCGGCTGGCGTGCGCGTAAGGCCCCAATGATTTTCCAAGGCGAGCATTACGCCCAGCTCGGCAGCACGGGGCAGGCAACGCTCAATGCAGTCCTGACACCACTTGAAGCCTTCGTCTTCAGTGTGGCCGGGCAGGATGGGCTCTTCGCCGCGCGCCTTCATGAGGTCATCGAAGGATGCGATGGTGTTCCATCGGCCTGAGTTCAGTCGGATGCACGGAATCCCAAGAGCCGCCGCAATTTCGATGCACTTTAGCGTGTGCTCTACCTGTCCGCGTAGGTAGTCCGGGCTCGGATCCACGAAGTCCTGATGAATCGATAGGCAGACCAAGCTCACGCCCTGGCGGAAAGCGTGGCGCTTAAGCCGCTGGAGATAATTGCGATGCGCGGTCGTAAGCGGCTCTTTTTCCGGAATGTCCATTTGGCGGTGGAGGATGTCCACGCCCGGCACACCCAGCCCAGCGGCTTTCTCAATGACAGTCTCAATGGAAACTTTCGCCGTGCGAAAGTGCCAATAGGAATAAGAGGCGATGGCGAGCTGGACGGAAGATTTGCGTGCGATAGTGGGCGCAGCCTCGATACGCGGCACGGTCAGCAGGCCGGAACCAGCGGCGAGCGAGGCGGTCAGGAACTTACGGCGCGGGAGCGGAGCAGTGGCAATCATGGGGAGATCTTAGTTATAACCCCAGATCCGGCAAGGCGAACCCCGGTTCCTGCCCCTATCGCGCGATTAGTTGGCGGGCCTGCGGACCACGCGCGGTGTGGAAGCTGTGACAGGTGGAGCAATTCTGCGCGACTCCACCCTTTGGGCTATGACACTCAGTGCAGCTTTGCTTGGTGGGCAGGATAATGTCGGCGGTCGCACGGCTACTGGCGGCAGCATGGCATTCGGAACAACTGACGATGACGTGTTTGGCGTGGTTGAACTCGCCGCGCACCAACCACCGATCTGGGATGGAAACCGGGGTGACACGCGGTAGACCGTCTGCCCCGCCGGGTTTGACTTCATGACAATAGGCGCACCCGGCGAATTGCGCGCGGGTGGATAGGCCTGCTGAAGTCACGCTCATGCCTGGAGCGAGCTGCTTGGAAGGATCGGCAGCGAAGAAGATCTGTCGCTCCAAGTCTTCGCCGTTTAAGGCACGTTCGCGGAGGTGGCGCATTTGCTCGGCCACAAATTTCTCGGTGTCGGCTTGTGCTGTGATGCCCGATCGGCGCGCGAGGTCGGCATATTGGGTTGGTAAACTGCGTAGGTAGGAGCGGACGTTGGCCGGGTCACCGTGCGGGATACGCATCTGGGGATTTCGCGCATCGAATTGAAGCGCATGGCAGGATTGGCAATGTTTGGCGTGGGTTATCGGCTGAAAGTGCATGCCCGAGGCGTCAGGCGCGTGGCAATCGGCACAGCTGAGCCTTTGTCCGGCGCGATTTACGGATTCGCCCAAGTGGAGCGCATGATTGAAGATCAAGGAATTAGGGTCTTTCAACTTTTGCTGATGGATTTGGAAGTCAGGATGGTTTTCGGCGAAAGAATTAAAGACGGCGGTGTAGCCGTTCACGGGTCGGGGAGTATGAAATATGGTTGCGCCGTTAGTGGATCGGAAGTCGAACGCAGAGAGCGGGAGTTGCTCGCCCTTGCGGCGCGAGGCTTCCATCGTCGAACTGCTGCCGTGACACGAGTGGCACTCAGCGTCGGCGGGCGGCAGCATGCGACCATGACCCTGATGCTCGCGGTGACAGGCAGAACAAGAATGATCACGGGTGACATTAGGCTGGTGAAATTGGTGTCCGGAGTGGCAAGTCAGGCAGTTGTTATCAATTTCCGTCATCATGCCGGGGGTGACTTGGTGCAGCCGGTGCGGCTCCAGCGGGCCGGGTCGGGAGTTGAAAGCGGCGCGCAGCCATTTGGAGATATCTCCTCGTTCGGTGGAGACGTTTACTTGCGCGGCCGTATGACACGCGCCGCAGCCTTCGCTACCGGGCCAAGCGTGTTTGAGCTGCGAAAAGACAACACCGTGGTGTTGCGAGGACACTGGACCAGCCGAGATGAATCGCCATTGCCACGGGCCACAAAAGCCAATCAGCAGCATGACCAGCGTGATGGCGGCCACGGCCACGCATAAGCGACCGCGCCGGTTGCGTAGCGAGCGCCGGGGGCGACACTTTGGAATTGGACAGGCGCAACCTCCGTCGGGCAGAGGGCCGTCAGTGCAGGGTCCGCCGTGTTCTTTGGAGCGAGTGCATTTCCAGCGGCCTTTTTCCTCGCCCTGATTTTTTACCAACACGGGACGGCATTCGGCGGTGGCGCGGCATTCGCCAGTGGGCGAGGGACCGATGCGGCAGGGGCAGCCGTCGCAAGCCCACCCGCATTCCCAATTCAGGTTCGGCCGCTCGTAACGGCTACGGTCGAAGTCAGGTGATGGCAGTTGTTCCTTCAAAGCAGTCAGAATAAAGACTTGGACACGGAGACAAATCTTTCATACCGAGCACATTGCTCGAGGTTATTTAATTTGATTCTTTCTGTTTTCAAATGATTTATCGCGCTCCGGCGGAGAAGCCGTAGACCAGCACAATGTGCGCGATGGCCCAAAGCATCAGACTGTATGTGACGGGGATATGAATGAATAACCAAAGCCGAAGTGAAAGTTGGAGCGCGAGTTGGTAATCAAGCCCGTCCTTTTGGCGGACCAGCTCGACGAGCTTCGCGGCAACTTTGCGCTCGGACTCGTTGAGGAAGCGGTTGAGGTCGTTGAGGTCGTTGAGCAAGGAGTTGAGGGGCAGGCGAATTTCGACAAGGTGGGACAGGAGGTTGCGCGGGCTCCTAAAAAATGCGTGCAGCCGACGCGTGTAGAACTCCGCAATGGTCGCAGACTTTGACTCGGCAACAGAGTTGAGCGCGAGTGCCTCGGCCTGCTCGCGAATTTGACGGCGGATAAGGGGAATGCGCTCGAAAGGAACTTCACCGCCGCGCGCGGTCAGGCGTTTGGGCCAACCGCGTGAGATGATGATACCGAGAACGCCGCTGATCATTACAACCGCATAGAGAAGCGTAAGAACCAGCTCAAACCAGCCTGTCGGCCAGCGCCCGCGCACGTGCAGCAGGAAGAGCACGCCCGTAAAGACACCTGCGTAAAGATGAAATTCCAGCCAGACCTCGGAGCGGCCTAGTGGTAAGTAGGGAATTTTCTTAAACCAGTTGTAGCTGGTCAGCAGAAGCATCACTCCGAAGAGTAACCATCCCGTCAGAAACGCTGCGCGGCTCATCGTGCTGGCCCACAGGACGAATGCGGACACCGCAGCGATGCTGGCGCCTAATAACAGGCTGCTCCACAGGAGGCGGCGGCGCAGGAAACCTTTCATCGGTTCAGCCAGCGCGCGAAGGCGTCGAGATTGTTCATGTCAATGCGGCGCAGCGCCCCGTGTGGGCAGGCTCGCTCACAGGCGGGACCGCCAATTTGGTCCGAGCATAAGCCGCACTTGGTAGCCTTTGTGATAGGACGCATCTCCTTGTCCACCATGAAGGCTCCTTCCTTGTCGCGGATTTCAACCATGCGGATGGCTTCGTAAGGGCAGTTAGTGGCGCAAATGCTGCAACCCACGCATGTGGCCTGGTTGACAATAACTTCACCGCCGACTTGGCCGCGGTGGATCGCGCCCGTGGGGCAGCCAATCAGGCACACGGGATCGGCGCAGTGCATGCATGAGTTGGCCACCATGATGCGTCCGTTGATCTGTCCGTGTCGCAGAAAGCGTGGATTGTTGTCGTTGGCAGCAGCACAAGCGCGCACGCAATCGTCGCAGCGCGTACAGCGTTCAAGGTCGAGAACCATGGTTGAGGTGCCGTTGAAGTAACGGTTCTCGGTCAGGAACTCCATCAGCTCGGGACCTATCTTTGCGCCTGCGTCCAGCGTTTGTTGCGTCTTTGAGTCGGTCGTGCCAGCCAACTCTTCAGGCGTGAATAACTCGGGTAGTTCTTCCGGTTTGACCGAAGGCAAAACGACTTCTTCCATCACCACGGTCGGTACAATGATGACGTGGGTGTAGCCGATCACACGTAGGCTGTGTTGGAACGAGACGGCCTCAGTGCGTTGTCGCCAGTTATGGGCGATCTCCCGCAGGCCAAACTCGCAGCCCGCGCTGAGGTAGTTGAGCGTACGATGCCCATGCCCAAATTTGCGGCTCAAGCGCGCGAAGCCCGAGCGAATCAATACAACGCCATTAGGGTAATCGCCCTCCTGCGCGATTACGGGTTCTTTCTCTGGCGACCGCGTGCCCTCTTTGGCCAAGCGCTTATAGTCGCCGGACCAGTCGTAATCGCCGTAGGTGCCAAACTGCGCTTCTTCAATGACACGCTTGAGTTGCTCATCGTTGAGCCGTTGAAAAATGGGAATCTCTCGCAGATGTGTGGCAAGCGTGCGTTCGCGGTAGATACGGTCAATGTGCTGGCGCAGGTGTAAATCGAAACGCATCAAGTCGCGCAATCCCTGCCAGCGGATTTCCAACAACTCAGTCTCGTCACCCACGGCAAATATAGTCGAGGTGCGGGCCGCGCGGCTCAGGGCGGCAATCTCGCCGAAAAATTCGCCGGCTGACATGGTGGCGGTCTTGTGCTCGTCAAGAATGCGTGGCACGTCCTGAAGAAACACGCCCTTTTGTTGGCTGACCGTCTCCAAGGTTGCATTGTCATCCAGTTCCTCGACCGACCGAACTTCCTGATCGCGCGGGTTAGTCCAAAGTTGGGCGACAATTTGGAAGAGGCTTTTGGTTTTTGAATTGCGACGACCTAATACTTTATCGGGCAGACCGGGATTTAAAACCACTCGCGCGTGGCCGGAAAGCAAGAGGAAGGCAGATGAGCCGTAATCGCCCGCGCGAACGATGATCTCGCCGTTTTTGAAGCGTCGAATGCGCGCGTCATTAAGAAGGATGCCGCTTAATGGCGTGCGCTTAGAGAACTTGCTCTGATCCATCTCGCTGAACGGGCGAATTTCCATCAGGCGTTTCACGTCCGCCTCGGTCATCTCCGGGTCGAACTGGCTGTCCCACCGTTGGGGCTTATCGATGACGAAATGAATCGTGTCCATGCGCTCAGGCGTCGAGGACGAGGTCGCCTTTAGGGCGGCAAATGCAGGTTAGACAGGATCCGCCCTCGGGTGGGGCGTCCGGAGCTTTAACGTAGTCCACGCTGCCGGACTTGATGGCGACGGAGCAGACGCCGCAACTACCGGCGCGGCAGCCGGACTCGATGCGCAAGCCTTGCTCCAGAGCGAAGTCCAGCAGGTTCGCCTGCGTAGGGTTCCACTCCAACTCTTTGCCAGATTTGGAGAAAATGATCTTACATGCAGGACCAGCGGCGGCGGCGACGGGGGCGACGGGCGCGGCTTTCTTTTTCACCGTGGCCGGGCCGAAAGCCTCGTAGTGAATGTCTTTTTCGGGAACGCCCCAAGCTTCGAGCCCGTCGTTTAGCGCCTTCATAAAGGCCCCGTTGCCGCACATGAAAAATTCGTAGTTGTTTGAGGGCAGCATCTCCTTGAGCAATTCGATAGTGACACGGCCCTCGCGGTCGTAGTCCTCGCCTTTGACGTCGCTCTTACTCGGTCGGCTGTAGCAGACGACTACACGAATGTTGTCGAAGCGCCGGAGGTTGTTTAGATCCTCGCGTAGCATGTGCTCGCCTTGGCTGCGACAGCCGAAGAATAGCCAAACCTCGCGCGGTGACCCGCTCTCGGCCACCGCCTTGGCCATGCTTAACATTGGCGTCAAACCCACTCCGCCACCTAGAAGACAGATCGGCGTGTTCTTCGTCATATCCAGAAAGAAGTGGCCAGCTGGCGCCTTTACACTTAGTAGGTCGCCCTCCTTAACGTGATCGGAAAAAAAACTGGAGGCCACACCTGGCGGTAGGTCAGGTTTGTCCGGCGGCGCCTTTTCGCGCTTGATGGTTACGCGATAACAATCCGGGCGGGTCGGGCTGTCGGAAAGCGAGTAGCAGCGCACGACTGGCTTATCGCGGCCCGGGATGTCGAGGCTAAAGGTAAGGTACTGGCCGGGCTTGTAAGGTGGCAGTGGCTTGCGGTCGTGTGGAGTCAGGTAAAAGGAGGAAACATCCTCGCACTCCCCCGACTTCTGCGTGACCGTAAATTTGCGATAACCGTTCCAACCTTGAATGACTTCTTGGGCTTCCTTGAAACGGTATTTCGCTGCGCGCACCAACGTCTCCAAACGTTCATGGTCCAATTGGTGTTGGCGGCGCTCATGCCCCAACCGCGCCGCTGCTGAGCAGGCCATCAGAACCAACTGACAAGAGAACACCGCGAGGAGAATGTACCCCAATGCGAGCCCTAGGTTGCCCCCAAGAGCCGCTTGCATTTGCTCAATCATGGCTTCCTTTCAAATTTAAATGGATTTCTATTCGCACCTTGAATCTCGATGAAACAGAATTAAGACGTGCCTATTCTCTGGCATGAGTTGTGATTGCCAAGGCAATTTTTGATCTTTCTTGCAAGGCTAGCTTGCAGTTAGCTAGCTCTTAGTCTTAATTGTAAAACTTAGTAACACCGTTCCAAATTTACAATATCATGTGGCGTTTGCACCCTTGTAAATCATGATTAAAAAATCGGTTCTCCTATTTCTGTCATTAGGATTTGGTGTCTCCGCGGTGGCTCAGTCGCCGCGCTTCACTAGCGCGCCCAGTTGTGCCACTTCTATGTGTCATGGCGGGGCGGGAGAGCTACGTCACCAAACCACCATCTGGCAGAAGCAGGATATTCACTCACGCTCCTACAACAGCTTAGTTAATGCCCGCTCGGCGCAAATCGCGGCCGCGCTGAAAATTCCCGACGCAACGACTAGTTCCCGTTGCACAACTTGTCATGCGCCCTTTCATGATGTCCCTAAGTCCGACTTCCTTGCGGAAATCACCAAGCCCGCTGAAGGTGTTTCTTGCGAAAGCTGCCATGGCCCCGCAGAAAAATGGATTCGCAGCCACACGCGTCCTGATTTCAATCACCGTGACCGGGTGCTCGCTGGCCTGCGTGACCTAAAGCACCTCTATGTACGAGCCAATAGCTGCGTCGCGTGCCATCAAACTGTCGAACCTGCGCTTGTTGCTGCCGGTCATCCTGAACTTCTTTTCGAACTGGACGGTCAAGGCGTCTCTCAGCCAAAGCATTGGCGGGAGAAAAGCAACTGGCACGGCCCGCAAGCTTGGCTGGTTGGTCAGGCCGTGGCCTTTCGGGAGATGAGCGCGCAACTTTCAAAGGAGGCGAACCCAGGCGAGAAACTTACTGAGCCCTGGGCCGCCACACTCTGGCTTCTGCAAGTGCTCGATGGCCTTGACTCGGCTTTACCCACCCTCAAGTCTGCTGCTAGTGCCGCCCAAGCTCAACCTGTGGCTGATACGCTTGCCCGCCGCGTTGCTGAAATGGAATGGAGTCAATCCTTGACCCGCCAAGCCCTCGTTCGACTCGCCAAAAGCCACGCGGATTTCGCTGACGCTAAAACCCTTAGCTCGCAACACGCCCGCCGAGCTGAACGCCTCGTCCTTGCGCTTGACCGTCTCACCGCTCCTATGGACAAGCTCGTGCTCGCCAACCTAGAGCCGGACTTGAAAGAACTCTTCTCCCTCGCGCAATCCCGTCCCGACTTCGCTCCGGAAAAGTTTGCCAAAGCGCTCGAACAACTCGCAAAAAAACTTTAACCCCTTGCGCAGGGGAGACTACGCGATGGGCTCAATTTCACTTTCACTCGGCTTCCTTTCAGGCGCACAAGCATCATTTCGGAATCGGTGAGACACTTACCATCTTGTCTCTTCCCCAGAATTGCATGAGCCAAACTCAACCAGCGTTTTTGGCCTACAAACGTTCCCGGTTTTCTGCGCAACTACCACTCGAAACGCTTTACAGTCCGTCGCACGCTTGGGCGGCGCGGCAAAAGGACGGATCATGGCGCGTGGGCATTACCAAGTTTGCCACTCGAATGCTTGGTGACATGGTCGAGGCTGGCTGGGAAGTAGAGCGGGGTGCGAAGGTCGCCTGCGGGCAGGTGGTTGGGTGGGTCGAGGGCTTCAAGGCTATATCGGATGTCTATTGCATCGTGGACGGCGAGTTTCTGGGTGCGAACCCACTCCTAAAATCCAAAATTACGACCGTGAACAAAGAACCGCACGGTAACGGCTGGCTTTATGCCGCCACTGGCTCGCCTGAGTCCCGTTGTCTCGATGTGCACGCCTACGTGAAACTTCTGGACAAGACGATTGACAAAATTTTAGAGCGGGAGCACGCAGAGGAGAAATGAGGTGTTTCGTTTTTAGTATCCATTACTCAAACCCCTTTTCGTTTACCCTGCAACCGCGGCACCAACCATACATTAAACTCTCATTGACGAGCCCTCTTCCCTCATGACCAAAGCCCGCTATCTCATGCTTGGCGGCTTTCTCGGCGCCGGTAAGACCACCGCCGTTGCCAAGCTTGCCGAACGTCTCACTGCGCAAGGGCTGCGCGTGGGCCTGATCACCAATGACCAAGGCAAGGAACTCGTGGATACCGCCATGCTTCGTTCGCGCGGCTTCGCCACGGAAGAAATCTCCGGCGGCTGCTTCTGTTGCCGCTTCAACTCGCTGATGGACGCGGCCAACAAGCTCAAATCCGACGCTTGTCCCGAGGTCTTCATCGCTGAACCCGTCGGCAGTTGCACCGACCTCGTCGCCACCGTCACCTACCCGCTACGTCGCATGTATGGTGATCAGTTTTTAATCGCGCCTTTGAGCGTACTCGTTGACCCAGTCCGGGCTCAACGTGTGCTCGGGCTCGCATCTGGCGGGCAGTTCTCCGAGAAGGTGCTTTACATCTACCGCAAGCAGCTGGAGGAAGCCGACCTCATCGTCATCAACAAGCGCGAACTCCTCGGTGCCGCGCAGCTCGATCGCTTGCGCTTAAAGCTTTCCGAGACCTTCCCGCGCGCCAAGGTGCTCGCCGTTTCCGCCCGCACCGGCGCGGGCCTTGAAGACTGGTTTAGCCAGATCACCGCGACCGAGCAGATCGCGCGCGTGGCGATGGATGTGGACTACGAAGTTTACGCCGAAGGCGAGGCGCTCCTTGGTTGGCTTAACGCGACGGTCACGCTTTCAAACCAAAAGGGCTTCAACGGTAACCAAGTCATTCGCGACCTCGCCGACGCATTGCGCCGCCTGCTCGCGGAAGCGAAGGCGGAAGTCGCGCATTTGAAAATGACCTTGGAGCCGGATGATGCCGGCCTCGGCGACCTCGCCGTCATCAACCTCGTGCGAAACGATTTCGTCCCTGAACTCTCGCAGGAACTCACCGACTGGCTGGATGCCGGCAAGCTCATCATCAATTGCCGCGCGGAAGGTTCCCCCGACACGCTCAACGCCGCACTAAATGTGGCGATGACGGAAGTTGGCAAACGCCACCCAAGCCTCTTCCTACGCCTGGAGCACCTCGAACACTTCCGACCTGGCAAGCCCCAGCCCACGCATCGGGATGCCTAGCGTGATAGGCTCTCAGCCTGCGCCTCACGCCGGTGCGTGTGCCTCGCTCGACCACCAGCGCGCCGGAGTTGGAACGAGTATATGAGCGATGACAAACAGCAAAGTGACTGCGTGCGGTTGGCTCCTCTTAGCCCGCTCACAAGCTGTCCTTCAATGCCGTTTTTTAAACTCCAAGTGTCCCAGCAACCGCTCATAAGTCGCGACCATTCTAGAAATTCTACGCTTACGCTTGTTGTCGAACCGGGCTAGTTTCCGCAGGTGACTGTTTTGCCCCTGCACGAACTGCACCACACTCTCGGCGCTACGTTCACGACCGTCTGCGACGCGGAAGTCGTCGCGCACTACGGCGACTCCGCGTATGAATTGGCCGCGCTGCACGCCAGCGTCGGCGTACTGGACTTGAGCTGCCGTAGCCGCCTCTGCCTTGTGGGCTCGGACCGCGTCAAGTTTCTCCACGGCCAGGTCACCAACGACGTCCAGCGGCTGC
>Ga0194131_10004340_pt1 | contig 21460 bp, 14 predicted proteins | sample TA2KigO120mmetaG_FD_148631 | JGI IMG/M metagenome (GOLD analysis project Ga0194131, IMG submission 148631) | Freshwater microbial communities from Lake Tanganyika, Tanzania - TA2015053 Kigoma Offshore 120m | ecosystem: Environmental > Aquatic > Freshwater > Lake | place: Tanzania: Lake... | reverse complement strand
CGATTCAATCAAACATGCCTTCAAAATTGTCGGCACCCGATCCGCCTGCTTCGCCGGAGCCGTCCTCGCCATCGCAGGTCTGGCCTCCTGCCAGCTCCTCCCTTTCCTTGAGTTGCTGCAATGGTCCCAGCGCGATACGGGTTTCGCCCGAACCGCCTGGTCGATGCCGGGAACAGGCTGGGCCAATTTCATCGTTCCGCTCTTCCACTGTTTCCCAGCCAACCAAGGGGTCTTCTTCCAGTATGAACAATGGTGGACTTCGTCTTACTATGTTGGGCTTGGCATTCTGATGCTGGCCATCCTCGGCGGCTGGACCGCGCGAAACAGCACGGTGATCGCACTCGGGGGTCTGGTGCTGCTTTCACTCATCATGGCCCTCGGGGACGAGGGCGTGCTCTATCAGTGGATGCGTGAGGCCTTGCCCCAGCTTGGTTTTCTGAGGTTCCCCGTAAAGTTTGTCGTGATTCCGGTGTTCGCTATTCCGCTTCTGGCCGCCTGGGGCGTTGCCGCTGTTGAGCGATCCGCCCGGACTGGGACCGAAGCTTGGTCGAAAGCGTCTCGCTGGTTATGGATGGGCCTGCCCGTTCTGGTCCTGAGCGGCTTCCTCGTCTGGTTCGCACGGCAGTATCCCATGCCGTTCGATGATACGGCGGCGATGATGAGGAGTGCCCGTGACCGCCTCATTCTCCTGCCCCTCCTCATCATCGCGCTCGTGGCTTGTTCAAAAGCCTCCCTCCCTCACCGACAAACGTTCTGGATGATCGGAGTCAGCGTCCTTCTTTGGCTCGACTTTGCCAGTCACGCGCCGCGGCAAAACCCCACCCTTTCGCCCAAAGCGTACGAACCCGGATTGCTCAGACTCGACCCCCCTCCGGTCCATGGCGGCAGCCGGGCCATGATCAGTCCCGAAGCCGACGCCAAATTCAGGCTGACTTCCACCACCGAAGGACTCCACCAATACATCGGCAACCGACTCGGCCTGTTCAGCAATTGCAACATGCTCGACGGCATCCCCAAGATCAACGGCTTCTTCTCCCTCTTCATCCGTGAATCGGAGGAAATACGGAACCATTTCTACAATCACTTGGATTGGAAACGCTCGGCTCCACTCCTCGACTTCATGGGCGTCGCCTACATCACCAAGCCGGAAAGCCTCTTCGATTGGATCCGCCGCACCAACGCGCTTCCTTTCATCACCGGCGGCCAGCACCCGGCCTTCGTTCCTCAGGGCAAGCCAAGTCTGGACCGAATCCTGGATCCGGACTGGAACCCGCGGGCGATCGCCTTTCTTTCCCTCGAAGCCTCAAATCGATTATCCGGCAAGACGTGGCAACCCGTCGAAATCTCCCACCTGCAGGCTTCCACAAGCGCCTTGAGCTTCTCCGCGCGGTCTTCAGGCGATGGACTGGTCCTCATCGCCCAATCCTGGTACCCCGCTTGGCGCGCCCGCAGGAACGGCGAGCTCATTCCCGTGGAGAAGGCGAACCACGCCTTTCAAGCCCTGGTCCTTCCGCCTGGAGAACATCAGATTCAATTGAGTTATGAAGATCACTCATTTCGTCGCGGCTCGGTGGTCTCAAGTCTTACCCTGGCCGTCCTGGCCGCATGGGGCCTCTTCCTCGGGTTTCGGTCCAAATCAAAGCAGCATTCGCTGCGGTCATGAGCCACGAACTTCGCCTCCATCGCGACCCTTGGATTCTCCGTTTCGGAGTCTTCTTATTCCTTCTCCAGTTAGCCATTTGGCCCCAAGTCATCGCCGGAAGAAAATCCCTCTGCTTCCGCGATTACGGACTCTTCGGCTTCCCCCTCGCCGAATTCCACCGCACCGCGTTCTGGGAAGGAAGGCTGCCCCTGTGGAACCCCTACAACGAATGCGGTGTTCCCTTTCTCGCCCAATGGAACACTCTCGCCCTCTACCCCGGTTCGCTCATTTACCTCTTTGGACCACTGCCCTGGTCTCTCGACTGGTATTGCTTGGCCCACCAATGGCTTGCCGGGATGGGCATGTTCGTCCTCTGCCGGCGATGGATCGGCGGGACCGTTGGCCCCCTGGTCGCCGGCGTGGGTTACGCCTTCGGCGGCCTCACGATGAGTTGCGTCTTCTGGCCCAACAATATCGCCGCCCTGGGCTGGATGCCTTGGGTCATTCTCCTCCTGCCCAAAGCCATTGAATCCAAACACACACCCAGCCGCCCTCCCATCAGAGAACCATGCATCTCCCGCTCGGCTTGGTTGCTGCCTGCCGTCGCCACATTACAAATGCTCTGTGGCGCGCCTGAAATCACTTTGATGACTTGGATCGTCGGTGCCTCCGCCAGTCTTGCGTTCCTCCCCCCTCCACACTGGCTGGCTGGCTTGGCCAAGATCGTGGGATTCTTTGCCTGCACCCTGGTCCTCTGCGCCGTACAACTCCTTCCTTTCTTCCATTTCCTCGGCCTCTCCCAGCGCGACGCTCAGTTCAGCGCCGGCGAATGGTCGATTCCCGCCCTGGGCGCGGTGAATTTCTTCCTGCCCTGGTTCCAAAGTTACCAGTCCATCCATGGACTCCCCCTCCAGTATGGCCAATACTGGATCCCCACCTACTACGCGGGAGTGTTCATCGTCGGCGGCGCCATCCTGAGTTTCTTCACACGGACCCCCACCACAACTCCCCGGCTCACCCTCATCGCGTTGGCCGCCGGCAGTGTCCTCATGGCGATGGGAGACGAGGGACATCTCTATCGCTGGGTGCGGACCGCATTCCCCCAACTCGGAGTGATGCGATTCCCCGTGAAATGGCTCGTCATCACGGCCTTCAGTCTCCCCGTCCTCGCCGCGACTGGATTGAATGCGCTGTTCCAAATGGAACCTCGGCCCGCAAGAAACAGGGTCGTAGGCTTGGCGATCATCGGGGTTTCCCTCCTCGCTCTTTTTGCCTGGATCGATGTCCTTACTCCGCTCGGAGTCTCCGCGCTCCCCCACGCCAAGGTCATCACTCACGCGGCCCTCGTGCATGGCCTGGCACTTCTCGCTGCCTTGGCCATTCTCGCTTGGCTGCTTCGCGCCCGCCATGCAGATCAGAAACAAACACCCGCTTTCCTCGCAGGCTTGACCCTGCTCGGCCTCATCACCGCCACGGAGCTCGCCCACGCGTTTCCCCAAGTTGGAACCCTCGTCAACGGAGAGGTCTTTCAGCCCGCCTCCAAGCCGGACCCGGATTTCCCTCGCCTGGGCGAAGGTCGCGTCATGCTCGGGCGCGAAACCATCCGCAGCTTCATGCGGGTCCATCTCGACGATCCCACGGCGAATTATCTTCTCAAACGGGCGGGCGCATTCGCCAATGCCAACCTGCTCGATCGCATCCCGAAGGTGGACGGCTTTTTCTCCATGAGCACGAAGGCAAGTTCCGAGATCACCGATGCACTGTTTGCCCGCCTCGATCCCTCCCAACTGCCCTTGACCCGTTTCCTCACCGTCACCCACTGGAGCCGCGAACCCCTCCGTTGGGTGCCTCTGAAGTCTCGCGCCCCCGGCGCCTGGCTCGGCTCCGTCGAAACCCTTCACCCCGCCCAAAACCTGGAACAGGTCCTGCGCCCTGACTGGCAGCCCGAGCGCGAAGCTTGGATCGAATCCGCCTGGACTCCTCCCCCCTCACCCTTGAGCCCTCGCATCGAATGGAGCCAAACTCAATTCTCAAACGAGTCCATCCGCGCCCAGGCCACCGTCCCCGGAACTGCACCCGGTTTTGCCACCCTTGCCGTCAGCTGGCACCCAGGTTGGATCGCGCGGATCAATGGTAACACGGCAAAAATCTGGAAAATCAACCATGCCTTCATGGGGCTTGAAATCCCGCCTGGAACCCACCTTGTCGAATTCGAGTATCGCGAACCCTGGCTTGCCGCCGGAGCCTTCCTCAGCGTCACAGGACTTGGCCTTTGGCTCTTCGGATTGGTCCGCGCCCTGACCAAGCTGAGAACGAACATTCGTCCTTCCGCCCTCCACCCTCCGGTCACCCCCTCTGCTCCAGGCCCGTAGTTCCCGCGCCAGCCCGCCTCGGCCATCAATCCACCGGCGGAAACCCGGCGCGCATCGTCAGCCACGGAGCTTGGGTCGAAACATCCACAATCCCCGGCTCAGCCGCCTGCGCCGGGGAGAGGATGGCCAAAAAAACGAGTTTCTCGGGAAAAGGATTAAAGGTCCCATGGACTTCACCCATGGGCACAAAAGCCATCTCGCCGGGACCCAGAATCCGATGCTCCTTGCCCACCCATTGCTCCGCTCGACCACTCAAAATATAAATCAACTCCTCCCGCGTCGGATGCGTGTGAAAGGGATGCGAGCGATACGGATCCATGTTCGCCCGCACCAACATCAACTCCTTGTTCGCCACAATATCCGAACGGCAAAGCCATTCCTCAATCGTCCAAGGGGATTGAAATCGCACCGTCTCCGCTCCCGTGACAAATCGTCGTTCGGCCACATTCATAGGCTCTCATTCTCGGCCCGGTCGGTTCCATCCTGCAAACCGAATCGCACCCGCCCTTCCCCGGCAAGGTTCGACGTGACACGCGGATCTCGTTTTCCCTACTGTGGCGGCTTCGAAAGATCGAACGACCTCCTGCGCTGATGCCACCCCCCAGAACGCTCGCCCACCAATTTGCGCATCGGCTCGCGGAATCCTTCCTCCTCGCGCCCGGCAAACGTCTCTTCCAGGCCAATCAACAAAACTACAACCTCCCGTTGTCGAAGCTCGGCAAACTCCAGGCCGGTGGCTACGCCATCCTCCGAGATTACGCGGACGGCCTCTTCCCCCCCACCTTCGACGACCAGGCCAGAGCCTACCAGGCCGAGATCAGTTTTTACGACGCCATGGCCGGCGCTTCCAAGCAGGCCAACCTCGACGCCCACCGACGGAAACCCTTCTGGGGAACCGAGGCGTGGTCTCAATACAGCCGGAAATTTGGACGACTCCTCCAATCCCTCCAATCCCTCGGCCTCGCCCCCGGCTCCCGACTCTTGGAACTCGGGTGCGGATGCGGCTGGATGGCCGAGTTTCTCGCCCTCTCGGGATATCACGTCCTCGGGACCACCATCATGCCCGACGATGTGGCGCTCGGACAGGAACGCGCCCGCGCCCTCCAAGCGCGACACCTCACTGAATCCCTCGAGTTTCTCGTCTCCCCGATGGAATCCGTCCATACCGCCGTCTCAAATCGAACCCCCTTCGACGCCGTCATTGTTTTTGAAGCGCTCCACCACGCCTTCGATTGGCGCCAATCCATCTCCTCCGCCGCACGCTGCCTCAAACCCGCCGGCTGGCTCCTGCTCGCCAACGAGCCCAATACCCTCCACACGTTCATCAGCTACCGCATCGCCAAACTTTCCAACACCCACGAAATCGGCATGAGCCGCAAGGAACTCACCTCCCACTTGTCATCCTGCGGACTCGCCGAAATCCGCATTCTCGCCCCGCGTTGGGACAACCGCATGTCCGAACATTGGATCGCCGCCCGTTCTCCCACAACTCAACGAACCTGAATCCTCCTACCCGTTGCCAACCTTCGGCACCCCCTCCCTCTTCTCAATGGCCCCCACCCAACCAAAGTGAGGCTTGAACCGAAAACCCGCATCGAATTCTCCCAAGCCTCCCGTCCACTCCTCCACATTCGAAACCACTCGAATCGCGTCCCTGGAAAAATCCGCGAATCGAAGCTCCCGCATCCGAAACGCACGCTCCAAAAGCCGAATCCGCTCCGGTTCGAATCCCATCGCCGACGCCGCCACACAATCCACCGCCAGCGGATGCGTCCCCGCCAGGATCAACCCGCACTCCCGGCGATCGGGCGCCATCGGCCCGTTCCCTTCCCCCGCCACAATCCCGTCCACCACCGCCAAATACTTCCGCGGACTTGGCCGCCGCTTCCCCTCCCCATCGAAAAAGAACAGACACTTGTTCAGGTCCAGCACCATCCGCCAGCAAGTATCGTTGCCGTGCCAGTTCCCCGATCGAACCACCTTTTGCGTATCACCAAAAAACCAACGGCCCGCCTTCTTCAAAGGCACAAAGAAACGCGACCATCCCGGGCGATGTTTCAGCCACCTCTTCGCAGCCCCCATCCATCGATGCTCCAACCTCGCCTTCGCATGACTCAACGGGAATTGATCGCCACCTAAATCCGGAGTGCCCTCGGTATGATGCGGAAGCCAGTTCTTGTTCGCGTTGATCCCCACCAGATTCTTCAACGCACAGGTCAACCCCACCTTCTTGTGCGTTTTCAACTTTGGAAGATTGATGAAAATATCCGCCTCCATCGGCGTTCGACAGAGCAGATACTCATGGGTCGTCCCCGCATGCTTCCGGTTCGTCTCCTCCATGTCGTAGGAAGCCCCATACAATCTCCCCAACCCTCCGTAGCCCACAAATTCACTGGCTTCGTTTAACTCGATCCGCGTGTCCCCGGCCGGATCGCCAGGCAGCGCCGTTTTCGCCACCGTCACCCCGTCCACCGCATGCCACTCCTCGGGACGCAAATCCACCAGCCGAAACTCCACGCCGGGATGCTTTGATCGCAGTCGCTCCATCATCCCATCCAACCCGCAGTAACGGCGCAACGCCGTGAAGGAGGAGTCCGTTTGCGGGGCGTCGCAGATCGTCACCGAACCCGCCCCCTCCAGTCTCCCCGCCACCCAGGACGCCACGGACTCGATCACTTCCGGATGCGTCACCACGTGCTCCCACGCCCCCGGCCCCGGCCGCCGCTCATCGTGCTCCTTCACCCAGTTCGGCTTCAACACCACCTTCTGTCCCGGCCCCCAAAAATCTGAGGGAAAATCCAGCATCGCCAGCGTTGCCTCCACTTGCCGCGAAACCTCACCGCCCCCCCCATACCCCGAAGTCCCTCGTGTCACCGCCACCAACCCGGGATTCTCCCGACCGAATGTCGCACTCACCGGTCTCCTCCTGCCTTCCCCGCGCGCAGCGGGCGCAAGGCCTCTTTCAAACGCTCCAGAAACCGCGCTTGCGTAAAGTCCTGCTCGTATCGCGCCCGGCCATCCTCACGCCAAGGCGTCACAATCAGGTCGTGCAATTTCGCCGCAATGGCGTCCGGACGCCTCGGTTCCACAAGCAAATCATAGCCCTCCGGAAAAAGCTCCGGCAGCGCCCGCCATCGAGACACCACCGCCGGCAGCCCAAACGCCATCGCTTCCACCAAACTCACCGGATGCCCCTCCATCGGATAATAACTCGGAAAAACAAACGCATCGCTGTCCTCAAAAAGCCGCGCCTTTTCCTCCCCCCGCACAAATCCTCTGTAGTCCACCACCCGTCCCTCCCCCCGCGCGTCTCCGGGCCCGTTCAAATCCCGCTGCGCGGACCTCACCTCAAACTCGGACCGCTCCCCTTCCGAATAAAACGAGCCCGCCACCACCAATCGCGCCCGCACCCGCCGGCCCTCTCGCTCCAACCTCGAGTTCAAGAGTGCCACCGCCTCCAAAGCGTCGAACAATCCCTTTTCCCGCATGCACAAACTTAAATACAAAATCTGGAAAGATGCCATCCCCCGACCGGACCCTTGCCACCCCGCCAACCGCGCCTCTGACCTCGCTCGCCGCCTCGGCAGGATCCGCTCCCGGCAGTCCGGCGCGGGATCCGGCACGGCGTTGAAGATCAACGCCGTCCGCTGCGACTCGAAATAGACCGCGTCGCTTCGCGCATACTCACCCAAAACGATGGAAAGTGAGGGCCGCCGCAGCAACCACCGTGTCACACTCCTCTCCCAGCCGCACGCCTCCCGCTCCAACCACTCCGACAACCCGGCCGCTTGCCAGTGATAAATCCGCTCACGAAAAAGCACCCTGCCCAACAACATAATGCCCCAATCGCGATACACGGCCGATCGAACCCCCGAAGCCGGAACACAAAACAACGTATCCGCTCCGTGATAAAAACGACACCAAACGGCCTCGACAAGATATCGCAAAAGCCTAAACACCTTCCCCAAAGAGGCATAACCAATTTGAGCGATCGTGTCCGAAAACCTCGAATTGACATGATAACATTCGAACTCGCCCTGCGTCCTGCCCCCCTTGCGCAGATCCCCTCCCAAGCCTTCCAACGCCATCTGCACCATGAAACTCTGGCCATGATGAGGCGGAGGCGTATGGGCAAAGATCAAGAGCTTCATCGCTGGCCACCCCCCCCAGTCGCAAGCTCCCGATACAATCTCAAATAGGACTCGCCGACGGCGCTGGCCCGCTTGTCCCATACCGACTCCCGCAGCATCGCAGCGCTCTCCAGCGTCACACGGCCCTGGGCGACTTGCTCTAAAATCCGCGTCAAATCTTCTACCCGTTCCGGAGCAAACAGCATCCCCGTCCGGCCCGGCCTCACCAAATCCACGTTGCCTCCGCTCGCCGAGGCAATGACCGGCAGGGCCATCGCCAAAGACTCCATCAACGCCACCGAACACGGCTCGTCCGTTGAAGGCAATACAAACCAGTCCGCCGCTTCCAACTTCCCCCGCACTTCCCGCGTCGGCCCCCTCCAACGGACACACTCTCGCAATCCCAGCCGATCCGTCATCTCTTCCAGCTCCCTCGCGTAAACGGGTGCGTCGCCATCTTCAGGCACCGGCCCCCAATGCTCAAACTCCAGCTTCGAGCGTAACGACTCCGGCAGGCCCGACATCGCCTGAACCACCAAATGCCAGTTCTTCCACCTCACAACATTACCCACACCCACCAATCGAATCCGGCCCTGCTTCTGCCCCGGCCGTGTCACCAGGGATCCCTCAAAAAAACTGTCCGCGACACAAGCCGGTATCGTTCGCACCCGCCCCCCATCCAACTGGTAATGCCTCCGCATGCTCGGTGTCAGCACCACCGAGTAAAAGTGCCCCGAGCGGGCGGCCGCCCGATACATCCACGTCCGGCGCGCAAAAGAATGATTCGTGAACAAGACATTCTCCTTCCCCGCCGCCGCCAGCCACCACGCCAGCAAAAACCCTCCGCGCGAGTGCGCATGCAAAACATCGAATGCCTCCGCCCTGCGCAACGCATCCAACTCAACGCGCGATCGCCACGCCCCCACCAGCAGTTCCCAATGGCTCGGCGAGTCGCTCACCAAATGCCGGGTAACCCGGTAGTTCAACGAAGGACCCCGCCGCTCTTCATAGCCCTGCCGCACCCATACCACATGCTCGACTCCCGCGCCCTCCGTGGCCTGCTGAAGCCCGCGAATCACCGATAGGATGCCCCCATGATCCTCGGATTGCCCGAGCAGATGGAACACCCTCATGCCGCTTCCGCCGCCGCCGCCGCCCGCTGCTTCAGGAAATAATGGCACACCAGCAAGACCCCTGTCTGCAATGAGAAGGTCTTCATCGCGTACTCGCTGTCCCCATGCAGCGCCAAAAAGGCAATGACGTTCGCCATGTAAAGCCCCGCAATCACGCTGCACATCCGGGTGAAATGATCCTCACACCCCACCTGCCGTAGAATGGCCATCACCCTCCACGCCAAATGACAACCCGCGAGCAAGAACAACAACATGAAGGCCGTCCCAAAAATACCCGTGTTGACCATCAAGCCAATGAAACCATTGTAAAACCGCCCCTGATTGATATGCAACGTCAGGGCCGTGGGATCCCAATTCATCGAGTAATCGCTCGGCGCCTGGCCAAACCCGCGCCCCAACCAAAAATAATTCGGTATCATCGCCATCCCGTGCGTCCGCAACATGCGCCGCGTGTCGAGCGTCCCTACCCCGTCATCCCTCGCCTGCGCATGCACGCTGATCCCCGGCAAAATGGACAGCGCCCGCTGCGCCGCCAGCGGCAGACGTTCGGCCGCCCCGTAGGCCACCACCAGCGCCATCAACAGCAGTCCGCACGCGATAGCCGTGTTCTTCACATCGTAAAACCGCTGCGCGTAAAGAATAAAGACAAGACTCACCACCACAATCATCACCAAGTAACGGTGGCCACTCAATAATCCCACCCCGAAAACTCCCAAGGTCATCGGCAGCAAATATACCCCCTTCAGCGAGAAGAAGTCCTTCGCCCGGTGCCAAACCAGCAACAGGAAAAAGAACCCGTTGCTGACAACATACAAGGACTGAAACCTCCGGATCCCCATCGTCCGGCTCTGCCACTCAAAATTGATCGCGTCCCCCGGAAGCTCGAAAAACTGCAACAGGAAAAAGAACTGGGCCGGGAGCACCGAAAAGGCGAAGTCCGAAATCAAATACGTCATCGTCAAGGCGCACTGCATGTAAAATAACTTCACCAGCGTCCTCTCCTCGAACTTCACCAACACAAACAACAGCGGAAAGATCGCGCACACCAACTGCTGAAAGTAATACCGCCCCCCCATGACCTCGCTCCCCAAAATTCGGAATCCAAAACCGCGGTAAAACATCGTCACCAGCAACACCAGGCAATACCCCACGCTCCCAATGAACACCCACTTGTGGGGTTCAATCAATCGCGCAAAGTCCTTGCGATACTGACGCAGCGAAATCGTGATCACCAGACCCGTCCATGCCAGCATTCCGGCAAACTCCCACATGTACGGCCGCCCGGGGAAATAAGGCAGAATCAGAGCCGAGTTAAAGGTCGCGAACGCTAGATACACCGCCAGCTTGCTGTGGTAGGGCAACAACACCAGCCACAACAACGCCCCCATGCCCAAGACAACCAGAATCGGCGCCTGCGCCAGGAAATACCCCAAACCCAGGGCAAAGACCGCAATCAGCCCGAACCAAAAAACCTGCTGAATCCGAATGTGCCGCTCAAACGTGCTCGCAATCACCCGCGCGTTATACCGCCTCCCAGCCCTGCCGCAACATCTTTGGACACGACTTTTCCACTCCCCCCCGGCCATAGTCGGCTCGCGCATGCGCGAGTCCCCGCCCGATCTCCTCCCAGTCCACCTCCACCACCTCTTCACCTTCCTCACCACCCTCGGCGGCGTCCAATCCGTCCTCAAACGCCATCTCCAGCGAGATCCCGCCTTCTGCGCCAGTTCCACCCTCACGACTTTCTTCGACCGGTCTCCCCTCCACCAACCTTCCGCTCAAACCCTCGGCCTCCGGGGATTCCATACCATCGCCCAAGCACGAACCCGAATCGCCCGCCAAATCCCCCGCCAACCCAACCGCCTCGTCATCGCCCATAATCTCTGGGGCCTCCACTTCTGGGCAGACCTCATTCCTTGCCAGCGCCGCATCGGAATCCTGCATTCCGATTGGCCCGGCTTGCCCCAATTCCTGTCCTGCCACCGGCAGCTTCTCGACGGTTTGCTGTGCGTTTCGAAGCCTTTGCTTCATCTCGCGAACCAATCCTTGCCAGAGTTGCCAGCACCTCGCATCGCCCTGATCCATTACCCCGTTTCCAACCCCATTCCTTCCACCGCGGCTCCCCGCCCAAGGCCTCCAGGCCGGACCTTCACAATCGGCATTGCTGGACGAATCCAAATCGAACAGAAACGGCTGGACCGCCTGCCGGCCTTGCTTGCACAGCTCCAAGCCAGGAACCTCGATTGCCAAGTCGAATGCTTGGGCGAAGGACCCGATCTTCCCCAAATTCGCAAAGCCTGCGCGGGATTCACGAACGTGCGCTTCCTCGGCCGCCTCGACGGAGACGCCTACTGGCAGGCTCTCGCCTCCTGGGATGCGATTCTCTTCCTGAGCGATTACGAAGGACTGCCGATCGCGCTGCTCGAAGCGATGTCCGTGGGTGTCATTCCCGTCTTCCCCTCCATCGGCTGCGGCGCGGACGACTACCTCAAAGCTCTCGATTCCCAATTGCTGTATCAACCGGGCGACCTCGACGATGCCTCCGCGAAGATCGCCTGGCTCGACCGTTGCCCCCCATCCTCCATGGCGGAACTGAGGAAACAATCCCAAGCCATCGTCCAGCCACACCATGAGGATCGCTACTTCAAAACCTTCTCCGAGTTCGTCCAAACCGTCCGCGCCCTGCCGCGGATTTCAGTCCAGGACTTTCCCGCCCGGCGCATTCATTGGACCGACCATTCCCCATTCGGCATTCTCTCCCGCTTCGCACCCCAAGCGTCTTGGCGCTCCCCTTTGAGCTAACTCACAACACTCGTGCCAGTTCGTCTAACCGCCCCCGCCACGTGTGCTCCTCCAACACTCTTCTTCGACCCGCCCTGCCTATGGCCCGAGCCTGCTCCGGATGTCGTTCCATCTCTTTCACCCAATGCGCGGCCTCCCGGCTTGAAGCAAAGACCAGGACTTCACGATCCACCTCAAAGGCCGAAATCACATCTTCGTTTCGCTCCGTCAAGTAACAGCAGCCATAACCCGGAAACTCCAAATCCCTCATCTTCATGTAACTGACAAGCCGGCCGCACTCATCCCGACCTTGATTCAGTCCTAAAGAGACCAGAGTGGTCCGAAGAAACTCGAAGAACGCCTCGTCGCTCAGTTCGCCCTCCGCTTGCTCCCGAACCCACGGCCACATCATTCGCCTTAAGATCTTTTCGCTCAACCCTCCAGAACTGATCAACCCCACCAGCCTTTCCCGCCAAGGCTTGGCACTGTAAAATGGATTCTCCGACGGACCCACCCACCCTCGGCCGCGAATTTCCACCCGGCAACCCCACATTCTGAGCCATCCCAATCGAGTGATGCGATTGGCCGAAGGAAACCCCACAAATCCCGCCGTCCGCCGATGCTCCCTGCATTCCAGTTCCGGCAAATATGACGGGTTCAACGCATAGGGCCGGCAGAAACATTTCCCCCCCAACGCTTCATAACGAGAACGCGCCGCCGTTTCCGGAAACCAGTTCACGCTGACCTCCCGGGCCAGCGCACGAACGTCCTCAAACATATGCAAACTGTCGCAAAAGAAATTCACCCAGGGCACGCCTAGACCCGCAACCCGCCGCACCAATTCCAGTTCGACATCGCGGGAAAAACAGTAGGAAACAAGCACGTCCAATCCCCCTTCCTCCCAAGCCTGCCGCACCTGCTCCCAAATCCTCTCCGAACACTCGACGCGCTTGCGATCCGCCTCCTCCCGCTGACCCGGGGAGCCCTGCCAGCGCGCCCAATCAAATGCCACCGACTGTGGAACAATCAACTGGTCCACGCATGCCGCAATGCCCTCGTAAAAATGCCGCCTCCAGAGCACCCGGTAATATCCCTCGCTCACATGGCAATCCGGAGCCAGGGCGAAGACTCGCCGCAACGGCTTCATAAGCGCCGCGCCACCACCATGTACCCGGAACAAATCACCCGGGAACCCAGCCAGCGATCAAACCGGGGCAGGATCCAGGGGAACCCATAATGAACGAAGATTTTCGCCAGCGCGCGAAAACACTTGGAAACAACCTTTTTCCCAAAACCCAGTCCCTTCTCGGCCTCTCCCCATTGAGCATAAAACGCTTTGTTGAAGATCATGCAGGTCGTCCCCGGACCCCCTACGGGCGTGATCGATTCAATCACAAAGCCTGCCAAGGGCAGCCAGTGCCGGTACCAATAATGCGTGAACCCTCCATAGTAATGATAAGGTTCCATGTGCAAGTGGGATAGCAAAGGCGAGGTCAGCCAAAGTTTCCCTCCCGGCTTCAACAATCTCGAAAATTCTCTCAAAACGAATACCGGATCCGCCACATGCTCAATCACCTCCGTGCATAAAATGGCATCCAATCGGCCCGTTTCGATGGGAATGGAGGCGATATCACATACATAATCCACGGGCTCCAGATACTTCACCAGGTCGCCCTCATACTGGCAAAAGTCCTGCGTTTGATAGCGGCAATGCTTGAAGAAAGGCCGGTATTTGCTCGCTCCCGCTCCGGCGTCCAACACCCAGCTTCCCGCCGCCACAGTCCCCGCCTGTGCTTCCACCCATCGGTCGCGCGCAAAGGGCTCAGGATGCCAAAACCGATCTCCCGCTTCTGTCATCAGCCTATCCATGAGGACCTCCTTTCCCTGCCACTTCACCCGACCCGCGAAGCGCCATGCGCAAAATCATCCCGCGTCCCACGAAGGCGCACAGCGGCATCGAAATCCATAACCACGCCACAAACCAATCCCAGCCCGCCAGAAGGCACAGGGCGCTCCCCGCAGTCTTCAGCCCTGCAACCGCCATCATGACCCTCACCATGCCCATGCTGTTGTGCTGACCCTGCAAAATAAGATAGTGAAACTGATTGATTTGCAAGGTCATCGCCGCCATCCCCGAAGGCAGGATCATGGACCAGGACTCCCTATAATCGCTCCCCAACAAACCTTGCAAAAGGCGCGGACCCAGGAAATCCAGCAGCAGGAGTCCCACCAACACCACCGCCACAAATCCCAGGGTCCAATGACCGCAACGAATCGATATCCTCTTCCAATCCTCTGGATCCCGAGCCGCATCACACTCCCTAAAAATCGATGGAAACACTTTCTGCATCATGGCACCCAGGATCACATTCGGCACGTAGGCACTCAGTGAACTGGCCGTCGCAAAAAGCCCCGCCTTCGCTTCCCCCAACAGCATCGAAATCAACCAACGATCGGCAAACTGTAACATCCAACTGCCCAATCCAAGCCACAGGAATGGACGTCCATAGTCCACGAGCTCGCGATGCCACTTCTCGATCCCGTCGACTCCTTGCGCTCGCGGTGCGTCCGACCATCCCCTCAATCCCATTCCGATCATCCCTGCCATCAAGACGGACGAGATTGCAAACCCGATGCCCAGCGCGGCCAAACTCGATCCCCACAGCGCGGCGGCCGCCAGAGGTAGTCCCAAGCGAGTCGCAGTTCCAGCGAGGTTGAGCCAAAGAACTCGCCAGTGTTCTTCGCCGGCATTGACCACCATTCTTGCCGTCGTTTCCAATGCCACTACCACATTGCAGAAAGCCACGACAGGAATGCCCAACATCCACCACCAAGAGCCTTCCTTCCAGGCCACCATCGTCATTGCGAGGCCCACCATCAAGAGCAAGGGCGTAAATCGCAGCCAGCATTCCTTCCACAAGAACCGCGAGTAAGTTCCGGCCCGCTCGCTCTCCCGCTGCCAATACCGCGAGGCATGGTTGACCAAACCCGGATGAGTCAACAACACCCCAAGCTGACATAGACTCAAAAAGTGAACCTGATAATGACCGTTAACTTCAGGCGGCACCAGCCGGGTCAGCACCGCCACGCCCACGACACCGAGGACAAGCGCAACCAGCTGATTTAGGACAATCGGAACCGTGTTCCCCATGAAGTCAGCATGGTGGCTCCCACCCGGTCGGTGCCAAAATCAAGTTGCCGTATCTGTAACTCTCCTGAGCCTTGTGGCGCGCGAGTTTCTCTCCACATATTTCCCAGGCCTCATAACCCTGTTCCAGTGCGAAGTTCAGTGCTTCACGACTCGTTCCCTGCTCCGCCGCATCACCCACCTCCATGGAAAGGAGTGGACGCACTTCCTGCAACAATCTTCGCCCCCCCTTCAAAATCTCGAGCTCCGCCGATTCAGCGTCAATTTTGACCAGCTGAATCCTTGTCCTTAACTCCTCCCAAAGCTGATCGAGAGTCAGACAGTTTACCTCCACATCCACTCCATCGGCGAAATCCACCGCGAGCTTTGCCCCTTTCGCTCCATTGAAGGCCATCCACTTGAGCCCATAGTCCCGGAGCACGATGGTTCCATGATCCGACCATAATGCCTCGTGGCGCACGTGAATTTGTGGAAACCGTTCCGTATTGGCCGCTGCGAGAGCTCTCGTCATTGGGGTCGGTTCAAAGGCATGCACTTGACCTCCTTCACCAGTGAGAAGCGCGAACAGGGTCGCGTAGTAACCTAAATGCATCCCCACGTCCATCACCACGTCGCCTTCCTTGACCAACTGCATGAGGATCCACGTCAGATCCGGCTCATACACTCCATACCCGGCAATCTCCTCGCTGACCCATTCGCCATCCACGATTTTGAAATCATCAAGGTGAAAGGCATCGACCCGGCTTGTGGAAGGTTCTTCAAATTTCAGGAGGCACTTCCTCGTTTGATTCCTCAAGAATCGCCATGGATTCACCATGGGCTTAGCCCACGATTGAGCAAGCCGGTAGCGCATTCGACTGCGATAACGATTCTTAAGAATCTGCTGAATTCTGCCCGCCTTCATAACCGAGCCAGCCATAGGTCAACCTGCCATAAAGTCCCGTCCGGCCAGCTCCTCGCCGCTTCCGTAATTTCATCGACTTGAAAACCCAAGCTTGTGCATTCCGCCAGCACTCCGGCCACGAGCTCCTGATCCTCATAGATCCGTCGCAAAGAGACTTCCACCACCATTCGGGGAACGTGCTTTAGAAATCTCCTTCCTCCACGAAGGACCTCGGATTCATATCCTTGAACATCGAGCTTGATGAAATCGCAGTGTTCCAACTGCTTGGCTTCCATCAATTCATCAAGCGTATGAACTTCGACTTCTTCCTTTCCCGTTACTTCAAGATGGAAGTCTTCAGGGATTCCCTTTTGGGACGGTGGAAGCAACGAGGTGGCGGCTTTGTTTTGCGTAATGGAAAGTTGCATGGTACTCCTCCGTGATCCCAATCCCTTCTTATGGATGGTCCACTTGCCATCGCAGTTCCGCTGCCTCTCCTTCAATTCTTCCTGAAAGCAATCCTGGGGTTCAAAAAGGACCATGCCTTGGGGTTCTAGAATCTTTTGAACCATCTCGGACCACCTTCCATCGTTTGCCCCAACATCAGCCACCATTCTGGGTCTGAAGTTCCTTGATCGCCATTGATTCAAGACTCGTCCGTGTTTTCGATCCCATCCCTTTCTCATGGGGACAGCCATATCATCAGCCATCGCCCATTCCAGCAGGAATTCCGATGCTCGATAAGCTTTTCCCTTGAGGAATTGGAGCCATCGTCCCATGGGTTGAAGTGTAGTGATTCCTGTTCTTTAAAGGAAAATGCCACCCTGAGTTTTGCTCAGGGTGGCACTTGAATTTTTCTACAACTTGGTATCGCGCTTCAATTAGCGAGGCGCCATCACGGTCCAGCCGTCTCCGGGCGAAACAGGGTTGGTGAACTGGCGATCAATACCATTCGATCCTTTCATGTACCAGATCTGCACGCTTCCGATATCATGTTGGAACACCAGATCGCTCTGTCCGTCACCGTTGAAGTCGGCGGCGGCGGCCACATGCCAGCCCGAGGTCGGATCGAACGGATTGAGCAGCTCGCTATCCACGAACGTCGCTCCATTCATGTACCAGACCGCTAACGTGCGATCCACCCTATGCTGGAAGATCAGATCGGTCTTACCGTCGTTGTTGAAGTCGGCCGAAGCCATCAGACGCCAGTTGGCATCACCAGGATTCGAGGGTGTCAGGAGTTGACCCGCCACCAAGTTGACTCCATCCATCCGCCAGTAGGCCAGCGTTCCATCTTGATGTTGGAACAGCAGGTCTTCCTTGCCGTCCTTGTTGACATCCGCTGTTGCGGCAACGCGCCAGCGTGAATCACCGGGGCTGCTCGGATTGAGCACCGCCGCGCTCACCAGATTGGTGCTGGCCATATACCATACGCCGATCGTCCCGTCCTGATGCTGGAAGACGATGTCCAAATTGCCATCACCATTGAAGTCGCCGTTCCCGGCAACGCGCCAGCGAGGATCGCCAGGGTTGACCGGGTTCAGGAAGGCGCCACCGATTTGCGCGCGGCCGTTCATGAACCAGACTGCCAGCGAACCGTCGGAGTGTTGCAGCACGAGATCCGACAGGCTGTCGCCATTCAGATCATTAAGATTCCGAGCCACCACATCGACGGTGAAGGATAAGGCTTTGCTCAACCCTTCGCCATCTGTGACTGTGACCGTGATCGTAGTGCTTCCCGATCCACTCGGTGTGATCGTGATGGTTCGGATCGCACCGGTGCCGGTGAAGGCGATGCCGCTATTGGCAACCACCCCGCTGTTGCTCGAAACAGCCGTCACGGTCAGGTTTGTCGTAGCCGTCTCGGTGTCACTCACGTTGAAGTTGGCGGAAACCGCCTGGCTTCCGCGTGTTGTTTGATTGGCAATCGCCGTGATCGAAGGTGCGTCGTTGACGGAGGTCACGGTGACGACGAACGTTTTCGTCTTTTCCAGACCTTCCGTGTCAACCGCCTTGACCGTAATCGTAGCCGTTCCGGACTGATTTGCGGCGGGTGTGATCTTGATGGTCCAGTTGGTGCCGGTACCCGTCAACGCAATGCCCGTTGCAGGAACCAACCCCGTGTTCGAGGAGGTTGCCACCACCGTCACACTGGCGGAGTCGAGGTCCACCACCGTGAACGGGATCGCCGCAGTGGCGACATCTTCGGCCGTGGTCACATCGGCGATATCCGAGATCTTCGGCGACTGATTGACGGCATTGATCGTGAGCCCAAAACTCTTGCTCACATTGGCTCCATCCGCATCCGTGACGGTCACCGTAATGGCCACGTTTCCACTCTTGTCCGTTTCCGGCACGATGGCCATGGTGCGGTTGGTGCCGCTGCCGCCCACCAGAATCTTATCGTTCGAGACGATCGACGTATTGGAGGATTTCGCAGTCACCGAGAGGAACACCGCCGGTGTTTCGACATCGCTGACCTGGAAGCTGATTCCAGTCAGTGTGGTGTTTTGATTCACGGTTTGGTTCGCGATATCGGACAGTGTCGGCAGATCATTCACGCCGTTCACGGTCAATTTGAAGGTCGACGTCTTGGTCAGTGATCCGTCGCTGATGGTCAGTGTAATATTGGCTATCCCGGAGGCGTTGCGTACCGGCGTAATAATCAGAGCCCTGTTCGCTCCCTGACCCCCGAAGAAGATGTTCGCATTCGGGACGAGTGCTTGGTTGTCGGAAACTCCGGTGACAATCAGTGATCCGGCAGGTGTTTCCGCGTCACCGATCGCAAAGCTGATCAGCGGCGTGTCTGTGCTTTCCGGCGTCGTCTGATTGGCGATCGTCGTCACGAAGAACGGAGCATCGTTTTCAGGCGTCACGGTCAAGGTGAATGATGTAGAGCTCGTGGCCGTTCCATCGCTTACGGTAACGGTGATCACTGCGCTTCCACTCGCGTTAGCAGCGGGTGTCACGAGGACGGTCCGGTTTGCCGCATTGCCGCCAAGGAGGATTGCTCCATCCGCGACGACTTTGGTATCTGACGAGCTGGCCGTCACAGTCAGTGAGCTGGTTGCTGTTTCGACGTCACCGATCGTGAAGGCCAAAGGCGGAGTTGCCACGTCTTCCTTGGTGGTCAAGCTCGCGATGGGAGTGATCGTGGGTTTGTCATTGACTGGATTGACGACAATCGTGAAGTCGTTGGTCACCGAGATGGCAGGTAGATTGACATCAGGCGTGCTAGGTATTCTTTGCACATCGCCGCCATCCGTGACAATGACTCGCACCTTCGCGGTGCCGAATTTATTGGCGACGGTCGGTGTGTGAACCCGTCGTGTTTCATTGGTTTGTCCCGCATCGAGGAAAATGCTGTCGAGCACGCCAGCCGCATTCTCGATGATACTCACCTTTACGCTCGGCGGTGACGAGGCATTGTTCAGCATTTTCCAGGCTGGAGTTGTTTCAACATCCGAGATCTGGATGTTGAAAAATGCCGAGTCCGGATCCTCGTTGTGCGTCACGGTCGCCGAGGCGAAGGTTATGACGGGAGTGTCATTGGTGGCCAGGACGGTCAATAGCACCGCAATGGTTGTCGAATTGGCACCTTCAGCATCCTTGGCAGTAATTTTGAACTCATTGGCCCCGCTTAGATCTCGTATAGGATTAATCTTAAGCGTCGTGTTGCTGCCGGTTCCGCTCACCACAAACCCATTGGTGGGGTCCGTTCCGATGGTCGGATTCACAATAAAGAAGGCGCTCAATTGCTGCCCGTTGAAGGGACCGCCAGACACGGTGTTGGTGTTCACACTCACCGTGTAGGTGATGTTGGTCACGTTGCTGTCCACGTCCGCGATCGACATCGGAATAGTGAGGGCAATGTCCTCAATGGTGGATGTCTTGGCCGGCAGATTACTAATCACAGGTGCATCGTTGACCGGCGTTACCGTCAGTTTGAACGTTTTGGTCTGTGTGGCCACCACGAGCGGTCCTGCCCCGTCCGGGTCAAGGTCGGTTGCCGAGACCGTAATGGTAACGTCGTTGGTGCTCGATTGATTGGCGGCGGGTGTGATGATCAGGGTGCGTCCACCGGCTCCATCCGAGGCGACGAAAATGCCTGTGTTCGGAATCACCGTGGTGTTGTCCGAGGAAGCCGTCACGGAGATGGAGGATGCTGCGGTCTCGACGTCGGAGACGGTCAGCCTATAGACAATGTTCAGGCTGTCTTCGATCACGCTCGGGTTTGTGGTTCCGCTGGGCCCACCGGATTCGCCTTGCAGGGTGATGACCGGCTTGTTGTTCACGTTATCAATAGTGAAGGTCGCCACGACTGCCGATGAATTCAGTCCGTCGTTCGCTCCAGCGCTGTTCTTGCCCAAGGTTTGGAAGGTAACCGTGGCCGATCCGATGACGGTTCCATTGATCGGGGTGACGATGAAGGCGCGCTTGTCTCCATTCTTTCCGAGGCTAATCGCATTGAAGAGACTGGCAAAGGAGCCGTCAGGCGTAACCGTAACATCGAGCGTTGATTGGTCCGCAATATCAGGATCGTTCACCGTGAAGGTAATCACGCTGCTGGGTGTTCCTTTGCTTGTTGAATAGGTAGCATTGAGCCCGGTGAGCGTTGCGGCGTCATCCAGTCCGGTAACCGTCACCGTGAAGGTGACTTCGGTCGAGGTGTTGACGTTCGGTGCGGTTCCAGAGCCGTTATCCACGAGCTTGACCTTGAACGTTCCGACACCGGATTTATTCGCTTTGGGCTTGAACCCTAGTCTGCCGGTCGAATCGACGAACGGGATGACATCGAAGATATCTCCGCCCGAGACCGTCGAGACGACAAACGTTCCGGTTTGTCCACCCGCTGCAGCGGCGGCATTTTCGTCGGTTGCTCCAGCTGGTCCCATGAGGATGGCTGTCGCCCACGCATTGGTTTGCCCTGCGGTGTCCTCATTGACTGTAATATTAGGCCCAGCGGTGAAGGTGGGCGCTTCGTTGACTGCGCTGAGCACCACCGTAATCGTGAAGTCAGGACCGGAGGCGCCGCCGCTATCGGTCGCCCGGAATGTCAGTGTTGCGGTGCCATTTTTGTCCGTGGCGGTTGTAAATGCGAGGTTCGCATCCGTTCCGGCGACGTTGAGAGCAGGGGCAACGCTGAAGAGGGCTGCATTGCTGTTGTTAATGAGCGCGAAGGTCACCGTTTGGGCCGCTTCGTCTGAACTGCCGCCCGCGTCGGGTTTGATCCCGGTGGCCCACCTTTGGTTGTAGGCTCCTGAATCTTCGTTCACCGTGATGGTGGCGTCTCCGGCGGTGAAGACAGGAGGATTGTTCACGGCGTTCACGGTCACCGTGAAAGTCCCGGTGGTGGTCGTGGTTCCGTCGC
>Ga0194131_10004338_pt1 | contig 21466 bp, 15 predicted proteins | sample TA2KigO120mmetaG_FD_148631 | JGI IMG/M metagenome (GOLD analysis project Ga0194131, IMG submission 148631) | Freshwater microbial communities from Lake Tanganyika, Tanzania - TA2015053 Kigoma Offshore 120m | ecosystem: Environmental > Aquatic > Freshwater > Lake | place: Tanzania: Lake... | reverse complement strand
TCGCCGAAGCCATGGGAGCGAATTACGCTGAAGCCGAGAAAGCCAAGCTGGCCATGTCCGACGAAATCCAGGCGTTCATGCTCGGCCTCCTCACTCCGCTGGGAAGAGAATTGCGCGCCTCCATCGAAATCGTCAAACCGGAAACGGTCGCGGAGAAGCTCACCCTGACTCTCAAGGCGCGGGACTACAGCAAAGGGAACCGTGTGGACCCGTTTTACGCCGCAGTCACGAATGCGCCATTCTTTCGGTTGTTCCTGAGCAAAACCAACTCCAGCGTTCAGCCGGACACCATCCAGCCGCGCGAGGACGAATCCGACAAGATCAACGGGGCCGAAGCGTTTATCCCGTTCACTGTCCAGGCCAATTTACCGGAAAGGGTGAGGAGCAATGAATAAGCTTTCTCGCGAGAAGCGCAACCAGCTCATTGCCGTCGCCTCCGGCGTGCTGGTTCTTTGCCTGGCGCTCTGGTATTTCGTCGTTCGAGCCCAACAGGAGACCATCGAGAAAACGCGCACCAGCATCGACGACGTCGGAAGCAAAATCGAGAAAGGGCAAAGGCTCGTCAAACGCCGAACGCTCATTGAAGCCGAGCTGACGGAACTCGGCGCGCAAATCGCGGAGGCCGAAGCTCAGATGCTTCCGCTCGAACATCTGAGTGGCAAGAAATGGATTCTCGACAAGCTGCTCAATTTCATCAAAGACCAATACGACGTGACGCTGATGGATCTCAGCAACACGCCTCTGACTGGAAAACAGTTTTTGCTCCTTCCCAAATTCGATCCCTATTCGGCCGCCGCCTACAAAGTCGAGATGCGCGGTTTCTTCCACGAATTCGGCCGCTTCGTCGCCGACTTTGAGAACAGCTTTCCCTATATGCGAATTCTGGATCTGGAGATGTGGCCCTTGGCGACGCCCGCTGCCGCCCGGGTCGCCTCGCCTGATCTTTCCGACGAACTGTTGAACAGCGAGGCCAGGGAACAACTGCGGATCTCCCTGCGAATCGTGGTGCTCTTCAAGCCGGCGAACTCCTGAATAGCACGCAGGATGGCCGGCGTCCGAGCGCGGTTGTCACGGCGCGGTTCCAGTTCAAGGTCGCCGGACCGGTCATCAACGGAAAAAATCCAGGCGGCTTCACGATGGAAGACACGACGGACGGCGCGGAACTGTGGTACACGACCGACGGCAGCGCACCCACGAACGCTTCCCCCGCGCTGCTTTACACGGCGAGCGCCCGGTTGAACGTGGTCGATGGCACGAACAACGTGCTCTTCAAAGTGCGCGGCTTCAAAGGCGGCTACGCGCCAAGCCCGACAGTTGAAAAGTTGTTTCTGTTCTCCGACCTGCAAACCAGTTCCATCGGCGTGACGCGCGACTTCACCGCGGGCATCGGATCGACCCTCGTCGTGCCGGTCGAAGTGAAACTTGCGCCGGACGACATCCTGCGCTCGCTGCAATTCCGTGTCGAACTGACGCCCAATGGCGGCGCGCCGCAGATCGCGACCCAGTTCCGCAATTTGCCGATAGGCACAAACGACTTTATCCGAATCCCGGCGCCGAGCACCAACGCGCCCATCGCGACCAGTTATGCCAGCGGCAACAAAACCGGCCTGGCGATTTCCTTTGTCGGCGCGAGCACGGGAATGCGCCTGGAAAACTCGGGCACGGTCGCCTTGCTGGCGGTGCCGATTCTTCCGACCTCAACCGCCGGGCAGACGTATTCCATCTCCGTCGTCCAGCCGTCCGGCACCACGGACGGACGCCAAACCCCCGTGCCCTTGACCACGTTCCGGGACCGAACCATCACCGTCACCAATGTCACTTACGTGGTCGGCGATTCCGCGGTGGCGACCTGGTATAACGCCGGCGATTTCGGCAACGGCAACATCAACAACAACGACATCAACAACGCCTTTCACTCGTCGCTCGGCCTGTTCACGCCTTACTCGTTCACGGATGTGTTCGACGCCATGGACACCTTCCCGGAAGATTCGGTCGCGGCAGCGGGCGGCGACGGGCAAATCCGATTCCTGGATTGGCAAATCGCGCTCCAACGGTCGTTGCGGCTCACCGCAAACAACTGGCGGCGTTCCTGGGCCGCCGGGGGCGGGCGGGCCGCGGTGACCACGTCGCTCACCAGCGCCGCGAATTCGCCGGCTTCCGTGCTCTCGTCCGTGAAATCAAGTCGAGCCTGGCTGCGGAACGCGCTGGTCCGCGCCCTCACCGTAGAACATGCCGCACCCGGAAGCCAGGTCAACGTGCCGGTCTATTTGAAGGTGGCGGCGGGCTACAAGGTCGCGGGCATGCAATTCCGCGCCGCAGTCATTCCGGAAGGCGAGGCTCCGCCACTGCGGCAACCCGCGTGGTTTAACCCGAACACGCGGCTCCCGCAGCCGATCACGTTGCGGGGCGCGCAAGAAGGCTTGCCCTTGAACGAAGCCGTTGGCGCGTGGTCTCTCGTGCAGAATCCGTTTTCCGCTCCTTTGGAAGGGGAGACGTTCCTGGGTGAAATCCAGTTCGCGGTGCCCGCCAATGCGCGGTCCAGTCAGAGCTACACCGTGCGGATTCTCAATGCGGACGGTTCCCCCGACCTGCAGACACAGTATGACTTCGAAAGTTTGTCTGGTTCGGTCTGGATCGGCACCCCGGCTCTGCGGCGAGCGGAACAGATTTCGGACGAGTGGCGGGCCCACTTCTTCACTGGCGCCAATGCGATTCTGGCGCGGCCCGAGGCCGACCCGGACGGCGACGGCATTTCCAATATGGACGAATACCTGGCCGGCAGCAATCCGGTGAATCTGAGGTTCCATAAGTTCGACGGCGACCTGCGCAGCGGCCTGAAGCAAGGCGTCCTGAAACTTCGGTGGTTTGGCGAATCCGGCAAACATTACCGCGTCGAGCAAAGTCTCGACCTCCAAAACTGGTCGGCTCTGGGCGCGGAAGTGACGGGCAAAGGTGACGTGCAGGAATTCGCCGACGACCAGGCGAGCGGCGGAATGAAGTATTACCGGCTTCGTGTTCAGTCGGACGCGGGCCGCTAACAACTTTTTCGGTCATGCATTGGGTCCATAAACAGGTAAGGACGCGTTCCACCGCGTCCTGATATGGTCGTTTCGATCGCAGAGTAAAGTCAGGGACGGAATGGATTCCGTCCCTACCAGGTTCATAGGAAGCGTCCTTGGTCTGATTGCCATGCTCTCGCCCCATGAATCAGGTAGGGCGAGTCCGTCCCGGCGAGCCGATCGACGTCCGTGGAACACGTCGAGACCGGCTCGCTGGGGACAGGCTCGCCCTACCCAGCGGTTCATGGGAACGCCCGTGTGGCTTGCTGGAATGTGTATTGCTCCGAAGCGAACTGGTTGATCCTCACCCGGCGAGCGTGGCGCCGGGCGCGGAATGATGTCGTGATGCGTCAATGAAAACTCAAATTGTTCTTCCCCTGAACCGTCTCTCCGGACCGCGGCCTTTAGGCCGCTTCAACGCTCGACTCCGGAGAGTGTGCGGAAGCAGCCTGAAGGCTGCGGTCCGCGCGGTTTTCGGTTCAAGGGCCATGTGCATGGTTCTGGAACCAAGGCAACTTCCCCTGAACCGTCTCTCCGGACCGTGGCCTTTAGGCCGCTTCAACGCCGAACTCTGGAGCGGGGACCGAAGCAGCCTAAAGGCTGCGGTCCGCACGGTTTCAGGTTCATCGGCTGCGTGCATGGTGCTGAAACCAGGCAGGCCTTCCATGAACCACCCTTCAACCGGCAGGTTTTGGACTACGCCAGTCCTCTGGCGCTTTCGACCCACCGGACAGGCCCAAAAGCGGCAGAAGACTGCCGCACTCCAACACGCTGCCGCGTGGATGGCGCCCCTCTTCGGTTCATGGTCCCAGTGCGCGAACAGTTCTTTTCGGAACCTGGCGCTTCTCCTCGCGGGAGCCGCTTTCCTCACGCTTAGCGCCGCGGCTCAGCCCACCGTCGATTTCCTGGTTACCAATAAGTTCCTCGAACCCCATAGCATCGCCGTCGATGCCAATAACCGGTTTTACATCACCGATAGCGCGGACCATCGCGTTTTCAAATACGACCCCGACAACGGCACGGTGACCAGCATTGCCGGCGTGAGCGGACAATCCGGAACCACCAACGGCCCCGGCTTCATCGCCCGTTTCTTTTCACCCCGAGGCATTGTCCTGGCTCGAGGCGGGTTGATCGTGGCGGATTCGGGTAATCAGCTTCTCCGGTTCCTCAGCCTCACGGGCAGCGTCTCCGTTGTGTCCAACTTCGCGGGCGCCGCAGGCCAATCCGGATTAGTGGACGGCCCCCTGGGCGTGGCGCGGTTCAACAGCCCGATCGGACTGGCCGCCGCCGCCGCCGGCAACATCTACGTCGCCGATGCCAAGAACAACGCCATCCGCAAAATCGACGCAAGCAACGTCGTCTCGACGGTGTCGTCGAATTTCCTCGAACCCTCCGCCCTCGCCCTCGGCAGCGCAGGCGAACTCTACGTCGCGGATACCCGCAATCATTCGATCAAGCTGATCAAGACGGACGGAACCGTGAGCTTGCTGGCCGGTCGGAACTCCCCCACGGGCAGCGGCATCAACGATTCATTCTTTGCCGACGAAGCCTCTTTCGCTTCACCCGGAGGATTGATCTGGCTGGGCGGCGCAACGGGCCTGCTCGTGAGCGACAGCGGCAATCACACGCTGCGCCGCGTGTTTTTCGCCCCGGTCATCGCGGCATTTTTCCCGGAAAAGAACGGTTACTCCGTGGAAACTTACGCGGGCACTCCCCGGCAACCCGGTTTGCAGGACGGCCCGTTGAGCGCCGCCACTTTCAATTCCCCGGCCGGACTTGCCCGCGACTTCGACAACGGTTTGCTCATTGCCGACTTGGGAAACGCCGCGCACCGCCGCATCCAGACCACACCCAAGCTGCCCAAGGTCGCCAGCCCAAGGATTGGCCAGGTTACCTTTGTCCTGGACAAAGACACCGGCACGGTCGTCTCCAAACTTTCGCCGTTCTCGGATGCGATCTTCAACAATGACGTCATCATCGCGATCCTGGCCGAGGAACGCACTCAGACGTTTTTCACCAGTGGCGCGACGCCCGGCCTGTTCGACGCGGACACCGTCCCGGTGCCCAATTCGAGCAACAGCCAGCCGGCGCCCCCGTATCAGGACGGCGTGCCGCCGAGCCAGGTCAAGCCGACGTTGCTCGACCCGCGGCCGGATGTGACGGTCAAAGCGCTCAGCGCCGCCGAAGGCCGCCGCCCCAGCGACATCGTCCAGGCGCGCATTCAGTTCAAGGTCGCGACGCCGGTCATCATCGGCGACAACCCGGCGTCGTTCGTGTTGACGAACGACACCTCCGGCGCGGACCTGTGGTACACGCTGGATGGCTCGGATCCGACCAACGCGGCGCCGAGCGGGCAAGCCCTCGGAAACGATCTCAGCCTGAAAATCACCAACGCGGTGACGTTTCGCGCCCGCGGCTTCAAGCGCAACTACAAACCCAGCGAAATCACGACCAAAACGTTTTTCCCAAATGATTTTCAAGCCAACCGGATCAGCTTCGGGTTCGAGCGCGGCGAGGCTTCGAGCCAGTTCATGGGTTCCGCCGGGCAAACGTTCATCGCGCCGGTGACCCTCTCCATCTTGCCGAGCCAAAAGATCTATCAACTTCAATTCAATATTACCGTGACCAATCTCAGTGGCGCGGCCAGCCTGACTCCGGGCGCGTTCGCCTTCCAATCCATGCTGACGGAGCCGGTCTTCGAGGCGTCCCAGGGCGTGGTGTTCGACCGCGTGATTCCTCCCCTGATGTTCGATTACTTCAAAACGGAGGTCTTCACCAACGGAACCCCGCAAGGGGACATCATCTCCACGAACTTTGTCCCGGTCTTCCGCAACCCCCTGGTGACGAACGCGACCCAAAACCTTCTCGGCGTCGGCTGGTTCGAAGTCGTCGGCCGGACGAATCTCTTCGACACGCGTGGCCACGATCTCATCAGTTTTTCCATCGCGCACGACCGAAAATTCTTCGGCGCCGACGGCCGCGCCGTCCTGGGCGGCTACTCCTTTATTATCCCCGCCGCGGCCGCGGGCGGGTCCAATTACCGGATTCAAGTGGGCCGGCCTTCCGGAACGGATGCCTTCTCGCGCGACGTCTTTATCGACGCGCCGAAGGACGGCCCGCTGGGAAGCGGCGGCCTCAATGCGACCAAGGATGTCCGAGTCGTCACCGGCGGCGTCGGCCCCGGCGAGCTGCACTACATCGTCGGCGACATCGCGCCGTTCCGCTGGTTCAATGCTGGCGACTTTGGGGACACCAACATCCTGAACAACGACGTGTACCAGGTTTTCCAGTCCGCCACGTACGCCTTCAACGTCCCGCCGGCGGGCACGGATTTTTTCGATTCGATGGACTCCTGCTGCAACAACGCGACCGGCCTGGTGACGACGAACGTTTTCGATGGCAGCACCACCACCATCGACGGCATCACGCATGGTGACGGCAAGCTCAATGTCACCGACGTGTTCGTAACGTTCCGCCGCGCGCTCGATCCTTCGCTCAAATGGTACGCCCGATTCTGGGTGAACGGGCAGCGGCAAGCCGCGGCCATTCAAAATCAATTTCGTGGCTCGCTGAACAACAAGAACCCTCCTTCCGTCCAACCGCTCGCGAATCGCCCTGCCGATGCGTTGCGCGCGGCCACTGGCCAGAAACCATCCGTGATATTCCAGGCGGACGACCTGCGCATCGAACCGGGCCAAACGGTCCACGTTCCTATCAGGGCCGAAGTGGCCGGGGATTATCCGATGCGCGTGCTCATGTTCAATGTGACGGCGGAACCGCTCGACGGTTCGCCGCCCTTGACCGACCCGGTTGTGTTCACCCCGGTTCCTCAACTCGGCCAACCGATCCTCACCACCTCGAAAGAGCGCGCGAATTACGCCGCAGCGTGGCTCGATCATTCCGTGCCCGGAGTGCGCGGTCTGGGCGAGGTGGGCAGTCTGCGGTTCACCGTGCCGGCGCAAGCGTCGCGCACCGCCGCTTACCGCGTTCACTTCGATCACGTCTCCGCCTCGCTGAATGGCATTTCGGTTTTGCCGGTGAAAGTCGTGGACGGCGTGCTGGCGGCAAGCGACCGGTCCGGGTCCGCTTTCCGGGACGGCATCCCGGACTCCTGGCGCTTGCGCTACTTCGGCTCGACGTTGAATTCGCTCAGCCGGGCGGATTTCGATGCGGACGGCGACGGTTTTTCGAACCTCCTCGAATTCACCCTGGGAACGAACCCGATCGATGCCAGCTCGCTATTCCGCGTCCGAGCCAGCAAGCCGCCGGCTGTTGGAATCGCGTCTCAAAACGAAGTCACGCTGCGCTGGCCGTCGGTGAAAGGCCGAACCTACCTCATCGAAGCCGCCCGTGGAGTTTCCGGCGGCGCCTGGCTGCCCATTGCCAACAACCTGCCCGGCACCGGCCATGACGTGGAGTTCACGATCACGCCCCAAAGCGAGTCCGCGCAATTCTACCGCGTCCGGATCGATCCATAATCATCTGGGTGAACACGAACAAGAGTTCAATTGACGTAGCGAAAATCGGGAGACGCGAACAGCGCTTGATAAAACTGCGCCCAGGCTTGCTGGCGCCGTGAGCCGGCATCGCTCTCTGGCGAAATATCCAAAAGTCTCGCAGCCTGGGCGAGTTCGCTTTCGGAGGGCAACCGTCCCAGCACGGTCCGGTAGGCGAGTCGGATCCGGGCCTCCAAATCGAGGCCTGGTGCGGAGAAGATTCGTTGGGCGGCGCGCCGGGCTTGCTCGAGGACGAAAGGGTGGTTCATGAGAAACAAGGCTTGCGGCGCCCCCGTGCTCACGTTCCGCGCGCCGCTCACGACGCTTGGATTGGCAAAATCAAATACCTCAAAAATCTCCGGCAGCGCATTGCGCAGGACCGGCACATAGACACTGCGGCGCGTGGCCGTGTCCTGATATCCATAGTCCGCCGTCGTGCCGGGTTTGATGGTAGCCCCGCCCGATTCGAGGTTGAGTTGGCCGCTCACGAAAAGGATTGTGTCCCGAATGCACTCGGCGTCAAGGCGGCGGCGGTTCATGCGCCAAAGAAGGCGGTTTTCGGGATCGACGTCATGGTTTGAGATTTGAGATTTGAGATTTGCAGGCGGGAGCCGCACGTCGGCGTGTCGGTGTGTCGGTGTATCGGTGTCTGATTCATTTCCCCGATACCCCGATGCTCCGACACTCCGGTTCCATTCTCTCTCCGACACCGCCGGCTCTGAATCGGGATTGGCGCCAAGCTGGTACACTCGCGACAGCATCATCTCCCGGACCAGTTTCTTGACCGACCATCCCTCCTCCATGAATCGAACCGCCAGGTAATCCAGCAGCTCAGGATGCGAAGGCAATTCGCCCGTGGTGCCGAAATTATCCACCGTGCGGACCAGTCCTGCGCCAACGAGCCAATGCCAGACGCGATTGACGATGACGCGCGCGGTCAGCGGATTGGACGGACTCGCCAGCCATTCGCCCAACTGACGCCGGCCACTCTCTTTGTCCGGAATGGCCAGGGGCATGCCATGGGTTGCAACGCGCAGGAAACCGCGCGGCGCTTTTTCGCCAAGATTGTGAACGCTCCCGCGAATGTGAATCCGCGTGTCGCCAATTTCCTCTTCCTCCTGCACGGACATGACCATGGGCCGCTTCGGACCGTTCGCGGTGAGCGACTTGAGTTGCGCCTCCAGTCTCGGCAACTCATCCGCAAGTTCGGAGGCGGGCGTGTGGGCGGACTCTTTCGTCGCTTTGGAATCCCGTCGAGCGATGTCGGCAGCGAGGTCTTCGATCGGGATGAATTGCACGGCATCGGCGATGACGTGGCCTTGGGTTCCTTCATTCGAGACCAGCACATAACCCTGGTTGTTTTGCTCGAAGCGGAATTGGCCCAGAGAAACAAACCGGCCTGCAAGGGCAGGCGGCTCCTGCTCGTTGACGTGGACCACGGTTTCGCCATCGGCGCTCAGGATCGTCACGGGCACTGCTGAGGATCGGTTGAAGCCAGGCACGTAAGCCAGACGCACCTCGTATTTCCCGGCCTGGGGCAGTTCCGGATGAAACGTCAGCGTTTTCTCCCCTTTGCCTGTGTCCAGGTCGTGCAAATAGCCGTCGCCAATGAACCGGCCCGAATACTGAGACTGTTTCCATTCGCCGACGCGTTTGGCCTGGAGATCATCCACTACCACCCCCGGCAAATCGCGCGGAGCCAATCGTGAGGCGGCAATTGCGGAATTTGATTTAGCTGACGCGGCCAGCTTCGCCGCGGCCTCCTTGGCCGATTTGATTTTTGCCTGAAGGGCCGCCACGGCGCCTTCGTGTTCGCGGAGTTTGGCTTCCTGTTCCGGTTCGATGGGAAGCGGCAGCTCGATCCAATTCGAAACGTTGGCATGCGCGAGCGTTTTCGTGCTGCGTAGGATTCCGGCCAACGCGTAGTAATCGCGAGTCGGGATCGGGTCGAACTTGTGATCGTGGCAGCGGGCGCAGCCGAGCGTCTGCGCGAGGAACGCTTTGCCCAGCGTGTCGAGTTGTTCGTCCACGACATCCATGCGGAGCTGCGCTTTGTCTTGTTCTTCGAGCACGGTGTTGCCGAGCGCGAGAAAAGTCGTGGCGATCAACCGGCGGCGGCGTTCGTCAAGACTCGCGGATAACAACAAATCGCCGGCAACCTGCTCCTGGATGAACTGGTTGAAGGGTTGATCCCGATTGAACGCGTCAATGACGTAATCCCGGTAGCGCCAGGCTTCCTTGAAGACCAGACCGCGCAACGTGACGGACTCGCCGAAGCGCACGACATCGAGCCAATGCCGGCCCCAACGCTCGCCGAAATGTGGCGATTGCAGCAGGCGGTCCACCAGCCGGACTAACGCGTCGGGCGCAGCGTCGTTGGCAAAGGCGTCGATCTGGTCCGGTGTCGGCAGAAGGCCGATCAAATCGTAGTAAGCCCGCCGGGCGAGCGCGGGTGGGTCGGCGTCCTTCACGGGCCGAAGGCCTTTGGCTTCGAGCCTGGCCAGGATGAACCGATCAATGTCCGTGCGCGGCCAGTTTGTGTCGGCGACCTCCGGTGGTCGGGCTTTTTTAGGCGGCAGATAAGCCCAGTGAGCGGCCTGCAGCTCCCGATTTGAAACTTGAGATCTGAAATTAGCAATTCCTTGAGGAGCGCCGAGTTTGACCCACTCGATGAGCGCCGCGATTTCGTGGTCGGGAAGTTTCCCTTTCGGTGGCATCTGCGCGTCAGGGTCTGCGGAGCGAATCGCTTTGATCAGCAAGCTCTCGTCCGGAGTGCCGGGAATGATGGCCGGTCCGGAATCGCCGCCTTTCGTCCAACCGGCTTTGGTATCGAGCCGCAAGCCGCCTTTAAGCTTCTTCGCGTCAGCGGAGTGGCATTCGTAGCAGCGTTCGACCAGGATCGGGCGAATTTTTCTTTCGAAGAACTCGATCGGATCGGAGGAAGGGGCGGTGAATTGAACTTTGGCCCCGTGAACGGCCCCCTCACCCGTCCTGCGGACACCCTCTCCCCCTCCGAGGGGGAGAGGGATGGGGTGAGGGGGATCGTTCACGGGGAGAGTGGACGCAACCAGGGCCTCCAATAATAGAGGAAAAGACGCAAAGAATATAGACGGCACGGCGATTTGCGCGTTTCTCAGAGATCGCATCATGCGAGTTTGATTTTATCGCCGCGGGCAACTGGGCCGCAAGGAAGCGTGTATCGGCTCTCGTACTCGCCGCTCAGGATTTCAGTCCCAAACCTAGCACTTCGCGGCAGTATTTCACACTGCGCTCAAGCTCGGCCCTTTGAAATTCCTGCTCCGCCTCTTGCGGGTCGGAGCCGGCGGGGATGGCGAAGGGTTTGCGAGGCGAACCGCGCTTGACCAACGCCAGGAAACGCATGAACTCGCGCGTGCGCGCTTTGGGGTACACTTCCCAGAATTCGTCGCGCCCATAGGGAATGGGAATGGGCCGCCCGGAGATGGTTTCCAATTGGATCGGGGTGTGCGGGCAAAGCTCCGCAAAGCGCTCAAAGTATGTCTTGAAATCGACCAGACCCTCCCCCAGGGCGGTCCATTGGAGCATCGCGCCATCCGGGACTTCCCAGAGCATCGAATCGCGGATGCCGGTGCTCAGGGCGTACGGACCGAGAATCTCCAGGTTCGTCAGCGGATCTTCCAGGGCCCAGGTCGAATTGCCGGTGTCCATCGTGGCGCCGACAAAATCGCGGCCCGCTTCCTCGATGAGGTTCACCAGTTCCCAGGCTTGCATGTCGCCCGCGTGGTTTTCGAGAGCGATCTTGACGCCGGAATCGACGGCGTAACTGCGAACATTTTTGAGAACCTGAACGGTTTCAGCGATCCGAGCCTCAATCCCGCCAGGACTGCGGCGGTCATCGACTTTCCCAAGCACACAGCGCGCGACGGGCGATCCCAGCGCCTTGGCGATGCGGATGGTCAGTTTCAAATGCTCTTCCGGCGACCCAAACCGGCCGCTCCAAAGCACGGAGGATTGGCAAACGCTCAACGTGCCGATCTGAATTTCCACTCCGACTGACGCAGCTTTGGCGCGCAGTTCTTTCAGGTGCGCTTCGGTGTGGCTCTCGTAAACATCCAGGTCCGAGAGCAGAATCGCATCCACCTTCAACGACGCCGCGTAATCGAGCAATCGCGACGCTTTCCAGCCCAGCGAGCGAATCGCGTAATTGTCGAAGCCAAGTTTGAGTTTGCGCTGCATTGATTTTGAATTTTGCCGGCCTGCGCTTTGGGTAGCGCCTCGAACGAAAAGCTACGCCTTCAACCCCAGACCGAGCGCTTCTTTGCAATACTGGATGCTCTTCTCGATCTCGCTTTTCTGGAATTCCTGGGCGTTGCCGCCGCGGCGTGGTTCGCGCGGTTTGCCTTTCTTGGCCAACGCCACGAAACGCGCGAAATCTTTGGCCCGCGCTTTCGGCCACGCTTTCCAGAAATCCTCCCGCAGATAAGGAATCTCGCGGTTAAACCCGGAGATGGTTTCGATGTGGACCGGGACGCCCGGACAGAGCGCCGCAAACTTAGCGAAATACGCTTTGAGATCGACCGTGCCTTCGCCCATCGCGGTCCACTGCACGGTGGCGCCGTTTTCAGATTCCCAAACAGCCGAATCACGCAAGCTCGTGGTGACGACGTAAGGCGCGAGGATTTCCAGGCTCGCGAGCGGATCTTCCATGGTCCAGGTCGCGTTGCCCGAATCCATGTTCGCGCCCACGTAGTCTTTGCCGGCGGCTTCGATCAGCGTGACCAGTTCCCACGCTTGCATGTCGCCCGCGTGGTTTTCGACGGCGATTTTCACGCCGGCGTCCAGGGCGCGGTTTCGGCAAGCTTTGCAAACCTGGACGGTGTCCTCAATCCGCGCCTCGATGCCGCCCTCGCTCCGGCGGTCGTCGCCGTTGCCGAGCACGACGCGAAACACGGGCGAACCGAGCGCTTTGGCCATGCGCAAACCGAGCGCCAGGTGTTCCTCGGCGGTGCCCCAGTCTTTCCGGAACGCCTTCGAGGTCGGGCAAATGCTCCAACTGCCCAGTTGGATTTGGAGGCCTTTGTCCTCGGCTTGGACGCGGATCTCTTTCAGGTACTTGTCTTCGCGGCTCTCGAAGGGGCCGAAATCGGTGATGAAGAGCGAGTCGGTCTTGAGCGACGCGGCGTAATCGATCAACTGCGGCGCTTTCCATTTCATGTCGCGGACGGCGAAGTTATCGAGGCCGAGCTTGATTTTTCGCGCGGAGGCAGAAGGCTCGACTCCGGAATCCGAACCCAATCCCAACGCGGAGGCCGCGCCGGCGAGGGCCACGGATTGAACGAACTGTCGGCGGTCGAGTGAAGGCGGGTGCGTTTGCATGGCTTTCAAGTGTCTGATGTTGAATCACGGTCAATCTGTGAATACGGAGTGCGCCAAGTGTTGTGCGCGCGGCTCGAAAAGCAAGTTTGATGTTGTTCGTGCCGCTCACGTGAGGAACCGGAGCCAGTGCGCTTCGGGAATGATTCGGAGCCTTTCGCGGAACTGGCCGGCCTTCCGCATGTCTGCAGGATCGGGACCGCCGACCGCGCCGATCACCAGGTAGTCGGTGGAAGGATTCAGCTCCGGCTGCGCGTCCCCGCCCCGCTTCTCGACCTGGTGTTTGCACCACCGAAAGGAGCCGCAATAGAACTGGCCCGCCAGACAAAAGTGCCGGTTCATGAACTCCACTTCCGGAAGGGAGGCGTCAAACGTCCATTCGACCGGCGGCGCGGTCGAGGCTGGACGCGGGGTCGAGTCGCGCGCCGCTTTGCGGAGGAGGGACAGGAGTTCAATCCGTTCGTCCTCCGTGATGGCGCCATCAGCGAAGATCCTCTGGAGCCGCGCCGCGATTTGCTGCCCTGGAAAGCGGGAGGCGATGCGGGGATTTTCCTGAAGCCACCGCTTCAAATATTGCACTTCGCTGTCCAACAGCACGCCGTCCTCAATCAGGCGCCGGCACACGGACAACAACTCCGTCAGTTTTGGATCAGTCATGATTCTTTGGGGATCGCCGGCTGCCACCAAATCCGCAAGGCTTAATGCCGTCAAATCCGAAATCCGAAACAAATTCTGTTCCTGCCCGACCTGTCTGCGTGCGGCCACGCACAGGCAGGCGGGACGTTCGTGCCGCTGCCGAAGGTGGCGACTGAACCCTTTCTCAAGCTCTGGGAGCAAGCCGTGCTCGATCTGTTGTTGGCGGAAGGGAAGATTACGAGCGACGTCGTCGAGAACATCCGCACTTGGCGGCACTCCGGCTTCAGCGTGGATCAGAGCGTGCGGCTGGAGGGCCAAGACACTGAAGGGGTCCAAAAATTGATCGAGTATTTTCTGCGCTGTCCCTTCAGCCAGGCGCGGATGATCGAGGTGACCGCGCAAGGGCAAAGTCCTCTACAAGACCGAACATAACCGGCTCGGACGCTTTCCCGAAGCCGCCAGCGAGGATTTGTTAGCCGGGCCCAAGCGCAATTTTCAGGTGTGGATCCGTTGCTCTGTCCCAAGTGCGGCGGAACGATGAAGATCATCCGCTTCATCGAGCGACGGGAGCGCGATGTGATCGAGAAAATTCTCCGGCATTGCGGGCTGTGGGAAGAGGACGAGGCCCGGGCGCCGCCGGGCGAGCAGGCGGTTGCGCGCTGAGATTCTGAGATTCAAAAAGGAGGTCGAAATGGGGTGCCCGCTTGAGGGTGAGGTAATCGTGACGGGCGGCTTGACGCAGGCGCGCTGTCCGTGCGAGGCCAAAATTCCACAGCGGACGGCGCCTTCGTGAAGATTCTGGCCTGGAACGGACGCGGAGACCGTCCCAGGCCAGAATCCTTCCGACCAGAATCGGACCAGAACGTTGAGCCGGGACGCGCTTTGGGACTGCACTTTCTCTCGACAAAAGCCTCCGGATGGCTATGCTCGCGACCGTGGCAACAGAGCGCGTGCCTTTCAAGCCGAGTTCATCAGGAGGCTTCACGTTGATTGAACTGCTCGTGGTCATCGCTATTATCGCGATCCTGGCCGGGATGTTGTTGCCAGCCTTGAACAAGGCCAAATACAAAGGCTCGCGCACCGCGTGCGTGAATAACATCCGCCAGCAATACTTGAGTCAGATCATGTACGCGGATGACTTCGGCGGTAAGTTCCCCTTCCACGAAGATCCCAGCCCGGATTACCACCGTTCACCCACTACGGCGAATCAAAGCATCGTCACCACGATGCGCGGCACTTACCTCAAGGACACACAAATGCTGATTTGTCCGATCACACGGAAGTCCTTTGGCCGGACCTGGCTCAATTACGAGAGCATGGCCAACTTCGCTGACAAGAACACGCGCGACTACGGCGGCTGGGACACGTCGGCGTCCTTCGTTTACACGCCGTACATGTGGCTGGCGAACTACACGGCGCGCCCCGCGATGAAGTTCGTCAACGCGGAAGGCAAGGAAAGCCCGAACCCGGACGACAACGAACCCGCCTGGCCCAAGAACACCGCCGAGTGCGACGCGCGCCGGGCCTTCGTCACTCATCGCGTCAGCGACACGCCCGGAGCCGCGCTGTGGGACGTGGGGCATCTCGGACGTTTCGGCGCGGGCACGCAGAGCAAACCGCTCTGGCAATGGGCCGTCACTCCGGATCAACCCGTCGGCCAAGCCGATGGCAGCGTCATCGTGCGCCCCAAAGCCCAAATCAAGCCGCGCGTCAAAGGCGGAGCGAGTCCTGATACGATTTACTATTACTGATGTCTTCCTATCCCCTCAGTTAACGACGGTGGGGCGACGCTCCTGCGGAGCCTTTCTTCGATGGCATTGGCTTGGCGGGAGCCTCGCCCCACCGTGGCTGACTGTCGAGCGTTCAAGGCGTTCAGGATTGTTTCGAGCGTCCAATCGCTTAACCTTCCCGCGTTGACCCGTGCAAGCCTCGAGTCCTCTCGCAATCGTTCCTGCCGGGGCCCCGCTCTTGTTCGTGCGCGGCATTTCCAAGTCTTTTCCCGGCGTGCGTGCGCTCCAAGACGTAGATCTTGCTTTGCATCGCGGCGAAGTGCTGGCTGTGGTCGGCGAAAACGGAGCTGGCAAGAGCACTCTCATCAAGATCCTGGCGGGTGCGAACGCGCCCGATGCAGGTTCCATCCGCATCCACGGCGAAGAAGTTGAATTGGGCAGTCCCGTGGCGGCCCAAAGCCACGGCATCGCGGTGATTTATCAGGAGTTCAATCTCGTGCCTTCGTTGACCGTGCGGGAAAACATTTTCCTGGGCCGGGAACGAGCGAAGACAGGATTTGTCCGCGTTAGGGAAGAATCGCAGGCGGCCGGCGCCCTGTTCCAGCGGCTGGGCGTCGAGATTGACTCTGAGGCGGTATGCCGAAGTTTGACCGTGGCTCAACAGCAACTGGTCGAAATCGCGAAAGCCTTGTCTCAACAAGCGCGAATCATCGTCATGGATGAGCCGAGCGCGACCTTGACGCCCCAGGAAGTCGCCCGGCTTTTCTCGGTCATCCGCGACCTGCGATCTCAGGGCATCGGTGTGATTTATGTCAGCCATCGGTTGGAGGAGATTTTCCAGATCGCCGATCGTGTCCTGGTGCTGCGCGATGGCCGGCAGGTTGCCACGCGGCCGATTGCCGGAGTAAATCGGGAAACGTTGATCGAGTTGATGGTCGGGCGAAAACTCGAAAATGAATTTCCGAGAAGGCAGGTTTCCATCGGCGAGGAGCGGCTCGCCGTGGAAAACCTCAATCGCGGCCAAAAGGTTCGGGACGTTTCGTTCGCGGTCCGGCGCGGCGAAGTGCTGGGACTGACGGGATTGGTCGGGGCAGGCCGAACCGAGATGGCGCGCTTGATCTTCGGCGCGGACCGGCTGGAAAGCGGCGCCATCCGGCTGGATGGCCGGAGCTTGCGTCTCCGCAATCCCCGCGACGCGATTCGCGCCGGGATGGCCCTGCTGACCGAGGATCGCAAGGCGCAGGGTTTGGTGCTGGGCCGATCCGTTCGTGAAAATTTCGGGCTGCCAAATCTGCCGTTGCTCTCTCGGGTGGGCTTTGTTCGCCGCGTCCGCGAGCGCCACGCGCTGGCCCGGTACGTGGACAACTTGCGAATTCGTCTTGCGCATCCGGATCAGCCGGCGCGCCATCTTTCCGGAGGGAACCAACAGAAGGTCGTCCTGGCGAAATGGCTCGAACGGGATTGCCACGTCATTATCTTTGACGAGCCAACGCGCGGCATCGATGTGGGCGCCAAATATGAAGTGTATCTCCTGATCAATGAACTGGCGTCCCAGGGCAAAGCAATCTTGATGATCAGTTCCGAATTGCCGGAAGTCCTCGGCCTGAGCGACCGGATTCTCGTGATGCACGAGGGCCGCATTACGGGTGAGATCACGGACGTGGCGAGTGCGACTCAGGAGCAAATAATGAAACTTGCAGTCGGGTGAGGCAAAAGTATGGCAGGCATCCTGCCTGCCTCGGCCTTTTCTGAAGATTACCGACGGAGGCAGGCTGGAGGCCTGCCCTACATTGTTGACCGAAGCTCGGCGTCGAACGGTCATCCGCCAAACAACCAGCGAAAGTTCTGAACACGCAAATAACAGACCGGGCCCGCGGATCCCGGGTAGCGCAGGCGCTCTCCGATCACGGCATGCTGGGCGTGTTGCTGCTGTTGTGCGCTTACTACAGTTGGGCCACTTACGAGGTGCAGCATCCCACGGGCGAATCGGGAGGCGAGCAACTGGCCGCGGAGATCCTGCAATCGCTTTCCGCGAACGGCCGGGTCTTGGTTGTCACTGGAGAAGGGAAAGAGGACACGGCCTTTGCGAGTGCCCTTGAAGCTCGGCTGCGCGCGAGTGGTATGGCGGACATTGAAACGGTGAGAGGCCAGCCGTCGGATGCCCGGCAAGCCCTGGAACGAATCGCCAATTCCGGAAGCCGCCTGGACGTGATCGCCTGCAATTCGTCCGCCGCCGCCTGGAGTGTGTTCGAGGATCTGGCCCAAAAATTTCCGCCGCTCGCTTCGGCGCGCCTGACCACGCCGCGGACGTATCGCTGGCCCAATTTTCTCAAGACCGACAATCTGCTGAACATCGCGAATCAAATCTCGGTCATCGCCATCATCGCCATTGGCATGACGATGGTGATCATCACCGGCGGGATCGACCTTTCGGTGGGCAGCCTCATCGCGCTCTCGGCCGTGGTCGCCACCTTGCTGATTCGAGATGTCGCGGGCGCCGAACACGCTTCGGCTGGCGCGATGGCGCTTTGCAGCGCCGCCGCGATTCTGCTTTGTGGAGCGGTCGGAAGCTTCACAGGTTTGATGATCACCGTATTTGGGATTCCGGCGTTTATCGTGACGCTGGGCATGATGCTGGTGGCGAGCGGGCTCGCGTACATTTTCGCGCAGGGGCAATCGATCTATCAAGTGCCCGAAGCGTTCATCTCGCTGGGGCGCGGCGCGGACCTGGGGCTTCCGAACGCGGTGTTGCTCATGATCGTGCTCTACGTTCTCGCGCACGTGCTCATGACGCGCATGGTGCTGGGAAGATACATTTATGCCGTGGGCGGCAATTCGGAAGCCGCCCGGCTCTCCGGTGTGCCGATCAAATCCGTGCTCATTTTTGTTTACACGTTGTCCGGCGCGCTGGCGGGATTGGGCGGGATCGTGATGGCGTCGCAACTGAAAAGCGGCTCCCCCACCTATGGAGGAATGTACGAGCTTTATGTGATCGCCGCTGTGGTTGTTGGCGGCACGTCGCTTTCGGGCGGGGAAGGGAAGGTTCTCGGAACGCTGATCGGGGCCTTCATCATTGCCGTGATCCAGAATGGAATGAATCTGACCGGCGTCGAGAGCTACACGCAGAAAGTCGTGCTGGGTCTGGTGATTCTCGGCGCCGTCCTGCTCGATATGCTCAAGAGTCGAGGTCGGGGCTGGAATCTCTTTCTGCGGACAAGGAAAGGAATGCAGTCTTGACACCCCGAAGGGCGTAGCCTATCGGTGCCGCCGATGGCCGATCCGATCAAAATCAAAGTTGTTGGCAAACGTCGTGCGCCGGCCACCGCCGAGGAAGCGTTTCGCCGCGCTCAAGTCCTGCAAAAGCAAGCGGAGCGCTTAAACCCCATTCCAAGGCCTCGAGGTTTTGTTTTTAAGGCCAAGACTCGCGAAGAATATGAGCGCTGGCGGCGAAACCATCCGAATCCACGGCTTTGGTGAGCGCGCGTTATGCCTGAGCCGCTGGCGCCATTACTTCGTGTGTGTTCGCTGTTGAATGACGCCGAAGCGAAGTATCTGGTGGTCGGAGCTCAAGCCTGCATCTTGCATGGCCTCGTCCGAACGACGGAAGACGTGGACATTCTCATCGAGGAGTCCGAAGAGAATTGTCGGCGCGTCCTGGAGGCGCTCTCCAGGATGGAAGACGGAGCCGCAAAGGAACTCACCCCGCGCGATCTTTTGGAGAATGTCGTTGTCAAGATTGCGGATGAAGTTGAAGTGGACGTGAGCACAAGGGCTTGGAAGGTTTCTTATCAAGACGCAATCGGCCTGGCTCTGGAAACAACCCTTGAGGGAGTTCGCGTGCCGTATCTCAACCTGGACAAATTGATCGAAAGCAAGGACACCTATCGCGAGCAGGATCAGATCGACCGCGCGCGGCTGCTGCACCTGCGGCAACAGGGGCAATCGGGCGATTGACCAACGCCGTCGGCTGGTTGCCCATGAGGTATTATTGGCCAAGCTCCACAAGCTTGGCTGCCCACTTTTGGGCTAAGTCAGGCTGCCCTAATATGCCGTAGAGCTGCACCAAACCGCCGCAAATCTTCTTTAGGGGTCGGGAAGATTGGTTTCCGTTCGCCTGGAGCTGGTAGGCTTCCAGCAACACGGGCTCAGCCTCCTTCGGTCGCGCTGTGTTCACGAGGAAGGTCGCGAGGTCGTCCAGGCAGCTCGCGAGCGCTGCTGGTTGTTTTGCGAACTTCCTACGGCTCGCCGCGATCGAACGGCTCATTAATTCTTCTGCCTCGGAAAGAGTGGCGGCACCCCGGCTCAACACCAAAGCCAAGTGACGCATCGCGTGCAGGGTCTGAGGATGATCATCGCCAACGGTCCTCCTGCCCATTGCCAGACCTGTGCGAAAGGCGGCCTCAGATCCCTTGGCATCGCCTTTCTTCTCCAGAATCAGGCCAAGATCATCCAGCGCTTCGGCGTGGTAGTCGTGATCACCCTGGTAAACTCGCTTGTAGACTTCAATGGCGTCACGAATGGCGCGCTCTGCTTCGTCGAGGCGCGCGAGTTCCCGGAGAAGCTTCGCGTGATTATGCAGCGCCATGCCGACATCCGGATGGTTCTCCCCGAAGAGCTCGCGATATGCGCTGAGAGCCTGGCGCGCTTGCTCTTCGCCTTGAGCAAAATCGCCCAGATCAAGCAAGAGGAGCGACAGATTATTATGAGCGCCGGCCAACTTCTGATTGGGGGGATTCAGTCGCTTCTCCTTGATCGCGAGCGCCGCGCGGTACGCCTCTGTGGCTTCCCGCAGCTTGCCGCGGTTCCATAATATGACCCCCAGATCATTGAGCATGTCCGCGACGACAAGGTGATTGGGGCCGAGGTTTTTTTGGAGAATCGCCAGGGCCTCGCGTTGGAATTGCTCCGCGTCTGCCCAGTTGCCTTGAAGATTCAGCGGTTTGGCAAGCTCGTTGAGCGCCTCGCCGACGCCTTCATGCTGCTCGCCAAGAGATCTACGGCGCAGTTCGTGAAGACGAGGAATCCGACAGGATCGTCTGCGTGAAGCCGGCGCGTGTAATGCCTGCCAACGCTGCCTGCGAAACCACTTGCCCAATCCCGAAGTCGGTCAGCTTCACGCAAACAGCGCCCTCGCCCCAAGCCCCTCTCCCATTCGATGGGAGAGGGTGGCCGGAGGCCGGGTGAGGGATGCGTTCCGCAATTAAAATGTTCGCTGGCTTGACATCCCGGTGAATCACGCCGGCTTCATGCGCGGCCTGCAGCGCGTCGGCCGCTTGCGCCGCGATCTCCAATCGAACCTCCAGCGGAATCCGCTCCACGCCCCCACGCTCTTCGCTCCACGTCCGCAAATCCTTTCCCTCCACGTAGTCCATTTCCACGTAGAACGGCGGCTGGTCCAGATACACATCGTGCGGCCGCACGATGTTCGGGTGCTCGCCAATCCGTTCCTTCAGCAAGCGAAACAAGGTCAGCTCCCGCTTGAGAAAGCGCGCGCGCTCCGTGTGAAAACAGAACTTGAAGACCCGCGGCTCTTTGGTCGCTGGATCGCGCCCCAGCCAGACTTCGCCAAAGCCGCCTTCGCCTAGCTTCTGTTCCAATTGCCAGCGCGTATTCGGAACGAACTGGCCGACGGCTGGCCGCCAACCCAGCACTTGTTCCTCATCCGCTCTCGCCTGGCGCTGCGCTTTCTCCGAGCTGGTCGGCGGACCGCCCGTGTCCCGCCCGCTTTCCCGCACTTCGCAAATCTCCACCGGAACATCAATTCCCTTGAGCAGATACGGCCCATGATTGAGCCATTCCAACGGACTTCCCCCCTGCAACTCATTTAACTCATGTAACCCATTTAACTCATTCACCCCCCCCCGATATCTTCCCCTTTACTGCTTGGTCCGCGGGATGGACGACAAAGCTCGTAGCGCAGAGTTGCACTCTGCCGTATCGCAGAATTGTATTCTGCGGGGCGTCTCCCAGTCCGAGCCCGCTGGGACTTGCCGGCGCCCTGCCGATTGGAAATCGGCGATACAGCAGATTGAAAATCTGCGCTACGGTTCTCCGGTCGGATTCATGGCACAGACCCTAAGTGGTCCATTTCATAAATACGCTCACGTTCGCGGCAAGGGATTTTTCGGCCAGACGAGGCGCGAGCGACGAGCATATCCCGAAGTGGATCTGTAAGGAGCAAGCAACGAAGTCT
>Ga0194131_10004334_pt1 | contig 21477 bp, 18 predicted proteins | sample TA2KigO120mmetaG_FD_148631 | JGI IMG/M metagenome (GOLD analysis project Ga0194131, IMG submission 148631) | Freshwater microbial communities from Lake Tanganyika, Tanzania - TA2015053 Kigoma Offshore 120m | ecosystem: Environmental > Aquatic > Freshwater > Lake | place: Tanzania: Lake... | reverse complement strand
TCGACGGCGAAGACGCGGCGCAGGAGCTCGGCCCAGGTCGAGCGGCGGGAGTGGGAGCGGGCGGAGGTGCTGGGGGCGGTGGATGAGGCGGGAGCGAGAGCCGCGCAAGAGGGCGCTGCGGGGGCGGTGGTGCGCTTGGGGACGACGAGGTCGCGCCACGCGGAGGGAGGATCTTGCGCACGACGGGCGGGGCGGTGAGCAGGGCGAGCAGGCGACGGGGAGCGCCGCAGTGCGGGCAGGTAAGGACGTCGAGGGCGAAGATGCGCCGCAGGAGCTCCGCCCAGGTCGAGCCTCCGGCTTGCACCTCGGGCGTCGCAGTCCAAGAACCGGCTCGCGTAGCATGTCGCCGTGCCGACTTCACAGGAGCCTGCCTGCGTGTTCTGCGAGCTTCGCGACGTCGAGCTCCTCGCCGAGTCCGAGGCGGGCGTCGCCTTCCTCGACCGTTTTCCGGTGAGTGAAGGGCACGCACTCGTCGTGCCGCGACGGCACATCGAGACTTGGTTCGATGCCAGTGAGTCCGAACAGTTCGAGCTGCTGAAGCTGCTCGCCACCGTACGCAGACGCCTGGAGGAGCGCCTGCAGGGGGCGCCCGACGGCTGGAACGCCGGCTTCAACGCGGGAGCGGCCGCGGGGCAGACCGTGATGCACTTGCACCTGCACCTGATCCCGCGCTGGATCGGCGACGTGCCCGACCCGCGCGGCGGGATCCGCGGCGTGCTGCCCAGGCGCCGCCTTTATCCGTGAAGGTCCGCCGATGGTGAGTCGAGCGCAGGACGTCGTCGGATTCGCCGAGCGCGTGCTGGCGCTGCTCGACCAAGGGGCGTTTTCTTCCACCTACAAGTTCGCGGTGTTCGTAGGGCTGCTCGACCTTTGCTGCGAGGGCGCGGACAAGAACGGCGATCCGCCCGAGGTCGTCACGACGACGCAGCTCGCGGAAGCGGTCGTGCGGATCTACTGGAGGCAGACGTCGCCGTATCTTGACACCGGAGCTGCTCTGAGCCAGAACGCGGGTGCCGAGGCCAAGATCCTGCGGCTGATCCGCGAGTTTCGAGATGCAGCCGCGCCGCCGCTCTCGTGGTTTGCAGCGCAGCGCCAAGCGAGCTTCGCGCGGCTCTTGCGCGAAGTGGAGTGGGTGCTGGTCGAGATGCCCCTGCCCAAGCTGCAGCGCTTCGGCAGTCAGGAGCAGCGCTTCCTCTACGAGATCGCCTGGGACGACGGCATCTCCCGCGCGCGCTGGCGCGATCCACTGCACTTCGATAATCGAATCCGCTTCGCGCCCGGCGCGGCCAGGAACCTGGCTCTGTTGGCCAGCCTGCTGCGACCGCTGATCCTGGAGCGCTGGGCCAGAATGGTGGCGCAGCTCAACCGCTTGCCGGAGAGTGAACTCCACGACTTTTTGTTCGAGAGCGACCGCCGGGCGCTGTCGCGGCTGCGTGCACCGCTGATCGAGCTGCAGGAGGGGCACTGCTTCTACTGCGCTGGGAAACTGACGGTGAGCCGCACACACGTCGACCACTTCATCCCTTGGTCGCGACATCCCGACGACGGTCTCGACAACCTGGTCGCGGCCGACGAGCGCTGCAACGGCGACAAGCGCGACTTCCTACCGGGACACATCCACGTCGAGCGCTGGGCGCGACGCTGTGGGGCTCACGACCGGCAGCTGGAGGCGATCGCACGCGAGCACGACTGGCTGCGCCACCGAGACCGCACGATCGGCCTGGTCCGCTCCAGCCTGCTCGGCGTCCACTCCAGCCTTCAGCTCTGGCACGGGCGGAACTCGTTCGAGTTGGCCGACCCTGCGCGACTGCGCTCGGTGCTCGTGTCGCTGTGACCTTCTCGTTGCGATCGGCGGCACAGTGCAGCTGGTCGCGCAGAACGCGCCGTCCGAAGCGTGGAGCGGTGCTGACGCAGGGCCGTGCTCTTCCTGCGGTGCGCAGCGCGGCTTCCTGCGCTGCTCTCGGGTACTCTTGCGAGGGGGATAGGAACTTCAAGCGGATGACATCCGCCGGAGGCGGTCGGCGTCGACCGCGATAGGGAGGTTCGCCGCGGCTGGGCGATCCGTCAAGGGCCCGCGCGAAGTCACCTCCGCGCTGCTGCTCGTCCCGCCGCGATGATTCTCGGGAACCCGCACGCGGCGGGTGGGGAACAGAGCTGGAGCGCATCCACCCTGCCCTCCCTGCACCATGAATCAGCGTCCCGTTCCCGTCACCGTGCTTTCCGGCTTTCTCGGAGCCGGAAAGACCACGCTTCTGAACCATGTGCTCCGCAACCGCGAGGGGCGGCGCGTCGCCGTGATCGTCAACGACATGAGCGATGTGAATATCGACGCCAAAGTCGTCGGTAGCGGTGACGCGATGCTGTCGCGCACGGAAGAGAAGATGGTGGAGATGCACAACGGTTGCATCTGCTGCACGCTGCGCGACGACCTGCTCAAGGAAGTCTCGCGGCTTGCCAGCGAGGGACGCTTTGATGCCATCCTGATCGAGTCGACCGGCATCTCCGAGCCCATGCCGGTGGCCCAGACATTCACATTCACGGATGAGAATGGTCGAACGCTCAATGACATCGCCCGCCTCGATACATGCGTGACGGTCGTGGACGCGCGACGCTTTCTCGAGGACGCGCGGGCGATCGACTCGCTGAAGGAGCGCGGGCTCGCTGCCGGCGAACAAGACGAGCGCGGCGTGGCGGACCTGATCGTGGACCAGATCGAATTCGCCGATGTGATCGTGCTCAACAAGACCGACCTCGCTTCGGCCGAGGATCTCGACACGGCGGAGGCGGCCCTACGCGCGCTCAATCCGAAGGCCCACATCGTGCGATCGCGGCGCGGTCGAGTGCCGCTCGTGGAGGTGCTCGACACCGGGCGCTTCGACATGGAGGTCGCCAGCCAGAGTGCCGGCTGGATGCGCGAACTCTCCGGCGAGCATGTTCCTGAGAGCGAGGAATACGGCATCTCGAGCTTTGTGTATCGCGCGCGCCGTCCGTTCCATCCCGAGCGCCTGCACCTCACCTTCACGCGCGGATTCGGTGAAGTGTTGCGCGCCAAGGGGTTCTTCTGGATCGCAACGCGGCCAGATCTGATCGGCTGCTGGTCGCAGGCTGGGCCCACGGCATCGATCGAGCCGATCGGTCGCTGGTACGCGGCGACGCCGAAGGACGACTGGCCGGATGACGAAGCTGCGCGTCTCGAGCTCGAGTCGCGCTGGGAGTCGCCTTGGGGTGATCGGCAGCAAGAGCTGGTGTTCATTGGCATTGAACTCGACCGCGAGGGCATCTCGCGCGCACTCGACCTGTGCCTGCTCACCGAGCGCGAGCTCGAGTTGGGCTTCGAGGGATGGAAGGGACTCGGCGATCCCTTTGATCCGTGGGTCCTTCAACCCGCCGAGGACCTCGAGATTCCATCGGAGAATTAAGCTCATGGCACGCAGGTGTCCTATCACGGGCCGCGGCACGACCAGCGGCCAGCAAATAGCGCGACGTGGTCTTCCCAAGAAGAAGGGCGGTATCGGCCTCAAGACGACCGGCCACACGCGGCGCAAATTCAAGGTCAATGTGCAGCATAAGCGCATCTGGGTGCAGGAGCTCGGTCGCTTCGTGCGCGTGCGCGTGTCTACGCGCGGACTCAAGCTCATCGACAAGCGCGGTGCCTATGTTGTGCTGCGTGAGGCCGGCCTGCTGCCCAAGGGCGTGAACAAGGAGCCCAAGAATTGAAGACCAAGGAACGGTTCTGCTTCCTCGCTTGCACGGGCTGCGCGACGCCGGGCCGCAGCCGGTACACGACCCACAAGCGCGCCAAAGCGAGCTACAAGCTCTCCAAGAAGAAGTACTGCCGCTTTTGCCGCAAGCACGCGGAGCATGTGGAAAAGAAGCTCTGACCGGCGAGCGATAGGAACTCCAAGCGGGCGACTTCCGCTGGAGGATGTCGGGGTCGACCGCGAGGTCGACCTTTGCCGTGGGGCGGTGGTGCGGACGCTTTGGATACGAGCGGGGCGACTCGGCCGGCGCGGGTCGCGGGCGGGGAGCGCGCTCGGCGGAGGCCGGCGCACGCTTGGGCACGACCAGATCGCGCCAAGCGGAGGTCGGCGCGGGCACGCCGTGGTAGGTGAGACAAGTGGGCGCGCGGCGGCGGAACGAGCGCCGCGAGCCGCTCGATGACGGTGAGAGGGTCGAAGGAGACGGCGGATGTGCCGTCACGCCAATGTCGTTTGGGGCCGTAGACGACGCGGCCGTCAGGGGCGAGCGCGAGGCGCTGCGTCGCGATGGGCGGGCGAGTGATGGGTAAGCCCCGGTTCGTCGCGCAGCGACGAATCGCAACGACGCCTTGGCGTCGTTGCGAAGGGGATCCGGCAGAGATGCTCGAGCCGCGCGAGCGGCGGGGAGCTCTCGGGCGCGAGCGCGGCGGATCCGGAGATCGGCGAATGGCGAGCGACTCGGAGCCCGACATCGGGGGGCGCGGAGTAACTTGGGCGCCTACGCCTCGCCTGCGGCGCTCCCCGTCGCCGCACCTCCAGACGGCGCAACGGCGGCGCGCCGCGACCGGAAGGACATCAGCGTGACGGCGAGATAGGCGGCGAGCACGATGTAGAGCAGGGCCTTCAGGCCGAGCGCCATCGACAGGAATTCGGCGAGGCCACCGGCGACGGCACCCAGCAGATTCCAGCCGAAGGCGAGCTCCGGTCTGGCGCGCTCTGCGAAGCGCAGCGCAAAGCAGGTGGAGGCGAAGAAGACCGGGGTGCCGACCAGCGCGATCGAAGCCAGCATTCGCGCAGGTGGCTCGAGGTCGAGCAGGATGTCACTGGGCATCAGAATCACAGCCACGAGCGAGAGGACGAGACCGAGCACGCTCGCGAGCCACGGGATCGGCCGCCACGCCATGGCAATGGTGGCGATCAGCACCATCGTGAGGATCGCGGCGAACACCACCGCCGAGGTGAACCATGTCGCGCCCCAGGCCAGATTCATGGCCGTGACCGAGCGCGTCTCGAGCAGCAGGAACGCCACGCCGAACAGGAACATCTCGATATCGATGCCGCCGCGGCCGCGGAGCCCCCGGCGCATGTCGGGCGAGGCGATCAGCACCCCGACGAGCGAGATGCCGGCGAACACCGTGATCAGCATCGCGTAGAAATCGCTCACGCCGCGCTCGACCAGGTACAGGAAGGGCCAATCGTCGTCAGGCAACTCGGTGCTCTCGCGGATCTTCGCGACGCTCTCTGGATCCGGACGTCGCACGCCCTTGACCTGGAATGCGTCAAAGGCGTCCCCGCAGAAGAACATCGCGTGGCCATCGTAGGTCTTGGCCTTGACCAGCGGCGGCTTGCCGAAGATCTCCGTCAGCAGCGCGATCTGGCGGTCGCGGATGTAGTCCGCGACATGGCAGTCGAACAGCACCACGAAACCGCCGCCGGGAGCGAGGCGATCGCGGGCGAGCTCGAAGCACTCGCGCGTGTACACGAAGTTGTCGAGGCGCACATTCGACAGCGCCGACAGGCGCGTCAGGGAGTCGAGCGTCCCGAAAAGGATGATGTCGTAGCGCTCCGTCGTGCGGTTCAGGAAGGCGCGACCGTCGTCGTTGACGGCGATCACGCGCGGATCGGAGTAGGGCCTGTTCGGATGGCCCCGCCGGCCGAGCTCCTGAATCAACGGGTCGATCTCGACCGCCGTGACCTCGGCGACCCCTTCGTCGAGCATGGTGGCGACGTCATTGCCCGACCCGGCCCCGATCACCAGCCCCTTTTTCGGCACCGTGGAGAGCAGCCGGTACGGGAGGTGGTAGTCCTCGCGAATCAACTTCATCCACGCTTCGATGCGCGGATCGGGATGCGTGTCGTTCTTCGACAGAGGCAGCGCGCCCTGGTGCCACGCGCCATTGGTCTTGATCAGCAAGCCGGGGCGATCAGCGGGAACCTCGGTGGAGACCGCGTAGTACGGGCTGTAGAACTCGGCTTTCTCGGCGAACTTCAACACGGCGACCAACGCCAGCGCGCCGATGGCGTGGTAGGCCCAGCGCCTGTGCTGCGCGAACAGGAACGGCGCGAGCGCGAGCACGATGACCGTGAACCAGACCACCGGGAACGTGCGCAGGAAGCTCGCCAGCGAGAACAGGATCACGCCGAGCAGCGAACCGGCGATGTCAAAGGAGTACCCCCAGAGGGAGTTCGACTGCTCGCGGAAGCGCACGAGGCGCTCCGCCACCAGCTGCCCGAGCGGAATGAAGGTCAGCGCCGAGGCCACGAAGGCCCAGGCGATCGGAAGCTTGACGCCCTCGACGATCGGCGCGCCAGTGCCCTCGAGGTCGTCGTAGAGCAGCCAGAGGAAGTCGGTGACGGTCTCCGAAGTGAACACGACGCCGCTCAAGGCCCACGCCGTGCCCACGAGCGTCACCATGGAGGCCGGCCAGAGCCACAGCAACGAGCCCTTCCCTGCGCGCAGGCAACCGATCCCCAGCCCCAGGAAGGCGCTGATCAGGATCAGGTTGGGGAAGTAGGCGAGCACGCGCACTTGTCCCGGCAACCAGCGGATGAGTGCAAGCTCCTGCACCAGCACCGCAAAGGAGATCACAGTCAATTCGAGGCCGATGCGGAGCGTCGAGTGCTGGGGTTGCTGCAAGTGAACCGTCTTTAGATAACGAGTTGAACGGGGGGGGTCCGCATATGTTAGACGACGGCATTGTACGAGGTAATCCGCCCGAAGGAGGTCCTCTCGATCCAAGGCGGCACCGCGCTGGTGGTCGAGTTCGCGGCGGACGGCTCGACGACGACCGCTCACGCGCGACGGGCGCTGCCGCCCCAGCTGGGTGAGGGTTCCACGAACTCGGCGATTTCGTGATCGAGCCGGCGCCGCTGCTGGCGTCGGGTCGCGTACTCGACGAGCACGGCCACCCGCTCGCGGGGGCATGGGTCGAAGCGTTCGCGAGTGAAGGCTCCGCGCGCGCAGGATCCTGTGCCAGCAGCGCGGACGGATCGTTCCAGGTGCGCGGCGTCATCGCAGCCTCCCTGCTGAGGTTGAGCTCCCAGGCCCAGGGCCGCACCGGCAGTCCGCAAGTCGTCCGCGCGGGGGCGCGCGATGTCGCGATCGTGCTCGAACCTGCGGCCGAGCTCGCCGACGCCATCCTGCTCGATCGGTCGTTCCAGAACGCGCTCGTCCTCGTCCGCGCCGTGCCGAGCGCGGCCGCTTCGGATCGCAACCGCGAGGTCGAGAGCGCGCTGCGACGCGACGGCAGCTTCGCCCTCGGCGGATTGCATGCGGGCGACTACGACATGAGCGTGGTCTTCGCCGCGACGGCCCTGGCCGACGAGCGCGGCGCGGCGATCGCTGGAGGGCGAGCTTTCAGTCGGCTCTCCGGCGACGACGAGGCCGTTTGGGTCTTCGCCGATCGCGACGGCGAGCGCCTCGCGCTGTTGTGCGATGGCCGTCCGCTCGACATCGCCATCGCAGCTCCCGGATTCCAGCGCGTCGAGCTGCAGCGGGTCGATACCTCGCGGCGTGTCACCTTGCGCCGCAGCGTCCAAGTGCGTCTGCGGCTGCCGCCCGACACTGCGCTCTCCGATCCGGCGCTCGCCCTGGCAGCCGTGCTGACGCCGTGCGACGCCGGCCGTTCCTGCGGCTTCGTCGACACGATCGCAGCCGAGTTTGACGCCCATGGCGAGCTGGTGTGCGATTCGGCGTTCGTCGGCGCGCTGCGCGTCGATGTGCAACTGGTGCGTCGTGGCTCGTGGCCTGGCGCGACGACCGTGGAGAGCTCGTCCCCGCGCGTGATCTTCGTCGCCGACCACGGCGGCGAGCAGGTCTACGACATGGCGGTCGATGCGGGCAGCTTGGCGCGCGCACTCGCAGCGCTCGCGAGCAAGCAGTAGCGTTCGCTCACCTCGCGCCGAGCTCGTCGAGCTTGCTGCGCGCCGTCCGGAGCGACCTGCAAGGCCGCGCGCAGTGCGACTTTCGCCTTCTCGGTGCGCCCGGTGTCGGCGAGCGCGAACCCTAGCCACCGGGACGCTGCGGCCAACCCGGGCTCGAGGAGCAATGCGGTGCGCAGCTCGTCAACCGCGTGTTGCGGGTCGCCGCGCAGGTACAAGATGCGGCCGAGGTTGGCACGCGCGATGGCGAAGCGCGGAGCGAGGTCGACGGCGGCGCGGAACTGTTCGAGCGCGCCGTCGAGGTCGCCGGCGGCCGACAGGCTCGATCCGTAGTTGTTGCGCCGGAACGCCGCGTCGGGTTGCAACGCCACGGCGCGCGCGAAGTGCTCGCGTGCCTCGTCGTCCCGGCCGGCGCGGCGCAGGACATCGCCGAGCGCGTCGTAGGCGCGGGCGTTCGCGGACTCGACGGCGAGCACGCTGCTCCACAGGCGCTCCTCGGACGCGTAGTCGCGGTTGCGAGCGCGCGTCGCCAGCGCCAGTACGAGCGCGAGCCCGCCGGTCGCGACGCACGGCACCCAACGGCCGATGTTCTGCGCCAGCAGGCTCCCGGCCACGACCACGAGCGTGATCACTGCCGTCAGCGGCAGGTACATGCGATGTTCCGCGGCAAGCTCGCTCGCGATCGGCACGACGCTCGAAAAGGAAGAGCGAGGATCAGGAAGAACCACGCTCCCCGCGACGCCGATCGGCCGCCGGCGGGCGAGCGCGAGCAGGGTCAGCGCGAGGATCGCCATCACGACCGATCCGCACGCGAGCCAGGCGAGCCCGTGAGCAGGCTGCGACCCGTGGTCGAAGACCAGCGGATGCGGCCAGAACGCGAGGCGCAGGTAATCGATCAGGGCGCAGCTCTGCGCTTTCAAGTATGTCCACGCGTCGAGGCCGACACCGACCGAGCGCGCGTGGCCGCCGCTCCATGCGACCAGCAGTCCCACCGCTACCGAGCTGGCGAGCAGTGCGCTGTACAGGGCACCGCCGCTTCGCAACGCGCTCCGAACCGTGCGTCCGTGAAGCACCATGTCGTACGCGAGGACGACGACTGGGAGCACGGCGATCACCTCCTTGCACCCGGCGCCGAGGACTCCGGCGATCGCCGCGACCGCGACCCAGCGCCGAGCGGGTGCCTCGAGCCAGCGCTGCGCCGCGTGGAACGCGAGCAGGAAAAACAGCCCCATCAGCGACTCGCACCGCTGAACCACATAGGTCACGGCCGAGCTTGTCAACGGGTGCACGACCCACAGGAGCGCGATCGCGAGCGCAACACCGTGCGCGCGAGCCCTGAGCCGCTCCTGCATCGCCGGTGAGCGCAGCGCCGTGCTCATGACCGCGTAGAGCGCGATGCCTGCCAGCACATGGAGCGCGAGATTGGTCACGTGAAATCCGCGCGGACCGGCGCCCCAAAGCGCGTGGTCGAGCGCGAATGTGAACGCGACTACGGGCCATCCGTGCAGCCCCAAGCTGGGATTCGCCCACAGCGCGGGTCCGGGAGGCCACAGGCGTCGCACATAGGGGTTCTCGACGATGTTGGGAAAATCGTCGTGGACGAACGCGCCGTCGAAGCTCGTCGCGTACGCGAACCAACCGGCGAGGGCGATCAGCAGCGCAGCAATCGCGCGCTTGCGCGGCCGTGAACTCACTGGCGCGCCGCCTCGAGGCTTGCCAGCCGCGACCTGACCCAATCGGGTCTGAGCGCGCCGTGCGCGAGAGTGTCGCGGAACGCGCGCATCACCTTGTCGACCTCGTTCTTGCGGAGGATAGGAACTCCAAGCGGATGACTGGCGCCGGAGGCGGTCAGCGTCGACCGCGAGGTGGAGGTTCGCCGCGCGGGGCGCCGAAGCGTCAAGTGGCCGCCTGGAGGCCAGCTAGGGGCGTCGGTGGGCCGGGCTGGCGAGGCGCGCGGGGCGGGAATCGGCCTGGAGCAGAGCGCGCGGCGCGGGAGCCGTCGCGCACCCGAGCGCCCGCCGCAGAAGTGCGTAGGCTCGACGGGCGTTTGGGCGTGGGCGCATTGGCGCAGAGCGGCGCGTCGAGACAGCGTTCGAGCAGCGCGCCGTTCTCGCGCCTCGCCGGCCGCCTGATGGCCGCCTCCGGAGGCCGCCAAGAGCAGGGTGGCCTGCTCGGCAACCTGCTGCAGGGCGACAACTGACGGAGCGCGCACCGCGGGTGGCGTTCCGGCGCTGCGAGAACTTCCGCCGGGACGGGCGAGCCATCTGGATCGGATCCGTTGGCCTGCGCCGGCTGGCTCACGGCCATGCAGACGGCTTGTGCGATGGACCCGGGACGGATTAGCCTCGCTCGCCGATTCGGCGGGTGTGAGGCAAGGCAATTTCGCGCAGGCGCGGATGGGAGTCGCTCAGGACATGCTCAGCGGTGACGGTGACACGGGACGCGGCCTGGGGCCGCGCGAGCTCTTGGTCGCAGTCGTCGCGGCGATCGCGCTCGCCGCGGCGATGCTCTGGGCGCCGCTCTCCCAGCTCGGGACGCACACGCTCGGGCCCTGGGACACGGTCACCGCCTACGACGCCTACCTGGAGCCCAAGGAGCCGGTGGAGGTCGCGAACCAGGCGCTCACCGATCCGGTGCGCCAGTTCTTGCCCTGGGTCGAGCTCGCGCGGCGCGAGCTCCAGGCCGGGCGTCTACCGCTCTGGAACGCCTACAACGCCGGCGGGCAGCCGCTGCTCGCGAACTACCAGTCGGCGCTGCTCTCGCCCTTCACGCTGCCGTTCTACTTGCTGCCACTCGACCTGGCGACCGTGCTCTCAGCCTGGGCCAAGCTCGCCTGCTCGGTGTTCTTCACATTCGGCCTGCTGCGCACGCTCGGGTTCGGGCGCTGGCCCGCCGTGTTCGGCGCCGCGGCGTACACCTGCATCGCGGGGCACCTGATGCTGCTCCTGCACCCGCATTTGGGCGTGACGGCGTTGCTGCCGGCGTTGCTGTGGTGCATCGAGAGCGCCGTGCGCGCCGCGGAGCAAGGCGCGCGCAGCCTGCTGTGGCGCCGCTGCGCGGCCCTCGGCTTGCTAGCCGGCATCAGCGGACTGGCCGGACACCCCGAGATGCTGCTGATCAGCGTGGAAGTGTCCGCCGTCTATCTGTTGGCCCGAGCCGTCGCCTCGAGCGAGCGCGCCCGCCTGCTGCGAGCGCTCCCGCTGTTCGCGACGAGCGCGCTCGTCGGCGCGCTGCTCGCCGCGCCGCAGATCGTCCCGTTCGCCGAGTACCTGCGGCACAGCTTCTCGCTCGCGCGTCCGCCGAGCGTCCCGCTGCCATCGCGCATGGACCAGCTTCCCTTCGCCATGTTCCCCGCGCTCGTCGGCTCGCCGCTCTCGCCCGCTCCCGGGATCGTCATGACCCCCAATGTCAACTACCAGGAGGCCCTCTCCTACTACGCCGGCGCGCTGCCCGTGTGGCTTTCCTGCCTGGCGCTGCTCCTCGGCGCCGCGCGCACGCGCTTCGGGCTGCTCGTCGCCGGTAGCCTGCTCGGGCTCGGCATCGGCTCGAACATCGGCGGCTTCGGCGACGAGCTGGGCCGCTGGATTTCGTTCGGCCTGATCCCGTCCGGGCGCTTCTACCCCGTGCTCGCCATGGGCGGCGCGCTGGCTTCGGCGTGGGTGCTGCATCACGCGCCTGCCGCTGGGAAGCGCTGGCGCTGGGCCTCGATCGTGCTCGCCAGCGCCTCGGCGATGTGGCTCGCGTCGTACTGGGGAGCCGAACGGTATCTCGAGGCCAATGCGTCGCTCGCCTCTGTGCCCCTCGAGCAGTGGCGCGAGCTCGTGCAGCCCCACGTGTCCGAGATGTCGCTCGCCTTTGCCGTCGGCACGGCCGGCGTGCTGGTCCACGGCCTCGTCGCGTGGGCCTGGGCGCGGGCGCTCGCCGTCCTCGCGCTCACGGCGGCCCACGTCGTGACCACGGTGGGCGTGTTCGGTTCGTACGTGCCGACCGTGCCCAACGAGCTCGTGCTCCCGCACAGCGAGCGCGTCGATCAACTTCGGCAGATCGTGGGCGACGAGCGCGTCCTGTTCTTCGGGCCCAACCAAATGTGGGTCAACACCAACGCGCTCTACGGGATCTCGACGAACTCCTCGTACGACGCGCTGGACGTGAAGAACTTCTGGCACATCAACTACGAGTTCACCTGCGGCGAGGGCTACGACGGGCAGTCGCGGCACGTCGGCGCGCGCGCGCTCCAGTTGATGGGCATCCGCTACATCACCACCGGCGGGGACTGGCTGCCGATCGACACGCTGCGCTTCGGCCAGACGCCCGAGCAGTACTTCGAGCGCTTCGTGAACTGGCAAGTCCCGCGGGACGATGTTCCGACCGTGCCCGTCGATGCCGATGGCGTTCGCGACCTGCTCGTCCCGCCGGAGGCCGGGCTCTCCGGGCTCGTCGTTCACCTCTCGACGGAAGGCGCCGCATGGTCGACGCCGATGGAGATCAGCCTGCGTGAGCGGAAGTCGGGGCGCCTGGTGGCCCGACGGGAGTTCCGGCTCGCCGACCTGCCGTTCCTCAATGTGGAGCGTCGCGAGTGCGTCCTGCGCTTCGAGCCGCAGGCCGACTCCGCCCAGCGGTGCTATGTCGTCGAGCTGCGTTCGCTCGACCCCGAGCGGCCCGCCCCGCCCGTGAAGCTGTTCCCCATGACCGAGTATGGCAAGTCCGGCGCCGATGCCGAGGAGCTGGCCTCGGAGGACGACGAGCCCGAGGCTGCTCGCGTCCGGAGCGGTCGCGACGGGCAGCAGGGCTCGGCCCCGAAGGTGACCGCGATCGCGAATCGCAAGCCGCTGGTGGTCGACTGCTGCTTCGGCGAGGAGTTCACCCACCGCGGTCTGGTCGGTTACCAGCACATCTACGAGCTGCGGCGGAGCGTGGGGGAGGCCTGGGTCGTCGGTGGCATGGAGCCGTCGTCGGGCGACATTTGGCAAGAGCTTTATCGGCTCAGGGATCCCCAGTTCGACCCCTACGCGCGTGTGATGCTCGACATCAAGCGCGATCCGGTGCCGGACGTGCCGGACCTGAAGTACGACCTCGAGGAGCTCGAGCAAGGACCGCAGCTGCGCCGCTGGCGCGTGCGATCGAGCGCACCTGGGTTCCTCGTGACGGCATGGACGCACTTCCCGGGATGGCGGGGCCGGGTCGATGGCCGCGACGTGCCGGTGCACCGCGCCAACATCGCGTTCCTGGCCCTCGAGGTGCCCGCGGGCGAGCACGAGCTGGAGCTCGCCTACGAGCCGGCGTCGGTAAAGCTCGGCTTCGGGCTCGGCGCGCTCGGCCTCGCGCTGATCGTCGGCATGCTCGTGCGCGCGCGTCGCTAGAGGTGTCGTCTGCTGCCTGCGGGCTGCCGCCTGATCGCCGTCGTCAAGGCCAACGCGTCTGGGGCCACGGCATAGTCGCCTGCGCGCGCACGGCGCTGCAGCACGGCGCTTGGATCGGTGCGCGCGGGCGGTTGCGGCGGGGTGGACGGGGTCGCGCGCAGGGGATAGGGTCGCGCTGGTGGGTCCCGGGTGGTCCGGGACCAGTGCTTGAACTTCCTACGCGTGCCTACGACGCGGTGCGGGTGCACTCGCAGTTCGCCTTTGCCGATGTGGTGTTCGAGTAGGATGTCCCCTCGGACTCGGAGGTGCGGGATGCTGCTCGTCGTAACGTCCGTCGCTGCGCTCTATTGTGCGGCATGGATCGTGTTCGGGATCCGCAACGGCCGCGTGCTCGACAACCTGGCGCGGATGTCGGCCAGAGGGGACGGGAAGTTCGAGGCGATGTTGGTGTCCTACGGAGTCGGTTTCGGGATCAGCGCGACGCTCGCAGCGATCGCCGCCACTCGCGGTTTCTAGTAGCTACCTGGACGGGGGGCGGTCCGGGCACGACAGCCGACCCGGACGGGTTGAATCGCACGGGGGATCTGCATCGGATCTCGCCAGGTACCGCACCTCGTCGCCGTCGCCCCGGGCGGCACAGCGTTATCGACCATGCCTATGTCGATCGATCCAGAGGATAGGAACTCCAAGCGGATGACTGGCGCCGGAGGCGGTCGGCGTCGACCGCGAGGTGGAGGTTCGCCGCGGGGCGCCGAAGCGTCAAGTGGCCGCCTGGAGGCCAGCTAGGGGCGTCGGTGGGCCGGGCTGGCGAGGCGCGCGGGGCGGGAATCGGCCTGGAGCAGAGCGCGCGGCGCGGGAGCCGTCGCGCACCCGAGCGCCCGCCGCAGAAGTGTGTAGGCTCGACGGGCGTTTGGGCGTGGGCGCATTGGCGCAGAGCGGCGCGTCGAGACAGGAACGATGAGCTCGCGCAGGCGAGCTCGCGACGGGTCGACCGAGGCGTTGCGTCGACGGTACCCCCCAAGCGGCGAGCCGCAGAGGGCGTTACAGCGCCCGGCCAGATTCAGCGCCAGCTCCCAGAAACCACCCAATTAGGTCGCGATGTCGCCGTCGCGATAGAACCTGCGGAGCTCGACGAGCCACCACCAGCGGAGGAGGGCGATCGGCAGGAGGGCCGCGACCAGCGCCGCGATGGTGACGGAGCCGGCGAAGGCCGGCGGAAGCTCGGCGCGGAGCCACGCGATCGCCTCTCCGCCAAGGCGGATCGCTAGGATCGCTCCGCCGATCACGATGGCCATCGAGAATGCGTAGACGGCGATCTCGCGCGGATTCTGGGTCCTGGCGTGGGGCTCTGCGATCGGATCAAGCAGTCTCGGGGTCGCTCTCGCATCGAGCCATCGGAGCCGCATCCACCGGGTGATCGGCAAGAGGGCGAAGACGCCCGTTGCGACGAGCAGGAAGCGGGAGAGAACGGGCCACGGGTCGGCGTCGGCGGCCGCGCCGACGATGAGCGCCGTTGCGACGAAGCCGATGAGTACGCCGACGAACGAAGCCAGCTCCTCCGCTTGCGTCGCGAGCCAGACGACCCACGCCCGACGCGAGCGGGCGATTGGAACGAGCAGCGTGGCGCTCGCTCCCATGCGGTTCCACACCACCGTGCCGAGAATCACCGCGACGAGATTCGTGGCGATGAGTTCCTCCTGTCGCGATGCGAAGGTGGCCGTGAACCACGTGAGTGAGATGCCTGAGAGGTTCCATCCTTCGCGCTCCGCGCCCGTGATCGGATCGAAGGAATGCATCGCGGCGAGAGCGTGAAAGAGGAACCGGATGAGGAAGGTCACGATGATCGTTGCGAGCGCGAAGCGGATCGCGCGGCCGATGAGGCCGCCGCGCTGCGAGCCGAACTGCTCGTGGAGCAGGGCTCTCGTCCAATCGAGATCGCTGCGACGCGTGCCTTGGAAGCGGTCGGCCCCGTCGCGCGGCGCCCGACGCAACCTCGTCGAGCTGGAGAAGAGCTGTTCATCGATGCTTCGATCGGATTCCTCGCCGTCGCGGCCAGCGCGGCGCGCGAGTAGCGCGCCGCACGATTGCGTGGAGAGAAGGATGAGAGACGCTGCGAGCACCGCGATGAGGAAGCCGCCAACGAGCGACGTTCTTCCACCCACGGCTGTGGCGATCTCGGGCATCAGCACCATCGGGATCAGCGCGAGAAGCGTTCCGACGACTCCGCCGAGACGGGTCGCAATCTTGGTGAGGGAGTTGATGAGGCCGACCGAATAGCCGAGCGCTGCGGCAACGGCGAGAAACCAACTCGCGCCGACGATCGCTCCCTGCCATGCGGCACCGAGCCCTGCGGCAATGCCGAAGAGAAGGAAGCCGGTGACTTGGATCTCGCGTTGCAAACGCTCGCGGACCCCGGGCATGTTTCGAGCAAAGGGGCAGGCGAGAAGCTCCGATGCTGCGCTCGCGATCAGGGCGGCGATGAGTCCGGCGACGAGGAATGCGATGGAACCGGTGATGAGATGGTGGGCGCCGTCGTCCGAGGCGATGGGCCAGAGTGCATCTCGGACCCCGACGGCGAGGAAGCCGAAGCCGAGGGAGACCGACATGAGCCCAAACGCCCGGATGAGCGGCCACGGTGCGGCGTGCAGGCGAAGCGCGATCGGGAGCGTCATCGCTGGCTCCCCTTCGGCGCAGCAACGGCATCGCGTCTCGGGCGGTCGTCGCTCGGGCGCTCATCCATCCAGACCTTGAACATCTCGGCGAGCCGGAGTGGTTGCGAGTCGACGGTCACGCCATGTCGCGACTCGAACGCCTCGCGCTTCGTCTCCGCGTCCTCGACGACGAGGAGCGCGCCTCGGTCTTCGACGATAGCGCTCTTGATCCAGGGTTCCCGAAGGTTCCCCTTCAGCGCACCGTCAGGCGAGCCGTCCGGCAGGGGAAGCACGCGCCATCGTGCGTAGCGCTCCTGCAGCGCGTCGAGGGCCTCATCGCGCACCACGCGCCCTCGCTCGAGGCAGAGGATCCAATCAACGCTGCGCTCGATGTCGTCGAGTTGGTGTGAGGAAATGATGATCGCCGGCTCATCTTCGCGGAGGAGGTCGAAGAGGGTGGCGTACAGCGCTTCGCGGCTCGGCGGATCGAGTGCGGCAGCGGGCTCGTCGAGGAGAATCGCCTCGGGATGGTGGCAGGTCGCGGTGAGGATCGCGAGCTTCTGCACGGAGCCGGGGGACATCGAACCGATGCGTTGCCGAAGATCGAGTTCGAAGGCGTCAACGAGCCTGCGCTCGCGCTCGCGATCCCAGCGTTCGTAGAAGCTGCGGACAAAATCGAGATGGCTGCGCCCGGACATCCACGGCACGAAGCGATTCGCCTGGTGCACGACGCCGATCCGGGCGAGATCCGCGTCGACGAGCGCCATGCCGTCGACGCCGAAGGTCGTCGCGCGACCCGCGGTCGGCGCTGCGAGTCCCTGCAGGCAGCGCAGGAGCGTCGTCTTGCCGCTGCCGTTGCGACCGATGAGTCCGACGACGCGGCCGCGAGGCACGCTGCAGGTGACTTGGTCCAGCGCGACGCATTCGTCGAAGCGCTTCGAGAGCTGGTCGGCCGCAAAGACCATGCGGTCACGCTGCGTACGCGATTCTGTGTGGGTCATCGGTCGACTCCTCGTTCGTGGTTGTCCGCTTCCGGGGCGCGAAGCACCTTCCTGAACACCTCGAGTGCGTCCTTGGCCGGCACGCCGAGCTGGCGGGCCGCGATCGCCGCAGGCCGCAGCAGTCGCTCGAGTTCCTCATGCCGTAGTTCGCGGGTTGTCTCCGCGTCGGGACGGCTTCGAGAGCCCCGCTCGGTACCTCCGACGGCACTCCGCACTCCACCTCGCACCCCACTCCGGACAACAAGCGATAGGCCGGGCCTTCGCTCCAGCACGCCCTCCTGCTCGAGGAGGGCGTAGGCCTTGCTGACCGTCATCGGGTTCACCCCGAGCCGCTCGCCGAGGTCGCGGGTGGAGGGAATCTCCATGCCCCCAGAGAGGACGCCGGCCGCCACCTGAAACCGCACCTGATCGCAGATCTGGCGGAAAACCGGCACGCCCGAGTTGCGTTCGAGGGTGATCAGCATGGCGGGAGAGTCCTGCAGGGGCGACGGTGCATTACTGCAATGATACACTAATGCAGTGGCATGTCAAGCACGCGACGCGCGAAATTCTTGGCACAGTCCTTCCGTCGTCTCAACGGCCGCACGGCGTATCGCGACTACTCGATCTGGGCCGCTGTCTGAACAGCGTCGCACCCGTTCGTCAGCGTGTAGTGTCGCGTGGAGGATAGGAACTCCAAGCGGATGACTGGCGCCGGAGGCGGTCGGCGTCGACCGCGAGGTGGAGGTTCGCCGCGGGGCGCCGAAGCGTCAAGTGGCCGCCAGGAGGCCAGCTAGGGGCGTCGGTGGGCCGGGCTGGCGAGGCGCGCGGGGGTCCTCGAGGTCGACACGTCGATCTCGGGTGAGCCGGTGACGCGTGCTCTGGACCGCGCGATCGACATCTACGGCAAGCCGGGCACGCTTGTGATGGACAACGGTTCCGAACTCACGTCGCGGGCCATCATCGAGTGGGCGGGGAGCCGTGGGATCGAGCTTGTGTGGATCGAACCGCTCAAGCCGATCCAGAACGCGCACGCGGAGAGCTTCAACGCCCGCTTCCGCGACGAGTGAGTGAACCAGCACCACTTCACGACCCTCGACGACGCCCGGACGCTGATCGAAGACTGGCGCCAGGACTACAAACTCGTCCGTCCCCACACTTCGCTGGGAGGTCACTGCCCCGAACGATTTTTAGAACTCTGCTCGAACGCCATGGCCTCCAAGTAGAGCCTTGGCCGTCAACGCCAGCTACCCTCTCCTCGAACTTCAACCCTCCCCGGATCCGAAACAACTGCTGGCCTCAACTTAGGGGCAGGCTCGAGCATTCGGCCGATGCGAGGTGCAGCTTCAAGAGCCAGCAATCGAACGGGCTGGCCGCGGCGCGCGGCGGCGGTGTCGACGAGTGGGTTCGGCTCGTCTGTCGGACGTCGCGGGTCGGTCCGCGGCGCGGGCATCGACGTGCGCTCAACGAGCTCTGCGCAACTCGACGGTTCTGGTCGCGCCCGCCGGGCCGGTTCGAATCGGCGCCCCGCCCGTGGACACGTTCAGTTCGACGTCGGCGGGCAAGCTGCAGAACCGGAAGCGACCATCCTCATCGGTTATCACCGTGTACATCCAATGCGGAGCTTCCGGTGTTCCCCACTCGGGTAGCGCCAGAGAAATCGGTCTGCGAGCGATCGGGCCGCCACGCGCGTCCAGCACGCGCCCTTCGAGCGCCGAGCCCTCCTGCAGCAGGATCTGAGGCGTGTCGCTGGCGGGGGAGACCTTGAGCGTGCCGCTCCACAGCCAACCTGCATCGTCACGAGGCGCTTCGAGTGTCTGGGCATGGACCAGCAGCTCGTACTCGCCCTCGGCTAACAGAAGCGAGTACTCGGCGGGGCCGACGACCCTATGCGGCGGGCTCAAGTCCGCCTGCCCGTGCTGGCCGGTGCGTTTGGAACGCCAGTAGGCCTCCATGCGCGGCGGCGGTCCCGCTTGAGTCCACAGGATCTGCAGTCGCTGCTCGATGCGCCGAGTGACCACGAAGGCGAGGAGCTCTGGTTGTGTCGTCGAGCTCGACGTGGTGCGATCCCGTGGCTCCGAGATGCTGACGCTTCCATCGCTTTCCCGGAGGTCGTAGTCGCCGCCGAAGCGAGCGCTGAGATAGGTCTGGCCAGGGGGCAGCCCGGACAGGACAACGCTTTCGCCCAGCGGCACGCCGATCATCTCGGAGATGGCGCCGGGTGTGTCGCGAGAATCGAGCAGGGTGTCGAGCCCCAGCGCGACCTCGGCCCGCACGCCATCGACGAACACATCGCTGGCCGCCAGCTCCGTGCCGTCTGGCGTCGTGAGCGCCGTGCGAATGGTCAAGTCGAAACCCGGCTGGGCGCTGAGCACGCCGATCTCCCGCGTCTCGCTCGGTGCGACCTCGAAATCGATGCTCGCGAAACAGATGAGGCCGTTCTTCGGGCTCCAGTGCGCTGCGATCCTCTTGCGGCCGGGACGGACGTTGTGAAACTCAAACTGACCGTCCATCGAAGGAACCACCGAAGATTCCACCAAGACCGTCTCCAGATCCGCGCCATCGCCACTGACCTCGATCGAGCGATGAAACAGCTTGACGACACTCGGTGATCGCAGGCTCGCGCCGCGCGAATCGATCCAGCCGAAGACGCTGCTCTCCCGATATGCGACGGCCTCGACGTTCGTGGACTGACCCGCGCGCACCACCAAGGCTCCTGTGAGGTCCTCGATTGCACGACCCGTGGCCACCCACTTACCATCCTTGTAGTGGTAGGGCTTGAATTCGTTCGGAGGCGACAACTTGGCTCGACCCGGCCCTATCCAGGCGACTCGAAAGTCGGCCAGCGTCGGCAAGCCGCTCCAGTGTGCGCGACCCGCGCTGTCCGTAGTGGCGCGCCACGCATCGGCGGGCAGCGCTTCGAGCACTGTTCCCGATACGCGAACTCCACCCGCCACGACCTGTTCGGTGTCGTCCGGATCGGGCGTTAGCGGCTCGAACGGGGCGCCGACCTGACGCTGCACTCGTGCCACGTGCTGCAGGAAGCGCCTGAGCTTCGGGCTATCGACGCGCTGTGCTGTCCAGTCGCGCCAAGCGCCTTCGGCGGACTCACCGGCCAGCGGCGGGACCAAGACCACCTCTGCGCCCGCGACGGCCACCCCGGACTCGGAGCGGACTGTGACTTCGATGGTTCCGCCAGCCTCGAGCAGAAAGACCAGCTCGCCCGGCTCGACTTGTCCGACGAATTCCCTGCGCACGTGTTCTGGCGCTGTGACGATCAGATGCCAGACGCCGAGTCGTGGCAGAACGACGCAGCCGCGCGGGTCGAGGCTCAAGACATGTCCCGTGCCGCTCTCGTCCCGAGCGTCGATCGACGCGCCAGACACGGGTGTTAGCGAGTCTGCGTCCAGAACCCGCAGTTGACATGCGCCTTGGGCCGGTGCCAGATCCGGAGCGGCGGCTCGCACCGTGTCGTGCGGCGCGGCAGGCCCGGTCGCGTCCTTCGCACCAGCGAGCGAGACGGAGTCGCCGTCCGTGCTTGCGGCAAGCGGGCCCGCTCCATCCGTTGCGGCGACTTGGTAGGTTCGGCGCCACCCCCACGCAGTCAAGAGCAGTATGCATACGACGCAAGTCAGGAGCTTCGATTTCGTGTTCATGGCAGTGAGTTCGGCTCTCGTGTGAGTGTAGGGTGGTGGGCCAGACGATCAATGGCTGTGCGGGCAAGTGCCGAGCATGACCAGCGCAGCCGACGATCCACACATGCTCGCATCGACCGCGGCGACCAGATCGAAGAACGCGCTGTTGGCCCAGACCTTGATGTACGCGCGCGACTTGAACTCGATCGTGAAGAAGTTGCTGCACTTGTAGCCGAAGCGTGCGTCCTGGTCGTTGTCGTTGTATTGACCCTCGCCCAGTCCATGCGTGATGGGCACGGAAACTTCGAGACCACTGTGTCCTGCCCTGAGGCTGCCGAGCTGGCCGGCGAGCGTTTCTCCCGCTGACTTGTCGAGCACCGCGTCAATCGGTGTGTCCAGGACGTTGGACTTGATCTGCTGGTAGCCCAGAGCCGCGCCCGCGCAGTCATCGTCGATGAGGTTCGTTTTTCCCGTGATCGTGGCGTGGCCGTAGAACTCGATGTCGCCGATCTTGCACGTGTCCTGCCACCTTTCGGAGTAGATGCCCGTGGCTGCTGCCGTGCGCACCTGGGCTTCGCAACCGATGTCGAGGTCCCAGGCCAAACCGCTGCCGTTCGACGTCAAGCCAGTGGCGGTGGCGAACGCGGACGAACTCGACTGTTGTCCGATCGTGTAGCAGGTGTAGGTCGGCGGCGCGTCGGTCATCGGCGTGTAGAACGTCCCGGTCATCGTCCAGCAGGCGGTGTGGGCCGCTGCAGGCGACGCAGCCGCGACAGTACCGAGGAGAGCGAGCAGAGCGTTGGTGAGTAGCTTCATTCAAGGTGTCCGTGGTTCGAGGGGAGGATAGGAACTCCAAGCGGATGACTGGCGCCGGAGGCGGTCGGCGTCGACCGCGAGGTGGAGGTTCGCCGCGGGGCGCCGAAGCGTCAAGTGGCCGCCAGGAGGCCAGCTAGGGGCGTCGGTGGGCCGGGCTGGCGAGGCGCGCGGGGCGG
>Ga0194131_10004333_pt1 | contig 21479 bp, 22 predicted proteins | sample TA2KigO120mmetaG_FD_148631 | JGI IMG/M metagenome (GOLD analysis project Ga0194131, IMG submission 148631) | Freshwater microbial communities from Lake Tanganyika, Tanzania - TA2015053 Kigoma Offshore 120m | ecosystem: Environmental > Aquatic > Freshwater > Lake | place: Tanzania: Lake... | reverse complement strand
CGCGCGAGGCTTAAGGGGGCGTGGCGGGGGATGGACGAGACCGACGTTTCACGTGTTGTCGCCACTATCATTGCCGAACCCACCGAATGGACGCGGTCGTGGCGTATCGCGTCACTGTTGCGCTCTATCCCCAACTGGGGTGAAGTAGCGGTGTCCAAGCGACTTCGTCAACTCGGTATTGCACCAAACCTCCACGTAAACGAACTTACCTCCGGCCAGCGCCTTGCACTGGTTGAGCTTCTCGCACCACAGTTGCTCACGGGTGATGCCTCCAGAGAACATTAAACGTGACCACATCAAGGGCGTTATTGTGCGCGACGGCGCTGGCGGCGTCTGGACCCTGTGGGAAAGTTGGCGCCATTGGCGCTTTGGCCAACTAGCACCAGAACACGTGTGGCTCCGCGACTACCACCCCCGCGCCCGCGACTACGTCCCTCACTCCCGCGACCCTGACGAACGTAAACCGAGGTCGTAAGTGCCACGTGAGATATACCCGGCTGACCGCGCGTGCCTGTACTGCGGTGTGCCACTGTCGATTTACTACGACGGAGACCAGTGCTTGCACTGCAAGCACTCGCACAAGGTCCGCCCCATGAACGCGCTAATGCGCCGCGTTACGACCGCCAAGCACACTGCCCAACAGTTGTCGGGGTTGCCCAAGTTTCAGGATCCGCCCAATGGGTGACACCATTGATTTGGCGCTCGGACTTGACCCGTCCACCAAGCTCATTGGCTTTGCGTTTGTCGACCTTTCCGACGGCGCCATCCGCTGGCACGGCATCCTCAAGATCAACGAGGCCGACAGGGGGTGGCGTGACCAGCAAATCTCTGAGCAGCTGCAATTGCTAAAACACACGCTTAACGCGAAATCCGAGGCCGACGGCGTCACCTACCGGTGCCGGGTCGTTGGCATCGAGCGGATGTTCCTTGGTATAAACGCCAAAACCGCGTTGGAGCTGTCCTACGTCGCAGGCGCCGTGCACCAAGCAACACGCGCGGTGTTTCCTCAAATCGAAATCTTCCGGTTCCTACCGCCCGACTGGCGCGAGAAGTGTGGACTCGAGCGCAGCGCCTCCAAGGCCGCACTCACCGAACGCGCTGTCGAATTGGGAGCAGAACCCACAACACCACAAGACGAAATTGACTCCATCCTCATCGCCATTGCCGCCAGAGGCACACACAAATCACAGCCCTCACCCGTCAGAAAGCGAAGGCCCGCTACCGACCAAAACAAGCCAGCGTGAGATAGCACGCGCGTGGTTCGCGCGAAAAGGGCTTGATATGGACCTCGCCCTAGAGGCGGGGGTCAAATACTCACTTCCCGGGCCGCGACTGTGGTTCGAGTTCGAACACCCCGACGGCACCGTTGCCAGACGGTATATCGAGCCGTACCGCGAGGTACTTAAGGACTCCAAGGGTGCCCGCTTCTGGGAGACCGGATCCAAGGCCAAGGGCTCGTTGTGGTTTCCCACCAACCCGCACGAGACCCACGACTACGTACTGCTGCTGTGCGAGGGCGAGACCGACGCGCTTGCGGCGGTCCAGTCCCGTTGCCCGTACTCGGTTGCGTGCGTGCCGGGTGCGGGCATGGCGTCTGAAAGCCTTAATGAGTTTTGCCGTATCTACTCCTACGACGAGGTTCTGTGCGCGTTCGATAACGACGACGCAGGCAACAGGGGCGCGGAGTTGGTGCGCCAGCACCTTGACACCGGCACGTACGACCTGCAGCGCCTGCTGCCGCCGCCCGGCCACGACCTGAAGGACTGGCTGCGCGCTGGCCAGCCGCGGGTCCAAGAGGCCGACTGGCACCGGATCGCCCGGCGGATCACCGACCTCCCAACCTACACCAGCCCGGCTGCAAAACCTCAGTCGATGCGTGTCACATCGTTCAGGCGGCCCGTCTACGGTGAGAAGCCGGACCTGCTTACGGTCTGGTCGCGCATTTGCCGCCCGCTCCCGCACCGCCCGGCGCGCGTAGTGGGCCAGCGCAAGATCCACGACGCCTTCTGCCCACTGCACGACGACGGCAAGAACCCGGGCGCGTGGGTGGGCGAGGACCGATGGGGCTGCTGGGTTTGCGGTATTGAGTCAGCCGACGTGTACGAACTTGTTGCGTGGACGCGAGGTGTGGTGCCAACACACGGCACACTCCGCGGGCAGGACTTTGCCCGTGCCAAGGAGATTGCCCGTGCCATCGCAGGCGACGTATGAGCGGCGAAATCCCCGTCATTGCGCAAAGCACGGTCCAAAGCCTCGTGGTGCCCGACTCCGGCTGGATCCGCGACTACGTGGACACCTACACCGGACACGTGGAGGTACCCGCTGAAGCGTTTGCCGGAACGGCGTACACCCTGCTGTCGTCAGTCATCGGCTGGAAGTCGTACCTTCAGTGGGCCGACGCCAGCGAACCGCTAACGCTATACACCGCCCTGATCGGTGCGTCGGCCACCTCCCACAAGACCACGTCACTGTCCATTGCCGAGCGCATCGCGCGTACCGCCAACGCGCAATATTTGCACCACTGCGGTGTAAGCCTTGACGACGAGGACACTGACAACCTTGTGAAGGTTGTGACTGGCGGGCATATGTCCCAAGCCCGGCTACTGGACATCCTCGGGCCAAAGGACGCCGATGAGGCGTACCACTGGGACCGCCCCGGCGCGGTGCCGCCCTGTCACCTGCTGGTGTGGGACGAGTTAAAAGACCTGCTCGTGCAGGACAAGGGCTACAGCTTTCTCGGGGAGACCCGGCAAATGTTGCTGCGTATCTACGGCGGGTTCCAGCCCGGCTCGCAGACCCGCACGAACTACGTACGCCCCGGCCGTTGCTCGATGGCGATGATGGGCACCGTTACCCTTGCTACGTGGAGCAACCAGCTTGGCGAGGAAGCGGTGTCAAGCGGGATGATGGGCCGGTTGCTGGCGATCCCGTACGGCAAGCCGCCCCACTGGGTACCGCTGCCCTCGCCCATTGACGGGGCCCGCCGCCGTGCACTGGTGGACTGGCTCGTGGAATTAGGAAACGTTGCGTCCAACAGCTGGGGCCCCGTGGAACTCGACTCCGATGCCACCGACTACTGGGTCGCGTGGTACACGGCCCACAAAAACGAGATTGCGCGGCTGGAAACCAAGGATCCGGTGCACGCCGCGGCACAAGCCGCGCTGTTTGGCCGGTATCAGGCAACCGCGCTTAAGTTCGCGGGGGTCCAGACGGTGAGCCTCTGGAACCCCGGCGACGGAGTACCACGGGTACTCGTCACTGCGGACACGCTCAAGAGCGCGTGTGCGTATATTGACCACGCAATGCGCTTCTCAGTGCCAGTTGCGACTGAGGCACTGGAAGACCGCGAGTACCGGCACCAACGCCGTGTTACCGACTACGTAGTGGCCAACGGGCCGGTCACGTTCACCGACCTACAGCGCGCGGTCAGGACGCGTGGGATCACCGCTGACCGGTTTCGTCGGCTTGTTGAGCTTTTGCACGACGAGGGCCAGATCACCCTTGCACGCGAAACGCGCGGCAACCGTGAAGTGCTAATCGTGACGGCGGACGAGTAAGGGCGTTGGAGCAAAACATTGACCACACCCACCGCGAAGCCCTCAGGCTCGCCCTTGTTGCCCTACGCGACATATCCCGGTGGGACAGCGTCGACATAAACGATATCCGCAAATACGCCAACTACACTATTGAGCACGTGGAGCGGATGCTCCGGGAGAGCGAGTGAAGAAGCTGCACCTCGTTGTTGACCACGTGTCGCTGTTTCGCGCGCCGCTGCCGGGCGTTGAGCGACTGAGCAGCCTTGCGTCAGAGCGCTGCCAAAGCGACGTTGCAAATGCCCAATACGTGGACCACCGCGGCGACGAACGTTGGGAAAATGTTTCTGTCGACGAACTTGTAGACGATGTAAAAGAAGAACTTGCCGACGCGTTTGCGTATTTGTGCGCCATTGCGTGGCGCACTCACGACCAGCGTTGGATCGGCACCTTCCCGCAAATTGGCCTGCTATTCGAACAAATCGAGCAGCTTGCCGGAGAGGACTTTCAGGTTGAGCGAGACAATTCCTAGGGAGCGAGTGCTCCCAATGACAATGGAGCTAGTCCACGACTATTTGCAGGAGTGCTACGACCACCTGCCCCTACGCGTGCACGAACACGCCTTGGCGCTGGCGTACGCGGGCCTGCGACCCTCAAACGCCCCGGCGCGCGTTGACGCCACCAACCCCAAGGAGCGCGCTGCGTGGGTGCTCAGCGTCTGCTGGTTCCTCAAGATGATGCACCCCACCCCGTTACGTGAAGCTGGGAAGCCCCTGTACGAAATGCTTAACCAACTGGAAATGGAAGCGCCCGGGGATTGGGCGAACGTGCACAACCAAGTGGTTGAGGTGATACGCGAGCACGGGCACGACATCGAAGACCTCAAGAACCTTTGACTCCTTTGTAACATTCTGATACTTATTCCGTTGCGGGAAGGGACGGGGTCCCCGGTGCGTGGTGTCGCCGGGGGCCCCACTTAGTTCTACCCGAAAACCCTCGGGTGGAAATCACCACAACACACAGGAGGTAACTCCGAGTGAAACGGCACTTCGCCGGACTGGCGATCCTAGCTGTTGGGCTGCTTGGTTTCTGCGGTGTTTCAACCGTTCAGGCCAAACCCTGTCAGTACCACTCCGGTGCGAGCAAGCGCGCCTGCCTCAAGCACCGTGCCCTTGACCCGTATCCCACAAAGCCGACGTGGCAGGACTTCAAGGCCCGCACTACTAACTACGAGTACAACACGCTACGTCATATTGCGATGTGCGAAATGGGCGGCAGCGGCAAAGGAGAGCCGTGGGACGTCCGATGGGGCGTCCTGTACAGCACATACAGTTCCGCTTTTGGAATCTGGAACGGCAACTTTGCCTACACCCGACAGGCCACCGGCTATAGCTGGCCTACCCCCAACAAGGCAGAAGAGGCATTTCACGCCCTATCACTGGCGAAGCGCTACGGCTTCTCCGCTTGGGGGTGTTTCTAGCCAGCAGTACTGCGCAGCGGACGGTCGCCGTGCGGGTCTATCGGACATGGGGACTCGCTCTGAGTAAATAACTTCCGAGCACGCCGAGGCCTGCTCCCTTTCTTAGGTCAAGCGGCGGCAAACTGGGGGAGTGGGGCCTTGTGCCCTGCTCCCCCTTTTTTTGAACCAATGGCGCGAAGCGGGGCGGTTAGTCGCCGCTGCTGACCAGCTTTGGTGCCTTGGGGGGTTCCAGTGGGAGCGCGCCACCGGCCGCGTGGTCCGGGAGCATAATCACCAACGGCACCCGTTCCCCGGTCTGCTCGATCTGCTGCTTGGGCCTACCGGCCCATTGCTCCAGAACGTCCTTGGCAACCCGGTACCGAAGCTCGGGGTCGTAGTCAGCAATCCCCAGCATTTCCATTTCCTCGGGGGTGGGTTCCGGTAGCAAGGTGCCCTTGAGAATAGCGTCTACCACCTCAAAGGCGTCGCCCACGCGCTTCTCAAACTTCTCGGTTGACTGCTCGCTTACTTTTTCACCTCAGGAGGCCTTGTTGTTCCCGGGAAGCCCTTGTAATTGCGAAACTTCGTCGGGTCCTTTGTCGGAGGACCACCGAGAATGTTTGCAACGTCGTACGCGGTAGCAATCGCACCAACGACTGGTAGCGCACGAAGTGCCGCGCGTCCAACTCCTGCTGACGTACGTAAAGCCCTTACCAACTTGGTTTTGGTCGGGTCAACGCCACCTCGCCGAATTGTCGCAAGCTGACGATGCCGTTCGTAGTCCAGATTGTACGGCATCGTCCTTGGGCCGCTGCTGCCGTTCGGAAACACGACCCTACCGCTCCATCCCGGCGGCCTTTTGTCGGGTCCTTTCGGCGTTTGCGGCTTACCGAACGGGTCGGGATCCACAACTTTGGCGGAACTTCTTTCCGGCAGCCACTGTTCTTTCTCCCTTTTTCTCCACTTCTCGCGTGCCCTTCTAACGCGTTCTTCGTCTCGTTCTTGGCGTTCGAAGTCTTTTGCGCGTTGTAAGGCCTTTTCCCGGAGGCGTTCGCGATAATCCTCAAACCGCTCCTTGCGCGCTTCTGGCGACTCTGTCGCCGGGCGATCCCTTTTTGTCCGCATTGCACGCTCAACGCGTTCCCTTCTAACGCGTTCTTGGCGTTCGATTTCAACCTGCTCGTACAGCTCGTCCTCTAAGTCTTTTGCGCGTTGTAAGGCCTTAAGCGCCTTTTGGCGTTTAGCTTCTGACCTCCGGTATTCCGAGTTTAGAACTGCGCGAGCAACCAGTTTTCCCGGAACGTAGGGAGGAACCGGGACTTCACGCCCGCTCTTTTCGCGCTCCGCGTAACGCGCAAGAGGGTTCTCAGTCTTCATTACTCAGGATCCACTAGTTTGTCTTCTTTGCGCGGTTTACTTTAGGAGCCTTTGCCGTTCCCGGGAACTCCTTTTTCACACGCGCCACCAAATCCGCGCGGCTTGACCGCGCTCCCGTCGGCTGCGGCTTAGCTCGCTTACTCTTCTCCAGATACTTTGCCGGTACCGGGGGGAGGCCCTTGTAGCCCATCTGGCGAGCGCGGATAAAGGAGCGTGGCACGTTTTTCCCCGGGGGGCCACCAAGAGCGTTTGCAACCTCCCACCCGGTAGCAATCGCACCAATGGGGCCGAGAGCGCGAGCTGCCCCGCGGCCAGCGATACCGAGAACGCGCAGGGCACCCGATCCTTTGCTGGGTCTCCCCGCGCTCCTTAAGGGCCCCGGGGTGTCAACAGGTCCGCGGACCGTGCGCGGTGTGTCGCTGCCCTTCGGCGGCCGTGGCGTTTTCTCAACGCGTCCAGCTTCAATGTGCTCTTTGAACCGCGGGTTCTTGCGGATTTGCTCAATGAAGTCGGAGATCGGTCGAAGGTCCTTATTTACTCTTGGGGGACGGTTGGCCGGGGCAGTGCGCGCCCACCACGCCGTAGCCACGCCCCTCGTCGGCTGCGGCTTAGGCGGGCTAGTCGTAATAATCCGATCGGCCCGCCGATATAGGGCGTTCTTCTTTTTCGGCTTTGGGTACCCGGCGCGCCCGTACCCCGGCCATTGGAACCGCGCGTTCTTGCGGATTTGCTCCTTTTTGCTTGGGGGCTGTGGCATTACTCAGGCTCCACTTGCGGGTCGCGGCTTGCCACCCACACCTGAAACGCACGACTGATCGTCACCGCTACGGCAGATACCGCGGCAGTGACAAGGGCGGCAACACTCGTTTCGCCGTTCGCCACCGCTTCCACCACCGCGTCCACCGCCGAGCCGACAAATAGCACCCCCAGCATCACCGTGGAGGGACCCACGGGAACTTTGTAGAATTTCACTTGTTCCTCCCAAGGTTCTTGAGAATTTTCTTGGCGCTGTTCACGCCAAACCCAGCCTTGCGCAGTCGGTCGTACACCGAGAGCTTCTTCTTTTTCGGCTTTGGGTACGTCGGCTGCGGCTTAGGCGGGCTAGTCGTAATAATCCGATATAGGGCGTTGCCCGGGCAACTCGTGGAAAACCCGTCACGGTGGCCCTTGTAGCCGCCTGCCTTCAGATACGCCCGCAGCCAGCCCAACGTCTCAATCGCAGCAGGCGTCGGCGCGTGGTCGTCATACGACCCGGCAAACGACACCGACGGCTCACTGTTGTGGCCGGGGCAGTGCGCGCCCACCACGCCGTAGCCACGCCCCTCGTAAATACGCCCGCTGGGCATAATCACGTAGTGGTAGCCAATGTCGTTCCAGCCGCGGGTGTTCTGGTGGAAGTTCTGGATCCCGCGCATCACAGCGCCCTCGCTCTCAGACGAGGCCCCCGACGCAGGCTCAGTCCCCTCGGTGTGGTGAACCCACAACGTCCCACCGCTACGCCACCTAGCAGGCGACGGGGTTGACTTTGGAGGCCTTGCCGCCCACTGGCGGCGGGTGATAATCCGACTCAACTGAATCTCCTAGTTGCCGTTGAGAAGTACAAGCACAATTGTAGGTATTGAACCGGCTACAAACGCGCTCAGCAGCCGAATCCACTCTGCTCGCAGCAGAGTGTTGTTTGTTTTGTCGCTGCTCGTTTGCTTCTCCAGCACGCTTGCCAGCCGGTCGAGCCTGCCGTACAACTGCTCAAACTGCTTTTCAATGCGTGCGAGATCACGCTCGTACACGCGCCAGTCAACGTACTCACTCGTCGGTATCGTGCTTGCCACTTGTTTACCCGGGTCTACGGATTGCGATATACGACGGTCGCAATCCCGCGATTTGCACACGCCCGCCCGTCTGCGGGGCCTCAATTACCTGCCCGTTGCCTATGTACAGCTGCACGTGGCCGGGGTGGGGAAACAGCAGGTCACCCGGCTGGGCGTTCTTGATACCCGCAACCGGACGGCCCGCCCCGATCTGCTGGTGGGTCGTCCTTGGCAGGTTCACGCCAGCCCTTGCCCACGCGTACTGCACGAGCGAGGAACAGTCGAACCCCACGGTGTTGGCACCCCGCTGGGTTCCGCGGCTGGGTCCAGACGTTGACCCGCCTCCCCACGCGTACGGGGTGCCAATCCACCGCTGCGCCGAGCCAATCGCCGTGTTGGCGCCACGGGCGGGCCCAAGGCCCAGCGCTTGGTCCGTAGGTACCGCGCCGCTTCCAACCTGCCGCACTGTCTCGGTAGCCGCTGCCTGACCCTGCGCGAGGTTCTTAAGCAGGGCGTCCTTGATTGCGGTGAACTGGCTGTCGCCGCGCTGGAACGTTCCCGCGCTTACTGCTGCCCGCGACCGTGCTGAGTACGCGGTAATCGCCTTGATTACTGCTGGCGAGAGCATGGCCCCCACCCGCTGGAAGTTCCCCGCAACGGTTGAATAAGCGCCCGGAAGCTCGCCCTGAACAGCCCCCACTGGGTTGGTTCCGGGGTCAGGTGTAGCGCGCCCGCGGCCCTTCACAAACGCGTTGGGGTTCCCGCCCTGCTCTTGGTAGAAACGGCGCACCGCTGCGGGCCACCCGCTGTTGCCTCCGCGGTCGTTAGCGGCCCCCGGCTGGGCCCACGTAGCGCCGATCCTGTCAATCGTGTCGCTGCCTTGGTACAGCGCGCCGCGGCCAGTACGCGAGAGGTCGCGCCCCATAAGCTCCAGAACCTGACGCGGGCCTGAGTACCGGCGTGCGGAGTTGTACCCGAACGGGTTTGCCAGACCGGAACCGGTCTTGCCGAAGTTGGTCTCAATCCCGCTAACGGCCACAAGGAACCGAGGGTCAATCCCGTACTTGTTGCCGATTTGCACAAAGTCGTTGGCGTACTGCGAAAGGGGCGATCCCTTACGCTGCAGATAGCTGGCGATCCGTTGCGAGAGCAGCTGCTCAGGCACTGTCCCTCCTCGCCTGCTCGCGCCCTATGAGCTTGCTGGTGCTGCGCTGGGCCCTCTTGAACTCGCGCCTTCTGCGCGCGTCCGCCCCGCGCTCCTGCGTCTTGTCGTACTTGTACAGCGGGAAGCCAAGGAAGCCGAGCGGAACGCCCACCCCCGGGGCCGTGATCTTCTCGCGCCCACTCGGCGACTTTGCGGGCGGTTGATACAGCTGCTCGCTCCCGCGGTAGCCAAGTTTGTCCAAAACCAAGTCCAGAGTAGAAGCGGTGTCGTACGCAGTACGGCCCGCGCTGAGAACATCCCGGATCTGGGTAGTGAGCGGCAGCACCTGAAACACGGCCTCCAGCGGGTTGCCCTTTCTCGAGCGGCTTTCGATCTGGCCGGTAATTGTGTTGTAGCTCTGGGGCTCCTTGCCAAACGGAGTTGCTGTGCCTCCGTATCCGGGGGGGGCGGTAAACGCGCGGTCGCCGAAGGTCTTCTTGCCGGTAATAAGACCGGTAACGACTTGGAGCGGGGGAGACAGCTGACCGCCCACCGAGGCGATCATTTCCAGACCGACTTGGTCCCACCCGCCACCCTTGATCCCCAGCGGAAGCAACGGCTCAATCACCGACTGGAACGGGTTGAGGCCCGAAGTGCGCAGGGCGATTCTGTCGGTGAGCTCAAGACGTCCCTGATCCCACCACGGAAGGTAGCTTCGGTCACCGGCAAGCTCGTTGCCAATCTTACCGGCCATTGCCAGCAACTCGGCACGAATGGGGCTGCGAAACGGGAGCCCAAACAACCACGTGTTGATGACCTTAAGCCACGAGTAGAAGGGCAGTGCGCGCCGCACCACCTCGCGCTCAAAGCGCCCGAGGTTGCGGTAGTCGCCCATCCACCGCTCCATCTCCCGGATCGCCTCAGTCTTGATGTAGTCGGGCGCGCTGGCAATGGCCTCCAACATATCGGCGTCGTTTGCAGCCCGGCGGCTCTTGCGACCCTTCAATGAGGCGGCCAGCAGCCCCTCCTGCTTGAGGAGCTTGCGCACGGCGTGAACGTACGCCCCCTTTCTGATTGCGCCCTCCAACATACCGTTGAGTTCATACCCGCGCTGGGACACGCTCCAGAACCACTTACTGGCTCGGGTCTTGCCCCGGGGCGCTGTCGCGCCGGGAAGCGTGGCCTCGTCGTAGAACTGTGACGAGAACGCGTCACCGGTTACACGCGAAGAAATCTCCCCGTCACCGATTTGCCTTGCAAGGCGGATCGAGTACAGGTCAAACCCGGTGTAGGTGCCGTAAAAGATGGTGTTACCCACACCGTTGTTGATGTACCAGCGCGGGGCAAACGTGAGGACTCCCGCACGCCACATCTGCAGCAGGCTGTCGTAGCCCTTCCAGAAATTTGACGGGTTAGACCACGCGTACTTCATCCGCTCACCAAACGCGCGCGGGAAGACGTACACGGCAACGTCGTCGCTGAGGCTCTCGATCTCACGCACCATCAGGCTCCCGTCGATTCCGTCATCGCCGGGGTTCCACCCCCTCAGCCACGCCTCCGCCTTGTTGAACGACTCAACGGGAATTGCCACCCACTTCTTCTTGTCCAGCGAGCGCGCTGTGCGCCCGGTGTACACAATCGGCTCGCGCACCTTCTGGGGCTTGCCGGTAAAGAGGTTTCGGATGACCTTTTCCTCAGAAGCGGCAAACTGAAGCGTGGTGGCAAGAAACTCCCTGTTGCCAAGAACGCGCAGCAAATTGGAGCTGGTGGAAATAAGCTCGCTGGGGTCAAGGGAGTAACCGAGTCGCTTGGCAAGCGTACCTCTAGTGCGTTGGATTCCGCGCTCCGGTGACACAGGTGACGTAGTTGCCCGCCCGGTTTTGTCGCCAAGCGGGTTTTGTCCACCAAAACTCGAGACGTTGCGGTGCTGCAGGTACGCGCCCGGCAGTATCTCCACCTTGGAAAGAAGCTTGGGCGAGTCCCACAGCTCGCCCAGCAGGGGGTCGACCCTAAGGCGCCTGCTGAGGGCCTCAAGGTTGACGTACCCGTCCTTGTCCAGCGGAAGCTTGCCGCGGAACAGCTCGTCCATCCCCTCGGCAATAGCCTTCTCGGTGAACCCCCCTCTTCTTAGCTCTTGCGCAGCCTTGGAGATGTCCACAAGCCCGGCTTCGATAAGCCTGCGGACCACTAGTTTGGCGGGCGCAACCTCCCTGCGCTTCTCGCCAAACTCCAGCAGCTCCACAACGGCCTCGCGCGACGCGGGGCTAAGCGAGCTGTTCTCCAGCGCGCGAGCAAACTCCGGAGAGATAACGCCGCGAAGGCGCTCAACCGACTGTGCGCCAGCGCGTGCTGGGCGCCTCGGCTCGGGCAGGTCGAATCTTGCCGACTGGTCACCAGCTTCGGGTTCGCGCCGCCCCCCCCACTCGCGCCTTTCCACAACCCCGAACGTGCGACCGTCTGGCACCGACACCGACCCGGTCTCCAGCTTCTCGGGAAGGCGGTCTACGCGCCCGCCGTAGTCCTGACGGTTGAACCACGCCTTGGCAGGTATCTGGGCGCGCTCCAACACGTCGCCCTTGCGTCGGTTGGAGCCAAGGACCTCGGGAACTGCGCCGTCAGGAGACCGAACCCACTGAGTCCGGTTGCCGTTCTCGTCAACCACGCGGTACGCGGTGACAATGTCTTGCTCGCGCAGCGGCTTCTCGCGCCGCTCTCCCGACAGGATAGCCGTGATTTCGCGCCGGGCGCTGTCGCGCTCGTCGGCGTTGGGAAGCCTCCCCTTGGGGTGCTCTTTGTCGGCGAACGGCGAAGTGCGAATGAGCCCTTCCTCAACGGCGTGCAGAAACCTAAGGCGGTCCTTGTCGCTCGTAAGACCGCGAACCGTGCGCGCATACTGGGTCTCGGCCAAGAAGTTGTAGGCGAGCTGCCCCGTGACTCGCCCGCCACGGCGTGTTTCCCGCACCACGTCGCCGAGCTTCTCAAGCTCACTTGCAACCCGCGACTCGTCCTCAAACACCTCGCCGCGGCGGACCATCGGAATAAACACCTCAGGCACCATTGCTCGCCACGCGGCAGTTCGCGGCCCGCCGTAGTCAAACGGGCGCGCGCCGCCAACGAGGAGCCGCTGGCTAAGCGTCCGGCGCTCCTCGCGGATTGCGCGCTGGTCGATCTCGTCGAGGTCGTACAGGTCGTACCGCTCAAGGTTGCGGGCGTAGGTGCGCCCGGTCTCCACAACCCTCCTGACGGCTTTCACCTTGGGCGAGTCGCCCCTAAGCGTCAGTAACTCGTCGGGGATCTCCTGCAAATACCGGACCTGCTGCTCGGCGTCCTCAAGCGACCTTGGGTCAATTTCGGGGTCGTGCTTCCTCAGGCGCTCAAGCTCAGCTGTCGCAGTGCGCACCGCGTTCTCGCGCGCTTGCTCCGGCGTAAGGTCAAACCGGTCGCCGAGGACACCTTCGATGTGCAGGAACGCTGCGACCTTTGCAAGTGGGTCTTTGCGCACCTCCCTGTCCTTAAGCGCCGCCTCATACGGCCCAATCCCGGCTGCTTGAGCTCGCTGTTTTGCGCGGTCGCGCACTCCACGGTCAATCTCGTTGATAACGCGAGCAGCCATCCGCTGCCGTGAAAGACGCTGCGGGACGCTGCGGGTCAGCTTGTTAGCAACGGGTGACTCCACAATACGGTCAATCCCGGCAATCACGGGCTTCTGGATCTGGCGAGCAAGCCACGTACGGGCGAGGTTCCGCTGTGGGACGCTTACCGTTCCCTCTGGCCCAACAAGTTTCTCGGCCAGAAGACCGCGACTCTCCGCAAGCTGCTCAAGCGACGGCATCACGATTGCTGACTCAACCAGTTTGTTGGGTCGCTGGCGAGCAGCAAGCTTGGTGCTGCTGGCTATTGGCGTGTAGCGCGCAACCTGCCTGCTGCCCTTGGCGTAGTTGGCGGCAAGTCGCGCGTCGCCAATGTCGTCCAGCACCGCTGCCATATTCACGTCAGGAAGCACGAGCGACATATCAACCCGTGCACCACCGGACTTGCGCGCCTGCCGCACAACGCGTGGGTGTGTCTTGACCCGCGGGTCGTCGGCGACCTTGATGATCTTCTTGCGGCCAGCCTTAGCCGCAAGCGACGCGCCCTTAACCGCGGCGGCGCCACCGCCAGACGCCAGTGCAGCAACGTCCAGCCCCATAAACGCGGCGTCCTCGTACAGCGGCTTGAAGTCACCAGTAAAGACTCGGCCCCAGTTGGAACCGCTTTGCTTGATCGACCCCCACGTAGCGTCGGCAAGGCGCTGCGCGTTGGCGTTAAACGAGCGGCGGGCAAGATCGCCACCGGTGCCCGGAATCAGTCCAATCGTTCCGCCGTAGGTACCCTGCGCAATCGTCTTGCCAACGTCGTACAGGCCGGGGAAGAAGCCAATGGCAACGTCCTTGACGTCGCCCGCAACGTTCCCAAGGAAGCCCAGCAACGACATATCGTCGTCTTCTTGCTCCCCGGGGGACTTGCGCCTGAACGCCGGGCCAGCGTACGAGGCGTCAATGTCGTCCCTGAGCAGCGGCGTACGGGGATCTCCGTAGCGGGCCGACAGCGCCGCGTCCCACGCAGACGTTGTACGCGGTGCTCCAGCGGTTGGGATAAGCACCGGGCGGGCATTAGCAGCTCTTGCGGGGCCACGACCACCGGTAACAGGGCGTCGCGCTTTGACGCGCGGACGCGCGCCGGGGCGCACCACGGGTTCCGGGCCGTAGCGAGTGTCAATTGCCGCCTTCCAACTATCGGGGGCTACGGGCAACTACAGGCCCCGAGAAGCGCGCCGGAGAATGTTGCCCGCTTGACGTCGCCCGCCCAGCGCTGCCTCAGCGAACTTTATGGCTTCCCCCTTCCCCATACCCAGCTGGTTCGTCGCAATAATTAGCCACTGACGAGCTGTTGCGATCTTTTCCTTCACTGTCCCGTCGGTGAACTTGTCAATCCCGGGCGGAACCGCTCCCGCGGCGCCGTACGACTGGGTTCCGTACTGGTCGACGCCCGGCTTGCCCTGCAGGAACGCCTGCCACTGCTTGACGTAGAACTCCCGCAGTTTGCCCTTGCCCTTTGCTTCCGCCTGCTGGCGGGCTGCGCTGATTCGTTCAGCGTTCATTCTCCACGCGTTGACGCGGTTTGCCGCGGCGATCTGCTGGCGGGTGGTGTTGGTCTGGGTGGTGTTCAGGACCGAGGTCTCGTTGTCCTGATCGGTGGTGTACAAACCGGTCAGCGCGGCAATAACTGCCCGGCTGTTCTGCCCCTGCACCCCGGCCAGCGCGCCGATCAGGTTCTGCTGAGCCGCGTAGGTACGGGCGTCAGCACCGATTTGGGCAATGTCCTTCTTGCCCTCAATATCCAGCACCGCCTCAGTCAGCGCGGTTTCGTACTTGGCCTTCTTCTCGTTGTACAGCGCGGGGATCTGCGACATGTAGTAGTCGTAGTTCTTAAGCTGCGCAGTAATTGTGTCAAGTCGGTTCAGGTTTGTGGTGTTTCCGTACAGGTTCGCAAGCGACTGCGCTGCCCGTGCCTGCTCAGACTGAGCAACCGTCTGTGCGTTGCTCAGGGACTGGCTGGGGTCTGTAACCACACCGCCAGCCCCCGCGCCGCTTGCGGACCCAACCGTCGGCGCGTTCCCCCCAACAGCGGGAGGAGCGAGTTGACGCAGGCGGTCCTGATACGCACGGTTAGAGGCCTCTCGCGCGGTGTAAATATCTTGGAGAGACCGTTCAAGGAGCGGGCGAACGTCCCCGGCAAACGACTGGTGTAACCCTGCTGCCGCGTCCTGCCTGCGGTTGTAGGCGTCAACGTACTTCTTAATCCCAAGAGGGTCGTCGTCAGTCGGAGTTGACCCCACGGTAGGGGCCTTGGGCGGGGTGACCACCCAGCGCCTTGACGTCTTCTTCTTCTTGCCCGTGCCCGTGGTCACGTTCTTCTGAGTGACCGTGTAACCCTCGCCGTACGCGGCCTTCAGCTTGTCGGGGTCCGGGTTGAACCGGTAGGTGTAGTCAGCCATTTAGTTACCTACTATCGCTTCTTAGCCATAATGACGAAGTGGCCCTTGCCACCGGGCTTCCCGACCGACAGGTCGTAAAGCGCTGGCGAGTAGCGGTGCTTTATCCTCAACTTCTCCATCGCGCGCAGTGCCTCCGCCCTCGTCTTGTAGTGTCCTCCGATCCTCCCGAGGGTTGGCGGGTGGAAGGTCTTGCTGGCGGTGGTGCCACCACCAGCAGCAGCGTCGTCCGGTGCTGTGGGCGACGGCTCAACCGAAGGCGGCCTCTCCGGGTTCTCCTTGAGGTAGTCCACCTCACTCCCGTACAGGGTCTCCAGCTGGTCGTAAAGGCCGCCTTCCTCGAGGGCCTGATCGTCGTTGAGTTTGCCCATATCGCCCGCGTACTGGGTAATAACCTGCGCGGCTTCACGTGACAGGCGACCGAGTGCCGCTCCCACGTTCCTGTCACGAAACGACGAGAACATCATCCCGCGCGCGTTTGCTGCGTAGTCGGCCTCCTTGATCGCCGCAGTCTCGCGCTCCCCAATGCGCTTGTCCTCGCGGAATATCGCGTCGGTCTCGACCAAGGGGGTGTTGGGGTCGTCGCCAGTCTTGTAGTTGCCGAGACCGGTCAGCCCAAGCTTGGCGCTAGCCTTGCGCGCGTCGCGCAGCTTTTCGTACTTGCCCGGTATGGCGTTAACTAGACGAATAGCTTGGTCAACTTTCGCCTGAGTATCGGCGCGCAGACCACGCTTCCTCACCGACTCCGGAATCTCGTAAATACGCCCGCTGGGCATAACGATTTTATCGTTGTAAATGGGCATTTTAGGTCCTGATTATGTAGTTGACGACAAGAAACGCCGGGGTGTCAACAGGGCTTGAGGTGTCCGTGAGCGCGTTCAGCGGATTGACCGTGACCGGCGGTGTGCCGGGACCGGAGGTAGTCCCGGAAAACGAATGGATGTGCTGCTGCCCCAGCATGTTGGTTCCCTCGACCCATCCTACGTTTCCGGTATTACCGTGATCCTGCATGATACGAGTGTTGCCACCAATGTTGTTCCCGGTGTTCCCGGAGAAGGTGTGTGTGTGCCCAGTGTCGTACACGGTGTGTTGGTGCTTCGGCCTGCGGTCGCTAACCGACTTGCTCTCGCTGTTCCCCAGCGTGCTCACGTCGGAGTGTAAGCCGATCCCCACCGGCATACGCCCGCGCAGGTCTGGCACTTGGAACTTGAGGGTGTCTACCGGTGTTCCGTACTTATCAGCAATTACCGCGTACAGAGCGGAGTAAGCGTCTTTGTAAACTTCTTGCCCGTTGCACAACAGCCAGCCTTCCGGCGCGGTTTCCACCGAGAACGGCAAGATCGCTCCGGTCGGCACCGTCTTGGCCGCGGTGGTCGAAGCACTCAGAAGGTCCGCGTGCTGGGTGCGCAAAATTGCCCGGAATAGGTCCGAGCGCACAAACGCCTCAATCGACGTCGAGTCACTAGTGGGCGCGTTAGTGCTCGCAGTAGGCGTGTTAGTGCTCACGTGCGCCTCCGAGCGTCACGGAAGTTAAGAACAGCCTGCTCGATCTGAACGCGCTTTGCGGTGCTGGCGGTGGTGCCGGTCTTAAGCCGCAGCTGGTGGGTGCGGCCGGAGCGGACAACCCGGAACCGGTTACGATTCACGCCGTCGGTCGTGTCAGAGTTGACCGTGCCAACCACTACCGGGGTCTCACCTGACACAGGGGGCCTCAGACCCTCCGTTTCGGAGACTGAGACGTTAAGCGTCGTAGAACCCGGGTCGCCGGTGTCGTACACGTTTGACACCACCGACAGGTCCACCAGTCGCACGTCGCCGTCGGTACCGGCTGCGTCTGCAAGCCCAAGCGAGGTCCACGCCTCAAGCTGGGGGTACGTTCCGTTGCCGTCGGCGGGGTCCGCCTGCGAGCGCGTCTGGGCCGCGCGGTCGGTGCACTTAACGTCGGTAATCGCAGGCGTGAGGTCGGCGATTTTACCGGTGCCTTCCCCGACAAACAGCAGCGCCTCGGTCTCACTGGGGACCCTCGCCGAGCAAAACGCGCGGGCGTTGACGTTGCTAAAGCGCGACACCCATTCGCCCGCGCCAATGTCAAACACCAACACGCGCTCGGTGGGATTTGACGCGTCGGCCCCGTTTTTGGCTCCGCCGGTTGCGGCTAAGGCGAGCCCGCCAACGCTGACAACAAGGTGGCCACCGGTAACCCCAAGGGCGCAATACGAGGTTCCCTGCACCCAGCCCTTCATCAGCGCCTGCCACTCGCGCTCGATCTTGTTGTCTACAAGCGACTGCACCCTGCCGTTGGCAAAAGTGAACACGCCCTCCTCGCCAGCCCAGAATGGCGTGTTCTCGACGGTGATCGCCGCGGTGCGGTCAATACAGCCTGCGCCTGCGCGGACCAGCGACTGCTCAAACGTCGGGTAGGTGCCGTAGATCCCGTGCACCGCTGCGCGCTTAAGCACCAGCAGCGGACCGCCGCTGCTGAGGATTGCCACCACGGGGTCGCCGTCGTACGACGTCGGAACGTCAATAAAGTCCAGCAGCCAGCTGTCGGGCGACGACTTTTGCAGCGACGTAGAAACGTCGTACGGGTACGCCTCGCCCGGAGGAAGGGCCGGGTTCCAGTTCGGCGGAGACACGTAAACGCGGTTAGGGTGGTACGCGACACCGGTACCCCACAGCGAGCCCTTGTGAACGCACGCGTCGGTCCACGTCGGCGACGACAAAATCTGATACGCGGCCTTAGTAGTGGTGGTTGCAGAGCTGGGTGTTCCGCTTGCAACGCCGATTTCGCCGCCACCTCCGCCCGTGGAAAACACGATAGAAGTTGACGCCAGCGTAAGCCTCACCGTGCTGTCAATCGAGGAAATGCTCCGCACCTTCCAGACGGTTCCGTCGTAGTACACCAACGCGGCGCGCCCGCTGAGTGGCATAAGCGAGCTAGACCAGTTGGTCCCATACCCGTCACTTACTGCCGTTTCCCCGGAGGGGTTGGTCTGCGTAGTGCGAGTAACAGTGCACGTCCCGTCGTTGTAAATCATCACTCCGGGCCAACTACCGGCGGTTGCTGCGGGGTTGTAGATCTTCCCGCTTGCGTAAGAGGCACTGGCGTTCAAGTGTGTGATGTTTTCAATCGTTGCGTTGGTAGTGCTGGCGCCGGACTGAATACGCGCAAACGTCGCAACCCGATCACCCGTGGTTCCGCCAAGCACAATCGGCATATAGCTTCCCGCCACGGGGGGGGAGCTAAACGCAGAAGACGACGTAACGGTTGCCTCGTTTTGCGTGTACGAAAGCGTGCCAGAACTCACGGAGAAACCCGCGTCCCCAAGCCCCGAATAACGAAGGATTGGGGTCTTCCCATCCCCGTAGCAAAGGATTACCTCGTCGCGGTACACGCACCGGGGTATCGGTGATTGAGCGATTGCGGGTGCGCCAAGGTCCGTCGAAGTCCCGCTACCAGTGTGAAGCCACACGGTTCCGTCTGACAGCGAGCCAATAGTGCGCTTGGCGTTGGCGCGAGTGAACTGCGACCGCAGGACGCCGACCGGGGTGCCGGTCAAAGGCGACCCGTACGCGCTCTCGTAAGTCCACCCACGGCGCTGCTCAAGCGCACCGCGGTACATAACCGCGTCGTTGACGTACGCCAGCGCCTCGCCCTTGAGAAAGGTATCGGGGACGTCAGTTACAAGTCCGCCGGAGCCCGGTCGAAAAACGACCTTGCTCCTCATTAGAAATACCAGTCCTGCGCGTACGAACCGGGGAGGTCCGCCGAGAAACGGGGAGCTTGCAACCGCAGCTCCGGGAACTTGGCAGCCGCGCGTGACTCACGCAGCAGCTTGAGCGCGCTCTGGCCACGGGCCTCCAGCATCTGGCCCTTCTGCACCGCGTTGGCGTCGCTGCTCTGGTACAGCACGCGCGCGGCTGCAAGCGGCACCAGCACCTCGTTGACCCACTGCCCCGGTATCACTGGTACGTCACTGTCGGCGCTCATATTGCTTACGCCCATCACGTAGTAAAGCCCAAGCTTGTAGGCCTCGGCGGGCGCAGGCCAGAACCGGATCTTGTCGTCCCAAATTGAGAACGCGGCCGGGACGTCGTTGGTCTCGCCGTCCTGTGTGGACTTGGTCAGCGACTCAAGGTCTGCCCAGCTCATCGGCTCCAGCGGTGAGCTGTTGGAGATCGAGTCGTTGACGACCTTGAGGATCTGGCGGATACCCGGCACCCCAAGCGCGCTTGCCAGCTGGGAAATGTTGTACGTGCCCTGCCCGGACTGCAGTTGGATCTGCCCTTCGCGCTCCAGAAAGTCCCAGTCGTCGGGAGTGTCAAGGATTGACCGGTAGACCTGATTCAGCGCGTCCTTGGCCCGCTCGCGGTTGTAGGCAATCCACGGCGGCTGATCGGTCTCAAAGCACACGCGCTGCTGCAGGTCGAGGAACGTGCCGTCGGTTCCCTGAAGGGCGGCGGGCAGCAGCAGCCTGTAAGGGGTGGGGTGCTCCACCGGGGGGCTGAACACCATCGGACCGGTTGCAAGCTGCTCGTAGGCCTTGGCGTAAAGCGCCTCGTTGTTGTTGGCCTCGTTGACTGCGTCGCCGCCAGACTCCTGCCTAAGGAGTATTGCCGCCGCTGCCGGTACCAGCAGGCGGTGCCTCCAGCCCAGCGGGAGCAGCGGGGTATCCCCGTTGTTCACCAGCTCCGGGGCCTGCTGGAGAGCGATTACCGTTGCCGAGTACGCCGACTGCGGCTTTGGCCAAATCTCCAGTTGGGAACGGGCGTACGTTGTCCACAGGTGCGGGACCCCCGCCGCCAGCGAGAGGTTCAGCTGCTTGATCGCCCAAAAGTCCTCCCACCGGGCGTAATGGCCGGGGTACGAGCCCGCCGGGCCACCAAAGTTGATTGCCAGTACGTCGGTAATAGCCGACACCCCAATCGACGTGGCAACGTCAGCGTAGGTGTAGGTCTCGTCGTTGACCGTAAGGGTCAGGGTTCCCTGCTTGACGAGAAATGACCACTGGGGACCTGAATCGCACAGACTCAGATATGCCCCGTTCACCGCCTCTTTAGCGCGCGCAACGTCAGCTGCGACGTTGGGGTCGCGTTGCGCCGCGTACAGCGTGCGGGTGTAGAGGTCCTGAAAATCCCCAGTGGCCAACTGTTAGTCCCCCGACGGGAACTCCGGCTTGTGCTCCTTGAGGCCGTAGGTCTCGCGCAGTTTGCTGGAGTTCTTGTATTTGAGCATCTTGGCCATAGCCCGAAGCGACCAGTCACTCAGGTTCTTGCCACTTTTGTGGGTGTCGAGGTACTTCTTCTTGAAATCCTGGAACTCCTTGCCCCCAAGTTTGACGTGGTGCGGTGACTTGGCGCCCTCCGGCAATAGCTCGCCCGTGGCCGAGGGGCTGGTGTGTGGCTCTCCGTATATCTTGAGCGCCTTACCTAGCACCGTGTTCGGCTTCGCGTTCTTGGCGTCTACGGCCCAGCCGCGCTTACGGGGGGTAACAGAGCGCGTCGTTCTGGGGACCTGTTGGGCCACCTCTGGTGTTCTGGTCGTCGGGGACTGCCCACCGCCAGTAACCCCCGGCGCAGCAGGTGGGGTTCCGCCCCTCGGTGGCGGGGTTTCGCCCCCCGCTGGTGGGGTTTCGCCCCGACCCGTTCGGTGGGCCGCAACAATTTCTGGGTCAACCCTTGCACGACTGCGGCGGGCTCGGTTAAGGGCCATATCGTACGCCCTGCGGCTTGCTGCGCGTTCGCCCTCATAGCCCTCGACAAATGTCCGAGCTGAGGCGCGTTCGCCGGGGGTAGCTGCGCTGCGTGCCGCAGCGCGTGCGCGGTTAAGCCGTTGGTTGGCACCCGTTAGGGCTTCGCTTGCGCTTTCTACCGCCCGCCTCTTCTTTAAACGATTCTCGCGTGCCTGAGCCTGCCGCTCCTCAGCTACCCGCTGAGCTCCGGCGGCCTGCACGGCAATAAAATAACTAGGTGGTCTATACGGTGCCACGGCTAAACGGTTCCTCCTGCCCCTGCCGGGACGACGATCTTGTCCTTGATACCCGTACGCTGCTTCCAGCCACGCACGAACTCCTCCGCTATCTCGGCGTTCTTCTCAGACTCAGCTGCGCTCAGCTGTTCCTGA
>Ga0194131_10004332_pt1 | contig 21481 bp, 17 predicted proteins | sample TA2KigO120mmetaG_FD_148631 | JGI IMG/M metagenome (GOLD analysis project Ga0194131, IMG submission 148631) | Freshwater microbial communities from Lake Tanganyika, Tanzania - TA2015053 Kigoma Offshore 120m | ecosystem: Environmental > Aquatic > Freshwater > Lake | place: Tanzania: Lake... | reverse complement strand
ACTGCCCCAAGTCCCGGATACTAAACGGCACACCCAAATTGTTGTCCTTGGAAACGCCCTTCGGTGAAGGGAATGGAGGGAGTTTCTCCCAGTCGATTCCCGCCGGTGCTTCCACCAACCCGAGAACCGGTTTCTCCCAGTGGATCCCATCCTTGCTGGTCGCGTAGGCCTTGGCAATTGTGTACTGCTGCGCCCGGTCGGGTTGCGTCTTGCTGTCAAGTTCAGGTGTCCACCTTATCGTCCCGTAAAAGGCGAAGAAAGTCCCGTCCTGGCGGCGGCCGAAGAAGCCGGGATCAACGCCGGAGCTCTCCCATGGTTTGTCGGCGGGGATGACCACCCCCCTCGCCCGGGGATGATGGACAACCCGGTCAAACCCAGTGGCGCGGGCAACGATGTAATCATCCAGGAAAAGCTGCCAGCGCTGATCAACAGGGATCGTCTTCACGGAATCGGGCCCATTTGTATCTGCCGCCCGCGCTGTGATAACCACCCAAAAAAGGATAGCAGTTAGAGGCAGCGAAGCGGGGGGGAGAGGTAGAGATGTTTTCATAATCCTTTTGTTACTGAATTCGGACCCCATATAGGTCCGCATTGGTTATTTCGAACAGCAGTCGAACCGGGCGGCCACGCAAGCTCTCGAGTGAAGCTCCGCTTTTGAACTGAACGGTGTATTCAATGCTGTTGGCGCGAATCGGCGTGCAATCATCGAAGCTGAATCCAGCGATCGGTTTCTGCTCTGCCAGATGAGGCGCCATGGACATAGTGGTGCCGTTAAGGGTCGCCACGGGTTCCGCAGAGGCGATGGCCACGCGAACCAAGCCGCGATTGGCCTCCAAGTTCAGTTGCAGCGCCTTGCCGGTCAGCGACACCGGTTTGGTGATCAGCACGGCCTTCTGGTTCGCAGCCCTGAGACTTACATAGCGGTTGTGCTTTTGGGTGTATAAGGCCGTCTGGTGACGGACCACGCGGTCGTGGTAGTAAGGCATTTGGTCCGGACTGTTCCGGATCACCAAGTGGTTTCCGTCCATGACGTTGATATAGAACCAATCTTCATCTCCGACCTTTAACGGAGGATAAGGACCGATGACCAGCCGGTCATAGCTGTCCTCCTCGGTCCCGTACGGAATCCAAGCCTCGCGACTAGAAGTGCGATCCCAGGTTCGACCGCCATCGCGGCTGATCGTGATCCGCATCTCATTGACGCCCTTCCGAGCCCAGGGCCAGATGTAGGGATGCTCGGCGCTCTTCTGCAGGACAGGTCCGCCATCCGGATGCATCCGGTCGGAATGAAACCAGCTCAGCAATCCCAAGACCACACCTTCGGCGCAGAACGGCAGCATCCCCATCGGCTCGTCGTAATACTGGAGCGTGTGCGGGTCAGTCGGGTCCGCTGCCAAAACAATGTCCGAGGTCCAACGCACCAGATCTTTGGACGCAAACCGCGCCACCTCCCGCCCCGGCAACCAGTGCGGCACGGCGTTCTGGACAATAGCTACCCACTCCTTGTGGAGATCATCCCAAAAATGCAGGGCTTTACCACGAGGGCTGAAGTTTCCGCCTGAATCCACCAACCTGTTCGTCCAGTTCGGATCGTGGAGGAAGTCTGGAATGTCACTCGCAAAATAACCGCGTCCATTGTAGGAGACGGCATAGCGTCTCGGCGGATCCTGCACATTGCCAAACTGCCCCAAGTCCCGGATACTAAACGGCACACCCAAATTGTTGTCCTTGGAAACGCCCTTCGGTGAAGGGAATGGAGGGAATTTCTCCCAATCAATTCCCGCCGGCGCTTCCACCAACCCGAGAATGGGTTTGTCCCAGTGTATGCCATCCTTGCTGGTCGCGTAGGCCGATCCGGTTTTGAAATCATGGGCGCGATCATGGTCAACCCTGGCTTGCGGAACCGTGTCCCACCAGTAGGTGTGATAGAAGGCGAAAAAAGTCCCGTCCTTCTGCCGGCCCACGAATTGAGGCGAAGTTCCAAACGTTTCCCACGGTTTGTCGGCGGGGATCACGACACCCACCGCGCGGGGATGATGGACAACCCGGTCAAACCCAGTGGCGCGGGCAACGATGTAATCATCCAGGAAAAGCTGCCAGCGCTGATCAACAGGGATCGTCTTCACGGAATCGGGCCCATTTGTATCTGCCGCCCGCGCTGCGACAAACACCCAAAAATGCACCAAACTCAGAAGTAGCAGAACGGGAGGCATAGGTCTGGATGTTTCATGATCTGGCCGATGCAGGGGTGCGGACCGGATAGTCACTAGTTCTTCCGATTGGTTGGTCCTCAAACGCAGTAACCTTTTTCTGAAAATACTCCGCCAATCCAAGCACATCGGCTCCCAAGGTGAAGAATTGATAACCCTCCTCCTTCAGGACCGACTTGGGCGCCAGCAGTCCGGGAATCATGGCAAACTTGCCGTGCTTCCTGGCAGTGGCGGCAACCTTTTTGCGTGCTGCAACAACCACCGGATCATTGACTTCTCCGGGCTTTCCAATCAGGTGACTGAAATCACCCGGTCCAAAAAGCAACGCATCGAATCCCGGCACGGCGGCGATGGCATCCGCATTTTCCAAGCCCTCCGGCGATTCGATCTGAAAAATGAGCATCCGTTCACTATTGCTGTGGTGGATGTAGTCCCCCAGCGGGATTTGGCAATACTGCCCATCAACGTTGCCGCCATCCATCGCCCGCCTGCCAAGCGGGTGAAATCGTGTCATGTGCACGATGTCCTTGGCATCAGCCGCGGTCGTTACGTGTGGCACCATGATCGCGGTGGCATCGGCTTCAAACGGCTTGACATAATCACTGTAGCTGCCTTTCTCGACGCGGACGATGGTGTCCATGTCATAAAGCTTCGCGGCGCGAACTTGATTTTCCAAATTGAACCAATCGTTGCCGACGTGTTCGTTGCAAATCCACACTGCCGATACACCCGACAACGCGCACAATTCCACGACCCGCGGATCACTCAGGTTTAACTTGAGGCAAGTAGAACACCCGCCTGAACGCAATTCACTTAAGATACGACTTCGACGTAGTTTCATAATTTGCCATGTTGGTCATGCTCAGTTTGGCTTTTAATCAGCACCCATCCGACACGCGTTGTGTTGTCCATCATTTGATCACGGTTTCAGCACCGCCTTGACGATTTCCCCTGACTCCATGGCCTCAAAACAATCTCTCCATTCGGTGAGCTTCGCCACGCGATTTAGAATGGGATCGACGTTGATCTGACCACTCGCAAGCATCGAGATGACTTTGCTCCACATCGGCCAGTTATGACTGAAACTACCCTGAAGCGTGACGCCTTTGGCCACGAGCGGGTCCAGCGAAAAGCCGAAAGGCTGCGGTCCCCAACCTACCTTGGTGATTCGTCCACCGGGGCGGACCAAATCGAGAGCCAGTTTCAAGGTGGCGCTGACTCCAGCAGCGTCGATTACCAGGTCCACGCCGTAACCGTCCCCCAGAGCTTTGACACCGGCCACAATGTCCTCACCCCTTGCTCCGAGGGTCAACGTGGCACCGATCTGGGTGGCAACTTCCAATCGTTTGCCGTCGGCCGGAATCCCTACCACCACCAAAGGAGATGCTCCCGAAAGCTTGGCCATTATTGCGCAGAGCAGTCCGATGGGGCCCGGTCCAATGACGACGACACTGTCGCCGGGACGAACGCGGGAACTGACACACACGGCATTGTAGGCCACACAGCACGGCTCGGTCAAAGCAGCTTTCTCAAAGGACAAATTGTCAGGTAAGTGATGTAAACAACGTTCGGGCACCCGGACGAATTTAGTCATCGCCCCGTTCACCCCGTATCCAAAGCCGAGTCGATTCGGGTCAAGGATGTAGCAACCGGAACGAACTAACGGCGAATTTGAGTTAAGCACTGCCGCGGTCTCGCTCACGACGCGCTCCCCTTCTTGGAAGGCGTGCACACGCTTGCCCACTTGGGTAATCCGGCCAGCAAACTCATGTCCCAGCACGACCGGGTAATTTACCTTCCAACTCTGTTTTCCATGATACTGATGCAAGTCACTCCCACAAATCGATACCGCCTGGACATCGAGCAGTACGTCGTCGTCGTTGATCTGCGGGATTGGCTCTTCGCGCAATTCAACCGAGAGCGGTTGCGGGGCAAAATTGACAACAGCCTGCATGGATTCACTCATATTAATTGGCTTTTCATACTAAACCGTGTGCATGCATTTTCTCGCGCAGAAATGCTGTCGAGAGTTTCAAGTGCTCAATCCCGTTGGCCGGATCATCACCGTCTTCAATACTCACCCAACCGCCGAAGCCCGCGCTCTTGAGGATTGAGAATATTTTGTCATAGTCGTTGAGACCACGACCAATGATCCCGTGCTTCAAGATCGAGGCATATCCAAATTGAGGATCGGCTTCCATCCGACGCAAATCTTCCGCCGTGCCTCCTTCGAAATAGCGGTCGCTGGCGTGCATGGTTACCACCCGGTTCTTCACGGCGTCCAGCAAGGCGATGGGGTCATCCCCAGCAACGAGGGCATTGGATGGGTCATAATTAACTCCGAACCAGGGCGACTCCTCAATGCTAGCCAGCAATTCCAGGAACATATCCATCTTCTGTGCAAATTCTGGATAGACCCAAAAGCCATCCTTCTAATGATTCTCCAATGAGAGAGTAACTTTATTCGCCTCTGCAACGGGCAGGAGTTCGCGAAAACTTTCGCGCACCCAACTCAAACCTTGCGGGCGTGAAACATCAGGATGACGCTGACCAGTCAGAACCCGACAAAACCTGGCGCCCAGCGTGGCGGCGGTTTGAATGGCGATTTTTTGTTGCGCGACTTCTGCTCGGCGACGACTTGGATCCGGATCGGTGAAATCCGGGGAACAACAGAACATCGGAATGGACATCCCCTGATCTTCAACTCGCTTGCGAAGCCGTCGCAACTCATCACGGTCTTGCCAGGGGGTAAAATGCCAATAAAACTCCAAGCCATCCAACTTAAGCTGAACCGCGAGATCAATCCATTGGTCCACGCTCATTTCGCGGCGCACGCACATTGCGTTTAGGAAGCATTTAGGTAACGCGGCTAGAGGCATAGATCAAAGGCCATAAGCCCCCATACGGCCAATCATGGGATACTGTTCCAATTCATAGACAACCCCGCTGGCCGGCGCAAATTCGTCGGAAAGCCAGAGAACCACGTGAGCGGCGACCTGTTCCGGCTTAAGCAGCCGTCCAGAAGGCGCATACCGCTTGGGCACTTTGTTCTCCCAATCGTCCGGCAACCCTTCCCTTTTCTTTCGCACTCGCTCGCTGGCGGTTACCGTCCAGCCGACGTTAAGCTGAGTAAACCGAATCTTCTCCGTTCCATGCGCATCAGCCAGATTCCGGGTCATCGTCATCATTCCGCCCTTGGCCACGGCATAGGCCAATTGGTTTGGCTCTCCGCAAAGCGCATTCATGGAACCGATATTCACCACCGCACCTCCGCCTTGCTTTCTAAACTGTGGCATCGCCGCCCGGATCAAAAGCAGGGGGGCGCGAAGATTGACGGCAATTGTGTGGTCAAAGGTCGCCACATCGGTCGTCTCAATATTGCTGCGGGTCATCACGGCGGCATTATTTACCAAGCCATCCAATCGTCCAAAATGCTCAAGCGTGTGCCGCACCAGCAGTTCACAATTATTCGGATCCGCGAAGTCCGCGATGAAAAAGTGGCTAACCGCGCCCAGCGAACGGGTTACTTTTTTTGCCAACTCCTTCTCCAAACCATGAATCATTACCTTGGCGCCGTCTGCCACACACCGTCGGGCAATGGCTTCACCAATGCCGGTTGTGGAGCCGGTGACCAGGATGACTTTGTTTTCCAATAGCATACTTTGCCCCCGCTTTTTAATTTGCTTTTTCAATCTCGAAGTCCTCCCGCTTGGGATGGCCGGCGCGGACGGAGGAGTCCGGCCTTCCCCCATGCCGATTGTTCCAGGCGCGCTGAAATCCTTGGCGCCCTCGCTCAATGACTTGTGCTGCATCTTCACGCCACAAGGAATCTGGCAAGGCTGTGTCCGAGAAAATCTCCAGGCAATAAACGCCCGGATAGCCGGTCATTTCAATCGCGCCAAACAGCCCCGGCAGGTCGATGCATCCATCACCTGGCAGGAGTCGATCCGCCGAGCACCGAGGTTCGTTCGTCGGCCAATCACTGATGTGGACGCCAAAGAGACGATCACCTACCGCTTGAATGCGTTCTTGAATGAGCGGTTCCTGCCAGACATGCCAGACGTCGATCAGCAGACCAAAATTCTCACGATTGACCGCATGAATAATCCCCATCGCCTCGTTGAGCGAGCATATGAAAGTATCCGTGTTCATGAACATCGGGTGCAATGGTTCAAGCATGATCCGCATCCCGTGCCCTGCGGCATAATCGGCTAATTCCGCGTATGACTTTCGCGCCAACTGATGCGCCAACTGATAATTGGATCGCGGTGCGCTGCCTGTGATCGTCACCAGCGGTGAAGTTGGGAAGAATTCCGACATGAGGTCGATCGTTTTCCGGTACTCTGCCAATCGCTCGAGCGGGTTGAGCAATTCTGGACACATGAAATCAGGAAATAGAGCATGAACCCGGGGTTGGATGGAGCTCACAGCCAAACCTGATTCCCTCAGAAAAGCCAGTTGTTCGCGCGCGCGGTCGGGGTCTTTTGCGAGTTTACGCTCGCACAGTTCGATGCCATCAACGCTCATCTGAGCGTAGAGCCTGACGTCCGGTTCAAAGGTTTGAAACCAATGGGTGAATTCGCTGACGCCAAATCGTGCCAACTCCTGACTCACGGCAGGGCCTCGGCCTTCTCCGGCGTGATCACCGCGTAGAACCTATCGAACCAGTCCTTCGTGGTTCGTGGTTTTTTGCCTGTTTCTCGGAATGGTTCCAATCGTGACACGACGGCAAGGTGAAGAACTTGAGCCCTGAAAAGTGCCTTGTACTCGTCCCGGTATTCAGAAACCACCAGCATTTTCGCGCCGCGTCCCTTCAGTGCCCTGATATCAGCGTCGTTCAACGCCGGTAAATCCATAAACACAACAATGGCTTTTGCCTGGGCGTTATTGTTCGCGATCTGGCTAAGTTGACCCGGCTCCGGACTGGGCGGCTTGATCATGGTCGGCTCGAAGAATCGGAGTTTGCTTGGCTTAGTATTGCTCTGCGGAGTCTGCGGAGAAAGCGGGTTGATTTTTTCAGCGGCGACAATCGTGACGCCTTTATGTTGTTTGAGTTCTTTCCGAAACGAGTTTATCTGTGCTTCCTGGAATTGATTGTTGGGCGCACCGAAGTCCGGCTCAATGATCACAATTTGACCCGATCCGCCAATCAGTTTTACCGTCTCCTGGGCTGTCACCTCACCCAAGGCTTCGAATGGCTTGAGGTTGCTTTTATCGCCACCCTTAAGGTAGAAGAATATCACCAGGCCGACGATGGCCAGCACAACGAGCACCGTGATCGTGGTTCGCTTATTCATAAAAATAAATTATCCGACTAGAGATCTGGTCCAACAAAATGGAGGTCACCCGTGTGCCCAGCTCCTTTTAAGTCGACAGATACTGGAGCTTGTCAAGGTTGGTTGTAAGCTCCCAGTCAGCCCATAAAAAAGCCCTTCCATCCGCCGCGCTAACAGCCAGTCTTTATTATGTTGCACTGTTCACTGCGTTCCCGCATTTTATAAAGGATTTCCAAGTGACGTGGAGCCGCTGGATCTTTCCCATGCTGGACAAGCCCGTCATTTGTATTCGTTCAGTCACACGCGGCGGACGGAATTGCCGAGCGCCACCGATAAACATTTCCTACGGTAACCTGGCTTCACTTGGACTTCGCAGTTCGGCAACGGGGCAACTTAGCCTAGGTTCGTTGCGCCCTCCGCGACATAAGGAGGGACCGGTATCTGCCGATCCCTCCCTGTTTTCTCAAACCACCTGAACCAACTCCAAGTTCTATTGTTTGAGACGGTAGAATTTCTTGGTCGCACTCGTGGTGACAACCACCGGACTTGTGCCACCGCCGGGAACGTTCGTCCAACCCAGAGGATTTGTTACGTCATCATTGTCCTGCAAGACATAACCGGTTACAGTCCACGACAAGGTAAGTTGGTTGCCATTCCGGGAGACGGTTATAACGGCTGGAGGAGTTGAATTCAGGAAAAACGCGGGCGCCAAGGCCGTGTTGCTCAACCGCACTTCATCGACCAGCCCTTGCATATTAGCAACCCCGCCGGATGCCCCACCAGCGACGCAGAACCGCTGGTCGCTCGTGAAGTCCTGGAAGGCATTGAGCGTTCCGCTGTTCTGTAGTACCCCGTCCACATAGATGCGGATGGCGGTCCCCTGTCGCACACCGGCCACGTGATACCACTGGTTTTGGCTCTTAAGGCCGCTTGAGATTGTATTCCCGCCGGTCATTCCAAATACGAAACTGACCTGGCCGGCCGTCGGCGCCGAGTGGTTCAAGGAGAAATACTTGTCTGCAAAGAGACCTGTTTGATACTTGCCCACGATAATTGCAGCGCCATTGGGAGTGCCCGTTACTTTAACCCAGCATTCAAGCGTAAAATCACTTGAGATCACTTGAACGGCTGCTCCCATATCCACGGCAGTGCCGATTGTACTAGGCGCGCCGGCTCCGTCAAACGACATGGACTTTGTGTTGGCGGCACCGGTCTGCAGAACCGTCGCCACGGGCACATCTGCGGCTCTAACCGCATTCCCACTCAGCGTACCTGGGAACGGCCCGAGGGAATCCAGCGCGTTGCCGGAAGCCTCTTCAAAGCGCCAATAGCTCGGCCCAGAAATCGGCACGTAGGCGATCGTGAAGCTGTAACTATTGGTGATCAGTCCACCCGGCGTACCATCGTCGTAAACCAACCGGACGGTATTGACCGAACCACCAGGCAAGTCTGTTGGCGGATCGTAAAAGACCGTGGTGGTTGTGTTGGTCTTGGTTACCACGGGTGTAACCGGCGCATTATTCAAGGAAAGTTGAATTGAGTTCTGCACCACCGGCAGCGTGCCGTCCACCAAAGTGATGACGATGTTGGCGTTGCCAGGGACACCGGTCGCGCCGGGTGCCGGGGATCTCGAAGCAATTGCCGGCCGCGACGGTGCCGGCGCATTAAGCAGTTCGGCTGGTGGCAGGGCCGCCACGGTCAGCCGCACTTCGTCAATGAAGCCATTGAATGGCGTGTGGAAACACGGCGAATCACCAGGACACGTACCACCTTCCAGGCATCCCCCAACCGAGAAGTGCTGGGCACCGCTGTTAAGGCTGATGCCCGCAAGCGTATCCGCGACGCTCCCCGCCTGTACTCCGTCGACGTACACCTTCAGATTACCTCCGCCGCGAACAGCCGCCACATGATACCATTGGCCAAAGCCCAACTCGCCGCTTTCCGCTGTTACCTGCGGACCTCCGGCCCGAATCGCCGCCCGCACCTTGAACCCGGCTCCCGAAGGAGTAATGAGCAGTTCGTAGCCCTTGTCCCCAAACAGACCAGAAATTCGCTTGCCCGCGATGAAGCCACCATTAACGTGAGTAATCGACCGCGGGTTAATCCACGCTTGGAGAGTAAAATCCCCGCTGCCCACATCCAAGCCAGCCGCGCCCATATCCACCGCGTCGCCCTCCACACCGGTGAAATTCATCGACTTGGTGTTCGCCGCGGCGTTATGCGGAACGACGGCGGCAAAGACTGAATTGCTTCGGCTGGCTCCTCCCAAGAGCACTCCAGGAAAGGGCGCTGGATTTTCATCCACATCAAGGGCCAATCCTGAAGCCTCTTCAAAACGCCAATAACTTGAATCAGGGCCAACCGGACTCTTACTTGGCCCGACGCCCTCCGGACGATAATTCGGATTGGAAGTGATCACGATCTTGTCGATGGACAACCCATTCTCGCGCATCCAGACTGTGATGAAATGATATCCCACCGACGGCACAAGTGTGAAGGTTGTAGTGGACCAAGTGTAAGCCGGGTTGGCTGACGTGTCCAGAAAACCGGTAATGGCGGTCGGCATGAAATTCCCGTCCAAGCCGACAAAAAGCGAGTCGTTCGCCCCAGCTGCGCTCACGGGCGGCCCAGGGAAAACTGGAGCGTAGCCTCGCACCCAAACGTAATGAGTGCCAGTCCTGAGAAACCTGACCTTGTAATCCATCCGCGGACTGTTATCCACAGGTCCACTGCCCATGTTCGCGTCGGGCGAGCTTCCCGGCAAGGCTTGCATGGCCCCATCACCCGAATAGCCGGCCGGATCCGTCGTCGGCTCCCAATCCATTGCAAAAAGCAATGGAGTTTCCACTGAAGCAACTTTCCGGTCATAATGTTCCGCCTCCACCACGAGCAAGCCGTCCGGTGAATCAGCCTGTTGCCGGGGCGGATTCGCCGCCAGCGCCGGAAGTACGACAAAATTAAAGTTATTGGTCGAAAGGCCCGGCGGCGAATTCGTGTCAGAGAAAGTCAACCGCACGGTGTTGGTGGTGTTCGCCGTCCAGTCACCGGGGGCAAGATAGCTGACCGTGGTCGTATCGCCCACTTTGGTCAACACATTCGGAGTCACCCGACTGCCATTGATCAAAAGTTGAACGGTACTGGTGTTCACTACCAGTTCTTTCGTCTCAGTGAATCCATCCGTGATGGTGTAGATAACCGGCGTGAAGGTTTCGACCTTCTGGCCATCCGTCGGCGTATGAGCGGCCCCAATCGGCTTGGTGAGTGGATAGACTTGCAATGAATCGATGAACCATAAGTCGTTAGCAGATCCGCCGCCCCGGAAGGTCATACTTCTGGCCGTGTTTCCCGGAGCATTGCCAAAACCCTTTACCTCGCCTGAACTAACCCCGCCGATGGTCAACGTCCACTTCTGGTTATCGAGATCAACGTCCAATTGACAGTCCTGCCATACGCTGAGCGTCTCTGGTATTGGGAGGGTTTGCCACCCACCTGAGAAGTATTTCCAGACTCCACCTTGGGTGAGAAACGAAAGTCTGGCAGTATCAAACCCCTCCGAACCCGGGTTGGCCGTTCCGGAGAAATGGATCATGGCTGCGTTGTTGCCAGCCGGTTGAATCATCTGCTTCCAAGTGGCCCGCACTTTCCCACCAATCTGGGTACTAATGAAGTTAGCACAGGTGGCAGAACCCGACCCGACCGGGGAACGGAAAATGCGGAGCACATTGCTGCCCTGATAAGTGCCTGTATAGGGGGGCGGGACGTCCACATTCGACGTAACCTGAATTCCGAAGAGCCCGGTGAATCCGTCTGCTTCGCCGCCGTAGGTGAACCAGGTACCGAGCGTCGCGTTGTTCGGATCACTGTCGGTTCTAAACGTCGCGTTTGTTTTCTGCTGCTCGATCGTGTATGGGCTGACACCCGTCGCCGCTTCGAAGTTGTCGTTGAACAATTCTCCGCGGTGCTGGGCGTGAAGTGTCAAGGGCGGGACAGTTGCCAGCAGCAGCGGGAGGAGAGCCGTCACCATCCGTGCCAAGGTGTGAGTCTTTCGGTTCATAAGGATAGAGGTGTTGAGGTTTATACGTTAAGGAAAGCAACCAGGTGGCATTCTATTTAAATTAGCTTTGGGCTATTCATCACAAGTCCTACCATAGGACGTGTATATTTACGGCAGCACATTCCAGTCGGTTCGTAGTCTGGCTCATTTTGATCCAATCGGCGTGGCCATCCATGAAAAGTCTGTTCCCGCCAGCGGGCAGGGAGGCAACGACCGACCCAAGGGCCCGGTGCGGTGTTTCCGCCAACTGAGCACTCACTTGCCACCACATCCGATCAGCTCCCATCACCACGCCAGCCAGGTTGTTGACGGCAACTTTGCTCTGATCCAAGCTCACCGGCTGCACAGCGCCATTGAGCCAGTCCACCTTCACATTTCCACCCGGGTTATACTGACCAAGCCACAGGTAGGACATGTAGTGGAAACCACCATTCGAGGGGATGACCCACCCGTTTTCTGACTCAGGTTTAATGTAGTCGGCCGGACAATAAAAAACATTCCTGGTGGCCGCGTACTGTAGGAAATTCGTCCGCAAATCCGTGGGGCCACCGCCAAACGGACCAAGGCAAAAAGGCGCCCAATTCCGGTTCGGTAGGAGTTTCTGGTTGTTGTCATCAGCATACATGACCATGGCAAGGCCCATCTGCCGCAGGTTGTTTCTGCAGGCGGTTCGCCTCCCTTTCTCCTTGGCCTGACTGAGCGCCGGTAAAAGCATCCCAGCCAGAATGGCGATGATGGCGATAACCACCAGAAGTTCGATCAATGTGAAGGCGCCGCGTGCATTTCCAGCGTTCCAGCGCCGGCCTTGACGGCTTTGCGAGCACACAATGCCACACAGGCTCTGGGAAAGCTTGTTGTTGTAGAACATAGTGCTAGAATGTAGTGGGTGCGGTCTGTGTTCAAGCGGTGATAACTGGTATTTTTTGTTGACCAGTTACCAGCCGCTTTTGTTGTTTTAGCCCCGATGAAAGCGGCGGCGCCAGCCAGGAACCTAGCGCGCAATGCCGGTCGTCCATCTCATTCACAATGGTTCGTGAGCTTTGGATTTCTCCGTTCGTGGGGGGCGCCAGACCACACGATTCGTCAGCCTCAATACTTGCGCGAGCGGGGCCCGGACGATCATAACGCCGTTCAGGCTTACGCAGATCGCTTTCGCCTGCGAAAAAAACTTAAGCCCGGTAAAACGTCATTGGATTCTAAAGGAATACAATTTCGCCCTTTGCAGATGGAATCTGAACTGAACGATCTTGCCTCGTAGAGCGGACAAATCAGCATGATGGTTCCAGCGCGGCTGTAAGCGCAGTTCGTCAACTTGCTTTTGGCGCAACGCTTCATCAATGGAAAAACCGGGAAACGGCTGGCCACTTTCGTCAACCACTTCGACAGCCAATTCGCCCTGGCGTGCGTCCACATTCACCTGAAGTCGGTCACCCTCCAGCTTCAACGGTTTAGTCAGGATGCTGCCGGCCTGCTCTTCCGCCACCAACCCGGCGAAGCGATCCGACCGCAGCGTCGCCAGCGCCAGGAACCCATCACGCCAGGTGGTGTGAGGGTCGTTGGAAGCGCCATAATAGATCCGGATATCGTCATCTCGAATGATGGGTGTGGCGGCGGCATACACACAGCCCCAATCGTAATCCCTGGGGGTGTCCGAGTTGGGAATGAGCGCATGACCTGGATCGATGCGATGCCAGTGGACTGTATCCGGGCTCCAACTTAGTTCGCAATGAACCCGGTCCGTGCGGGTGTTGAGAATCATGACCAGACCCAAGTAAACATCGGCATAACGGAAAACGGGCATCGCATAAGTCTGCTGTTCCAGATTACCCCGCAAGATTTCCACTGCTTTGGTCCAATGCGTAAAATCGCAACTCTCCGTGCGCATCACCAGGCGTTGACCGGAAAAAAGCCGAGTGATGCCCACGTACTTATTCAGGTCAGGTGACCAGATGGCGTGGTTGTGCGTGTCCCCTTCCACCCCCACTTCCGGGCAAATCACGGGCGTTGTCCAATGGATGCCATCGGCTGAAAAAGCTACTTGAAAGCGACGTTTGAGCCCGGGAATTTGCTGGCCGCCGAATAATTTGTACCGACGGGCAGGGTCCCTCTCCTGCAAGTCTTTTATTATCCCGGCGCCGTGGCTGCTCCGCAGGACCAGGTTGTTGGCCGTACTGCCGTTGAACTCAACGACTCCCAAAACCGGTTTTTCCCACCGAATTCCGTCCTGCGAAACGGCGTAGCAAACCCCCATCTCGCGCGTCGAGGTCGCGCGATATTTCACGTTTGGGCGTTTTTCCGCAGGTGTCCCCGTGGTCAATTCGTCGAAAATGAACGGGCTATACCAGCATCGGTAGAGCTTCAGTTCTTCGTCATAGAGGACATTGGCGTAAACGTTGTCGAACCGCACTTCCCACGGTTTGTCCTCCTTAAAGAGAGGATTGGCGGGATGTTTGATGATTTTGCCGACGCGTAACCGAACATTTTCCATGCGATCGGTTACGCGCTCGTCCAGGAGCAAATAATTTGTTCGCGCCTGAAGTTCCGCAGCAGAAACTGGAGATTCGGCTAAACCGAACAGAAGAATGTTAATCGCCGCGCAGCGCGCCCAGAAATTCGAGGGAACACTGCTCACGGTTTCTCCTTTACGTAAAGCGCATAAAAACGGATCTCCTTGGCTTGATCGCCTTCGAATTGGAGGCGCAGACGCCAGGGTTTAGTCGCCGAAAACTGCTTTTTCTTCGCAGGCCAAGTGATCCATTCGCGCAACCCTGACCGATTGACCCGCGCCGCCTTGTCGCCAGAATAACCAGGAACCGGACGAAAATCGTTGTCCAAGACCTCCACGCGTAATTGTGCTTGCGGGCTGAGGCCATCGGCATTAACGGCCAACTGGACGCCGGATGGCATCGGTGGGAGCGAATTGCTGATCCACTGCGCGTTCGCGCCTCTGGGTCTCAATGATCCGAAGCGATCCCGCGGCAATGTTGCAAGTCCTACCATCGCCCGGTGTTCGACCGCGATGTTCTTTCCGGTTGGATCACTGGCCGCGCCGTACCAAATCAAGGTCTGATCGCCATGATTGACAAAGGCGTTCCCCTGCAATAACCGAATCGTTTTCCAGTCTGATTTCTCCTCAGCCCACTTAATGAACGAAAAACCGGGAACCGGTTCCCGGAAAAGCAGGCCGTCATTGCTGATGATCAATCCGAGGTTCATTCGAACCTCCGGCTTTTGGTCATTCGCCGGACCTTCCCATTGGCCGTAGAAACCGAGCAACACATTGCGCCGGTGCCACACGCTGGCTCCCAAATGCACCTGCGGACCAACATTGAAGCCGGTTCGATGAATCAAATTGTGCCGATAAAAACTGATGATGCCGGCCTGTTGCCAGTTCCACATATCTGGCGAAACGAAACTCATCATCGTTCGCTTGGGATTGCTCGGAGGCCAACTGGTCTGACCATTGACGTAATAATTGCCGTTCCACCGATAAATCCCGCTGGTTTCGCACCAAGTGTTGCGGATCACTGGATTGCCCGGGTGTTCCTTCCAGCGAAATCCATCCGGACTAAAAGCCACGCACAGTAGAGGACTGCGGGGCAAATTTGAATGATTGTATCCAACGAACGTCATCTTGAATCGCCTGCTTGGATCGGGCTCATCGGGTTCATACAAGACCAATGGCGAATTGTAAGCCTCGCGCTCCAGAGCCAGCAAATTGTTCGCCTTGTTGCCCCGATATTCCCTCAGTCCAAGCTGGGGCTTCAACCAGTGGATGCCGTCATCGCTCTCGGCATAGGCCAAGCGCATGTTCTTGCGCGGCGGTTCGAAATCCTCAAAATTATCCACTGCGCCGTACCACATCCGGAACTTGCCGTTGAGGTGGAAGACCGTGCCGTACAACGCAGCAAAAAAATGATCAGGCTCATCCTCTTTCCCAAGACCGAGCACAGGATTGTTTTCGTAAAGCGAGGGCCGCTCCATGTATAGTTCCAGTTGATTCCGCAGTGGAATCCAGTGGTCGTCAAACGAGAACAGCACCAACTCATCGGGATCAATTCCTGTCACCAAGGCATTTGAAGGCGCGTTGCGATCATATCCGCCAGTCGGTGGATTGTCGGAGAAGGCTTTATCAGTTTTTCGCGCCGATGCCGCTCCGGCTTGACCTAGAGCCAATAACCCGGCTGTCCCGACGACAGATTTGGTCAGAAAAGTGCGCCGGCTAAAATGATCATTAAATCTTCGGAGTCGTTTCATATCAGTTTGTCTGGAAATAATTCCATTTAGGGACGGTTACCAACTTCCCGCTAATCTTGCTCACCTACGCGCTTTACCAAACACCCTGCAATCGACCCATCCAATAGGCGGCCAGCCAAAGTGCCGGTACTTCGGTCGCAAAAATGTTCAGGATCGGTTTCATCTCGTCTGGAAGTTTTTCGTCGTATCCTCCCCACCATCGTAAAGTATTTTCGTCCATTCGCAGTAACGTGCGTTTGGCCGACCGATGAGCCTTGTCATCCAAGCCATGTGCTTGTGCTAATAGAGCAAGCATTCCTGCAAAAATGCAATTCAAGGGGTAATTGCCCTGGCAGGTGGCCGATTGCCACTTTTTCTCAACCGGGTCCCAAGTCGAAGGGTAGGGCGTAAAAGATCGATGGACTGTGTCGTACGGCCCAAAGCGTGGGAGGCCGCCCACATCAAAGGATTTTTGCTCTGCGCTCCAGTATTCCCCAATGCAGCCTTTCCAATCAAACTCAGCAGCCATTTCCGTTTTATTCCAAAAATCGCAAAGCAAAGCGTAATAAGTAAGATTGTGATTTATTTCATAAGGATTGGAAGGCCAAGGCAACCGGCCCGCTTGGATCAATTGTCGTAAGTGCTTGAAGGCTTCGTCGCGGAACCGGGTTTCGCCCGTCAATTGATAGGCTGCGTATGCGCAGGCCAAATACTTCATCGTGCTGGTATGGTCTGGCTCGACGACTTTTTGGAGGTGGCCGTGATGGTTCATCACCCAATTACGTCGCAGATAATATTCACCGTGGAGGACCATGTTTTTCGCGGCTTCGGCTTTTTCTTCTGATGTGGCGAGTTCCTGTGCATACAGGACGTAAAAAAGCGCTAGGCAGGCAGATTGATCAAAACTGGTGGTAGGGCCCGCCCGACCTCCGTGGGGCTTGCCGAGCAAGCCGGGTTCGATCGAGTGACTGAGTCGGAAGATGTTGCTCAAATCACGAAAACATTTTTGTGCGGTCTGCTTCGCTTCGGGGTCACGGGTTGCCCGGTATCGGAGGATCTGCGAATAGAGGAACCATCCGGTAGCCCAAAGCGTATTTTCCCCGTAATACCACTCCGCCGTTGTGGGCCGGGGCGACGCTGTTCCCCAGGCGCGTTCGAGGTTTCTCACCAGATACCAGTGGAGAGGTTCGCCCTCCTGAAACGGCCGGCGAGTGTCAACGGGTAGAAACGCAATGATCATTCCCCCCGGCCCCTTGGCCACGTCCAGGATTAACTCTCGATAACGGACCGCGCGACGGGCCAGTTCGGCAGAGTCATCGGCTGTGGCCGGCGGAGTCTTTTTCGATTCTTGTTTGGCTTCGGCCATCAGGGGCATCGCGGCCCCCGCCATGGCAAGCTTCAAAAGGTTTCTGCGTGTCATGGTGCAACTCATAGGAGGGTCACCATGCACGATCGAAGGTCCATGTTCGACTTGCGTTGTTGTTGGTTTCCAAAATCATTTGTATGGTTCGCCGCGCTAAGAATGGCGCTACTTAGCCATCACTGTCACCATTGTGGCGGTAAGGACTGCTCTTCGTTGAATGCCGCTATCACGGTCATCGCGTTGGGCAGCCCGGCGGGCATGTCAATGTTTCTGCGAATAATGGCCCGCGTCCGATCACGAAACCAGCGCGCACTCCAATCGCCATAAAGCACATTGTAACCCGTCTTGTGGGAAAACTGGCCGAACCCATTGGAGAAAAAATCGTAAACCACGGCCTTTCGCCCTAAAACGTTCAATCTGGTATTATTAGGCTGCCATTCCTTACTGACCCAACGTGTATATTCGTAAGGAACGACCACGCTATTGGAAGGGAAATTCCGGCTAAATCCATAAAGTGGGTCTTCATAGGTAAACAAGCCGGGGACACCGTAGCGGAAAGAAGGGCAGTAAAAGATGCGCCCATTCGGGACGTAATTTGGGCTGATAAACCCAAGTCCCACCCGGTGACTTGGCGGGACATCTTGCGTTTCCTGCGGCAGACTCGACGGATTGGACAGACAGTACAGCGTGGACCACGCGGGTTCCACATAAGGAATCTTCTCGTTGTTGTCGCTTGCGTAAAGCAGCAACCCCAGCCCCATTTGCTTGAGGTTATTCAAGCAAGAGACGCGTCGCGCCCGCTCCTTTGCGGTGGAGAGTGCCGGCAGAAGCAGTGCTGCCAAAATGGCAATAATCGCAATGACTACCAGTAGCTCAATCAAAGTGAACGCGCCGCACACGTGCCCTGCGTGCGAGCGCCCATATCCTTGCTTGGGCAAGCTCAAAGTGATGCGCAACCTCGTGCGATGGTCATTGTGGAACATCAATGGACATTCACGCAAATCCCTGCCTTTGCGCCAGCACGGAGAACTGGTATTTTATGTTCACCAGTTGCTGGCCTGCCTTTGTTGTCCTGCCGCATGAGTTTGACCTTCCCCCGACAGGGTGGACAGGGGCGGAAGTGTTGTGGGTTTAGTTATTCATGAACTGGTTCTCAAAAGCAACTGGAGATTGATAGCCCAACGCACTGTGCCGCCGGCGCTGATTGTACCAGCACTGGATTCCGGCAAAGAGTTGTTGTTGGGCAGCGGAGTGACTGGCGGGGAGGTTTTCCCCGATTACTTCGTGTTTGGTTTTGCCGATGGTGCTTTCCATCCAAGCGTTATCATAGGGATTGCCCGCCCGGCTCATACAGCCCACCAGCCCGTGGCCCGTGAGAAACTGGCGGGTGTCGGAGCTGGCGTATTGTACGCCGCGGTCCAAATGGACGATCAGGCCTTTGAGTGGGTGGCGCTGGGTCACGGCCATCGCCAATGCGGCCAGCACCAGTTCGCTGAAACATAATTGACACGCGCTGACGAAGGCATAGAATCTCCGATAATGAACCCGACGCAAAAGCAATAATCCCTGAACCGTGCAGCGTCAAAAGCAAATTCTTAATCAGTAAGAGTGGAGACTGCCAGTCAGAAAGAAACGACCAGTGTCCGGATCGTGCCGTCGGCGACCAAGACCGTGTAGCGGGCTAATCGTTTTAACTCCGTTGAAATGGGAACACCATGAAATCACCGATGGCCAAACCCATCATGCGGTCAGTTGGGATCGCGGTCCTGATGGCGGCAACGCTTGCGGGCAACCGCGCGTTAGCGGCCGATGCACCTGCCCAAACGTCCACAAAACGGTCCCGCTTCCTGCTGCTGGATTCGCGTATCATCGAGAGAACGGAAAATGCTCAACTGACCGTCGGCACGGTGCTGAAAGACAGGAACAATCCCCTTTTCAAAGAGGACAAGCCGTGGGAGCCGCGGTTCGACAATCCTTACTGCAGCGTGGTCTATGACGAGCAGGAGAAGATCTACAAGTGCTGGTACAGCATTTTCATCAAGTCTGGTCCGAGAGGGGACTTCCCCGGCGAGGGCCTGCCGCCTGATAAACGGGCATGGGTCAATTGGCGGGAGGGCACCCGCAGCTTCGGCGTGTGTTACGCCACCTCGAAGGACGGCATCCATTGGGAAAAGCCCGAACTTGGGCTGATCGATTTCAACGGCGACAAGAAGAACAACCTCGTCATCATCTACACCCACGGCGTAGCGATTATCAAGGATTTGCGTGAACCCGATCGGCTGAAGCGCTACAAGGCTATCCACCCGGAACGAAAGGACAGCGCGGTATGGTTCTCGGCCGACGGCATTCGCTGGGGGGAGAAGCAAAGCGTCGGGCCTATCGCCGATGGCGATACCAACCAGGCCGTCTGGTGGGATGAAGATCTCGGCAAGTACGTGCTCATCACGCGTCACTGGGGCGGGGAAAAAACTTCGGAACGCTACGGTAGTATGGGACATCGCCAGAAAGTGAGGAGCGTGTCTTCGGACTTCCTCAATTGGTCGAAACCGGAACCTGTCATCAAGGGGCTTGACCTGCGCCTGCAAGTCCACGACCTGCCCGTGGTCAAGCACGCCGGGGTCTATTTGGGCATGGTCGGCCTGTTTGACGTTGAGGCGAACAAGCAGTGGTGCGAACTGGCTTGGAGTTTGGACAGCATCGAGTGGCATCGCATCGAGCCCGGCAAGCCGCTGATTCCCAATGGCCCAGCCATGGGCGACTACGACTGGGGATGTATTTTTGCTTCCGTGCCGATTATCCGAAAAGATGAGATCCTCATGTACTACGGCGCCAACGACGGCCGGTTCATGGGCTGGCGCAACGGCTATTTCTGCCTGGCCCGCCTGCGTCCGGACGGTTTCGCGGGTTACGAACAACAGTTCCCCGGCGGCCAGAACAAGACGGCGACCATCACCACCAAGCCTGTCGCGGTCGTCGCCGGTTCGCTTTGTATCAGCGCCGATGTGGTGCCTTCGGGCTATGTGAAGGTCACCGCCCTCGATAAGGATAACAAGAAACTGGCCGAAGGCGAATTGCTCACGAAAACCGTTACCGACGCCGCGGTGCGGTGGAAGAACGGATTCCCCGCCAAGGAACTCGAAGGCAAAGAGATCAAACTGAGCTTCGAGTTGCGGGATTCCAAACTCTATTCGTTCAGTTTCGATTCACGCTAGTTTCCGAAAAGGATCATGGGAGGATCGATCCCCTGGGTGGGCCGTCGACGGCCCACCTAAGGGACACCAAATCTTCAGACTCCGTTTCTCATCGGTTTCCCAGCGTTCTTACTTGCTTCATTCCATCTCCGAGGTCTATCGTGGAGGGACGATCAGAAACCAAATTCCTATCCGTCTATCCGTCACGAACCGAGAAGTGAGAACCCTGAAGAGTGAACGACGGAGAGCGTTGACATGCCGATGATGAGAGCGGCCATCCTCGAGAAAGCCCCGGGAGGGGTGCACATCGAAGAAATTCCGATCCCCGAGCCGGGCGCAGGCGAAGTGCTCGTGAAGGTGAGCGCGTGCGGTGTGTGCCACACCGATCTACACGTGATGAAGGCCGAGATCGCGTTTCCGACCCCGGCGGTGATGGGCCACGAAATCTCGGGCACGGTCGCCGTGCTCGGCCCGGGGGTCACGGGACCCGCCGTCGGCACGAAGGTCTGCTCGGCCTTCATCATGCCATGCGGCTTCTGCACCCCGTGCGGTGCGGGCCGCGACGACCTGTGCGACAACTTCTTCGCGATGAACCGACTGAAGGGCACCCTCTACGACGGCACGTCCCGGCTGAAGCGCAAGGATGGATCGGCTCTCGCGATGTACTCCATGGCCGGCCTCGCCGAGTACGCGGTCGTCCCGGCCACCGACGTGTTCCCCCTGCCAGATGGCCTGCCGCTCGAGGAGTCCTCGGTGCTCGGCTGTGCCGTCTTCACGGCGTACGGCGCGGTTCGACATGGCGCGGAGCTGCGCGGAGGTGAACGTGTCGCCGTCGTGGCCGTCGGCGGCGTGGGCATCAATGTCATCCAGATCGCCCATGTCTTCGGCGCGTCCCAGATCATCGCGGTGGACGTCAAGGACGACAAGCTCGAGGCTGCCCGACGCTACGGCACGTCTTTTCATGCTGGTAACCTCCAAGCATTCGGTTCTTTGGCGAAGACCAAGGCGTGGAGGCGTTCGGGGCCACCGTTTCGCCGGGCAAATTGCTGCTGATAGCGTCGCACGCTCCAGCGTGTTTTTGGGGTCTGCACCTGGGCAATCGCCGCTTGGGCCACGCTGACCACCAAACGCCGAAACATCCCCAGGACCAG
>Ga0194131_10004331_pt1 | contig 21482 bp, 20 predicted proteins | sample TA2KigO120mmetaG_FD_148631 | JGI IMG/M metagenome (GOLD analysis project Ga0194131, IMG submission 148631) | Freshwater microbial communities from Lake Tanganyika, Tanzania - TA2015053 Kigoma Offshore 120m | ecosystem: Environmental > Aquatic > Freshwater > Lake | place: Tanzania: Lake... | reverse complement strand
GAGCTCGACGAGCGCATCGGGCACGGGCGAGGGCACGGGCACCGAATCAGTCAAGCACCGTCCGCCCGCTCACCCCGCCGCGGCTTCCTTCCGGAGGCGATCCCGCAGCACGAACTTCTGGATCTTTCCGGAGGCGGTGCGGGGCAGCTCGTCCTCCACCCGGATCTCCTCGGGGAACTTCTGGCGGGCGAGGCCGGCCGCGGTGAGGTGCTCGCGCACCTGGTCGATCGACGGCGCGGGGGAGCCGGGGATGAGCCGCACGAAGGCGCAGGCGTGCTCGCCCAGCCGGGCGTCGGGCGCGGCGACCACCGCGACCTCGCTGATCCCGGGGATCTTCTGGAGGAGCTCCTCCACCTCGGCGGCCGAGATGTTCTCGCCGCCCCGGATGATGATGTCCTTCTTCCGGTCGGTGATCGTGATCGCGCCGTGCTCGTCGCGGATGGCGATGTCGCCGCTCGCGTACCAGCCGTCGGGGTCGACCGCGATCTTCGTGAGCGCGGCGTTGGTGTAGCCCACGAACAGGTCGGGGCCCCGGCTCCAGATCTCCCCGGGCTCGCCGTCGGGCACGTCGTGGCCGTCGTCGTCGACCAGGCGCACCTCCACCCCGCCGAGGGGCACGCCGTCGGTGTAGTTGCGCTGCTCGCGCGGATCGTCGAACGTGGAGCCGGTGGTCGACGGGTGCTCGGTCGAGCCGTAGGAGCGCAGCAGCTTGATGCCGAGCGCCTCGGCCCGGTCGGCCACCGCGGCCGGGATCGCCGATCCGCCCATCCCCACCTTCTCGATCGACCGGATGTGGGCCTCGGTGCACTTCGGGTGGTCGAGCAGCGACGTGAGGAAGTAGGTGGAGCCGCTGCCCGAGGTGCAGTGGAACTCCTCGATGATGTCGAGGACCATGCCGGGGTCCCACTGGTCGATCAGGAACACCGGCATCCCGCGCAGCACCGGGGCCAGCAGCCCGCCCTGCATGCCGATCGCGTGCCCGACCGGTGCACCCACCAGCGTGGGCCGGATCCCGAGCGCGCCCATGCGGCTCATGTGGATCATCTCGCCGTTGAGCGTACGGTGCGTGTGGACCACGCCCTTGGGGTCCGACGTGGTGCCGGAGGTGTAGCCGACCACGGCGGGGGAGTCGGGGTCGGGCATCACCGGGGTGAAGTCGGCGCCCTCGAGGATCAGGTCGTCGAACCCGATCGTGCCGGCCGGGCCGTGGCCGCCCACGAAGGCGACCAGCTCGAGCGCGTCGGCGCCGACGGACGACTTCTCGTAGTCGGCGACGAAGTCGCGCGAGCCGAACCGGTCGAAGGAGAGGAACGCCTTCGCTCCCGACTCGCGCAGGATGTGGCCCACCTCCTTCGGTCCGTAGAAGTGGACGATCGGCACCAGCACCACCCCGAGCATCGCCGCGCCGTAGAACGTGATCGACGCTTCGAAGCAGTTGGGCATCTGGAACGCGACCACGTCGCCTTCACCGATGCCCCGCGCCTTCAGCCCCGCGGCGAGGCCCCGGGCGAGGCGGTCGCAGTCGGCGAAGGTGAAGTGGGCCGGGCGGGTGTGCGACCACACCCGGAAGTCGAGCGTGGGGTTGGCCGACAGGCCCCGCACCACGTGGGTGGTGAGGGTGTCGTCGGTCCAGTGGCCCTCCGCGAGGTAGCGGGCGCGCAGGTCGGGCGCGGTCTCGCGCAGCTCCCAGTCCGGTCGCGTCATCGGTTCCCCCTTGCGGCGCGGCGGTCGGCCGGCGTGGTCGGCCGACAGCATGGCCCGGAATTGACACGCGTGTCAGGCAGACGCCACGCTTCGACCCGCGCGGGAGGGGGCCGCCCCGCCCGGCTCGACCCGTCTCCACCCGTCCGAACACCCGTCCAGAACCCGTCCAGGCCAGGAGCGCACCGCCCCATGGGGGAGCAGAAGCTGTTCTTCGACGACGTGCAGGAGGGCGACGCGGCCCCCGAGGTCAGCCACGTGCTGGGCCGGACCGACCTCGTGATGTACGCCGGGGCGTCGGGCGACTTCAACCCCATGCACCACGACGAGGTGGCGGCCAAGGAGGCCGGCCTCCCGTCGGTGTTCGGGCACGGGATGTTCACCATGGGCCTGCTCGGCAAGGCCCTCACCGACTACGTCGGCGTCGGCAACCTCGAGAAGTACTCGGTGCGCTTCACCCAGCAGACCTGGCCGGGCGAGACCCTCACCTCCAAGGTCGCGGTCGCGAAGAAGTACGAGGAGGACGGCGCCCACAAGGTCGAGCTCGACTGCGCCGTCGTCAACCAGGACGGAGCCCCCAAGGTGCAGGGCACGGCCGTCGCCGTCCTGCCGACGCGCTGACCGCCCGGCCTCCGGTGGCACCCCGGTTCGATCTGCCCACGCCCGACGAGGAGACTGCGCCCTTCTGGGCCGGCGTCAACGAGGACCGCCTCCTCATCAAGCACTGCAACGCGTGCGGCGCGAACCACTTCTACCCTCGGCCGTTCTGCCCCACGTGCTGGAGCACCGACGTCGAGTGGTGCGCGGCGTCGGGCCGGGCCACGCTCTACACCTGGTCGGTCGTGTACAACAACGACCTCCCGCCGTTCAACGAGCGGCTGCCCTACGTGGCCGCGCTCGTCGACCTGGAGGAGGGGCCGCGCATGATGACCAACGTCGTCGACTGCCCGTTCGACGAGCTCGCCGCCGAGATGCCGCTCGAGGTCGTGTACGAGCAGGTGTCCGACGACCCGTTCGTGAAGCTGCCGCGGTTCCGGCCCGCACGGGGCTGACCGCCCGAAGGTCCGAGGAGCCGCCATGTCGCCCGACCCGTCGCCCGAGCCGTCGCTCGACCCGTCGCCCGAGGGAGAGTGGAGCTTCACCTACGAGCGGCCGATCCACGACGTGTTCCCCGCGCTGCACGACGCGCAGGCCGCGTGGCTCAGCCAGATCGACTCGCTGCGAGCCCCCGACCGCAAGACCCACGAGCTCATCCGCATGGTGTGCACCGTGATCGCCCGCAACCAGGTGGGCATCCGGCGGCACTCGCGGCTCGCCCGCGAGGTCGGGGCCACCTGGGACGAGGTGCTCGGCTCGATCATGCTCACCTGTGTGGCCTTCGGCGTCGGCCCCGCGGTCGAGGCGATCCCGCACGCGCGCGCCGGCTTCGACTCCGCGGTCGACGTCGAGGCCGAGGAGGACGACGACGATGAGTGACGCCCCGTTCCGGATCCTGCCCCGGATCACCGACCGCAACGAGCCGTTCTGGGCGTCGGGCAAGGACGGCGTGCTGCGGTTCCAGCGGTGCCAGTCGTGCGGCTACTGGATCCACCCGCACTCGGTGATGTGCCCGCAGTGCCTGTCGAAGGACATCGCCTACGAGCCGGTGTCGGGCAAGGCCACCGTCCACACGTTCACGATCAACCACCAGCCGTGGATGCCGGTGCCCGAGCTGCCGTTCGCCCTCGCGATCGTGGCGCTGCCCGAGCAGGAGGGCCTGCGGCTCACCACCGTCATCGTCCACTGCGACGTCGACGACGTGCACATCGGCATGCCGGTGCAGGTGACGTTCGAGGCCCACGAGGACCAGAACAGCTGGATCCCGATGTTCGAGCCGATCGCCGAGTGAGCGGGTACGAAGTGGGAAGCGCCTCCGCGTCGGCACGCCGAGCGAACGAGGCCGAAGAGGGGGAGCGAGCGAAGCCATGAAGGCCGAGCACCAGACCGTCATCTCGGGGGTCGGCCAGTCCGACGTCGGCCGCCGCCTGTTCCGCGATCCGCTCGAGCTCACGCTCGATGCGTGTGTGGAGGCGATCCACGACGCCGGGCTCACCACCAAGGACATCGACGGCATCGCGACCTACCCGGGGCCGGGCGGGGAGCCGCCGGGGTTCTCCGGCGCGGGCGCGGTCGAGGTGCAGGACGCGCTGCGGCTCGAGCTCGGCTGGTGGAGCGGTGGGATCGAGCGCCCGGGACAGCTCGGCGCGGTGATCGACGCGTGCATGGCGGTGGCCTTCGGTCTCGCCACGCACGTGCTGTGCTTCCGCTCGGTGTTCGAGGGCTCGGCCCAGGGCGGTGGGGGTCGGGCTGCGGTGATGCCGGGCGGGTCCAACCGTGCGGCGCCGCGCGCGTCGGGGTTCATGGAGTGGGTGCTGCCCTACGGCGCGCCGTCGGCTGCGCCGTGGATCGCGATGATGGCCCAGCGGCACTTCCACGAGTACGGCACCACGCCCGAGCAGCTCGGCCAGATCGCGGTGAACGCGCGGCGCAACGCGGCACTGAACCCGAAGGCGATCTACACCGATCCGATGACGATCGACGACTATCTCGCGTCGCGGGTGATCGCGTCGCCGCTGCGCCTGTTCGACTGCGACGTGCCCTGCGACGGCGGCACCGCGATGATCGTCTCGCACGTCGACACCATCCCCGACCTGCGCAAGCCGCCGGTGCGGGTGGAGGCGGTGGGCACCGCGCTGCGCGGCCGCCCGTCGTGGGACCAGTTCGACGACCTCTCCACCATGGCGATGCGCGACGCGGCGGTGCAGATGTGGTCGCGCACCGACCTGAAGCCGTCCGACGTGCAGGTCGCCGAGATGTACGACGGGTTCAGCTTCATCACGCTGTGCTGGCTGGAGGCCATGGGCTTCTGCGGCAAGGGTGAGGCGGGCGCGTTCCTCGAGGGCGGGCACAACATCGCCCGTGACGGCGTGATCCCGCTCAACACTCACGGCGGCCAGCTGTCGTCGGGTCGGCTGCACGGCTTCTCGTTCCTGCACGAGGCGTGCGTCCAGCTGTGGGGTGAGGGCGGCGACCGTCAGCTGACGAGCAACCCGCAGGTCGGCGTCGCCGCCGCCGGCGGCGGCCCCATGGCCGGCGTCCTCCTCCTCACCAAGTCCTGACGATGCGTTTCTCACCGTCGATCCGGTCAACGCGATCGGCGGTCAGAGGAGCGCTGAGCGGGCCTTCATCGACGGTGAGAAGCGCATCGCCGGTTCGTTGATCGACGGTGAGAAGCGCATCAGGGGTCGAGCACGATCGAGGCGAGCTCCTCGAGGTGGTCGGTGGCGCCGCCGCCGAGGCCCTGGAGGGTGAGCAGGCGCTTGTAGAAGAGGTGGGCGTCGTGCTCCCACGTGTAGCCGATGCCGCCGTGCACCTGGATGACGTCGGCGCCCACCTTGTAGAGGCCGTCGGCGGCGAACGCCGCAGCCATGGTGGCGGCCCGGTGGGCCTCGGCCTGGTCGGCGGCGTCGAGCGCCCAGCACGCGTAGTAGGCCGCGGCGCGGGCGAGCTCGACGTTGCGCAGCATGTCGGCGCACAGGTGCTGCACGGCCTGGAACGTGCCGATCGCCGTGTCGAACTGCCGGCGCTCCTTCGCGTACGCGACCGCCAGATCCATCGCGGCCTGCGCGGCGCCCACGCCGTCGACCACCCACGCGGTGTGGAGACGGTCCACGGTGGCTGCGACGGCGTCGGTGGCGTCGCCGGTGCCGATCCGCTGCGCCGGCGTCTCGGCCAGGGTGAGCGTGCCCGCGCGACGGGTGCCGTCGATCGTCGGGGTGGGCGCGCATCCGGCGCCGGCGGTGTCGACCGCGAACACTCCGGTCTCGGCGCCGGCGGTCGCGACCACCAGCGCCACGGTGGCCGCGGGCAGGTCGGCCACCTGCACCTTGGTGCCGGTGAGCGTCCAGCCATCGCGGTGCGGTTCGGCCAGCACCGCCGGGGCGCGCCACCCGGCCCGCCGGCCCGGCTCGTGCAGGGCGACCGTCGCCACGGTGGTGCCGTCGGCCAGGACGCTCAGGAGCGGGTCGGCCGGATCGAGGTCGGCCACGAGCCCGGCGGCTCCCACCGCCGACGACACGTACGGACCCGGGTTGACCACCCGGCCCAGCTCCTCGCACACCACCGCGGCATCGACCATCCCGCCCCCGGAGCCGCCGGCCGCCTCGGGTACCAGCAGGCCGGTCACGCCCAGGTCGGCCAGGCCTCGCCACACGGCGTCGGTGGTGCCCCGCGGGTCGTCCCACACCGACCGCACGAACGACAGGGGCGCCCGGGCGTCGAGGAACCGCCGCACCGACGCGCGCAGCGCCTCCTGCTCCTCCGAGAACTCGAGATTCACAGGCGGCAACCTAACGCGGCGGCGTACGGAGCGCAGCGACGGGAGCAGCGGAGCGAACGGTCTCGGGGTGGGAAGGGAGGGGGGGTTCGGACTGGCCGAGTGAGCGACGCCATGGAGGAGGAGCGAGCGGTCCCGAGCTGCGGCGTGACCAATGCCCACCTGGCTGGCCGAGCGAGCGACGCAATGGTTAGGTTCGGTTCCCGTGAAGTTGAAGTACGGACCCAAGGAAGAGGCGTTCCGCGCCGAGCTGGTGTCGTGGCTGGAGGCCAACTCGCCGACGAAGGAGCAGCTCGCGGTGCCGCGGCTGTCGAGTGCGCACCTGCCCGACTGGGCGCGGGAGTGGCAGCGCACCCTGTTCGACAACGGCTGGCTGGTACCCGGGTGGCCGCCGGAGCTGGGGGGTCGCAACGCGAGCCCCACGGAGCAGATGATCTACTTCGAGGAGATGAAGAAGCGCGAGATCCCGCGCAGCTACAACCCGCAGGGCCTCGGGATCATCGCCCCCTCGCTCCTCGACTACGGCACCGAGGAGCAGAAGGAGCAGTTCCTCCTGCCGACGCTCAAGGCCGAGATCGCGTGGTCGCTCGGCATGAGCGAGCCGGGCGCGGGGAGCGACCTCGCGTCGCTCAAGACCCGAGCGGTGCTCGACGGCGACCACTTCGTCGTCAACGGGCAGAAGGTGTGGACCTCGGGCGCGCACCACTCCGACTGGAACATGTGCTTCGTGCGCACCGACCCCGACGCGCCGAAGCACAAGGGCATCAGCGTCCTCATCATCGACATGAAGACGCCGGGGGTCGACCCCCGACCGTTCCCCGAGCTGTCCGACCCGCACTACACCGACTTCAACGAGGTGTTCTTCTCCGACGTGATCGTCCCCCGGGAGAACCTCCTCGGCGAGCTCAACCAGGGCTGGGCCCTCGCCGGCGGCTCCCTCGCCCACGAGCGGGCCATGCTGTGGATCGACTACGCGTACGACTCGAAGCGTGCCCTCAACCACCTCGTCGCCCTCGGTGACCAGTTGGGGGCCGACGGGCGGCCGATCAAGGAGGACTCCAAGTTCCGGGCCGACGTCGCGTCGTTCTACGTCGACTCCCAGGCGCTCATGCTCATGGGCTACCGGGGCTTCTCGAAGTTCCTCAAGGGTCGGGCCGCGCCCGAGCACTCGATGCTCAAGCTGTTCGGCTCCGAGACCGTGCAGAAGATGATGCTCTGCGGCCTCGAGGCCCAGGGCGTGGCGTCGCTCGACGATGACGCGCTCGGTGCGAAGGTGTACCGCACCGGCTCCTGGATCACGTCGTACATGCGCACGTTCGGTGGCACGCTGCCGGGCGGCACCAGCGAGATCCAGCGCAACATCATCGCCGAGCGCGTCCTCGGCCTCCCGCGGGGCTGACCGTGGCCGACGCGGTCGTCGTCTATCGGGAGACGCGGGAGCGCCTGAGCGACTACCTCGTGCGCGAGATCGACGACGAGTGGTGGGAGGCGGCCGTGCCCGCCTGCCCCGGGTGGACGGTGCAGGACGTCGTCAGCCACATGGTCGGGATCGTCGCCGACATCCAGGACGGCCGCATGGAGGGCGTGGGTTCCGACGAGTGGACCGCGTTCCAGGTGACGGCACGTCGCGACCTGCCGCTCACCGAGGTGATCGGCGAGTGGTCCCGGCGGGCGCCCGCGTTCGAGGAGGCGGTGGCGGCGTGGCCGCCCGCGGTGGCGGCGCAGATCGTGGCCGACTCCGCGATGCACGAGCTCGACATCCGCAACGCGCTGGGTGACCGCAGCTCGCGCGACACCGACGCCGTGCCCATCGCCATCGACTACTACGCCCACAAGCTGGCCGACCGGATCGCCGAGGCCGGGGTCGCCCCGCTGGTGGTCGACTACGACGGCACGGTGGTCACCCTCGGCGAGGGCGCGCCCGGCGCCACGCTGCGCACCACGCGGTTCGAGGCGCTGCGGGCCATGGGCGGTCGCCGCAGCGCGGCCCAGGTCGCGGCCTACGACTGGGAGGGCGACGCGGCTCCCTACGTCGCGCTGATCAGCTCGTACGGCAGCCGCGAAGAGCCCCTCGTCGAGTAGGGCTCGCGCCGCGCACGCGGCGCCGGTCAGGCGGTCGGGGCGATGAAGTGGGCGACGCCGGCGCCGCCGTCGGCCTTGGCCTGGTACATGGCCCGGTCGGCGTGGGCGAGCAGGCGGTCGGCGTCGGTCCCGGCGTCGGCGACGGCCACGCCGATCGACGCGGTGATCTCCACCCGGGCCTCGTCGAAGTCGAACGACGGGGCGAGGGCGTGCTCGAGCCGGGCCGCGATCGTGAGGGCTGCCTCCATCGAGGGCACGCGGTCGGACACCACCACGAACTCGTCGCCGCCGATGCGGGCGAGGGTGTCCGCGGGGCGCAGCAGGCTCTGCAGCCGGGTGCTGACGAGCTGGAGCAGCCGGTCGCCGGCCGGGTGGCCGAGGCGGTCGTTGACGAGCTTGAAGTCGTCGAGGTCGAGGTAGACCACCGCGACGAGCCCCCCGCCGCGGCGGGTGCGGTCGAGCGAGTTCTGCAGCCGGTCGCGCAGCAGGGTGCGGTTGGCGAGACCGGTGAGCGGATCGTGGAAGGCCAGGTGGCTGATCATGCGCTCCACGTGACGCCGCCCGGTGACGTCGCGCTCCACCCACGAGAGCGCCCGCAGCGAGCCATCGGCCGCGAGGACGGGTGAGGCGGTGACCGACACGTCGATCACCCGACCGTTGTGGTCGACCCGGCGGAGGTCGAACGGCTCGAGTCGCACTCGCTGCACGAGCAGCGCGAGCGTCTCGGCGAGCTCGTCGTGATCCTCGGGTGCGGTGAACGACATGAGCGTGCGCCCGACCATCGCCTCGGCGGCGTACCCGTAGATCCGGGTCGCCGCGGGGTTCCAGGTGGTGATGACCGCGTCGGGCGTGGTGGTGAGGATGGCGTCTTCGGCCGACGCCACGAGCGCGGCGTAGAGGTCGTCCGGTGGGCCGGGCGGACGGGCTGCGGGGTCCGGGGGCGTGGTCACGATCTGCTCCTGCCACCAGTGTCCCGCATCACCGGCGCTCGCGGGGTGATCCTGCCCTCCGATACCGTGCAGCATCGCGTGCGCCGGGTCAAGGGTCGGCCAACGCGAGACCGGGATCGGGCCATGACGCGGCCAGGGTCGCGGGCCGGGTGGCGCCTATCAGCCTTGGTTCGCCGCGAGGGTGGGGCTGGTGGTCTCCGACTCCCAGCGCTCGCGCAGCTCCACGCTGGTCTGCGCCATCGCGTCCCAGCGCGACTCCGGCACGTCGTTGACCTGCATGTCGAAGCGGTCGCAGTCCTTGCGGATCTCGAGGATCTCGACGCCGTCGGGCCCGGGCGTGTAGCCGTAGGGCGCGTCGGCGGGGATGAAGAACGAGTCCCCGGCCCGCAGCACCTGCTTGCCCATGTGCGCCTCGCCCGAGATCACGTAGTACATGCAGTCGACGTCGTGCGAGTGGCGGGGGAGCGGGTACTCCGCCTTGAACCAGCAGTGCACGAGGCTGAACCCGCCCGACTCGGGCGTGCTGCGGTTCAGCACCGTCACCTCGGCCCCCGCGGCCGCGCCGGTTCCCACGAGCTTGCCGAGGCCGACGCGCGCGTCGTCGGACATCGTCGGTGCCGACATGAAGTCGGTCTCCTGCAGCGGCACGCCCTCGGTGGCGCGGAAGATCCGCATCCCCTTGGGACTGGTGGTGTCGTCCATGGCTCCGTCGACTCCGTGGTCGCTCATGCGATCGCGATCGGGTTGATCGGGCTGCCGGTGCCGCCGGTGACGAGCAGCGGGGCCACCACGAGCAGGCACTCGGTGACACCGTCGGCCGCGAGGGGCGACAGCACCAGGTGCTCGAGCAGGGTCAGGCCCCGCTTCACCAACAGCTCGATGTGCAGCGACAGGAACTCGCCGTCGAACGGGATCACCTCGACCGCGGCGTTGTCGCAGCCCACGACCGCCACATCGCGCGACGCGAGGTAGTCGACGGTCGACGAGCCGAGGCCCGGCTGCATGAACGGCGGCTCCTCGAAGCGGGCGGTGACGTCGGCGAAGAGGTCGAGCCAGCCGGTGCGGACGAGCACGATGTCGCCGCTGCCGATCTCCACCCCGGCGGCCGCGCGGGCCTCCTCGAGGTCGTCGGCGGTGATGTTGGCACCGGGTTCCAGCCAGTCGACGCCCTTCAGGCCGGCGATGTCGAGGAGCACGGCCCGGCCGGCGAAGCCGCCGGTCTTCTCGATGCCGCAGTACGGCGCGCCGTTGTGTGACGTGAAGCCGTGGGCCGACTTCCCGTTGTAGAACTGCTCGTCGGCGTACACGTGGCAGAGGGCGTCCATGTGGGTGCCGTTGTGGGCGGCGATCACCAGCACGTCCTCGTTGGCGCCGACGCCAGGCTGCGCGCCGTACTGGGCGTTCATCTCGGCGTCGGTCTGGCTGGTGAGCGTGAGCCGCTGCGGCGCCCCGCGGTACGGGAACACCGGGGTGCCGTAGCGGGCCACCGGGAGACCCAGGTTGTAGACCTTGCCGGTCTTCACCACACCTGCGGCGTTGCGCACGACGTCGGGGGTGATGAGGTTGAGCGCGCCCCGCTCGTCGTCGTCACCCCAGCGGCCCCAGTTCCCGGTCTGCGAGTCGGCGGTGGTCGTCACGGTCGGATCTCCTTCATGATCGTTCGTTCGCGGCGGCTCGGTGTCACGGCCACCGGGAGGTTCCGGTGATGTCTATCCGATGATGGCGGGACGCCGCTCCGCGGCGGCTCACGTCTCGCGCAGGACGGTGCCCGGCTTCGACGCGACGGCGTCGGGGTCGGGGGTGCCGTCGACCCGGATCGGCGTGCCGTTGACCACCACGTGGCGCATCCCGCTCGGCGCGTCGGCCACCAGGCGCGACCCGTCGGCCGGGAAGTCCTGCACTCGGCGCACCGGGCCGGGGGCCACGGTGTCGGGGTCGAACACCGCGATGTCGGCGAATGCGCCCTCGGCGATCACCCCGCGACCCTCGAAGCCGTACATGGCCGCCGGCTCGCCGGTGAGCTTGTGCACGGCCCGCTCCATCGAGAGCACCTCGCGCTCGCGCACCCAGTTGCCGAGCAGGTCGGTGGGGAGGCAGGCGTCGCACAGCTGGCCCACGTGGGCGCCGGCGTCGGACAGGCCGAGCACCAGCCCGTCCTGCTGGAGCAGGTCGGTGATGACCTCGGGGTCGTCGTTGGCGATGGTGTCGCGGAACCGGGGTGCGAAGTCCTCCGCGATCGACACCTCGATCATGACGTCGAGCGCGCTCACGCCCCGCTCCGCGGCGAGCTCGCCGACGGTGCGGCCGTTGAGCGACGGGTCGCGGGCCTCCTCGATGCGCATGGTGTCCCAGTTGGGCCGGAACATCCGCGCGTTCTCCATCTCGTGCTGCGCGCTCCGGCGCCACTCGGGGTCCTGGTACGCGGCCAGACGCTCCTCGATCGGGCGGTCCATCAGCGCCGCCCACATCGCGTTGGTGTTGAAGGTGAACGGGTCGCGCAGGTTCATCTGGAACGTGAGCGGCCGGCAGGTGACCTGCGGGTACACGCGCGCCCCGGCCGCCTGCTGCTCCTTGGTGTAGGCCGCCATGTCCTGGGCGAAGGTCGATCCGCGGCGGGTCAGCAGCGCCGTCCAGGTGAACGGACGGCCGATGCGGGGCTGCAGCTCGTAGATCTCCGGGTGCTTCACCCGGTCGCCCGGCGTGAACGCGCCGACGCCCTTGCCGAGCTCCCCGAGCGGGCGGACCAGCGCCTCCATCTCGTGGATGTCGGCGATGCGCGACGGCACCGGCCGGCCACCGTCGCCGTTGTGGGTGGGTGCCGAGGTGCTCGCGAACCCGACCGCGCCGGCGAGGAGTGCCTCGCGCACCACCGCGGCCATCCTCTGGAGCTCGTCCTCGGTCGCCTCGCGCTCGTACCCGTCGTCGCCCATCACGTAGAGGCGCAGCGCCGTGTGGCCGATGTACGCGCCGAAGTTGAGGACGGTGCCGTGACGGGCCACCGAGTCGAGGTACTCGGGAAACGTCTCGAAGTCCCAGGGGATGCCGGCCTTGAGCGTCTCGAGGTCCATGTCCTCCACGTGCTGGAGCGTGCGGCCGATGAGCTCGCGGTGCTCGGGCCGACAGGGTGCGATCGTGAAGCCACAGTTCCCGGCGATCACGCTCGTGACGCCGTGCCACGACGACGGCGTGAGCGCCGGGTCCCAGAACACCTGCGCGTCGTAGTGGGTGTGGATGTCGATGAAGCCGGGGCTCACCACGTGGCCGTCGGCCTCGAGCACGCGGGTGCCCGAGAGCCCCTCGCCGATCTCGACGATGCGCCCGTCGCGCACCGCGACGTCGGCGCGGTACGCCGGAGCACCCGTCCCGTCGACGACCGTTCCCCCTCGGATGACCAGGTCGGCGCTCATGTGCGTGGTTCCCCCTCCGTGACCGGCCCGGCGGTCACGTGCTCGTGGTGGCACAGCTGACGTCCATGCTGACAGCCGTGTGGTCGGATGGCCAGACGAGCCCGCCGGGCCCGTCGGTGGCCGGTGCGGCCGCGAAGAGCCCGGTGCCGAGCCCGTCGGCGTCGGCGTCGGTCACCGGGTCGAAGACCGGCCGGCAGCCGCGGGGTGCCTTCACGAAGATGAAGTCGATCCGCTCCTGCTCCCGGGCCGTCGGGTCCTTCAGGGCGGCGATCGACTTGTCGTCCCGACCCGCGGTGCACTCGACCCCGGTGGCGGGGTCGCACTCGGGGTTGCCGGCGGCGAGGTGGGTGTCGATCCAGCCGTCGGCGAGGAGCCGGGCGTAGCGGGGCGCGCCGGCCGGGACGTTGAAGTCGCCCATCAGGATCCGGAGGGCGTGCTTGGGGCCGCCGCGGGCGGCGAGGCGCTCGCTCAGGATCGTCTGGCACTCGGAGTAGGTGGTGCCCGCGGGGCACGGCGGAGGGCACTTGTAGCGGTCGATGTCGTCGCGACACGACGGGAACGTCTTGTCGCCGTCCTGGTGGGTGACCACGAGCACGACGGGTCCGTCGGGGCCGGTGAGCTCCACCCGGCTCGCCGTGCGCAGCCTCCCGGGCAGGACGAGGATCGTGGACCGCCCCGGCTTGAGCGTGGTGAGCACGAGCTCGGAGTCGTTGGCGTCGGCCTCGGTGAGCACCTGGCGGTAGCGGCCGCCGCACACGTCGGGGAGCCGGTCGGCGAAGCGCGCCCGCAGGTTGTCGTTGACCTCCTGCAGGCCCACCACCTCGGGGCAGTCGGCGTCCTCGAGCTGGCGCAGGAACAGGTCGACCCGGTCGTGGGCCTGGCAGTCGGTGCCGTCGTCGCAGAAGATCCCGTGGAGGATGTTGTAGTTGACGACCCGCAGACCGCCGTCACCGTCGGCGCGCGCGGCGGGGGTGGCCGTCGGCTCGGCGGCACGGGCCGGGGAGGTGGTGGCGGCGAGGCCGGCGACCACGGCGAGGCACCCGATCACGGTGGCTCGGAGCCGTCGGGCGAGCAGGCTGGGCTGCGGCATGGCGCCATCATCGCGAACTCTGACGGCGGTGTCGGCAACTACTTGACGCGGGCCGGGGGAGGTGGTCACACTCGCCGCCGTGTCCGACACCCGCGCCTCCACCGACCTGCCCACCCGCCACCGTGCGGTCGTCTACACCGAGCCCGGACGGGTGGAGGTCTCGGAGCGCCCGGTGGGCCCGCTCGGCCCCACCGACGTCCTGCTCCGGGTGAGCCACTGCGGCGTGTGCGGCAGCGACATCCACTTCGTGCTCGAGGGCTGGGGCACACCGGGCTCGGTCGAGGGGCACGAGTACAGCGCCACCGTGGTGGCCGTGGGCGAGGCCGTCACCGCGTGGAAGGTCGGCGACGAGGTGGTGGGTGGGCCGTCGCCCCGCTGTGGCACCTGTGAGTACTGCGTCCAGGGACGGCCGTCGCTGTGCGTGGGGCGCTCGGCGGCCGGGGTCGACGAGTATCCCGACGGCGCGTTCGCCGAGTACGTCGTGGCCGACGAGCGGGGGATCCTGCGCATCCCCGACGGGGTGTCGCTGCGGGCGGCCGCGCTGGCCGAGCCGCTCGCGGTCTCGCTCCACGGTCTGACCCGCGGTGGTGTACAGGCGGGCCAGCGCCTCCTCGTCACCGGTGGTGGCCCGATCGGCGCCCTCGCGGTGGCGGCGGCGAGGGCCCGGGGCGTCACCGACATCGTCGTGAGCGAGCCGCACCCCCGCCGCCGTGAGCTCTGCGAGCGGCTCGGCGCAGTGGTGGTCCAGCCCGAGGACCTCGTGCCGCCCCCGACGCCGCACGCCACGATCGACGAGCCGTTCGACGCCGCGCTGGAGTGCTCGGGGCACCCGGCCGCGATGGAGGCGGCGCTGTCGCAGCTGAAGCGGGCCGGCACGCTGGTCCTCGTCGGTGCGGGCATCCGGCGCCCGAAGTTCGACAACAACCGGATCCTGCTCAACGAGCTGACGATCACCGGGTCGTTCGTCTACGACGCCGACGGCTTCGAGCGCGCGCTCGAGCTGCTCGCGCAGCCCGACTTCCCGAGCGATGTCCTCATCGAGCCGGGCGACGTGCCCCTTGCCGGGATGCTCGACGCGCTGCACGGCCTCGAGGCGGGCGACCTCGCCGGCAAGGTGATGATCGTCCCCGCTGCGTCGTGATGGCGCCCCCCACCGCGCACCCCCGTCGTCCGCCGATCACCAGGGAGACCCCATGACCTCCGTCGAGACCCGTCCGCCCCGCTTCAACCACGTGGCGATGAGCGTGCCCGCCGACCTGCTCGACGAGCAGGGCCGGGCCGACCTCGTCGCGTTCTACAGCGAGGTCTTCGGCTTCCAGGAGCTGCCCACGATGACCGAGGACCGACGCCGGCTGGTCTTCGGGTGCTACACGATCGAGCAGTTCGTGTTCCTCATCGCCGGCGACGACCCGCCGATGACCTGCCCCCGCCTCGACCACTACGGGTTCTCGGTCGGCACCGAGGAGGAGCTCGACGAGATCCTCGCCCGGGCCCGGGCCTTCCAGGAGCGGGACCCGCGCGTCGACATCATCGACAAGCACACCGACGACCACGGCCCCCTCGCGATCACCGCGATCTACGTCGGCTACCTGCTGCCGATGATGGTCGAGATCCAGTGGTGGGACTTCAAGCAGACGGCGCAGTGAGCGAGCCCGGACACCGATCCGGCGACGCCCGACGGCGAGCGGGGCCGGAGCGGCCCGGCGCGAAGCGCCCGGAGCGGGCCCGGTGAGCGCACCGCTCAAGTTCGGGGCGTTCGTCCCGCAGGGCTGGAAGCTCGAGTACTCGGGGGTGGGCGCGGCCGAGGCGTGGGCCCGCAGCGTGGAGCTGGCGCAGGAGATCGAGGCGCTCGGCTACGACCACCTCTGGGTGTACGACCACGTGGAGACGGTCCCGCGGCGCGAGCCCACGCACGTGTTCGAGGCGTTCACGATGCTCGCCGCGCTCTCGCAGCGCACCGAGCGCATCCAGCTCGGTCAGCTCGTCACCTGCGCGGCCTACCGCAACGCCGGCCTGCTCGCGAAGGAGGCGGCCGGCCTCGACGTCATGTCGGGCGGCCGGCTCATCCTCGGGCTCGGTGCGGGCTGGTACGAGCGCGAGTACCAGGCGTACGGCTACCCGTACCCGTCGGCCGGGGAGCGCCTGGCGATCCTCGAGGAGACCACCGAGGTCGTGCGGCGGCTCTGGACGGAGGAGACCGTCACCTACGAGGGCCGCCACCTCCGGTTCGACGGCGCCTACTGCGACCCCAAGCCGCTCCAGCAGCTCCCCGAGATCTGGATCGGCGGCGGGGGCGAGAAGGTCACGCTGCGGATCGCCGCCCGCCTCGCCGACAAGACCAACTGGCAGGTGGGCCTGGCCGAGTTCGTGCACAAGTCGGAGGTCCTGCGGGGTCACTGCGACGCCGTGGGTCGCGACTTCGCCGAGATCGTCCGCACCCACGGGCCCGACTGCCGGATCTTCGAGACCGAGCGCGAGCTGTGGGACTGGTGCGAGTCGCCGTCCGGCGGACAGCTGCGCAAGCTCGTCGACGCCGAGGAGTACGTGCGCGACAACCTCGTGGGCACGCCGGAGATGGTGGCCGAGAAGACCCAGGCCTTCGTCGACGCCGGCTGCCGGGAGTTCGTCCTCTGGTTCCGCGACTTCCCTTCGTCCGACAGCGTCACCCGGTTCGCCCGCGAGGTGGTCCCCCAGATCTCGGGGTGATCCGCCCGGGCGCGCCCCCGGGATGCGGCACTCCCGGTGTTAGGTTGCGGCGCGTGACTTCGACGGCCGACGCAGCGACGACCGCGCCGGCCGAGGACGGCGCGGCCCCGTCGGGGACCTCGCTGGGCTCACGGGACTCGCTCCTCGCCGGGATCGCGATCGGTCTCGTCCTGATCGTCGCCGTGGCGCTGCGGTTCGTCGTCCGGAGCGATCTCTGGCTCGACGAGGCGTTGTCGGTCAACATCGCGAAGCTGCCGCTCGGCGACCTTCCGGCGGCGCTGAAGCGTGATGGCGCCCCGCCGGTGTACTACGTGCTCCTCCACTTCTGGATGGAGGTCTTCGGCCGGTCCGACACGGCGGTGCGCGCACTCTCGGGTGTGCTCTCCATCGCGACCTTTCCGGCGATGTACCTCGCCGGGCGTCGGCTCGCCGGGCGCTGGGGCGGGTGGGCCGCGGTGCTCGTCTTCGCGACGAGCCCGTACGCGATCCGCTACGCGAGCGAGACGCGCATGTACTCCCTCGTGATGTTCCTCGTGGCCTGGGGCTACCTGGCGGTGGTACGGGCCCTGGAGAAGCCGACCGTCGGGCGCCTCGCCGTCGTCGCGCTGGCGGTCGCCACGCTCCTCTACACCCACAACTGGTCCTACTACCTGCTCGCGACGGTCGGCCTGGTGCTGCTCTACCGGGCGTGGCGGGGCACGACCACCGACGACCGCCGCGGTGCGTGGCGGGTCATCGTGGCGATGGTCGTGGGTGGGCTCTGCTACCTGCCGTGGCTCCCCGTGGTCAAGTACCAGCTCGAGCACACGGGCACGCCGTGGGGCGACGCCCGGCTGCCCTGGTCCGGTCTGACCTCCTTCGTCGGACAGTTCTCGGGGGTCGGGAAGCCCGCGCACGGCGAGGCCTACGTGTTCGCCGCGGTGGTGCTGGTGCTCCCGCTGCTCGCGCTCTTCGGCGCCGCGGTGAACGCCCGCCACGTCGACCTCGACCTGCGCACCCGTCCGCTCGTGCGCTGGGAGCTGGTCGTGGGTCTGGGAGCGATCGTTCTCGGGCTGGTGCTCTCGTTCGCGAGCGGGACCGCGTTCGACGGGCGCTACGCGTCGGTGGGGGTGCCGTTCCTGGTGCTGGCCATCGCCATGGGGACCGTGGTCTTCGGGAGCCCACGGGCCCGGGTGGTGGTCCTCGCGGTCGTGGTCCTGCTGGGCCTGGCCGGCGGGGTGCGCAACGCCCGCGACCTGCGCACGCAGGCCGGTGAGGTCGCCGCGGTGATCGCGGCCGAGGCCGAGCCGGGCGACGTCGTCGTCTACTGCCCCGACCAGCTCGGGCCGTCGGTCCACCGGCTCCTGGGTGACGATCTCGGCCTCACCGAGCTCACCTTCCCGGCGTTGAGCGGACCGGAGCGGGTCAACTGGGTCGACTACCGCGACCGCATCGACGCCGCCGACAGCGACGCCTTCGCCCGGCGGGTGCTCGACCGGGCCGACGGCGCGCGGATCTGGTACGTGGTGTCGCCGGGCTACCGCAGCGTCGAAGAACGCTGCGAGGAGGTCGGCGCCGCCCTCGCGGCAGCCCGGCCCGGGTCCGCCTCGCGCGTGGCCATCGACGACGTTCTGTACTTCGAGTTCCTGGGCCTCACCGAGCTGCCGGGATCGTGACGCTGCTGCGGACGCGCTTCGTGCGCGACGACCTGCGGGTCGCCGTCGTGCCGTGGGCGGTCGCCCGGGCCCTCGTGGTCGGCGCGCTCCTCCTCTCGCGCCACGTGTTCGACGAGGTGGGTCGGGGCACGCGGCCGGTGCAGCTGGGCCAGGGGCTGTTCGGGTGGGACGCCTCCTGGTACCGGGCCATCGCCGAGCAGGGCTACGGCGGCGTGCCCAAGGAGGGGCTGCGCTTCTTCCCGCTCGTGCCCGTCGCGGCCCGGGGGCTCGGCACCGTCCTGCTCGACCATCACGGGCTCGCGCTGCTGCTGATCGCCAACGCGAGCGCGCTCGTGTTCGGCGCGCTGCTGCACCGCCTGACCGTCACCGAGACCGGCGACGTCGAGGCCGGCGTCCGCGCGGCATGGTTCGCCGCGCTCTTCCCGGCCGCGATGTCGTTCGTGATGGGCTACGCCGACGCCACGGCCCTCGCGCTCGCGGTGGGCGTGTTCCTGGCGTTGCGATCGGATCGCTGGGTGCTGGCCGGAGCCCTCGGCCTGGCCGCGGGGCTCACCCGTCCGCTCGGCGTGCTCCTGGTCGTGCCGGCCCTGTTCGAGGCGCTGCGCCATCGCCACGGCGTGACGGTCGCGGGATGGGTCCGGCGGGCCGTCGCGGTGGCCGGGCCCGCGCTCGGGCTGGCGGCCTTCCTCGCCTGGGTGGGCATCACCCGCGACGACCCGCTGCTGCCGTTCTCGGTCCAGAAGCGGGCCTCGCTGCGGGGGGACTTCGTCGACCCGGTCAGCCGTCTGGTCGACGCCGCCCGCGACCTCGCCGGCGGCGACCGCTTCGGGTCGGGGCTCCACCTGGTGTGGGCCGTGGTGTTCCTGGGGCTCCTGGTGGTGGTGGCTCGTCGCCTCCCGGCCTCCTACACCGCGTACACGGCCGTCACCCTCCTCGTGGGCCTCTCGGCGGAGAACCTCGACTCCTTCGAGCGCTACGCCCTCGGGGCGTTCCCGCTGCTGATGGGGCTGGCGCTCGTCACGGGGCGCCGGACCGTGGAGCGGCTCGTCCTCACCATCGCCGCCGGCGGGCTGGTGGGCTACTCCGTGCTGGCCTTCTTCGGCGTCTCGGTCCCCTGAGGGCCCCTCGGGCCCACGTACAATCCTGCGTCGGCCTGGTGTCGTCCCGCCGACTGCCGCCCGACCTGCCCCGCAATCCAGGAGCCTCCGCTTCGTGACCACCCCTGCCGAGAACGCCCCTGCGCCCGATGTCGTGGTGATCGGTGCCGGCCCCGCGGGCCTGACCGCCGCCTACGAGCTCACCCGGCGCGGGGCCACCCCCACGATCCTCGAGCTCGACGACGTGGTCGGCGGCATCAGCCGCACCGTGGTGCGCGACGGGTGGCGCTTCGACATCGGTGGCCACCGCTTCTTCACCAAGGTGACCCCGGTCGACGACCTCTGGTTCGAGATCCTCGGCGAGGAGAACTTCCTCCGCCGGCCACGGATGAGCCGCATCTACTACGACGGCAAGTACTACGACTACCCGCTCGTCCCCATGAACGCGCTCAAGAACCTCGGCGTGCTGGAGGCCACGAAGTGTGTGGGCTCCTACGTGTGGGTCCGCATCAAGCGGCCGAAGGACCAGACGAACCTCGAGGGCTTCTACGCCGCCCGGTTCGGGTGGCGGCTGTACCGCACCTTCTTCGAGACCTACACCGAGAAGGTGTGGGGCGTGCCGGTGCGCGAGCTCCAGGCCGACTGGGGTGCACAGCGGGTGAAGAACCTGTCGCTGTTCCGCGCGGGCTGGGAGGCGATCAAGCCCAAGAAGCTCCGCATGCGTCAGGACAAGTCGAAGCAGATCACCAGCCTGATCGAGGAGTTCAACTACCCGAAGTACGGCCCCGGGATGATGTGGGAGCGCTGCACCGAGATCGTCGAGGAGCGCGGCTCCACGGTGCTCATGGAGACCGCGGTCACCGGGGTGCGCCACGAGGACGGGCGGGCGGTGTCGGTCACGGCCCGGACGAAGGACGGAACCGAGGTGACGTTCCCCTGCACGCACGTGATCTCCTCGATGCCGATGAGCGAGCTGCTGCGGGGGATGGATCCGCCGCCCCCCGCCGAGGTGCTCGCCGCCGCCGACGACCTCCGCTACCGCGACTTCATGACCGTCGCGCTCGTCGTCCCGGAGGACGCCGGCTTCCCCGACAACTGGATCTACATCCACGACCCCGCGGTGCGTGTGGGGCGCGTGCAGAACTTCGGCACGTGGTCGCCGTACCTGGTCAAGGAGGGGCGCACCTGCCTCGGCCTCGAGTTCTTCGTCAGCGAGGGTGACGACATGTGGTCGAAGCCCGACGACGAGCTCGTCGAGCAGGGCAAGCGTGAGCTCGAGCATCTCGGCCTGTGCGACGCGTCGCGCGTGGAGGCCGGCTACGTGGTGCGCGTGAAGAAGGCGTACCCCGTCTACGACTCGAGGTACAAGGAGAACGTCGACGTGATGCGCGAGTGGATCGCGCAGCACTGCCCCAACCTGTACCCGGTGGGTCGCAACGGGATGCACAAGTACAACAACCAGGACCACTCGATGTACACCGCGATGCTCTCGGTGGAGAACGTCTACGGCGCCGACCACGACGTCTGGTCGGTGAACGTCGAGGAGGAGTACCACGAGGAGGAGGACCCCACCACGGAGCGGGGGACCGGGCGCGACGCGCCGCTCCTCCCGCGCCCGGCCGGGTCCTGACCCGCCGCCGTCACCCCCGCACCCCGCACCCGCACCCCGCGCTCCGCACCGCTGCGACCGGCGGCGGCCCATCGGCGACGTGCGTCGCGGGCTACCCGGGGGCGGTCGTCGCCGCGGTCGGCGCCGCCCGGGACGCCAGGTCGGCGTAGAGCGCGTCGAGGAGTCGCCGGGCGGCCCACTGGGCGCCCTCGGGCTCGAAGTGCCCACCGTCCTTGGGGCGCAGCACGATGCCGTCTCGGGTCGCGGAACAGGGGTCCGCGAGCGTCGCGCCGTCGGGGCACACGATCGAGGCGAGGTCGAGCAGCACGACGTCGTCGGGGTGCCGTTCGGCGAACTTGGCCATGAGCGCGTTGCCGTGGGCGGTGCGGTCGAGGTCGTCCTGGGTGACCTCGCGGGTCTGGTTGGGGGACATCGGTGGGTTGGTGACCATGACGAGCCGGCCCCCGGCGGACGCGACCGTCTGGCGGACGCGATCCATCTCCCCGAGCAGCCACCGGTCGTGGGCCGGGGTGTCGAAGCGCACCCGTTGGCCTTCGGCGGTCTGGTAGTCGGCGAGCTCCCAGGTGCTGAGCCACAGGACGGAGTCGGGCTGCACGTCGGCGATCGCACCCTGCTGGTAGTCGACGGTCGTCTTCGCGCAGTCGGGGCTCCACGGGATCTGTGATCCGTCCTTGTTGAGGGTGATCCCGGTGGTCATGCCGCAGCCGAGGCGGGCGATCGTGCGCGCCGTGACCCCGTCGCCCGCCGCGGTCGCGGCCAGTGCGTCGCCGAGCGACGCCGCCACCGAGT
>Ga0194131_10004329_pt1 | contig 21487 bp, 22 predicted proteins | sample TA2KigO120mmetaG_FD_148631 | JGI IMG/M metagenome (GOLD analysis project Ga0194131, IMG submission 148631) | Freshwater microbial communities from Lake Tanganyika, Tanzania - TA2015053 Kigoma Offshore 120m | ecosystem: Environmental > Aquatic > Freshwater > Lake | place: Tanzania: Lake... | reverse complement strand
ACCTTGGACGCCAACGATTATCCCAAAGGCCTACAGGTCTCCGACGATGAGTTTCAAGCGCTCAATATCAAACCCGGTAAGTTTCATGGCGATTGGAACTATACGCTTCTTCCTCGCTCTTAATCGGTAACTTAATTCTTGCCCATGCCTTAGGCGCTACTGAACCGGGCGCGGGTCGGACATTGAAGAATCCCGACCCTACGCCAAAGCTGCTTCCCGAATAGCCGAAATTCATTGCAGTCCCATTGGTTCCAAGATCGGGGCCAATGCCATTGAAAACATCCTGGTTTGCCGCGCCAAAGATATGCAGGTTGCCTTGAGGGTTGGGAGTCTGAAGACCGACGTTGCCGTTTCCAGCGATATGGAGACTACTCTCTGGCGCACCGGGAATGATGAGGAAAGGACGATCACCACCACCAGTGACATCGTTAACAAAGAAATTAAACTCATTCCCCCCAACCTCCCACGTATACGGCGTGTTACCGATGCTGTTGTTCTGTTCCAAACGTACGGTGGGAGTGTCGCCATTCGTGAGATGAAGCTTAGACATCGGCTCTAGAGTTCCCAATCCGATATTACCGGAGTCACCGACATAGACAGCGCCCTCTGATGCACCAGGAGCAATACGGAAAGGCGTCCGGCTCGTCTGGCCATCAAAGATACGAAAGTTCACGGTGTCAGCAGTGATTCGCCAATCCGGATTGGTACCGGTGTCGATGTCGTCAAAAAAGACGGTGGGGAAATTACTACTTGCAGTGAGGTCAGCCGCAAAAACGACGAGTATCGGGTTGCCACAGAGCAGTGCCGCCACCAGTAAAGCGCAAGCGACACAAGAGAAACGTGCAGTGTTCATAGGTGGCATAGCTCCTCCAAAAAGTGTAGATGGCGGCACTATCTCACAGCCAATGCGTTGGGGGCAAGAGCAAGAGAGGCAACGACGTAGCTTGGATGAAATGCAGCGAAATCCGGGGAACAGCTCCGTTTCATCCAGGCTACCCGACAAAACCACCCGTTTATGCCATGATCACAACGGCCTAAGAAAAATTCCTATTTCACCCCTGAGATTGAGAGCAACAATGAAACAAGCCTTGGTTATTGGCGGCACTGGACCGACCGGACATTTCATCGTCAATGGCTTGATCAAGCGTGGCTTCAGTGTATCGATTTTGCATACTGGCCAGCACGAGGTCGATGAAATTCCTGCGACGGTGAATCACATTCATACCAATCCCTTCGATGACGGTGCGTTGATCGAGGCACTGGGCAACAATCATTATAACTTAACGATCGCGATGTATGGTCGCTTGCGTCGCGTGGCAGAAATTATGGTTGGTCGCACAGAACGCTTCCTTTCTGTCGGTGGCGGGCCGGCGTACCGAGGATATATGAATGCCAACATGTTCGATCCGCCAGGACTGCCTGTCTCTACCGCTGAGGCTGCGCCCAAAGCATTAACTGAAGCAGAATATGGTAAGGGCTATCGTGTGTACCGCACCGAAGAAGTGGTCTTTCAACATCATCCTACCGCAACGCATTTTCGCTATCCGCAAATCTACGGACCGTATCAAATCACACCGCGTGAGTGGCTCATCGTGCGACGCATCTTGGACAAACGTCCGTTCATCATCTTGCCAGACGATGGCTTATCGCTGAATCACAGCGGCGCGGCGGCGAACATGGCACACGCCCTGCTGCTGGCAGTGGATAAACCGAATGTCGCGTTAGGACAAGTGTACAACTGCGGTGACGAGCACGTCCTCACACTCAAACAAATTGTGCAATTGTGCGCGCAAGCGCTCAATCATGAGTGGGAAATTATCTCGATGCCATACGAACTGGCTGTGAGCGCGAGACCGTTGATCTCACAACCGTGGACGACGCATCGCGTCTTCGATCTAAGCAAGATCAAAGCAGAACTTGGCTATCACGATATCGTCTCCCCGATCGACGGCATTAAGCAGGCCGCGGTGTGGTTGAGCCAGCATCCATTAGAGCATGGGGGAAGAAGCGAGCGTATGCTGCATGATCCGTTCGACTATGCGGCAGAAGATCGGCTGGTTGCCGCTTGGAAACAGGCGCTGGCGACGATTCCTAAGGATCTGTTCCAACGAGAACCTGGCTATACGATAGCTTATAGCGGACCTGGTGGGTCGCAACGCAAGAGTGAGTGGTAGGAATGGAGTATGTCAGCTCTGCTCAATTGTGTACCGATGCCGTTGCCCGAGCAGGCAAACAACTTCTTGAGGACGAACAACGATGACAGCCAGCAAATCTGTTACGTCGCGACCAAGCACACACATATCGAGTGATTCTACCCGCGAGAAAGCGGCATACTGACCACGGAAGAGAACTTTGCTTCCGGTTTCACGACTGAACCGAATCTGCGTCTCAACAACACTTGACTCAGCTACGCCGCCAACTCCACCGCTGAGTTGACATTAGCGGATCTCCTCCAATATGAGCCGAGATGAGCATAGAGTTGCACAGGAAAACGGTCAACCATTGAGTGCCAGCCCCTGTAGATTCTGACAACTCACCGCACCTTCCGTAACATTTTATTTACTGCCTCCACACTAAACGCGTCAGGATCAAATTCCTCGCCAAGCCATTCCTCCATTTCTTCATACTCTGGGTGCTCTGGGTCTTTGATTACCTCAAGCATATTGGCATAGCCCCAGATTCCGCCGCAGTCTTCTGGCGGACAAGCACGTTTACCATCGAGACAGAGAGGGTACTTCACTCCTTGTTCTGGTGAGAGGATTTTTTCTACAACAATCTCGTGCTCCCAACCGTCGCCAAAGTCATATTCATAGCCAAGTTTAGCTTTGACTTTGGGTAACACCTCTTCAACAGTGACCTTGTCTTCGTCCTTTGTCTCAGTAACGCCATCAAAATCGTCGGGATACAAAGGACCATAACAGGTTTTTCCGACCCTAAACTGGTGCATGTGAGAATTTTGCCACCCCATCGCTATTTGAATGAGCGCATGTAAGTCGCCTAAGAGCATCACACTTGGCACTTGTACTCGGCGCCAGATGGGCGGTGCTGACTCGGCCAAGCTGATCTTGAGTTGGTAAATTTGCGTATTCTGGGATTGCTTTTTCGTCGCCATACGGTTTCTTCTCCTTCAATTCCTCCCTACAGCCTATAGCCTACAGCCTGGTCCTCTCGCTATAGTACCGCCCCATGACAACAACAACTGACGTCGTGGTGATCGGTGGTGGAGTCGTCGGCTCGGCCATCGCGTATGAACTCATCAAACAGAAACAACAAGTGATCCTCGTCGATAAGAGTCAACCAGGCCAGGAAGCATCGGCTGCAGCAGCAGGAATCCTCGCTGTCGCTAGCGGTCGCTCGAAACGTGGGCCAATGTATCAACTCAAACGTGCGGGACAAGATTTATATCCCGCACTGGTGCGCGAGCTAGAAGAGCTCACTGGTATCGATATTGAATATCAAACGGTCGGTGTCGTTGGTCTCGTTCGTAATGACGCAGATGAAAAGAAGTATCGTCAGCTCTATGAATTACGCCGCGAGCAAGAGTACTCAGCGACATGGCTTTCAGCAGACGAGGTCCGACGCCTTGAGCCGACCTTAACCACAAACCTGCGCGGTGCGGTACATTTCTCTGGCGATCATCACCTTCATAACGGTAAACTCGCCGAGGCATGGGCCAAGGCAGCCGCGAAACGCGGCGTTGATGTCCGTACAGGTGTTACGGTCAATGAAGCAAAAACAACTAGTGGAAAAGTCTCTGCCGTGCGTATTGGCGATGATTGGGTCGAAACGAGGACTGTCGTCATCGCGGCAGGTTCGTGGTCGCGACAGGTTGGCGAGGTCTTTGGTTTGACTATCCCTATTGCACCCGCCAAAGGTCAGATGTTGGCAGTCCACGCGCCACACGTGAAGCATGTTATTTCCTGGGATGACCATTATCTTGTGCCTCGCAAGAATGGTGAAGTGGTAATCGGCTCAACAGTGGAGTTCGTCGGGCATAATAAGGATGTCACGCTTGAAACGATTCGCAAACTGATTGATCGCGCGGAAGACCTGGTGCCAGGAATTAGCAAAGCACCACTGCTGCGCTTCTGGGCTGGCCTACGTCCGTACTCCCCTACGCGCCGGCCAATCTTGTGTCGCGCACCTGGCATCGACAATCTCATCCTCGCGACAGGTCATCATCGCAACGGCATCGTAGCGGCGCCAATTACTGGAAAACTTATTTGTGAGCTTATCACCACTGGTCAAACATCGATGTCGCTAGAGCCTTTCGCCATGCCACGTGAACCATTACCACCGGCACCAGAAGGTGAATCACCGGATGAAGCGGACTGATCGGGAGTGAATGGGAGAACCGGAGAATGGGAGAACCGGAGATTTTTTTTCTCACCGATTCCCCGATTCACACGCTCTCCCATTCAGATGGCTGTACGTAGAAGCTTATGAAAAGCATGAAACGTCAGCAGTAGCGAAAGACGGAGGGAACTATGTCAGGGCCACTCACAGGACTACGTGTCATGGACTTTACCCGTGCACTGGCAGGACCGCATTGCACGCTGTTGCTCGCCGATATGGGTGCTGAAGTCATTAAGATTGAACGGGTTGAAGGTGGCGATGAAGTGCGGCGCATGGGGCCACCGTTCATCAATGGCGAGAGCGCGGCCTTTATGGCCAGTAATCGCAATAAGAAAAGCATAACGGTAAATCTTAAAGACCCACGTGGTCAGGACATCTGCAAACGCATGGCCAAATGGGCCGATGTGTTAGTCGAAAACTTCCGTCCAACTGTCATGAAGAGTGTTGGGCTCGACTATCACACGTTGTCACAAATCAACCCGCGTCTAATCTACTGCTCGATTTCTGGCTTTGGCCAGACTGGCCCAATGGCAGACCAAGGCGGCTACGACACCGTCGCCCAAGGTATGGGCGGCATCATGATGGTCACCGGCGTACCAGGTGGACCGCCAGTGAAATCGGGCGTACCGATTATTGACCTCGGCACTGGCATGTTTGGTGCCCTGGGTGTGTTAGCGGCGTACGTCGCACGAGAGAAAACTGGCAAAGGGCAACACATTGATGCTTCACTATTAGATACTTCCGTTGCTTTAGGACTTATTGATGGCAGTGATTACCTCGCCAGTGGTGAGCTGCCGCAGCAGTTAGCCTCTGCCCATCGCCGTATTGCGCCGCATGGAGCGTTCAAAACCAAGGATAGCTATATCACCATCGCAGCAGATTCAGCTCCACGCACCTGGAAGACGTTGTGTCAGCTCCTCGGCAAACCGGAGATGGAAACACATCCACAACTTGCGGATAACACCTTGCGTCGCAAGAACCTGCCGCTGCTCATCGAACAGATCGAGTCTGCCACATCACAGCAAGAGAGTAGCTATTGGTTGGCGCAATTGCAAAAAGTCGGCATTCCCTGCGGACCGGTCAACAACTACGACAAGGTTTTCCAAGACCCGCAAGTTCTCGCCCGTAATCTTTTAGTTGAGAACATCCACCCCAGAGCTGGACGCGTACAAATGGTCGGGAAGCCGTTGAAGTTTTCTGATACGCCAGCGACAGACTTAGTTCCTTCTGCTGCGCTGGGGGAACATGCGGACGCGATTCTGCAATCACTCGGATACAGCACAGAAGAAATCACCCAGTTCAGACACGAGAAAGTCATTTAGCGACGAAGAAACATTGCACCACACGACGCGCTGTGTCATACTCCGGGCCTGCAAGGCCGTCCTACGATCAATTATTTTCCTGCAAAGGAGGAGGAAGACTATGGCAGATGTCACAATTCGTGTGTTAAAGAACGGACCGTATGAAGTGAGCGGTGGAGCAGTCGTGACCGACCAGAAAAAGAACCAATACACAGGGCAGGCAGATCCGATCTACCTGTGTCGCTGTGGACAATCGGCCAACAGACCATTCTGCGATGGTACCCATACCAAAGTTGGATTCAAGGCAGAAGAAACCGCGAGTTAAATCGCCACGGAAGAGAAATCCACTCGGCGTGTCACCCTGAGGGCAACGAAGGGGCTCGCAGAGAGATTCTTCGCGGAGTTTATCCTGAGCGGAGTCGAAGGGCTCAGAATGACAGACGCGAACGGTCGTGACTGACTCGATAGCTCTTTACTTGTCCTCAGCCTCGGAGGATTGCTCCGGGGCTTTTTTTTGTCCGCTTTCTAACTCTTGGGCACTAAGGACTTGCACCGCACGCACTCCAGTTCCATAGCGGTACACCAACTCTCCCCCAAGGTATCCTTGGATCAAAAGGCCAATGAGCCCCGCACCGGACAGCAGCATAAAGAAGAGCGGTAACTGTTCGTGAATCCCGGCACGGAAGATCGCCAAGACTAAAAAGAAGCCGACTAACGCATACCCGCCATACTCGTGATAGAACAACAGCGGTTGCGCGTGCGAGTCAAATGCACTGGGTGGTCGTGGCAACTCGTGTTCAATCCACCCCGTCAGTGCGGCAAGGCCAAGCGCAATCACCCCAGCAAGAAAACATACTTTCCCGGCTTGTTGCCATTCGCGTTGTTTTTGTACGCTACCAACGCAGTCGAGTGCACTCCCGAAGACCGTAAGTGCAATCGCAAAATGTACGGCGATGGGATGAAAGATAAATAGTGCGCCTTCTTCAAGGGGCGGCACAGGAACGCCCTCTTCTGCCAGAGCAATCAAAGGGCTGTATCCCAAAATACACAGGCTCAGCAACAATGCCTGAAGAGCTGTCCAGAATCCAAGGCCCAGGATCCAGGGTCTAAAACTAGGATAGGAATTTTTTTTGACGCTGGACGCTGGACGCTGGACGCTGGACGTTCGATAGCTAGCTTCGTCGTTCATTCGTATGCTACAAAATCAGAATCTTGGTTGTGGAGGCTTTCGTGGCCGATACTGAAACTGTTATTGCACGCGTCGGAGAAATCACTCCCGGGAAGACAAAGAAGTTTATCCTACTCGTCGATGGCCGAGAGACGGAGTGTTTTGCTGTCAATTATGAGGGCCAGCTGTTTGCCTATGTGAATCGTTGTCGCCATGTGCCAATGGCTATGGATTGGGTGGAGAATCAATTTCTCACCGAAGACGGACGTTACATTCTCTGCGCAACACATGGGGCTGCCTTTGAACCCGAAAGCGGAGAGTGTGTCTTTGGTCCACCGTGCGGCAAATTCTTGGCACGTGTTCCGCTTTCAATCACCAACGATCAGGTCGTCGCCCACCGTCCGTTAGATGAAGAAGATTAGTACGGCAGTGTCGCACCACGTCTTCTACTTCACGCTTACGGCCAGTCCCATTCATCGCCGAAATGCGCCCGCAGTAGTCGCTGTTTGAGATATTCGAGAGTCCCAACATCCTCAATGATGTCACCGCCTGTATCGTAGAAGAAAATTTCCCCTTTCTTGTTACGTCCGATCGCGACCAACCATTCAATCTCGTTGCGATCTTCCAAGAGGTAGTTGATCGTTTGAGATACACCTTTCGCCGGGATGAGCGTGACCTTCGGCCGTTTCGGCTTCTCTTGTGGTGACATAGACATCATGCATCTCCAGCAGCGACTAGCCTTGCAAGCAATTTTTGTTTAACACGCTACGAAAGATAGGAGGTGAGGTGCATCAAGTCAAGACACAGACTGCAATCGTTTCTACATGGTACGTTTGCGGGAAAAGGTCGATGGGTTGTGCAACGTGCAAACGATACCCACGTTGCTGCAACTGACGAATATCACGGGCAAGCGTGGTGGGATCACAAGACACATAGCAAATTGTTCGTGCAGCAAAACGCGGCAGCACGGTGATCACTTCTGCCGCGCCTGTACGTGGTGGATCGAGAACAATGACATCACAGGAAGTGTTTTTCTGCAATAACTGCTGAACACCGGCGTGGGCCGCAGCATGGACAAACTGCGCATTGGTGACGCCAACCCGCGTAGCGTTCGTCCGCGCATCAGCTACTGCGTCGAATGCCGACTCGATACCGATGAGTGAGGCGACACGGTGAGCAATCGGCAAACTCAAATTCCCTGCCCCACAATACAGCTCTATCACTCGTTGTTCCTTACAAAAGTGACCAAGCTGAAGAAGCGTGGCAATCAGCGTCTGATTCCCACGAGGATTCACCTGCGTGAACGTTCCACGGTTCACAGTCAGCGAGAGGCTGTCCACCCCAAGATCATACGTCGCAGACGGATCACCCCACGTTCGTCGCCAACCCTGGCCGGAAAGCATGAGGCCCGACACTACCGGATGCGTGCGCAGAAACTGTGTACCAGTAGCATCGTCAGCGTGTTGAAACAGTCCGTCGGCTTCACCAATCAATACACAAGAGACTTCACCTTTTGCTTGGCCGTGCTCAATAATCTCGACATGGTGCAATGGGGTCCGCAATCTTGTCACCCACGCTCGTGCCGCCTTGAGTTGAAGATCGCTTGTTTCTCCGGCGATCAGACAGGACTCGATTTCGACAACAGCATGTGACTGCGGTGGCGAGAAACCGAGCCGGGTGTTGTTCTCGACGCGTACGCGAATGCGATGGCGATAGTGCCACTCACTCGGTGCAGCGAGGATCGGTAGCACCGGAGGGTCAGCGATGCCACCAATGCGTTGGAGTTGTTCACGCACCGTCGCCTCTTTCGCTCGTAGTTGCTCTGCGTAGGTAATATGTTGCCAGGGACAACCGCCGCATTGAGTCACATACGGACACGGTGGCGTTCGTCGATATGGAGAAGGAACAGTGAGTGCCGCGACATGGCCGCGCGCATAATTCTTTTTCTCTTCATCAATGACGACATCGACTTCATCGCCCGGCACAGTGCCAGGGACGAACACAACTTTACCGTCACTCCGGCCAACACCAGCAGGTCCATACGAGAGGCGGTCGATTGTGAGAGGAACAATTTTTTCGGACATAAGACGAACATGCAGGAGTGAGGAGAAAGACGCTAGGGGAGGAAAAAAAGGGACTGGGGCTAGGGGTCCTCATACGGGTAGGTTTTTTATCCAAGCCACAATTGGCGCGGATTTCCCCTCGTCAGAATCCGCGTGTTCGTCATGCCCGCGCAGCTTGTCCCCGGTCATTAGGGGAGCGGGCATCCAGGAGCTTCACCCCTGAACGATTGCGTATTCTCCCTGGATTCCCGCATTCGCGGGCATGACGTCTCGTCTTTTCTCAGCGTAAAAGCCTACCCCTAAAAGGGCTAAGGGTCCCCTCCCTACAAACCCCAAACCTCTCGCCCCAAAATGGAGACTTGAACTGTGGACCTGAAACATGGAACCTGAAACGTGAAACTTCTCATACGGTATGCTAGAACCTGCGGACTATGCCGCAGGGTTTGCTCACCATTCGTCGCGGAAAGCGGACTGACCTTCCCGCATTGGCGCCGCTTCTCCCTTTCTTCACCAGTCACGACCTTGACAAGAAGCAGACACAACATTGGCGTCGCTTAGTGAGTGACCCAGCCCATGACTTCTATGTCGCGGAACACCAGGAAGCGCTGCAGGGAATGGTCCTCGTATCCTACATACGGACACTGACCTGCCTGGGGTGGTTGGCGATCCTTGATTTGGCCGTTTCGCCGTCGGCATCAGGCGACATCTATACTGCCCTGATAGCTTTTGCGAAAGGCCGTGCCCATAAACGTGGCTGTCAGCGTATCATTGTGTCTACCCGCAGCGGCGAGCAACAAATGCCCTTGACGTCTTTGCTTGAAACAGGCTTTCTTCGCACTGGAGAAGTGTTATCTTGCCCCCTCCAGGAAACTCCGTAAATACTCGGGGCAGAGAAAATGAGGATGCTGTGGTACGAATTTTCATCGGCTTGCTCATCGGCTTCATGATCGGTGTTGGTGGCACCATACAATATCTCTCTTCAGGAACTGGGAATGTCCAGCTCATGACCAGTCCGCAGGTGCATCATCTTGAAGAACAAGTAAAACAGGGCAATGCCCAGATCGAGCAACTCACCAAAAAATTGGAAGCCGCCGCAGAGGCAATGGAAAAGACGACAGCCAGGTTCATGGCGCTTGAGCATCGCTTTGACGCGTTACGCTCCTCTCCTACAGCCGAGGCTCCGAACGCTCCCGCGACGACGGATCCCCCGGCAGCGCAACCAGACGAGCCCGCAAGTGGCTCAACCAACCAACCAGGAGCATCGCCGTCACCATCGTAATCACACAATCGCACCTAGAGAGGTGCCCCACCGAGGCACCTCTCTAGATCTCCGTTGCGCCGATTCGTTTTTCTCATGGGGCTTGACCCTTTTGCTCAGAGAACGCTATGAAAGATCATCGATGAACGCGGAATGCTGAATCAGAAATGGGGAATTCAATACCTTCTTCTCTTCATTTACCGTTCATCATCCATAATTCATTATATGCCTTAAGATGTCGGGGTGTGGCTCAGCCTGGTAGAGCACACGGTTCGGGACCGTGGGGTCGCTGGTTCGAATCCAGTCACCCCGACCATTTTCTCTCTCTCCTCTATTGCTCACAGTCAGTTCTGCTTCTCCCTTCGCTGACTTGAAGGGTATTTTTTATGTTGCGCCTCATTGTCGTCTCGATCGCAGCATACCTGTGTGGTTCAATTCCTACCGGTGTGCTACTAACCCGTCGCCTCGGCATCGATATTCGCAATACCGGCAGCGGCAACGTCGGGGCCACCAACGTCGCCCGTACGGCGGGAAAGAAAGTCGGGCTTCTCACCCTCCTCGGCGATGCCCTCAAAGGCCTTATCCCTGTCGTCCTCGTACGCATGCTTGGCCTGGGGGAAGTCACGGTTGCCTGTGCGGCGGTGGCTGCGCTTTTAGGACATATCTTTTCTCCCTTCTTACAATTCTCTGGTGGCAAAGGAGTCGCGACCGGTCTTGGCGTTTTCCTCGGCATGGCACCACAAGCAATCTTCATTGCCTTGGTCGCTTTTATTGTAACCATTGCAGTAAGCCGTATTGTCTCTCTTGCCTCGATCGTTGCGACTGCGCTCCTCCCTCTGCTCTTGATGTGGTTCGCCTATCCGGCAAGCTATATCTGGGCAGGGATGATGATGTCCGCGCTCGTGATCATCCGACACAAGGAAAACATTATTCGCCTCCTGCGAGGTCAAGAAGCAAAGTTTAGTTTTGCTAAGTCACCACCACCTGCTGCCTAAAAATGCAGCGCTGCTTGAGAACTAGGCAAGAGCCGACAGAGAAAGCCTGGAGTTGCGCAGAAATTTCTCTTGTCATAGAAAGAGGTTGCTGGCACTTGTTTTGCTCTCTTCTAGGGAAGACGGAGAATAACCGAACTCGATTAGTTCGCTTTACAAGACCATTATTTTGCTCTAGAGAGGCCTCTCAGGAGGTCGTCTCGTATGAAAGGCGTTATGAAAAAAATTGAAGCGATCATAAAGCCCTTTAAGCTGGACGAAGTGAAAGAGAACCTCAATGCTGTGGGTGTTCGCGGCCTGACAGTGAGTGAAGTAAAAGGCTTCGGCCGACAGAAAGGTCACACCGAACTCTATCGTGGGGCAGAGTACGTGGTTGATTTCCTGCCCAAGGTCAAACTTGAAATTATTGTCCAGGAAGACATGGTCGCCAAAGTCGTCGAGACGATCGAAAAGGCGGCCCGGACCGGTCGGATCGGTGATGGCAAAATTTTTGTCACCCCAGTGGAAGAGGTGGTACGAATTCGCACCGGCGAACGGGGTGATGACGCAGTGTAACGTTTTGTATTTTAACCAAGGAGGAGCGTAGGCAATGACACCCAAAGACGCCGTGCGTTTGGCACGCGAGCAACAAGCCGAGGCCGTTGACTTTAAGTTCATGGATCTGCTCGGCACCTGGCAACACTTTACTATTCCAATGAGTGAGTTCGAAGAAGCGCTCTTCGATGAAGGGCTCGGCTTCGACGGCTCGTCAATTCGCGGCTGGCAGCCGATCAATGCCTCGGACATGTTGGTCATTCCTGATGCCACGACGGCAGTGATCGACCCATTCTGCGCCGTGCCGACGTTGAGCTTGGTCTGTAACATCGTCGACCCAATCACGAAAGAAGAGTATTCACGCGACCCGCGCAATATCGCTCGCAAAGCTGAAGCCTACCTCAAATCTACTGGCATTGGGGATGTCGCCTACTTTGGTCCCGAGCCGGAATTTTTTATCTTCAATGATGTTCGTTTCGACCAGAACCAGCATGAAGCGTATTATCACATCGATTCCAATGAAGCGGTGTGGAACTCCGGCAGAAACGAAGGACCGAACCTCGGCTCGAAGATTCGCTATAAAGAAGGCTACTTCCCGGTTGCTCCTCTTGATACACAACAAGACATTCGCACCGAGATGGTACAGTACATGGAGCGTGTCGGTATCCGCGTCGAACGCCAACACCATGAAGTCGCAACTGCCGGTCAAGCTGAAATCGACATGCGTTTCGCTCCGCTTGTGAAAATGGCCGACATGTTGCAGTGGTACAAATACGTGGTCAGGAACGTCGCGCGGAAACACGGCATGACCGCGACCTTCATGCCCAAGCCGATCTTCGGTGATAACGGCTCTGGCATGCACTGCCATCAATCGATTTGGAAAGGTGAGAAGCCCCTGTTTGCGGGTGACGGTTACGGTGGGATGAGCGAACTGGCGATGCATTACATCGCAGGAATTCTTGCCCACGCTCCGGCACTGTGCGCACTCGTTGCGCCCACGAACAATTCTTATCGTCGTTTAGTCCCAGGGTTCGAAGCACCAGTAAACCTCGCGTATTCGTCACGTAACCGCTCTGCAGCAGTCCGTATCCCCATGTATTCCCCCAGTCCGAAGGCGAAGCGCATTGAGGTCCGTTTCCCCGATCCATCTGCCAATGGCTACCTGGCTTTCTCAGCCATGTTGATGGCTGGGCTTGATGGCATTCAGCGCAAACTGAGCCCAGGCAATCCGCTCGACAAAGACATTTACGCTCTCACGCCAGAAGAACTCAAAGACGTGCCATCAGTCCCTGGCTCACTCGAAGGCGCATTGCAAGCCTTAGAGCGAGATCATGCCTTCTTGTTGAAGGGTGATGTCTTTACGCCAGACGTGATCGAGACCTGGATTGAATGGAAACGCACCAAGGAAGTTGATCCGTTGCGTCTCCGTCCACATCCATATGAGTTCGCGCTGTATTTCGACGTCTAAGCGATTCTCAAGTACTGATCAGTAGAAGAGAAGGGACAGGATGTTTCCTGTCCCTTTTTTTATTGTGCGATTGCTTATTTCTGCTCTCCTTGACAAAAATTCACGGCTCAGGCAGATGGAAATGGCTCAAATTTCCCACCTGTTGTAACTCGCCAAGAGAAGGAGAACGTCATGGCATTACTAGACGGAAAAGTTGCAATCGTGACCGGCGCGGGGCGCGGTATTGGTCGCGAAGAAGCGCTATTGTTAGCCAAACATGGAGCAAAAGTTGTCGTCAACGATCCAGGTGGTAGTTTTGATGGCACTGGTACTGACAATCGCCCAGCACAGCAGGTGGCTGAGGAAATTAAAGCGGCAGGCGGACAAGCGGTCGCCAATTACGAAAGCGTGACCGATTTCAAAGGCGCCAAGCGCATCGTGCAATGCGCCATCGACACCTTTGGCAAACTCAATATCCTCGTCAACAACGCGGGTATTCTGCGTGACCGTATGGTCTTCAACATGAGCGAGGAAGAGTTTGATTCCGTTGTCGGCGTGCACTTCAAGGGAACATTCAATTGCACCCGCCACGCTTGCGAATACTGGCGCGAGCAACACAAAGCCGGCAACATCCTCAATGGTCGCGTTATCAATACTTCTTCTGATGCTGGCTTACTCGGGAGCCCAGGCCAGCCCAACTATGGTCCTGCCAAAGCTGCAGTCGCAACTCTGGCCATTATCGTTGACGGCGAAATGCAGAAGTATGGCGTTACCGCAAATGCGATTGCTCCACTTGCACGTACTCGTATGACGGTCGATGCGACTCCGCAGACCGCAGGCCTCATGGGTGCACCAGCAGAAGGTGAACATGACTTCTTTAGCCCACATCATGTTGCGCCACTCGTTGCCTGGCTTGCCAGTGACGACGCAAAAGACGTGCACGGTGAAGTCTTCCGTGTCGGCGGTGGTTGTGTATGGCTTATGAAAGGGTGGCAGTCAGCCGGAACGGTGAAGAAGCGAGGAACCTGGGAACCAGCGGACCTCGGTTCCAAACTGAAAGTTGAATTGGCCAAAGGTCTCACCAAAAAAGAAGGACTGGGCGAAGTTTTCAAAGCATTGAAATCATAAACTCCTCTACAGCGATGGCTGACCATCGCTGGCTTATGGGTCGGGGGGAGGCATAATAGGGGGCAGGAACGATTGTGGGAGGGAGGTTTTTCACCTCCCCCTACCCGCCTACATCTACCACATTTAAAGTGACACACCCACGAAATTACAACGTCCTGATTATTTGTCACGCCAACACCAGTCGCAGTGTCATGGCGCATGCGCTCCTGGAAAAAATGCTCGCTGATCGTGGAGCTACGCATATTAACGTGCGTTCCGGTGGCATCGCTATCTATGCTCGCGACCGTATGCTTGCCTCACTCGATGCTCGCCTCGTGCTGCGTGATATTGGAATCCACATTGCTGATGGCGAGTTTGTGTCCACTGACCTCAAACGCCATCGCCATCTCATTGAACAGGCACATCTCATTCTGGCGATGACGAGTGAGCAGAAACAGATGCTTGACGCCTATCCTGAAGCGACAGGAAAACCCTCGTATACGCTCCGTGAGTTCGCAGGAGAGAGCGGCGATATTGAAGACCCAGCAATGCAAGGGGACCAGGTGTTTCGTGCACGCCTCGACGAAATTAAATACTGTCTAGAAAAAGCCTTCGATCATCTGCTAAGACTGTCGCATGAGCACATTTAACAATCCATCCGACGAAAAGATTCGCGAGATTCTCGCTACCCCACGTACTATCGCTGTCGTTGGCTGTTCACCTGATCCTGATCGAGACAGCCATGAGATTGCCGCACTCCTGAAAGCCAAAGGCCACAAAGTCATCCCGGTCAACCCGACCTGTCAAGAAATTCTTGGCGAGCGGTGTTACGCGAGCGTTCGCGACATTCCCGTACCAGTGGACATGGTCGACGTTTTTCGCCGACCAGAGCATGTAGGGCCCATCACAGACGAGGCGATTGCCGCGAAAGCGAAAATCCTCTGGCTCCAACTCGGTGTGATCAACGAACCTGCGGCACAGAAAGCCCAGGCTGCAGGATTAACTGTCGTTATGGACCGCTGTCCGGCGATTGAATATCGGCGGCTGTTCTAAAGCAGTAGTCAGTAGTCAGCATTCAGTAGTCAGTAGAAACGCAGTGAAGAACTAAGAGTGAAGAGCAAAAAAACAGAGAAGAAAACCGGTTTGTTTTTCCCCATTCTTAACTCTTCACTCTCCACTGCCATGCTGGTTACTTTTTTCCTTGGCAACTGAAGCCCGACAACTATATGGCCCACTACCCGAAAGACATTAAGTCCTGGCAGCGCCTCGAATCTGAAACGGTCTATACGTGTCGCATCTTCTCGTTGCGCAAAGATCGCAACCGTTCGCCCCGCGATGGACGTGAGCATGATTTTTTCGTGTTGGAAAGTGGCGATTGGGTGAACATTATTCCCATCACGTCAGATAATCAGGTCGTATTAATCCACCAGCACCGACACGGCATTAACGACATTACCCTCGAAATTCCCGGTGGCATGGTCGACGCCGAAGATCCTTCACCGCTCCATGCTGCTCGCCGTGAGATGCAAGAGGAAACTGGCTATGATTCCGACGACGTGATTTCCCTCGGCGCGATCCACCCGAATCCTGCGATTCAAGAGAATCGCTGCCACACCTTTCTTGCACGCAACGTCGAGAAACGCTTCGAGACCCACTTCGATACCACCGAAGAGACCGAAGTGATTTTGGTTCCAATGGTGCAGATCCCTGACCTCGTCCGTCAAGGCCGCATCACTCACTCACTCGTGGTGACGGCTTTTTATTGGTACGACCTGCTGTTGCGCAATTCATAGTGAGGGAGCCGCCCTCTTCTACGAATCACTAAAAGTGTTCGCCATGAGTTCAATTCCCGCTGAGACAAGATCGATAGCACCTTCGGCAAGGTCTGCAGCCAAAAAAGGATCGCTAGAGAAAACTCCGTCGTGATATCGTTGCGGCTGAGCAGATAGCGTCGGAGTTTTCGACTGATTGGTCGCCGTTGACGGCTGACGACTTGGGGTCGCCTGTCGTTCTTCCAACTGCCGGAGCTCTTGCACCGTTTTTTCCATCTGCTGTGGGTCCAGCATCGAAATTGCCGAGTGACAATACGGACAACGTGAGTCCTTATTCAAATTTATGCTTGCGCCGCAGTTCGAACAATGTACCATTTGTATGCGGCGTTTCAGTTCTTCTATTTCTTTTGTTGTAAGATCACGAATAAATTTCTTCTCACGCAAAAACTGGAAGAAGGTACTCAACCGTCCGTGATTCTGCGGACACAGCGCATAGGAGAATCGCACATTGTACAGAAGGTCGTGCGTATGTTTGAGTTTTCTCTGGCAACGGGGACACTGTAGCGCCCGGTCAGGAGTTTTGCTGTGAAGCGCATGCTTTTCGTGGATCAGTTTGAACAATTTCAGCACGGAACCAGGGGTGAGTTGCAAATTCTCAGCACTATCAAACCAAATCACACTACAGGAATAACACATATCGAGGGGAACAGGTCTCCCATAGTTCCCCTCGAACGTCTGTTTCTCCATGCGTGCATCACAGCTCGGACAGTTCATAGGCACGCCCCCTTTTCCGAGTGTAGCACTGCCCGCTCTCGGTCTGCAAAGAGAGAGCAGGAGTGGACTTGGTGCAATCCCTAGTACCGTGTCTCGCAAGTTCATGAGCGGTGAAATCGTAGGGCGCGTACCACGCGCCAGTCAGTTGGCGCGCTGCGCACGCCCGACAACTGCTCACGAAGGTATGAGACACGGTACTAGCGACTTTGTCGCAATCGCCTCCAACTCAGTGCGGCAAGCAGAGTCGCCAAGATCGGCAACCCCCACTCACTGAGAGTCGGAATCGCCGCGATCGGCGAATCATCAGGTGGCGTTACTGGTCCACTCGTCTGCTCGACTACCTGCACGGTGACATCACTGACGTTATTGGCAATCACTGTCTCGACCTCACTCGCATTGATTACAGCCGAGCAGGGAAACGTTCCGATACTACTGGCCTGAGCTTGCACAATCACCGTTATCGTCCCTCCAACCGGGATCGTCCCGAGATTACACACGACAGGGTTTGCCACTGCACAACTCGTGATTCGCCCGATCCGCACATCGAGGACTTGGAGCGCTCCACCTAGGGTCTCCGTAAGAACGACATTGGTCGCTGGAGCTGTGCCCAGGTTATGAACCGTAACCGTATAATTAAACGGTATGCCGACGGCTATAGCTGGAGGTCCGGCTTTGGTCACCGCCAGGTCAACTACGCCAGTCGGAGTTCCACCCGGAACGAAGCCGAAGTCCACCGTCAGATTTGATCGGTCATCTGTCTTTCCTCCAGTGCCTAAGGTGCCGATGTCGGTCTCGCCGGTTGGAGCATTGGCTCCCGGGCCTACCATCACGGTTCCACTCACAATGCCCTGCGTTTGCGGACTTGCGTTATCAACGCCATTATCTTTGCGATCCTGGCTGTTTGACGCGCTATCGATCGCTCCAGTGCTACTCACAAGGCTCGCAAGCACCCCGCCAGCCGTGAAGTTTGCCGACTCAATCCGGACGACATACTTCCCTTCTTGGACGGTAATAAACAGATAGTGCCCATTGCCGTCCGTGCTCTGTACCGGCAAGACCGGTGTAGTACTATCTGGTTGCCTGTCGCTGTTGGCATCTGCGTAGAGACCCACAACGACATTAGCGAGACCGGGTTCACTCCCGTTCTGCATACCGTCATTTTGTACGCCACCACCAGCGCCGTTATCAAGCCACACTCGGTTGCCAAGGCTATAGGCGCTGCTGACAACCACCGCATAGTCTTCCACTTCACCGTTGGTCGCGATGCCCGTCGGCTGCGGACTCGCGTTAAAGGCTGCGTCGGTCGTACAACGGAACCGCGCATACGTGGTGCCACTCAATGCAGCAGTCGGCGAACTCACAGTAAGCGAGTTCGAGCCAGCGGTGAGTGTCTGTCCACTGACGACCTGCTCGCCTGCATCCTGCCAGTCACCATCCTGGTTCCAGTCGATCCAGCCACTCAATATACACGGCGCACTGGCTGTGACGGTAATGCTGTTGCCACTGGCTCCTTGGACAATAGTGCCAAATGATACACCATCCTCATCGTCATTATTGGCACACGTTCCGACAACCGAACCACCAGATGCGGTGTCATCGCTGGCAGCACTACTATTGGGCTGGCCGTTCGCCTCGCTGTCCACACAAGTACCGAGGTAAGGACCAGTCACAATATGAGCAGCGCCGTTGTTTGTCGCTAACGTTGGATACGTCGGATCAGGCGCATCGCCCCAATCCAAGACGGCACCGCTGGGCAATACTAGGACAACGTAGTCTTCCACTTCACCGTTGCTAGCCACGCCAGTCGGTGCTGCGCTGGCATTGAACGTCGCATCCGTCGTGCAGCGGAAGCGGGCATAGGTCGTTCCGCTGCTTGCCGTACCAGGGATAGTCATACTCAAGGCGTTAGCTCCGGCAGTGAGCGCTTGATCGCTGAAGACCTGCTCACCCTCGTCGAGCCAATCCCCATCGCGGTTCCAATCGATCCAGGCATTCAATGTACACGGTGTACTGGCCGTGACACTCACAGGAACGTTAGTCGCGCCAGGAGCAAATGGGGCACTGCTATTGATTATCACGCCATCTTCGTCATCGCTCGCAGCACATGTACCAAAGACCGTGCTGCCTGCCGTAGTGTCGTCGCCGTTGGCTGCCGCATTGGGCTGACCGTTGGCTTCGCCATCGACACACACCCCTAACCGCGGGCCAGCACTGCTCAGAACATGAGCCGCCCCATTGTTACCCGCGAGTGTCGGATAACTCGGATCGGGGGCATCACCGTAGTCGAGAACGGCGCCGGTCGCATTGACCGTCACAACGTAGTCTTCGACTTCGCCATCTGTTGCTTGGCCCGTCGGTTGCGGACTTCCATTAAACGTCGCGTCCGTAGTACAACGGAAACGTGCATATGCCGCTCCAACACTGGCGCCATTGGGAACGTTTAGGGTCAGATTGTTCGCGCCATTGACTAAGGCTTGTCCGGCAAACACCTGCTCACCAGCATCACTCCAATCCCCATCGCGATTCCAATCAATCCAGCCGTTCAACGTACACACGCCATTGGCGGTTACCGGTACCGGTACATTCGTCGCGCCAATGCTGAGCGGCCCGATCACCACGCCGTCTTCATCATCATTCGTCAGACAGGTACCGAGCGTCCCAGTGCCAATGCCCTGATCATCGCCAATCGCGGTCAACAGCGGCTGACCATTGGTCTCGCCGTCAACACAAGCGCCCAAGAATGGACCACCGAGCACATGAGCCGCCCCGTTACTACTTCCCAGAGTTGGAAACGTCGCGTCTGACGCATCTCCATAATCGAGAACGGCACCCGCACCAAGAATGGTGGCAACATAGTCTTCGACTTCTCCGTCTGCCGCGGGCCCAGTCGGTTGCGTGACGGTTGCCGTCGCTCAACGGAAGCGGGCGTAACTCGCCCCCGAGGATGCACCAACAGGCACACTGAGACTCAAGGTGTTAGCTCCGACCGTGTTAAGGCTTGGCCGTTAAACACCTGCTCGCTCGCATCACCAAAATCACCATCGCGGTTCCAGTCGATCCAACCACTCAAACGACATACTGCACTGACAGTGACAGTCACAGGCACATTTGTCGCACCCGGAATAAGAGCGCCGAAGGTAACTCCATCCTCGTCGTCATTGCCGACACACGTGCCAGCCACAGTGCTCCCTACCGTGGTGTCATCACCACTCGCTGCGGTATTCGGTTGGCCGTTGAGTTCGCTATCGATACAGGCACCGAGGCGTGGGCCGGTCGGACTGAGAACGTGGCTCGCTCCATTGGCAAGCGTGGTCGTGCCATAGGTATCCGGCGCATCACTATAGTCGTTGCGATAGAAACCGCAATCGACCGAATAATTGGACATACTATCCGGAAAGAGGTCATTATCGTCGTCGGTTCCTGCATTGGCCCGTAGTCGCTCATTGGTCGGTTCCGGCGCTCCAGGCCCCAATGTGACAATACCGGTGGTGAAGCCTTGTGGATTGTTAGCCCCAAAATTGGCGACTTGCGTACAATTGTCATTGTTGTCACCATCTGCGTAAGGCAAAGTCTCTTCGCCGTTCGAAGACGACGAGAAACCAGCCAATCCCACCTGGCTGTCAGGAACGACAATATAGTAGTTCCCTGCTAGCAGGGTATCGAAGACGTAGTGGCCACTACCATCGGTCGCCGTAGTGGCAATTCTCGTATCGCCGCTACTTGGCCCACCAGAATTGTTCGTGTCTTGCCACAATTCTACCTGGATAGCGCTTAGTCCAGCTTCACTGCTTTCAGCCTGGCCGTTGTTATTGTCATCACGCCAGATCAGATTCCCGACCCGGTAGCGCTCAGGCAGAATAATACCGACTTTGCGCGGTTCCGCAGTCGGTAACAAGTTTGGAGTATTGGCCTCATTCGCACGATGGGCAAAAGAGTTCCAGCTTGGATTGAAGATCGAGGTATTACCAACAATGCTAGGCGGCGCACCGCTTGCCGGCGCCTTCATTGGTACCAAGAACGTCATCACTTCCCCTGGAGCCCAATCTGCCGCGCCAGTAAACGCACGAATACGGAACCCTCGCACGGTTGTCGGATCGGCCGGAAAAGAGGAAGTCCAAGAGACATCATCACAGCCTGGTTGCCAGTGCTCGACCGGAGTAATCGTGTTGGTGCTTGATACCTCAGGTCGGCAGAAGTTTGCGGCTGTCGTGTACTCACCAGTCAGCGTGGCGCCGGTTGGGGCACCTTCTACCGAGATCGCTCCGTCAAGCGTTGGCCGCCACCGTGACTCACGGGCCGTTGCCGCAAGCGGCTGGCCGCTGCCAGTATCACCAACGAACTGGAGCACATCATATAACACGTAGTTATCAAGTGGCACGTTGCCAGTGTTCGTAATCCGCAGGCGATAGATAAATGTTCCGCCATGATCCGTGCGCGCGACGCAGGGAAAACGCGTGTATTTATCCGCCGTGCCCGTATAGGTCACGCCATAATCCGGGCAGCTCGTATCAGGAATAGCTGGGGTTGTCGTTGGATCATCAACATTGTTCAGTGAGTCATCGCCCTTGATCCATTTCTCGCCACCAAGGACCGCAGCAGAGATAATAAGCTACCACGGCCAGAGGCCGTGGTATTAAGAAGGCCCCTCCGAAGGGGCCGAGCACATTCCGAAGCCCCCGCTGGGGGCGGTAACTCTTAGGAAGGCCCCGCTGGGG
>Ga0194131_10004327_pt1 | contig 21489 bp, 19 predicted proteins | sample TA2KigO120mmetaG_FD_148631 | JGI IMG/M metagenome (GOLD analysis project Ga0194131, IMG submission 148631) | Freshwater microbial communities from Lake Tanganyika, Tanzania - TA2015053 Kigoma Offshore 120m | ecosystem: Environmental > Aquatic > Freshwater > Lake | place: Tanzania: Lake... | reverse complement strand
TCAGGTTATGCGCGAGCAGCAGGATGGCACGGACGATCTCGAGCTTGGAGCGCTCATGACTCATGCCGGAGACGAAGGCCTTGTCGATCTTGAGCGTGTCGAAGGGCAGCGCATGCAGATAGCTCAGAGACGAATAGCCGGTGCCGAAATCGTCGAGCGAGACACCGATGCCCGCCGCCTTGAGCTGGGTGAGGATGTGCGCGGCGCGCGTCGCGTTCTGCATTAGCGCGGTCTCGGTCAGCTCGAGCTTGAGCTTTCCCGGGCGCCAGCCCGACCGCGCCAGGGTTTCGACGATCTCGGTCACGAGGTCGATCTGGTTGAACTGCCGGATCGACAGGTTGACGCTGACCGTGAGCGGCGGCTCCGACGGATACCTGCCTTGCCAGTTCCGCATGCAGCGGCAGGCCTCCTCGAGCACCCAGGCGCCGATCTCGCCGATCAGCCCGGTCTCTTCCGCCAGCGTGATGAACTCGCCCGGACCGAGCAGCCCGCGGCGCGGATGACGCCAGCGCACCAGCGATTCGAAGCCAGCGATCCGGCCGGTCTTCAGCGACACCACCGGCTGGAAGAAGAGCAGCAGCTCCTTCCGGCCGATGGCGAGCCGAAGGTCGTTCTCCAGCGTCAGCAGGTGAAGCGCGTGGCTGTGCAGGCTGGGATGGAACAGCTCGGCGCGCGCCTTGCCGAGTGATTTCGCCCGGTACATGGCGAGTTCGGCGTCGCGCATCATGTCCTCGGCCCGCTCATAGGCCGACTCGTAGAGCGTGAGCCCGACCGAGCCGGTGACCACGAGCTGGCGGCCGTCGACGGCGAGCGGCTTCCCCAGCTCCGCCAGCAGACGTTCGGCCAGGGCCCGCGCTTCGACCGGCCCTGCAACCTCCTCGATGAGCACGGCGAACTCGTCGCCACCCTGCCGCGCCACGGTCTGGCCAGGCCCGACCAGATCGGTCAGACGAGCGCCGACCGCGATCAGCAGATCGTCGCCTCGATGATGGCCCAGCGAGTCGTTGACGAGCTTGAAGCGGTCGAGATCGAGGCTGAGCACGGCGAAGCTGGTCTTGCCCGCACGTCTCGCCCGCGCCATCGCCTGGGCGACGCGGTCGAGGAACAGCGCGCGGTTCGGCAGCTGCGTCAGGGGATCGTGCAGCGCGTTGTGGAGCGCCCGCGCTTCCTGGTTCTTCCGGTCGGTGATGTCGGTCAGCGATCCTGCGATCCGCGTCGCGCGGCCGAGCCCGTCGCGGACAGCGAGGCCGCGCGCGACGACCCAGAAATAGACGTCATCGGTGCCGCGGACCCGGTGCTCGCATTCGAAATGCGGTGTGTGCCCGCCGAGATGGCTCTCGAGCAGAGCGGAGAGCCGCTCGATATCGTCCGGATGCACGCGGTCCATCCATTCGGACGGCTCGTCGCCGACATCCTCCTCGGCAAGCGCCAACATCGCCTTCCAGCGCGGCGACAGATAGAGCCGGTTGGTCGCGAGGTTCCAGTCCCAGAGCCCGTCATTAGCGCCGGCCGAGGCCAGCGCATAGCGCTCCTCGCTCTCCAACAGCTGGAGCTCGGCACGGCGGCGGTCGGTTGCATCGGTCAGCGTCACCACAAAGCCGCCGCTCGTCATCGGCGCGAGCTGGCGCTCGACCACGCGACCGCCGGGGATCAGCTGGAAGTGAGCCGGGTCCGGCGGCATGAACAGACGCTCGAGCTCGCGCACAGCGCTCTCCTCGGCATTGCCGGGACCGAAGTCGCCGCGTTCGGCGAGCGAGCGGAAGAGATCGGCGAGAGCGAGGTCGCGACGGCGGAGGTCGCTCGGCAGATCGAGGAGATCGAAGAAGCGCTCGTTCCAGGCCTGCAGGCATCGATTGCCGTCGAACACGGCAAAGCCCTGGGTCAGGGCATCGACGGTGGAGCGGAGCAGCCGATCATCGGATGCGTCGCCATCGGCAGTCGAAGTCGGCGGGATCCGGGCTTGGCTCATCGTCCGTCGACTCTACGTCAGCGGGCGGCGCGAGACAGCCCAGAAGCGTCCGCCGAGCAGGAATGACGCACAGGTGAGGCCGGCGACCAGCCCCCAGAGAAGGCCGTCGATGCCCCAGCCTCGCGTGAAGGTGAGGTAGTAGGCGAGCGGTACGGTCACCACCCAGAAGCTGACGAGGTGCATCACCGAGGGCCAGTTGACGTCGCCGAAACCGCGCAGCGCCCCCATCAGCACGCCCTGGATGCCGTCGGGCAGCAGGATGAAGGCAGCGATTGCGATTGCGACCGTCGCCGCGGCAATCAATGCCGGGTCGGCGGCGTAGAGCTGCGCGATCTGCCGGTCGAAGAGAATGAAACCCGCCCCCATGACGATCGTGTAGGCCGTGACCATGCACGTCCCGAGCCAGCCTGCCGACGCCGCTGCCTCTCGCTTCTTCGCGCCATAGGCCATGCCGACATGGACCGAGGTCGCGGTCGAGAGCCCCATCGCCATCATGAAGGCCATGGCTACGAGATTAAGCGCGATCTGGTAGCTCGCGATCGACTGTGCGCCCAGCCAGCCGGCGAAGACCGCCATCGCACCGAAAGCCGAGGATTCGAGCCCCTGGCTGATCGCCGAGGGCAGGCCGAGTCTGAGGAGGTCGATCGAGATCTGCTTCCTGCGCTGGATGCGCGTGTAGAGACCGAGGCGCGCGATCTCCGGCGTCAGCAGGACGTATCCGAGCATCGCCAGATACATGAGCCAGCGCACGATCGAGGTCGCGAGATTGGCGCCGACGGCGCCGTGCTCTTCGATCAGCCACCAGTTGAGGCCGAGCTTGATGAGAAGGCCGGCGATCACGCAGTACAGAACGACGCGCGGGCGGCCTATCGCTTCCAGCAGCGTAGACGCGACGGCGGCGAGCAGCAGGGCGGGCAAGCCGACGACGAAAGCGTCGAGCGTGCGCCCGCCGCCCTGCGCGATATCGGGGGACTGGCCCAGCATCAGCAGCACGGCCTCGCCCGGAACCAGCAGCCAGCCGACAAGGATGCTCAAGACCAGCGCCATCACCGAAGCGATCTTGAAGACATGCCCGATCTCCTCGAGCCGGCCGGCGCCACGCGCCTGCGCGATCAGCACCAGCGTGCTCGAGAACAGGCCGTAGCTCACGGTGATCACCGTCACCTGCGGCGGCACGCTGATGGCGAAGTAGGCGAGCTCCTGCGCCGAGAGCCGGCCCAACATCAGCGTGTCGATAGTCGCGAACATCAGGATCCCGAGCCGCGTCAGCATCACGGGCACGGCAAGCCGGAAGATGGCGCCGGCGCGCGCCCAGGTCGTCTCGGGGATGAGGCTCACAGCGGCTGCTTATAGACGTGCCACAGGAGGTGCGCCACCGATCCGCGCCAGGGCGACCAGGCCTCGGCGACCGCCGCCATCCGCTTCGGGTCGGGGCGCGTCTTCGTGCCTTTGATCCGCTGATAGGCGATCATCAGGGCGATGTCGGCGGCCGGGAACGCATCCGCGCGGCCGAGCGCGAACAGCAGATAGACCTGCGCCGTCCACGGACCGATGCCCTTCATCGATGTGAGCATCGCCAGCGCCTCGTCGTCGGGGCTGCGATGCACTTGATCGAGGTCGAGGCGGCCCTCGGCTATCTCAAGCGCGAGCGCGCGGCTATAGACGATCTTCGAGCCAGAGAAGCCAAAGCTACGCAGGTCTTCGTCGCTCGCCGCGAGCAGCGCGCCGGGCGTCGGCGCGAGCCCCAGCCTGTCGGTCGTCCGTTTCCAGATCGCCGCGGCCGACTGCGTCGAGACCTGCTGGCCAACCATGATGCGCAGCAGCGCGCCATAGCCCGGATCGATCCGGCGGATCGGCGGCCGGCCATGAGTCGCGAAAGCACGTCCGATATCCACATCCTCGGCGGCGATGCGCCGAAGGCCGGAAAGGAAAGCGCGATCGCTCTTCGGAGCGATCATCGAAACATCACTGAGGTTCGGCGACCTTGACCAGAGCCTTGCCGAGATTGGCGCCCTTGAGCATCGCGATGAATGCCTCCGGCGTCTTCTCGAGACCCTCGGTCACATGCTCCGAGTACTTGATCCGGCCTTCCTTGATCCATCCGGAGATGCGCTTGAGGGCTTCCGGATAGCGGTCGCGCCAATCCCAGACGAGGAAGCCTTCCATGCGCGCGCGGTTGACCAGCATGTAGCGCAGATTCCGCGGGCCGAGATCCGGCTTGTCGAGATTGTACTGGCTGATCTGCCCACAGATGACGATGCGCGCCTTGAAGGCGAGATTGTTGAAGACGGCGTCGGTGACCGGACCGCCGACATTGTCGAAATAGACGTCGACGCCGCGCGGGCACGCTGCGGCCAGAGCCTTGTTGAGGTCGTTCGAGGTCTTGTAGTTGATGGTCGCGTCGAAGCCGAGCTCGCGCTTGATGTAGTCGAGCTTGTCGTCGCTGCCGGCGATGCCGATCGCACGGCAGCCATTGATCTTGGCGAGCTGGCCGACGATCTGCCCGACCGCGCCGGCAGCGCCGGAGATCACGACCGTGTCGCCGGCCTTCGGCTGGCAGACTTCGAGGAAGGCGAAATAGGCGGTCATCCCCGGCATGCCGAGGATGCCGACCGCCGTCTGGATCGGCGCCAGGCTGGGATCGATCTTCCGGAGCAGCGCTGCGTCGGCGACGGCATAATCCTGCCAGCCGAGCGAACCCTCGACGATGTCGCCGGCCTTGAAGCCTGGATGGTTCGACTTGACCACCTGGCCGACGACGCCGCCGGTCATCACCTCCCCGATCTCGACCGGCTTGGCATAGGACTTCGCCGCGCTCATGCGCCCGCGCATATAGGGATCGACCGAAAGCCAAAGCGCGCGGATCAGGACCTCCTTCGGCCCCGGCTCGGGCACGGCCTCGGTCACGAGGTTGAAGTTGGAGGCATCCGGCCACCCCGTCGGGCGCGAGGCGAGCAGGACACGGCGGTTCTGGGTCGAGGACTGGGTCATGAAGGCACGCTAGCACGGCTCGCTTGCCCCTCGGAACGGCCGCCCCGTAAGGTAGCGCCCTTCTTTCCAACGAGGCTCCCATGCTGCTGCACATGTGCACCTGGTCCGAGGTCGAGACCTATCTGAAGAAGTCGCCGGGCATCTTGATCCCGATCGGCTCGACCGAGCAGCATGGGCCGAACGGCCTGATCGGCACCGACGCCATCTGCCCCAAATTCATCGGCAAGAAGGTCGGCGAGGAAATGGATATCCTGGTCGGCCCGACCATCTCGGTCGGCATGGCGCAGCATCACCTGGCCTTCGCCGGATCGATCGCCCTCCGCCCCTCGACCCTGATGATGGTGATCCAGGACTATGTCGGCTCGCTCCGCCGCCACGGCTTCGAGCGCTTCTATTTCCTCAACGGCCATGGCGGGAACATTGCCACCACCACCGCCGCCTTCTCGGAGATCTATGCCGAGTCGAGCTACCAGCGGGGATCCAACCAGCCGCCGATCCGCTGCCTGCTGCGCGGCTGGTGGGAGGGCGAGCGCACCAAGAAGCTCGCCAGCGACCTCTTCGGCGACAAGGACGGCAGCCACGCCACCGCCTCGGAAGTCTCGGTCACCCAATACGCCTATCCCGAATACATCAAGAAGGCGCAGATGGAGTGGACCGGCAAAGCCAAGCGCGGCTTCTACGACGCCGAGGATTATCGCCGGACCTTCCCCGACGGCCGCATCGGCTCCGACCCGTCGATGGCCTCGCCCGAGGCCGGCAAGAAGCTGACCGACGCCTCGGTCGCCGATGTGATCGACGACTACAAGAAGTTCATGGCGCAGGAGTAGCCGTGTCGATCGTCGACGAGCTGCTCGCCCTCTATGCGAGCTACGGCGGGGAGATGTATGGCGGCGAGGAGGTGACCCAGCTCGCCCATGGGCTGCAATCGGCGGCGCTGGCCGAGGCCGACGGCGCCAGCGAGGCGCTGATCGCCGCTGCCCTCCTCCACGACGTCGGCCATCTCGTCGACAAACATGCGCCGGGTGCGGCGCGGAAGGGCGTCGACCGCCAGCACGAGGATATCGGCTCAGGCTATCTCAGCCGCTGGTTCAAGCCCGAGGTGACCGAGCCGATCCGACGCCACGTCGCCGCCAAGCGCTGCCTCGTCGTCACCCAGAAGGGCTATTTCGAGTCCCTGTCGGAAGAATCGGTCATCTCGCTCAAGGTCCAGGGCGGGCCGATGAGCCAGGACGAGGTACGCTCGTTCCTGGCACTCCCCGGCGCCGAGGACGCGCTGCGCCTGCGCAAATGGGACGACCTCGCCAAGGTCCGCAGCAAGGCGACGCCGGATCTCGCCTACTACCGCCGGCACCTCGAAGCAGGGCTCACGCCTTCGTCGTCCTGAGCTTCGCGTCCTTGCGCTTCAGCACGTCGGGTTGAAGCTGCGTGCCGAGGCCGGGGCCGGTCAGGGGATGCATGAGGCCGTTCTCGATCTTCGGCATCTCGGTGACGATGTCGCGATACCAGCTGTAGTAATAGCTGCGTACGATCTCCTGGATGAGGCCGTTCGGCGCGTTCATCACCACGTGGTTGCCGGAGATCAGCGTGATCGGTCCGGTCGCATCATGCGGCGCGACGGGCAGGTGGTGCGTCTCGGCTAGCGCCGCGACCTTGCGCGCCTCCGAGATGCCGCCGATCCAAGACGTGTCGAACATCACGATGCCGACGGCGCGGCGCTCTATCACTTCGCGGAAATCGGCGCGCGTGCCGAGCGTCTCGCTGCCGCAGACGGTCAGCCGCGTCGAATCCGCGTAGTCCTTGAGGACGTCGAAATTGTCCATCTTGACCGGGTCTTCGAGCCAGTAGGGCTCGAACTCCTCGAGCGCCTTGGCGATGCGCTTGGCCTGGGTCAGGTTCCAGAGCGAGTGGAAATCGACCATGATGTCGATCTTGTCGCCGACCTTCTTCCGCGCCTTCCGGAACGGCTCGAGAGCGGTCCTGAGATCCGCGGCCGAGAGATGCAAGCCGCCCGACGCCTCGGCGGCGGCGTTGAACGGATAGATTTTCATCGCCTGGATGCCCTCGGCGAGCAGGCTTTCGGCGAGCTCGTCGGCGCGGTTGATGAAACCGTCCAGATCCTCGTACGGCCCCTCCGGCTTGCCGGCCGGCAGGAGGCGCCAGTAACCCTCGCCCGGATCGCCTAGCCGGCGCTTCCAGCCAGGGCGATAGGCATTGCAGGTGTTGTAGACCGCGATCGTGTCGCGCGAGAGGCCGCCCAGCAGCATGTAGATCGGCATGCCGGCCTTCTGGCCGAGGATGTCCCAGAGCGCGATGTCGAGAGCGGCGATCGCGCGGATCTCGGCCGCGGAGCCGCGATAGGCGACCAGCGCCATCAGGCTCTTGGTCAAGGTGCGGTGGTGCAGGTCGATCCGCGTCGGGTCCTTGCCGACGAGATAGGGAGCGGCGACCTGATGGATGTACCCGGCGACCGCATCGGTGTGATAGCTGGTCTCGCCGAGCCCGATCAGGCCTTCGTCGGTGTGGACGCGGACCCAGATCAGATGCGGCCAGGCTTCGACCTGGACGGTGTCGACGGCGGTGATGCGCATGCGTCTCCCCGAGCGGCTTTGCGCTATCTTGCGGCCCGAAGGCGGCCGGCCGCCAGAGGAAGAAGCGGAGTTCGGAATGCGCTGGTCGGTCGTCGTCTCCGCCGCGGTCGCCTCCTTGGTCGGGCTCGGCGGGACGCTGGCGATCCTGGTCGCCGCGGCGCAGGCGGTCGGCGCCGACGCGCTTCAAACCTCGTCCTGGGTCTCCGCCCTCTGCCTTGCGACCGCCGTCGCCAGCTTCACACTCAGCCTTCGCCACCGCATCCCGATCGTGACCGCCTGGTCGACACCGGGCGCGGCGCTGATCGCCTCGGCCCCCGGGCAGGCGGATCTGGCATCGGCCGTCGGCGCCTTCCTCTTCGCCAATGCGCTGATCCTGCTGACCGCCGCGATCCGCCCGCTCGGCGCTCTCATCGAGCGCATCCCAAGCTCGATCGCCGGCGCCATGCTGGCCGGCATCCTGCTCCGCTTCGTCGTCGCCATGTTCGACAGCGCCCAGGCCATGCCGATGCTGGTGCTGCCGCTCCTCGGCCTTTTCCTCGTGATCCGTCTGGTCACGCCGGCCGGCGCGGTGCTCACCGTCCTCTTCGCCGGCATCGGCCTTGCCTATGCGCTCGGTCACGGTACGGCGTGGCCCGGCGGCGCAGTGCTCTCGACGCTGGTTTTCACCGCGCCGCGCTTCGAGACCTCGATCCTGATCGGACTCGGTTTGCCGCTCTTCCTCGTCACAATGGCATCGCAGAACCTGCCAGGCTTCGCCGTGCTGCGCGCAGCCGGCTATGCGGCGCCATCGCGCGCGATCCTCGCGGTGACCGGCTTCGCTTCGATCCTGACCGCGCCCTTCGGCGCGCATGCAACCAACGCCGCGGCGATCACCGCCTCGATCTGTACCGGCCCCGATGCGCATCCGGATCCGCAGAAGCGCTGGCTCACCGGGATCGCCTACGGCATCTGCTTCGCGCTGCTTGCCGCCTTCGGTACTTCGCTTACCGCCTTCTTCCAGGCGATGCCGCCGGCGCTGATCGTCACCGTCGCCGGCACGGCGCTGGTGGCACCCTTGGCCGGTGCACTCGGCACGGCGATGACCGCGCCCGAGGATCGCGTCGCCGCCGCACTGACGCTCGCGGTCACCGCTTCGGGCGTGCCGTTCCTCGGCATCGGCTCGGCCTTCTGGGGACTCGCCGCGGGCCTCGTCGCCCTCGGACTTTCAGCCCTCAACGCGCGCGGGCGCGGAGGCTCCTGAGATTGTGGATGTGGACATGCGCGCCGGGGCGGATCGCCGCCGTCGCCTCGCCGATGGTCTCGCCGTATTTCAGGATCCGGTCGCCGGGCTGAAGAGCGACGAGCGCGATCTTGTGGCAGAGCGGAATGTCGTCGATCGCCTCCAGGCTCGTATTGCCGACGACGATCGTCTCGCCCTTCCTGATCGCCCGCAGCACGGTGGCGACGCTGTCGTCGGGACTCAAGCGAATCCCATCGCTGGCGGGTTTGGCGCTCATCGTCACATCGCCGGTCCGTAGCGGGCGACGACCTCGTCGCCCTCTCCCAGGATCTCGCCCCAGGTCGCCGCACCGTCGGCGACTTCAAGCAACCGCTGCCAGAGGCGATCCGCCGCCGCCTCCGGCGTCTCGGCACCGAGGAAGACCCGGCTCGCGTCGAGATCGAGCTGCTCGCCGACCCGCGCGCAGGTCTCAGGGTTGGCGCTGACCTTGAGGGTCGGCGAGAGCGCACTGACGAAGCTGTTGCCGACACCGGTCGTGAACAGCATGAGCTGCGCATGCGCGGCGGTGAAGCCGGTCAGCGATTCCGAGGCATAGGCCGGCGCATCCATGACCCAGCAACCGGGCTTCGGCGCCGCCTCGCCATAGGCGAGTACGCCCTGGATCGGCCGCGTGCCACTTTTCGCGATGTTGCCGAGCGCCTTCTCCTCGATCGAGGAGAGGCCGGCGGCGATGTTGGTCGGGCCGGGATTGTTGCCGGTGAGATCGAGGCCGTTGCGGATCGCGGTCTCCTCGCGGCGGCGCACCGCCTCATGGATCGCCTTGGCGACCTCCGGCGTCGCCGCGCGCCTCTCCAGCAGATGCTCGGCGCCAAGCCACTCCACGGTCTCGCCGATGATCGCGCGACCACCGGCATCGACCATGCGATCGGCCATGCGGCCGAGCAGCGGGTTGGAGACGAGGCCCGAGCTCGGATCCGAGCGCCCGCATTCGAGGCCGAGCGTGAGCGCGGTCAGCGGCACAGGCACGCGCTTGTCCGCCGAGATCTGCATCGCCAGCCGTGCCGCCGCGCGCATGCCGCGCTCCGTCAGCGTAACCGCGTCATGGCCGCAATCGTCGAGAGTGAGCGCCGCATAGGGGCGGCCGGATTTCTCGACATGCGCAGCGACTTCGGCAGTCAGCGGCGGGTTGTCGCCGATCAGCAGCACACCGCCGACATTCGGGTGCAGCGGCATCGCGAACATCGCGCGCTTCCAGGTGGCGCGATCGTCGCCGAGCAGGCTGCCGGCGTTGTAGGGAAAGCCTACGATCACAGCGCCTTTGATCGTCGAGGCGATCCGCCGCGCCGTCGGGATGGTGAGGCCGCCGACCGAGAGCACGAGCATGTGGTTGCGCACGCCGACGCTACCATCCGCGCGGCGGTAACCCTGGAAGCTCGGCTCGTTCCGGCTCATGCGCGGAGCCGGCGCGACAGTGTCGCGTCGAGCGCGACACCGAGACCCGGAGTCTTGGGCAGGTCGCTGGCGTCACCACCATGATCGGGTAGGCGGCCGCTCACCAGCTGGTCGAAAAGCGGCGACTCGTCGTACTGGTGCTCGAGCAGGTCGAAGCCGTCGAGTACCGCCGAGGCATGCAGGCTGGCGACGTGGCAGATCGGACCGCTCGGATTATGCGGGGCGCAGCCGACATCGTAGCGCGCGCAAAGCGCCCCTGCCTGCAGCATTCCGCCGAAGCCGCCGATGTACTTCATGTCCGGCATGACCACGTCGTAGCAGTCGCCCTCGAGGAAGGGCACGAGCGCCGCGGGCGAAGTCGACATCTCGAGCCCGGCGAGCTGCATACCGTGCTCATAGGCATGGACACGGAGCCGGTGCAGCGCCGGGATCGCTTCGAGGGTTTCCGGGATCGGACATTCGAACCAGTCGACGCCGAGCTCGGCCAAGCGCCCGATGGTCTCTTCGGCGGCACGCTCGGTAAAGCGCCAATGGCAATCGACCATGACGCGCGCCCGCGGTCCTGCCGCCTCGCGCACCGCGGCGACGCGATCGATCCCCATATCGATCAGCTTCCGCCCCGCTTCGCTATCGGCCAGTGCCGGGGCCAGGTCGTCGAAGGGCGCCACCTTGAAGCGCGTGCAGCCTTTGGCCGCCGCGACTTGCGTGCTGGCGGCGAAGCCGGCCGGGCTGCGGTCGACGGTGCGCCGGTTGATGTTGGCGTAGAGCGGCACGCGCCGGCGGCGCGGCAAACCCAAGAGCTGCCAGACGGCGCGGCCGGCACTCTGAGCGCTCAGGTCCCAAAGCGCCTGGTCGAGCGCGCTTGCGACCGACGCCTCGGGCAACGAGCGCTCCGGGATCGGGTCGTCGAGCGCAGCCGGCTCGGCCGGCGTTCCTTCGAGGCGCGGCGCCAGCCGCGCCACCACCGCGGCGACCTCGGCCTCACGGCCGGTCAGCGTCGCCTCGCCGATGCCGGTCACGCCGTCCTCGTCCATGACCTTGAGGAAGATCCAGACCGTCTTCGGGCTGATTCGCAGCGGCAGGGTCTCGATGGTCGCGATCCGGCTCAAGGGCGGTGCCTTTCGGTCCTGTACGCCAGCGCTAAGAAGGCTTTGCGGGCCGCACTCTAGCCCTGCTGCGGCACTTTTGTCCGCGTACGAAACGGCAAACGAAATACTCAGGCCAGGAAGGCCCTGTATAGTCGGACCGAGCCGCGCACCTCGGGATCTGGATGTCAGTCGCCTTGTCTCTTCCGATGACTGACCTTCCCGCCGCCAAGGCAGCGCTCAAATCCGTCTTCGGCTTCGATGCCTTCCGTCCCGGCCAGGCCGAGATCATCGAGGCCGTGCTCTCCGGCGAGAACGTGCTAGCGGTAATGCCGACCGGCTCCGGCAAGTCGCTCTGCTACCAGCTGCCGGCGATCCTCAAACCCGGACTCACCGTCGTCGTCTCGCCGCTGATCGCGCTGATGCGCGACCAGGTCGGCCAGCTCAAGGAGCTCGGCGTCGAGGCGGCCAGCCTCAACTCCTCGATCGAGTATGACGAGGCGCGCGCGATCAGGCGCTCGATCATCGACGGACGGCTCAAGCTTCTCTATGTCGCGCCCGAGCGCCTGACGCGGCCGGACATGATCGAGATGCTGGACGAGGTCGGCGTCGGCCTGCTCGCCATCGACGAGGCGCATTGCGTCTCGCAATGGGGTCACGACTTCCGCCCCGAATATCTCCGCCTCGGCGACATCGCCCAGCAGATCCGCTGCCTGCAGACCATGGCGCTGACCGCGACCGCCGACGCGCCGACCCGCGCCGACATCGTTGAAAAGCTGTTCCGGCGCGCGCCGCGCAGCTTCGTGCGCTCCTTCGATCGGCCGAACCTGCACCTGGCGATGCAGCCCAAGGACAATGCGAGGAAGCAGATCGCCGCCTTCCTCGACGGGCGCAAAGGCCAGAGCGGCATCATCTACTGCGCTTCGCGCAAGAAGACCGAGGAGCTTGCCACCCATCTCGGCCTCGCCGGCTATCGCACCCTGCCCTATCACGCCGGCATGGCGCAGCCGGCACGCGACACCAACCAGGACGTCTTCATGCAGGAAGACGGCGTGGTCATGGTCGCGACCGTCGCCTTCGGCATGGGCATCGACAAGCCGGATGTGCGCTTCGTCGCACATGCCGACCTGCCCTCGAACGTCGAAGCCTATTACCAGGAGATCGGCCGCGCCGGCCGCGACGGGCTGCCGGCCGACACACTGACCCTCTACGGCCTCGACGACATGCGCCTTCGCCGCCTCCAGATCGAGGAAGGCGAGACCAGCGAAGAGCGCAAGCGCATCGAGCGCCAGCGCTTCAACGCGCTGGTCGCCCTCTGCGAGTCGCCGCGCTGCCGGCGCCAGACCCTGCTCGCGTATTTCGGCGAGACCTCAGAGATGCGCTGCGAACGCTGTGATCTCTGCCAGGGCGATATCGCCGTTTTCGACGGCACGGTCGAGGCGCAGAAGGCGATGTCGGCGATCCTGCGCACCGGCGAACGCTTCGGCACCGAGCATCTGGTCAATATCCTGACCGGCAACGCCACCGAGGCGATCCAGCGCTACGGCCACGACACGCTCAAGACCTTCGGCATCGGAAAGGACCGCGACGTCAATTCCTGGCGCTCGATCCTGCGCCAGATCTATGCCGGCGGGCTGATCTCCCTCGACATCGTCGAGCATGGCCGCTGGACCCTGACCGAGCGCGGGCGCCGCGTGCTGCGGGGCGAGGAGAAGATCGACCTCCGCACCGATGTTGCCAACCGCGTGACCGGCAAGAAGGCGAAGCGGCGCGCGGCGGAAGTCCAGGCGGTGAACGACGGCGCGGACGGGTCGCTGCTGGCGGCGCTCAAGGCGTTGCGCACGACCCTGGCCAAGGCGCAGCGCCAGCCGGCCTATGTGATCTTCCCGGACAAGACGCTGATCGAGCTCGCCTCGATCCAGCCGACGACCAAGGAGCAGCTGCTCGGCATCCACGGCATCGGCGAGGCAAAACTCAAGCGCTATGGCACAGCCTTCCTCGACGTGGTGCTGCGCCATCGGCTGGCGAATGCGGTTGACGGAAGCGGGCCGTCAGGCTCCGCTTAAGGCGCTACGGGAGACGACTGACATGCGGAACGATGCGGAGCTCTGGCAAGCGCGGGTGGATCTGGCGGTGATCTGCCGCTGGGCCTATCGCAAGGGCTTCCAGAGCGGCGTCGGCAATCATTTCAGCCTGATGGTGCCGGGCACCGAGGACGAGTTCCTGGTGACGCCGGAGGGGCTCTACTGGTCGGAGGTGACCGCCTCCAACCTCGTCCACTGCACCTTCGATCGGAAGATCATCGAGGGCCAGCACGGCGTCGACGACACCGCCTTCTTCCTGCACGCGCCGGTGCACAAGGCGATCCCCGCCGCCAAATGCGTCCTGCACACGCATATGCCGAAGGCGACCGCGCTCTGCATGATCAAGGGCGCCAAGCTCGCGCTCGCACATCAGAGCGCGCTGGGCTATGTCGGCCGCACCGCCTATGACGAGAACTACGGCGGCCTCGCGCTTTCCTGGGAGGAAGGCACGCGCGTCGCCAGCCTGATGGGGCCGAAGGATCACACGATCATGCTCCGCAACCACGGGCCGCTGGTCTGCGGCGACACCGCGGCCGAGGCCTGGACGCGGCTCGAGTTCCTGGAGGAGCTCTGCGGCTGGCAGCTGGATGCGATGAAGACCGGCTGGGAGCTGCAGCAGGTCGAGCCGCATGTCCATGCCGACGTGCTGGAGCGCGTCGACAAGGGCGGCGCTTCCTACGCCGCGCTACAGCTCGCGGCGATGAAGCGGATCCTCGACAAGGAAGAGCCCGACTACAAGCATTAGGCCGCTCCCCACTTCGACCCGCGGATCGCGAGCGCGGTGGCGACGCCGTAGACGACCATCGCGACGCTGACCAGCGCAAACAGCGTCCAGGTCTCGGCCTCGATGGAGGCGAGATGCCAGCCGCCCGCCGCAACCACCGCCAGCCGGAGCGTGCCGGCCAGCACCGGCCCCAGCACCTTGCCGGCGCCCTGCGCACAGAAATAGAGGCAGAGCCCGAGGCCGAAGAAGCCATAGGCCGGGCCGGCCCAGCGGAGATAGGTGGCCGCAGAGGCGAGCACCGCCGGGTCCTGCGTGAACAGCGAGGCCCAGAGGCCGGGCGCGAGTGCGCCAGCCAGCCCGATCGCGCCCATGATCACCGCGGCGAGCGTGCCGGCAGTCCAGGAGATGCGGCGCGCGCGGGCGATGTTGCCCGCGCCGACCGCCATGCCGACCATCGGCACGCAGGCGACACCGATCGCGAAGGTGATCGGGATCAGCAGGAATTCGAGTCGGGTGCCGATGCCGTATCCGGCCAGCGCCTCGGTGCCGAACTCGGCGACCAGCCGCGTCAGGATCAGGATGGTCAGCACCGTCTGGAACGAGGAGATGCAGGCCAGCGCACCGACCTTGAGGATGTCGCCGAAATGCTCGCGGTTGAGCCACACGCCGCGGAAGTCGAGCGGCACGCGCGCCCGGCCGGAGGTAAGGAACCACCAGAGATAAAGCGTGGCACCGATGAAGGCGACGATCTGACCGAGCGCGACGCCGGCCATGCCGAGCCTCGGCAAAGGACCGAGGCCGAGGCCGAGCCCGCCGCCGAGCACGACCTGGACGGCCGATGCGACAAGCAGTGTCGCCGAAGGCACGCGCATATTGCCGCCGGCGCGGATGATCGAGGCGAAGGTGTTGGTGAGCCAGATCGCGGTCGCGCCGAGGAAGGCGACATTCGAATAGGCGAGCGCCTCGCCGAGCGCATCGTCGCGGCCGCCGAGCAGCCCGTAGATGGCAGGCCCGAGCACGAGGAACAGGAGCGTGATGCCGAGGCCCAGGAGCAGGCCGATGACGACGGCATGCACGGCGAGCGACCGCGCCCGCACGATATCGCCATGGCCGAGCGCGCGGGCGATCGCGGAGGAGATGCCGCCGCCGATCGCACCGGCCGACATCATCTGCTGCAGCATGATCATGGGGAAGACCAGCGCCATGCCGGCGAGCGCGGCGGTGCCGAGAAAACCGACATAGATCGTCTCGGCAATCGCGACCAGCGCGGCCGCGATCATCGCCGCCATGTTGGGCAGGCTCAAGCGCATCAGCGTCGGCAGGATCGGGCCGGTCACCAGCGGGTTCGCGGTCGGTCGGAGCGCGATCGGCGTGGCGTCGTCAGGCATGGGGCTCCGACTTTCTCCTGCATATGCAGGTATTTGGGCCGTACGAGCGCTCACGCGGTCAGCTTCTCGAGCGCGCGGTCGAGCGAGACATGCAGCGAGGTCGTGTCGGCACTGCCCAGCGTGGATTCGACCTCGTGCTGCGCCTTGGCCCAGCCGGGCTTGGCGGTCTTGTAGGCATCGCGTCCGGCGGCGGTCAGGTGCAGCTGTCTAGCGCGCTTATCCTTGGGATCGGCGGCGAAGGCTACGAGCCCACGGCCCTGCAACGGGCGCAAATTGCGCGTTACCGTGGTCGGATCCATCACCAGCTTCCCGGCCAGCTCGCCGATGCCGATGCCGTCGAAGGTATTGATGTAGGCGAGCAATCCGAACTGCGTGATCGTCAGGCCATAGGGTTCGAGGTGCCGGTCGAAGATCAGCGAGACAACGCGCGCCGCCTTCCGCACGCGCGCCGCGGTACAAAAGGACAGGCCGGAACCGGGCGGGACACGGGTGTCGGGCACGGCGACTATATAGCTGCATACGCAGATAAAGACAAGAGCCCCCTCCCTAGCCCTCCCCCGCCTTCGGCAGGAGAGGGGACACGACTTCGTGTTCCCTCTCCCTGCGAAGCAGGGGGAGGGTTAGGGAGGGGGCTTCGTGAATCTTAAGAAGCAACCGGAACGATCAGGTCCGGCGCGTCCGTGATGATGCAGTCGACGTCCCAGTCGAGGAGACGCTTGGCGGCCTGCGGGTCGTTGACCGTCCAGGTGACGCAGGCGAAGCCGGCCTTGTGGATCTCGGCGACCCACTCGGCGCTCAGCTCCGACCACTTCGGATGGATCGCCTTGCAGCCGAGGCGTGTCGCCGTCTCGCGCCAGTCGACCTCGCGCGTCTCCAGCAGCAGGCCGCGCGGCAGCTCGGGCGCCACCATCTTCGCCTTCTCCAGCGAGGCGTGCTGGAAGGAGGAGATGATCGGCGCCGGCAGCGATGACGGCCAGACTTCGCGGATCACCGCGATCGAGGCCTCGGCGGTGTCGCGCTCGCGGCCCGGGCAGGGCTTGATCTCGACGTTGACGCCGATGCCTTCGGCGGCGATCGCCTTCAGCGCATCGGCGAGGGTCGGCACCTTCTCGCCGGCGAATTCGGGCGCGAACCACTTGCCGGCATCGAGCCGGCCGATCTCATCCAGCGTCGCGCTCTCGATGCGGCCGGCGCCGTCGGTCGTGCGCTCGAGGGTCTGGTCGTGGATGACGATGGGAACGCCGTCGCGCGTCAGCTTGGCATCGAGCTCGACCCAGCCGGCGCCGAGGCGCTTCGCCGCGCGAAAGCTGACGATGGTGTTCTCGGGCGCACGCAGCTTGGCGCCGCGATGACCCGCGACGCGCGTCAATCCCAGAGGAAGCGGAGCGGTCCGGTCCCTCATCCGCGGAACGCCTTCGGATGAGGGACCTGGAACCTCATGGTCACTCGCCGGCGGCTGCCGGCTCGGCCTTCTTCGAGATATCGGCGCCGGTGGCCTGGTCGACCGACTTCATCGACAGCTTGACCTTGCCGCGATCGTCGATGCCGAGGCACTTCACCTTCACGGTGTCGCCGACATTGACCACGTCCGTCACCTTGCCGACCCGGTGCGGGGCGAGCTCGGAGATGTGGACGAGGCCGTCGCGCGCGCCGAGGAAGTTGACGAAGGCGCCGAAATCGACGGTCTTCACCACCTTGCCGGTGTAGATCTCGCCCACCTCGGGCTCGGCGACGATGTTCTTGATCCAGTCGAGCGCCGCCTTGCCGGCAGCCGCATCGACGGCGGCGACCTTGACGGTGCCGTCGTCCTCGATGTCGATCTTGGCGCCGGTGACCTCGGTGATCTCGCGGATGACCTTGCCGCCGGGTCCGATGATCTCGCGGATCTTGTCCTTCGGCACGGTGATCGTGGTGATGCGCGGCGCGTTGTTGGAGACGTCCTCGCGCGCCGTGTTCAGGCCCTTCGCCATCTCGCCGAGGATGTGGAGACGGCCGTCACGCGCCTGCTCCAGCGCGATCTTCATGATCTCCACGGTGATCGAGGTGATCTTGATGTCCATCTGCAGCGCCGTGACGCCCGTCTCGGTGCCGGCGACCTTGAAGTCCATGTCGCCGAGATGATCCTCGTCGCCGAGGATGTCGGAGAGCACGGCGAAGCCGGTGTCCTCCTTGATCAGGCCCATGGCGATGCCGGCCACCGGGCGCGGCAGCGGCACGCCCGCATCCATCAGCGCGAGGGACGAGCCGCAGACCGTCGCCATCGACGACGAGCCGTTGGACTCGGTGATCTCGGAGACCACGCGCATGGTGTAGGGGAACTTCTCCTTCTCCGGCAGCAGCGGACGAACGGCTCGCCAGGCGAGCTTGCCGTGGCCGATCTCGCGCCGGCCCGGCGAGCCCAGGCGTCCGGCCTCGCCGACCGAGTAGGGCGGGAAGTTGTAGTGGAGCATGAAGTGCTCGCGGTACTCGCCTTCGAGCGCGTCGATGATCTGCTCGTCCTGGCCGGTGCCGAGCGTCGCGACCACGAGCGCCTGGGTCTCGCCGCGCGTGAACAGCGCCGAGCCATGGGCGCGCGGCAGGATGCCGACCTCGGCGATGATGGGACGCACCGTCTTGGTGTCGCGGCCGTCGATGCGCGGCTTGCCGGCGAGAATGTTGCCGCGGACGATCTGGCTCTCAAGCTCCTTGAAGACCTCGCCAAAGACCTTGGCCTCGGGCTCATTGCCCTCGACCAGCGCCTTCGCCTTCGCCTTGATCGCGTCGATCTTCTTGTAGCGCTCCTGCTTGACCGTCTCGAGATAGGCCTCGGCGAGCTCGGTCGAGACCGCGCTCTTGAGCTTGTCGGTAACGGCCTTTACCTCGGCCGGCTCCTCGGCCAGCGTCCACGGCTCCTTCGCCGCGACCTCGGCCAGGTCGATGATCGCCTGGATCACCGGCTGGAAGGACTGGAAGCCGAACATGACGGCGCCCAGCATGGTCTCTTCCGAGAGCTCGGAGGCCTCGGACTCGACCATCAGCACGCCTTCGGTGGTGCCGGCGACGACGAGGTCGAGCTTGGACTCGCCCGCGCCATCGCGCTCGGTGTTCAGGGTGTACTGGCCGTTGACGTAGCCGACCCGCGCCGCGCCGATGGGCCCGAGGAACGGAATGCCCGACAGCGTCAGCGCCGCCGAGGCACCGACCATCGCGACGATGTCGGGGTTGTTGTCGAGATCGTGGGAGAGAACGGTGCAGATGACCTGCACCTCGTTGCGGAAGCCGTGCGGGAACAGCGGACGCAGCGGCCGATCGATCAGGCGGCTGGTCAGGACCTCCTTCTCGGTCGGACGGCCCTCGCGCTTGAAGAAGCCGCCGGGGATCTTGCCCGCGGCGAAGGTCTTCTCCTGGTAGTGGATGGTCAGCGGGAAGAAGTCCTGGCCGGGCTTCGGCGTCTTGACGCCGACGACGGTGGCGAGCACCACGGTCTCGCCATAGGTCACCATCACCGCGCCATCGGCCTGGCGCGCGACCTTGCCGGTCTCGAGCACGAGCTTCCGGCCGCCCCAGAGGAGCTCCTTGCGGAATTGCTTGAACATATTCTTGGTTTTCCTTTCGACAGGGCCGCTTCGGTCATCTGGTCGCCCGGGCGCCAAAGCGTCTTAAAAGACGCGGCTTTGCCCGATGGGCGCGGCGTTCCCCCATGGGATCACCGTCAGGCGGCGCACGCTGAATGGGGCTCTCATCCTAAGAGTCCCGGCGTGCTCCGAGGGGCGCGGCCCCCTTCGCTTTACCTCTTCTGCCTTACTCCGGCGCGGTATGTGGCATGGCAAGGCCGAGGTGTCAAACAGGCAGCCTAAGGGCTTGACTATCGACCGCTTTGGTATAATTCTACCATATATAGGGTAGAAAGGTAGAATCATGTCCTTGAACTTGAAGAGCGAAGAGGCGCACCGGCTTGCACGGGAGCTAGCGAAGCTCACTGGCCAGAGCATGACAGAGGCAGTTACGGACGCGGTTCGTCAGCGGCTGTCGCAGGTGAAACGGGAGCAAGGCACGACCCTCGCGGATCGACTGATGGCCATTGCGAAAGACACGGCCCCACGCTTCAAGGAGCCCTTTCGTTCGGTCGACCATGGCGATCTGCTCTACGACGAACTCGGACTGCCTAAGTGATTATCGACTCTTCGGTGCTGATCGCGATCTTGCGCGGTGAGTCCGATGGCCGCGCCTTCGCCGAAGTCATCGACAGAGCCCCTCGGTGTCGGATATCGGCAGGGACGTTCCTGGAAACCAGCATCATCGTCGACGGCAGCCGCGACCCGGTGCTGAGCCGCCGCCTCGACGAACTGATCAACGAAGCGAATATCGCGATCGAACCGGTTATCGAGGAGCATGCGCGCATCGCGCGTGCCGCCTACAGAGACTTCGGCAAGGGCAGCGGCCATCCGGCGAAGCTGAGCTTCGGCGACTGCTTCGCCTACGCGCTCGCGAAGACAACGGGCGAGCCATTGATCTTCAAAGGACGCGGCTTCAACGAGACGGATGTCGAAGCGGCGATCACGTGACGCCTGTGACCGGGATGCCGCAGGTGTCGACGAAGCGCCGAGCGTGTGGTTTCTCTCGTTGAGCTTCGATGCGCTCCATCGCTATGGTGCCGCCCTCAACCCCACGATGAGAAGGAGGCCTTTCATGACTGTGTCCTATGACCTCCGGCTGGGAGAGTCGAAGTAGCGGCTGCTCCGCTTGCCTAGAAGGCAGGCGCTCGTCGATCTGACGTCTCTCGAACCGGCCTGAACCCCGGATGCTCCCGCGCGATGCGCGGCGGCGGTCCTTGCGCGTTCCCCTGCTGTCAGAGAGACCAATGACCTTTCGGACTCCCGAACTGGCCGATTTCGGCTGGACGTCGTTCTTCGCTTCCCAGCTCGAACCCGATGACGGCGCGCGCTTCCCGGTGCGCGTGATCGCAGTGCATCGCGACCGCCTTCATGTCGCCGGACCGGGCATCGACATGCTGATCCCGCCGATCACCGGCGAGGAGGATGATGCCGCGACGGTCGGCGACTGGCTGCTGCTCGATCCGGATTCGCGGCGGGCAGAGCGCCTGCTTGCGCGCAAGAGCGTGTTCAAGCGGCGCGCCGCCGGAACGACCCGGCGCATCCAGCTCATCTGCGCGAATGTCGACACGCTGTTCATCGTCTCGTCATGCAACCAGGACTTCAACCTGGCGCGGCTCGAGCGCTATCTCGCACTGGCAAGCGAGGCCGAGGTGATGCCGGTGGTCGTGCTGACCAAGGCCGATCTCGCCGAGGAGCCGGAAACGCTCGCCCAGATCGCGCGCGGCCTCATGCCGAGCCTGCTGGTCGAGTTTCTCGATGCGCGCGATCCGGCCAGCGTGGCGCGGCTCGCACCCTGGTGCGGGCGCGGCCAGACGGTGGCGCTCGTCGGATCCTCGGGTGTCGGCAAGTCGACGCTGATCAACTCGCTTGTCGGCAGCGAGCAGGCGGCAACCCATGCCATCCGCGCCCGTGACGACACGGGAATGCACACGACGACGGCGCGCGCGCTCCATCGCCTGCCGGCCGGCGGCTGGCTGGTCGACACGCCCGGCATGCGCGAGCTGCAGCTGACCGATGCTCAGTCAGGCGTCGAAAGCGTCTTCGCCGATGTCGTGGCGCTCAGCCAGACGTGCCGCTTCAGCGACTGCCGTCACGAGACCGAGCCGGGCTGCGCCATCCGCGCCGCGATCGAGGACGGCAGCATGGCGGCATCGCGCGTCAAGCGCTGGCAGAAGCTCGCGGCGGAGGAGGCGCGCAACACCGAAAGCCTGGCGGATCGGCGCGCGCGCAGCAAAGCCTTCGGCAAGATGGCCAAGCGCATCATGAAGGAGAAGCGGTCGCGCCAGGGCGGATAGAAGCCCAGCGCGAAGCGCGCCGGCCCTTCAGCCAGCGCGCAGCAGCGCGAGAACCGGCGAGACGAGGCTAACGGCGGAGGCCGAGCTTCTCGACGATCG